>Ga0316194_10000138_pt1 | contig 39159 bp, 30 predicted proteins | sample CroRivsedime1_MG_FD_204936 | JGI IMG/M metagenome (GOLD analysis project Ga0316194, IMG submission 204936) | Coastal sediment microbial communities from Maine, United States - Cross River sediment 1 | ecosystem: Environmental > Aquatic > Marine > Coastal > Sediment | place: USA: Maine...
AGCAGGCTGATCTCATTGCCGGCAACAACGTCTATGCCCATGTGCCCGACATCAATGATTTCACCTGTGGTCTGCGTGCGGCGCTCAAATCCGGTGGCACGATCACATTGGAATTCCCTCATTTGATGAGACTTATCGAGTACACCCAGTTCGATACGGTCTATCACGAACATTTTTCCTACCTGTCGCTCTTTACGGTCAGCCGCATCTTCAAGGCAGTCGGCTTGCGGGTATGGGATGTGGAAGAGCTGCCCATCCACGGCGGCAGTCTGCGTGTGTACGGTTGTCATGAAAATGGTCCTCCGAAGACGTCGTCCGCGGTGGATGCGTTGCTGATGGAAGAACACGAACGCGGGTTACAGACGCTGACTCCCTATCAAGGCTTCCAGGCCAAAGCGGACAAGGTCAAAGACGATCTGTTGGCTTTCCTGATCGAACAAAAAAAGACCGGCAAGAAGGTCGCTGCCTATGGCGCTGCTGCAAAAGGGAATACCCTGCTGAACTTTGCCGGCGTCAAACCCGACCTGCTGCCATTCGTTTGTGATGCGGCCGAGGCCAAACAAGGTAAGTTCATGCCGGGCAGTCACATCCCCATCCTGCCGCCATCTGCCCTGGCGCAAGAGTCCCCAGATTATGTGTTGATCCTGCCGTGGAATATCGCTGACGAGGTGAGGCAGCAGAACTCCGAATTGATAAAACGTGGCGCCCGCTTTGTGACCGTGATCCCGAGGTTGGAGGTTCTGTGAATCACCGCCTCCTTTTCCTCAAACCATGGGAATGTGTTGTCGATGCATAGACCCGACAGCCCGTTGGTGACAATTGGGGTACCGGTCTATAACGGTCAGGATAAGATCGAAAAGGCGATACATTCCCTTTTGAATCAGACGTATCACGAAATTCAGGTAGTGATCTCTGACAATGCGTCGACCGATGACACTCGTGAGATCTGTGATCGTATCTGCGCAGAAGACGCGAGAGTTTCTTTTGTGAGGCAGCCGTTCAATCTGGGTCCATCCGCAAATTTCAAGGCGGTACTCGACCTCGCCGAGGGCGACTATTTCATGTGGTTGGGTCACGACGATTGGCTATCCGAGAGATTTATCGAGGTCTGTGTGGAAACCCTGGATGAAGGTCCGGATGTCTCGTTGGTCTGTGGGCAGACCCTTTATTACAGGGATGGAGAAGAACCGTATCGGGGTGAAATCGTGCAGCTGCCGCAGGAATCACCCCGGGAACGTGTTGCCGCTTATTACAGAGTGGTCGTTGAAAACGGCACCTTCTATGGCTTGATGAGACGAGAGCAATTGGCACACGTGAAGATGATCAATGTCATGGGCGGCGATTGGCTGGTGGTCGCATCGATGGCTTTCTTGGGCAAGGTCGTGACAGTGCCGGCAATCAGTGTGAACCGTGCGCTCGGTGGATCAACCGTCTCGTTTACAAAGATCGCCAACACCATGGGGCTCTCGAAAATTCAAGCCGTGTTTCCACATGCGGTGACTGCACTTTGTGCTTTCACGGAGATAGCCTGGCGCGACCCTGTGTTTTCACTCAGTAGAATTGAAAGAGTGCGACTTGCCTGGGAATGCCAGAAAATTATCAGGATGCGATATGACGCTTCGTTATGGAGCATTCTGCGAAGGTCTCTCCGCCTTGGCAGACACTCCATCAAAAAACGCCTCCCCGGCTCGGCGACGGAAGGTTGATCGTGAAACGGATTCTGGTGACAGGCGCGAGCGGGTTTGTTGGACGCAACGCCCTGGAGCCGTTGCGTGCCCGCGGGTTCGAAGTACACGGGGTCACGGCACCTGGAGAGGTTCTGGAGGTGCGCGATGTGGTTGCACATGGCGTGGACCTTCTGGATCCAAACCAGGTCCGACGCCTTCTTGGTGACGTTGCTCCCAACCACCTGCTGCACCTCGCCTGGTGCACAGAGCACGGTGAGTTCTGGGAAGCGCCGGAAAACCTCGACTGGGTTGCCGCGAGCCTGAGTCTTGCAAGAGCTTTTTATGACCACGGAGGAAGGCGCTTGGTGATGGCGGGCTCGTGCGCTGAGTACGACCCGGGTGGAGAAGACGATTGTGAGACTTCGACCTGCATCGAGAGGGTCACCCCGTGCAACCCCACCACCCTCTATGGAATTTCCAAAGACGCCCTTCATATGCTGATTTCCGCCTTCAACGACCGCGTGGGTATTTCCGGGGCATGGGCCCGGATCTTCTTTTTGTACGGTTCTGACGAGGACCCGCGTCGGCTGGTGGCGTCGGTCATCCGTTCACTCTTGGCGGGCGAAACCGCCGAATGCACCCACGGGGAACAGGTTCGGGACTTCTTGCACGTGGCGGACGCCGGTTCCGCCCTGGCGGCCGTGGTCGACAGCGCCGTGGAGGGCCCGGTCAATGTGGCCTCAGGAACCGCCGTGCGCATCTGCGACCTGCTGCAGGTGTTGGGCCGACGCCTGGGCCGGGAAGATCTCATCCGGCTGGGCGCAAGACCCGCCCCTGAGAACGACCCCCCAGTCCTGGCGGCGAATACCGGGAGGCTCAACGACGAGGTGGGCTGGAAACCGGCCATGGACCTCGAAACAGGACTGGAAGCAACCATCGCCTGGTGGCGAAACCGCCTCAAAGGCGGCGCCTCATGAATGAATTCTTGCCCAATGTGCGAGCCGTGGTTATTCTCCGTGCGGGAAACGGCTGGATATATTGACGGCAGGGTTTGAACTGTCCAGCCCGGCGGCCGGGCACAGGACCAGCCAATGATCGGATTGTCATGAAACTGACCATCGACACCGAAGCCAAAACAATTTCCTGGGAGGACGGCCCGGACCATGGCGCCATGGATCTGTATGGCAAGGAGTCCTTCGAAGCCCTGTCCGAACTGTGGGTCAAGGTGGGCTGGAACCAGAAGTATTCCTACACCTTTTCATGGCTCGGCCGGCCGGTCATCCAACTTCCCCAGGATATGATCCGCATCCAGGAAGCCATTTTTTCGGTGAAACCGGATGTGATCGTGGAAACCGGCATTGCCCACGGGGGCTCACTGATCTTTTACGCCAGTCTGTGCCGCCTGCTCGAGCATGGACGGGTCATCGGAATTGACATCGACATCAGGTCCCATAATCGCGAGGCCATTCAATCTCACCCGCTGTACTCCCTGATTACCCTCGTCGAGGGTAACTCCGTGGCCCCGGAGACCGTCGCGCAGGTCAAGGACCAGGTGAAGCCGAACGAAAAAGTGTTGGTCGTCCTCGACTCCTGTCACGACAAGGACCACGTGGCGGCCGAGTTGGAGGCCTACCGCGGGCTGGTGACCCCGGGCTCCTACCTGGTTGCCACGGACGGACTCACCAAGGACCTGGCGGACGTGCCCCGGGGCGACACCAGCTGGAGCTGGAACAACCCCATGGATGCTGCCGCGGAATTCGCTGCGACCCACCCTCAGTTTGTGCTGGAGCCCCCGCCCTGGCCATTCAACGAAAGCGGACTGACCAACGATGTCACTCACTGGCCCGGGGCGTGGCTGCGCCGCCGTTGATATTCGCTCGGGCGGTCCTCGTCGGCTCGGTGGATGGCCGGACCGCCCGCAAAGGACGTCTCCGGCGTGCTGAACTCCCTCGGCATGGGTTTATGATTCTCTCGAGGGCCATGCATGGATGAGAAGACGATTCTCCGCGCCCGGTCCCGCATTGCGTGGATGGGCCGCCACAGCGGTTACGACCGTGGGTGCGACGATCTCGAGGGCTGCTCGGAGGGGTGGCGGTTCATCGATGTCCATCGAAGGGCGGATGCCCTGGGTCCATTGCGGAGACGGTACCTCGACCTCCGTCGACGAAACCGAAGTCAGAGCCCCTTGTACGACGCGCACAGCTACCTCCTGGAGCGGGAGGTCCAGCGGATCGCCGCGAAGGAACGACCCGACCTCGTGCACCTCATGTATCTCGAAACGGATTTTGGCCTCCTGGAAGATCGTTCGACCATCGAAGGCAGTGCCCTGATCGCCACGGTTCATCAGCCGCAATCTTGGTGGAAGCTTGTGCACGGGAATCCAGGTGTGGTTCAGTCGTTCGATGGTCTGGTGGCCCTCACGGCCCGTGAGGCCGAATTTTGGGAGGAGGTCCTTCCTGGACGCGTATATGTCGCGACGCACGGCGTCGACGTCGATTTCTTCTGTCCCGCGGATACGACCGAAGGACGGCCCTCCGAGCCGAGGTGTCTCGTCGTCGGCCATTGGTTGCGTGACCTTCGCACTCTGGCCGACGTGGTGGCCCAGCTGCTCGAACGAAACCCGGCCATCGGATTCGATTTCGTGATACCCGTGGCAGCCCGTTCTGCAGATGTGTTGTTCCAGGTCGCCCGCCACGACAGCGTGGTCTTTCACGCAGGCCTGAGCGACGAAGAGCTTCGCGATCTCTACCGGCGTTCCTCGCTCCTGCTCCTGCCTATGCTCGACGCGACCGCCAATAACGCGATCCTCGAAGCGCAGGCCTGCGGCACGCCGATAGTATCCACCGATGTTGCGGGGGTCGCTTCATACGTTGACCCCTCGTTTGCAGACCTGCTGCCCGTCGGGGATGTCGGCGGGATCGTGGAAGCGGTGGTCAGGATTGTCGGAAGCGACGGTGAGCGCGAACGGCGTGGCCGCGCCGCACGGGCCCACGCCGTGGAGTACCTCTCGTGGCAACATCTCGCTCCCCGCGTGTTCGAGATCTACGAGAGTGTTCTGCGGCGAGTGGAGTGATCGATGGGTTGGGCATGCACCTCGGTTCGAACTCGCCATGCCTGAGAACGAGGACGTCAGAGTGACCGGCGGTGGCGATTCCCGTCACGACGACCAAAACCTCGACCCGTCCTCGTCCTCACCGGCGGAAACTGTCCTCTTCGAGTCGTCCGTTTTTGTCAGGCGACTGATCCGGCTTTCCTCACGATGCGAGATCGTCTGCGACACCCTCCCCGAAGATGGGATCGAGATCCGTTTCCTTCGTTGGACCCCGGAAAATCGCGACGCCTCCGCGTCGTTCAGCTTCGCCGCCGACTCCAGCGGTTTCATCAGTGATGAACGGATGGGGACCCTGCTGACCGAGGGGACGAATGGAGAGGCGCCGGTGCTGTGGTTGCCGCGGGCCATCGTGGTCGGCCGAGTCGACCGACACGAACGTCTGAAGATGGTCAATGACGTTACAGTCGAGAGCTGGTGGGAGCTCGATGAGGCCCCGAAATTTCACCTTCGTTTGTCGGCGGCCGAGGATGTGACCGTTTACGTGCCAATGGTCGCATTCGCCGAAGGCTCATCGGTTCGCCTTGCAGATCTCTTCCAGTTGAGCGATGTCGAGCTCCAGCGGTATCTGAAGTCCGACTGGTTCGACGCCTCGTCGCCGGCAGACCTGTGGAAGTATTTTGTGGACTCCGGTGTTTTCGACCCCCGCGATGCGGGGCGGGGTCGTTTTCGTTGTCAGCAGTGCGCCGTAGCCTGGTGGAGCTATCTGATGGCGCTCCACAACCAAACCGGGAAAAAACACTACCGTTCGCTCGCCAGTGCGGTGGCGTGGTCGGTGCGTGTCGATCTTGAACCCGATGGATCATGGCGACATGGCTTTTGGAGTGAGTCACCAGAGGTCCACTCCCGCATGCTGTGGGACGGTGTGCGCCTGCTTCTTTCTGAGCACGAGCTCTCACCACATGAAGACCTCCTCGCAGCGGCTGAAGCGGCGACCAGTTTTGCGGTCGAGAATCTCACCGAGGAGCTCGATGGCGGCCGGCTGTGGTTCCTCCACGACTCGGAGGAAGGGTCCGACCCGCTGCGGATGCCGGAATCGGTGCTCGGTCGCTCGGCGAGGAACTCGTTGTGTTTGAATACCCACGTTCAGGCCCTCTGCGTGATCGCGCAGATGCAACGAATTACGGGCGGCGGGCGGTTCGTCGAGGAATACCGGAGGGGGATGGGAGCGCTCGAAGCGGTGCTCGGACTCGGCTGCGGTCAAGGGCCTCTGAGAATCGTCGATCGGATCTTGCCGTCCCTGCTGTCGTGGAAGATCCCTCATGGATTTGGTGAGCGGCTGCTTCGTTTTGCTGCCTACCGGGTACTCGTAATTGGATACTGGTGGGTTCGAAAGCGTCATCGTTGCCTCGTATTTCCGAGCGGTTACATCGATCGCGATCTCGGTCGCACGATTCTGGCCGACGAGTATCACGTCGTGAATCTCAAGGATCTGTGCGAGCTCCAGCGTCTCGATCCACAGCCGTGGTTGGAAGAAGTCATTTCAGGCGCGATCCGATTTGTTGCCTCCCTCGAATTCAGGCGCGCACTGGAACGGCACCCCATCTGGGCCGAGTGGGTTGATGTCCTGGAGATGACCGAGCTCGGCAATGACATCGACTTCGTTGAGGTGGAAGCGACGGTCGTCGATGTCCTGGGCGGCAAATCTCTCGACGCGATGTGCGCAGAGACCGGAGTGTGGCGCTTCGAGGATCAGGACTGATGGTCGTCAAAATCCCCCATCTGGCGATCGTTATTCCCGAGCGAAATGTGGTCTCGGAGTCGTTTATTGGATCGCACATTGATGGACTGTTCGACGACCCATCGGTTGTCTGGGGATCGCCACGGCCGCTCTTCAGCGGTGGCGGTGACGGTGTGCTGGCGGGAGTCGCCGGGGCCTTGGCGGGGCTGCTCAGTCTGGGCTGGCGGATGGATGCGCAGCGAGCCCATGGAGCGGTCGGGCGACGTCTCCCCGATTGGCTCTATGCGCGCTCGATGGCGCGGTTCCTGCGCCGCAGTCGGATTGACGTGGTGCTTGCAGAATACGGGACCACAGCGGTTGAGATCATGGCGGCGTGCTCGATCTCGAATACGCCGCTGGTTGTCCACTTTCACGGATACGACGCATACCAGGACCACACCCTGAATCTCCTGAGCGAGGCCTACCAACAGTTGTTTCGCGTGGCGGCCAGAGTTGTCGTGGTGTCGAGACACATGCGCGAGCATCTCGTCCGGCTTGGTGCCCCACCGGATCGAATCATCTGCAATCCATGCGGGGTGGATGTAGATCGGTTTCACGGTGCGGATCCGCAGGCGGCTCCGCCGCTTTTCCTGGCGCTTGGGCGATTCGTTCAAAAGAAGGGGCCGCTGCTGACCGTGGAGGCGTTCTCTCTGGTGCATTCCGAGGAACCGAGCTCGCGTCTGGTCATGTTGGGCGACGGTCCGCAGCGCAGCGAGTGCGTCACTCTCGCGCAGAGGCTTGGTATCGATCGGCACGTGGATTTTCCGGGATCTGTCGACCACGCCGATGTTGCTGTGTGGATGCGCCGGGCGCGCAGCTTCGTTCAGCACTCCATGCGGGCGAGCGACGGCGATTCTGAAGGGACCCCCGTGGCGGTTCTCGAAGCTTCGTCGTGTGGGCTGCCGGTGGTTTCCACGAAGCACGGGGGCATTGTCGACGCGGTTCTTGAGGGCCAGAGCGGCTTCCTTGTTGATGAGGGGGATGTTGATTCGATGGCCGACCGCATGCTCCTTTTCGCACGAGACCCGGAGCTTGCTGCGACGATGGGCGAGGTCGGCAGAGGTCATATGAAAGACAACTACTCGTCCGAAAAGAGCCTCGGCCAACTCCGTTCAACGCTCATCGAGGCGGCTCGGGAAAGCGACTGACACCCGAGCCGCGCCCGTTCCTGATTCGGGGCGCCTCTTTTTGATCTTCGCCGCCAGACAGAGCGTCACTTTGCGCTTGCGCTAACGCTTGATGTCGACTGCATCGAATCGGCCCACCACAGGCTGAGCGAGAGGACATTCCAGAGATAGTTTGGATCGATGTCGCGGAGGCGGTCGTAGTTGTCGTGGAGACTCCCGGAGTCCACGAACGGACAGTCGAGATCGGCGAGGGCTGACATGAGATGAGATTTTGACTGGTCGAGCCAGCCGGAAAGTGGAAAAGGGAACCCCATCTTTTCGCGCCGCCAGGCGACCTTCGCCGGGAGGTCCTCTTTGAGGGCGACCCTGAGGATCCACTTTGTCCATCCGTCGCGGATGAAGTACTCGATGGGAAGACGAAAACCCAGCTCGACGACTCGATGATCGAGGAATGGACACCTGAGCTCGATCGGTACCCCCATGCTGTTCTGGTTGTCGATCCGGGTCCAGTAGGGAATCAGCCGGTTGCTGATGTTGGATCGTTGCCGCGCCTCGAGCTCGGCGGGGGAATGACTCATCGGCACACGCTCGCGAAAGCTGTGGCAGGGATCGATCTGGGGCGGAAGGGAGCGTCGTTGAATCCACTCCTCGGCTGGTGGATATGCGGTGAGCATCCCGCGAACAACCCAGTCTTTGAGAGGGCTCTTCGAGTAGCGGGTGGGGAATCGCTTGAACTCGCGCGATGCCGAAAGCAGTCGTCCCCTGCGGATCAACCATCGAATGTACGGATGAGCGTATTGGCCGGGGTATCCGAGGAAGACCTCGTCGCCGCCCGCTCCGTAAAGGACCCCGCGAAGGCCGTGACCGCGGATTGTCTCCCAGATGGCGTGATTGGTCAGCTGGTTGGGCGAATGGAAGGGCTCGCCCATCAGGCGAATGAAAGAGTCGAGGCGGTCGAGAGGATCGCTGAGCGGTGGAGACAGGACGTGATAGTTGACCGTCGATCCGTACATGTCGGCAACTGCACGCGCGTACGGCTCCTCATTGGCCTCGGGGTTGGGGAACGAAACGGTGTAGGCGTCAACCCGATCGGTGAGTCCAGCGGTCAGAGCGAGAATCGAGGACGAATCGAGGCCGCCGCTCACCTGGACTCCTACCGGCACATCGGCCCGAAGTCGAATACGAACGGCGTCGGTGAGGGTCGTGCGGACAAGCCCTGCCGCTTCGTCGGCGGAGATGTCGTTGCGGCCGAGGCGCTCGCTGGGAAGCATCCAAAAACTCATCGGGTCCATCGCCGCCTCACGAACCCAGGCAAACGACGCCGACGGGAAGGTGTGAACTTCGTTGAAAAACGTCCCGCCGTCGATATCACGGGTTCCCCAACGCAAGAAGTCGGTAACCGATTGCTCGCGGACTGACCACGCCGGCGTTTGAACGAGAATTCTCAGGGCCGAAATCTCCGATGCCCAGTACATTCCGGAGGATGTGCGGCAGATATAGAGCGGCGCCTTGCCGATGCGGTCCCGCGACAGGAGTACCGAGCCTCGAGTGGCATCAAAAAGCGCGATGGCCCAGAAGCCGATAAAGCGCTCGAAACAGTCCGTCCCCCACTCCTGGTAGGCGGAGAGCAAGACCTCGGTGTCAGATCTGGTGGTGAACCGTCGACCGAGGGCCTCGAGCTTTTCGCGGATTTCGACATAGTTATAAATTTCGCCGTTCCACGTCACGCAACACGTCCCGTCCAGAGACCAGTACGGTTGGTGGCTGTGGGGTCCGGGATCGACGAGCGCGAACCGTCGGTGACCGAGAGCAATGGTGTGAAGTGCGATGTCGGAACCACCTTCAGGATGTCGCAGTGCGACGCCGGCCATCGTGGAATTTGTCGCGATGTCGACGCGGACACCGCCATCGGGATGGATGAGCACGAGGCCCTCGTCATCGGGTCCGCGATGTCGGATCTCGTGGAGAGCCGCCCTGAGCGGACCCTCGTCAGGCTTGGAATCTTGCCACGTGACGTAGCCGACAATGCCGCACATAGGTCAGGCGCTCCGTCTGGGTGTCCACAACGGGAGGGTCGAAGGTCGATCGGCATCACAGCGCATCAAGCGCCTCCGCCTTGGTGAAGCTGCGTATGCGACGTTCTCGCTCGAGTTGGCCATCACGGTCGAGCCGGAACTCGGTCTGCTCGTGAAAGTTGTAGAGGCAGGTCATACGCCACAGGTGTCGCGCATGGTCTCCGGCGAGCTCGAGCATCCAAAGATAGAGGGCGATATCGTCGGCTGATGCCCAGTATTCTCCGGTGTCAGGATCGGTCATGACTTCCTCGGGCACGTGGTCGAAGAGTGGCCTCCGAAAAGAGTGAAGGTGGCTTGTGGCCCACGGGTAATCCCGGTAGGAGCGGCTTCTGCGGACCTCGCGTGGTGGCGGCAGCTGGAACGGGATCACGCCGGTCGACTCGCGTTGGGTGTTGTAGGTCATCCAGACCTCGGGGTCCTGATAGACCTTGTTGAGGAACGTCAAGACCCCCGGGTCCGGCAACCGGTCGTCGCCGTTGAGCTCGATGACGATCGACTCGCTGCCGATCTGTCGAAATCCGTCGAGGGTGTTCCAGGTGCCACCGCGGCGCTGAGACCGTCTCACGAGATCGACGTTGTGTTGAGGATGACACTCACACCAGTCTTCGATGATGTTCAGAGTGTCGTCGGAGGATGAGTCATCAATGAGCAGGTGACGATAACTGTCCCTCGGGTAATGCTGGCGCTCGACCGAGTCGAGGCAGCGCACGACATCGTTCCCTGCGTTGCGCTGAGTCGACACAATGTGGAAGTGGTGTCTGCGCTGTGGCCGCACCAGGGCATAGCGGACCATTTCCCGGGTCCGTCCGGCGGCCCGCAGGAGGAGGCGGACTCGGTAGCGGCCCACCAACCACGTGAGAGGATTGCTCATGAATCGCATACTGCGCCCTTCAATCATACAAACCAACCGTGCAGCTGCGACCCGTGACCTATAATTCGGTTGTGGCACACACGTCCACCATCAGATCGAAAAGCCTCCGGTATGCGTGTTCGCTCGTCACTCCGAGCGGCCGTTGGGGAGCTGCCGCCGGGACCTCACGATGAGGGAACGCCCGAAAGTCCTTGTGTTGACCCTGTTTTCGGGAGAGCGTGAGTTCGGTCGCTGCCGGTCGTCTCTTCAACAACAGGAATACCCGTCGTGGGAACAGCGCGTCTTCGAGCACCTTCCGAACGCCGAGGCTCACGCACAGCTGTATCAGACCATCATGACCGAGAGCGAAAACTTTGGACTCTTTCTCAAGCTCGACGCGGATATGGTTCTGGCTGACGCGGAGGTTCTTGGCGACCTGGTTCGGGTCTTCGAGGAGCGACGAGAGCTCGATCACCTTGTGGTTGCGGTGACCGACTGGATTACCGACAGCCTGATCATCGGCGCCCATCTCTTTTCCAACCGGGTGCGGTGGATGCGGCACGGGGAAACCCTGTATGTCGACCCGGATCCCGTCTTTCCAGGCAACAAGTTGGTGGTCGAGAAACCGTCGCGGGATGTGATCTACCACGCCGGAGACCCGGCTCCTCTTCAGGCATTCCACTTTGGTGCTCATCGGGCCCTGCAGGCGTCGCAGGTTTATCGAAAGCTGCGCGACGCCCGACCCCACAACGCTCTCATCCAATGGCAATACCTCGAGCGGGTCTGGCGCCACTACGAACAGTCTCGGGATCGCCGGCTCGGGCTCGCGATGCTTGCGGCGGACTTGGTCTTCCGGAAGGAGCTGCCGCCGACCGCAAACGAATACTCTGATCCTGCTCTGATCGCCGCCTTCGAAAGCACCAATCATCTCGATGACGATGAGATTCGGCAGCGGCTCGAGTTGAGGTGGGGCAGCTCGAAGGCGCGTCGCAAAACGTGGGCCGATGCTCTAGGGCCAGCCAAAGCCTCGCTGGTCAGGATTCGAAGTCTGCGGGACGCAGCCGTTTCGGCCGCCAAGGGTCTGCTGGGCTCACCCGGGCAGACGGTCGAGATCGGAACCCGCGCCTGATGTGTGGAATCGCAGGCATATTGGGCCTCGTTGACGCCGGCGAGCGGAAGCGCCGGGTTGGTCGCATGACTCACGCCCTCACCCACCGCGGGCCCGACGATGATGGGTTTTTCGACGGCGACGGAGTGTCGCTCGGGTTTCGTCGGCTGTCGGTGATCGACCTCGCAACCGGGGAGCAACCGATCTTCGATGAGGAGCGATCTCTAGCCATCATCCTCAACGGTGAGATTTACAACTTCCGCGAACTTCGGCGGGAACTCGAGGGTAGGGGGCACCAGTTCAGGAGCACGGGAGATGTCGAGGTCGTGCTGCGTTTGTGGGCTGAGGAAGGCCCCGAATGTCTGCAGCGACTGAATGGGATGTTCGCCGTCGCCGTTTGGGACGGGCGGCGGCATGAGCTCTACCTTGCCCGAGACCGTTTCGGGATCAAACCGCTCTACCTGTGCCGCGACGGCGATGGACTGGCATTCGCTTCGGAGCTTCGGGGCCTGCGCGCGGGAGGGTTTCCGGAGGCTCTACGGTTCGATGCGCTGCAACTCCGCCACTATCTTGCCTATGGGTACCTTTCCCCAGAAGGAGGGCCGCTCGACGGCGTCGAGTCGTTGCCGCCGGCGACGATATTAACGGTCGACGCTGAGGGGCAAGAGCGACTCAGCACCTATTGGAGTCCTCCGGCGCCGGGCGAACCCTGCTCGTTTCCCGATCAGGTCGTCGAGCGCATGCGAGAGGTGCTCGAGAGCTCCGTTGGACGGCAGTTGGTGGCGGACGTTCCGGTCGGAGTCTTTCTTTCGGGAGGGCTCGATTCCAGCACCTTGAGCGCCCTCGCTCGACGACACGTGAGTGGTTCGCTGCAGACCTTTTCGGTCGGCTTCGAGGGCCCGGGCGCCGTATCCGAGCTCCCCGCGGCGCGTGAGATCGCCCACTTCCTCGACAGCGATCACCACGAGCTGATGATGGATCCCGAGGAGGTGGCGCGGGACCTCGAACAGATCATCGACGGCCTCGATACGCCTCTTGCCGATCCGACCGCGATCCCGACCTGGTACATGTCGCGCCTCGCCCGTGAGAGGGTCACCGTTGCGTTGTCGGGCGAGGGCGCGGACGAGATCTTCGGGGGCTACGCCAGACAACGTTACGATGTCGCCCTCGACCGCATCGGCGGCATCGGGCGAAGGCTGCTGCCTGCCGGGATGCGGATGGCCGGGAGGCCGCCGTCCGAGCGCCTCGAACGCCGTCTGCGAATGGGCCCGGGTCTCGCGCGGCAGCTCGACTGGGGGCGGTTTTTCTCCGCCGCTGAGATCGAGCGGCTCACCGAAGTCCCGCCTGTGAGCGAGGCTGAGATCGAAAACACATACGCCGAACTTGGCTCGAGATGGCGTGAATGGGCAGATGTCGACCCGGTCAACGGGCGCCTCGAGGCCGACCGCTGCACCTTCCTGCCCGGCGATCTTCTGCCCAAGGTAGATCGGATGTCGATGGCGCACTCGCTCGAGGTCCGGGTCCCCTACCTCGACAACGAGGTTGTCGACCTCGTCCTCGCTCTGCCGGGCCGACTCAAGCAGAGCCTGAGCCGAGACAAAATACTCCTGCGCAAGGTCGCCTCGGGTCTGCTCCCGAAGGCCGGTTCGCTGCGCCGTAAACGAGGTTTCGAGGTTCCAATCGGCGCCTGGTTGCGAGGCCCCCTGCGGCCGGCTCTGACCGATCTGCTGTCGGCGGCACATCTGGCGGACACGGGTGTTCTGCGGGCGGCCGAGGTTTCACGGCTCGTTGATGAGCATCTCGGAGGGGGTCGTGACCACGGGCGTGCCCTGTGGTCGCTGATGGTCCTGTCGCGCTGGCTCGACCGGGGAGGGCGGCGATGAGAGTCGCCATGCTCTCGCACCTCGCGTCGGCCAAAGCCCCGACCGGCGCCGAGCGATCTCTCGCCCTTCTGGCCCAGGGGCTGTCTGCTCGCGGGCATGAGGTCGCGGTGGCGACACCAGGTCGGTGGGCCTTGTACGAGGAGCTCGAGGCCAGCGGCGTGTCGGTGTCTCCAATAGGGGTTCGGCAGTGTTGGCTGGTCCAGTACGGGCCGCAACCCATGTGGCGTCAGGCTGCGCGCGCCGTGCGCTATGCGTGGCCAGATCCAGGAGGACTGATTCTGAAAAGGTGGCTGTCCGAGCTCGAGCCGGATGTGGTCCACGTCAACTGCCTGTCCCACATTCGGGGTGCAGCGGCAGCTCGGTCCCTGGGTCTGCCGGTGGTGTGGCATCTGCGCGAGATCCTACCGCCGGGTTCCAGGCGCCGGTGGTTTGCGGGCCGCCTGCGTTCCGATGCCACCCGTATCGTGGCGGTCAGTGAGGCGGTTGCCAGGTGGGTGCGGGAAGAGGGATTGGGTGATCGGGTGGAGGTGGTTCACAACGGGGTCCATTTCCCCGAAGGAAGTGTCGACCGGGAGGCGTCGCGGGGCCGTTTTGAACTGCCGCATGAAGCCGTCGTGGTGGGTCTCTTCAGCCAGCTCGTGGTTCACAAGGGAGCCCTCGATCTGGTTCACGCGGCACACGCTGCCGTTTCAGAAAACCCCGACATCCACTTCCTGATTGCAGGCCACGGCCCAGTCTCCTTTGCCGGCCGGTTACGGCGCGAGATTGCAGCCGGCGCCGCCGCCGGGCAGATTCACCTGGCGCCGCCGCAGCCCGAGATCTGGGAACTTCTGGCGGCGGCCGACGTGCTCGCCCTGCCGACCCTGTGGCCCGACCCGCTGCCGCGGGCGGTGATGGAGGCGATGGCCGCAGGGCGACCTGTGGTGGCCTACCGGGACGGCGGCGTGGTCGAGATGGTGGTCGAAGGCGAGACCGGTCTTCTGTGTCAACCCGGGGACGTTGAAGGTCTGACCCGAGCAATCCTCGAGTTGGCGGGCGATGAGGCCCTCCGCAATCGCCTCGGTGAGGCGGGGCGGAGGCGTGCTCGGGAGCTTTTCAGCGCAACGCTCCACGTCGAGCGTATGGAAGCTGCTCTCGGGGCGGCAGCGTCAGTCCGCGATTGAAAGCATAGGGCCGATTGTCATTGCGGCACCTGCATGCTCCGGCCGATTGAGTTCGTCGGTGAGCCATGCTCTGATGCTCTCAGGATCCGGATGAGCGGAGAGGAGCCGGACAGCGGCTTCCGTCAGTCCGGGATCGCTCGGGTCACGGTCGAGACTTTCGACGAGTCGCGTCGCGGCCTCTTCCCAACGGCCGAGTTCCATCAGTGCAGTGACGGCCACCTTCGAGCCGGGTGCGGTTGGCGGGTGGAGCGAGTCGAGGATCTCGAGCTGCTCGAGGGCCTCGGCCGGCATTCCGGTGTAAAGCAGGGCGGCGGCGAAGTTGTGGCGCGGACGGAAAAGCTCTGGTCCGCGTTCGGTCGCTTTCCGGAAGCACTCCCGCGCCTCCTCGATCTCGCCCTTTTCGATGTGGACATTGCCCAGCCATTCCCAGCCGTCGGGCCCGTCGGGGAAGATCTCGATCGCAGCGTGGGCGAGATTCTCCTGGTTGGCATAGACCCACAGTGCGCGCCGCAGCCCGACCTGCTCGACGATGAGCGCGATCGCTATGATCAGCGGCACAGCCCACCACAGGCGGGGCTTGGTGGCCTTGAGGGCGCGGTGGGCCCACAGCCCGAACTCGGCCAGCGCGAGGGCGGTGATCGCAAGCGGCAGGTAAAGATAGCGCCCGAATCCGCCCCACCCCGGAACGGTCGCCACCAGCGCGATGGGAAGCAGCATGAGACCGGTGGTGAGAGTGGCAGCGAGTGTCAAAGGCAGAATTCGCCGTAGGACGATCGCAACTCCGAGCAGTGCCACGCAGAGACTGGCCGCGCCGGCGCTGGTTCCCCAACCGAGAGCTGCGTACTCCCAGGAGAGATGGCGGATGCCGATTGGCTGCATGGTGAGCATCGCGACGATGCCATCCAGCGTGAGCACCGGATAGACCTTGAGAGCCGCCAACCGCTGAACGGAGTCGGCCCCGGTCGCCTGCAGGCCAGCGAGGGCGACCGTACGTATTAGGACGAACGCGCAACCGGCGGCCGCAACCGGAACCAGATACCGCAGCCGAACACCACGCGCGACGACCAGGAAGAGACCAAGCGCCGGCAAGGCCGCCAGCACGACCTCTTTGGCAAAGAGGCCGGCGAAGAACACCAGCCCGGCCGCGACGGCGGCAACCCAGATGCGCGGCCCGTCCCGATCCTCGACGGTGCGGCGATCGAGGATCAGAACGGCGCCGAGAAGCCCTGCTGCCGCTAGAGGCTCGGGCAGTGCGGATGACCACAGATAGGCCTCGGCGGTGACCGGGTGACAGGCGAAGAAGAGGACCGCGACCGCGGCCGCCGGCCGCGATTCGAGCCAGCGGACGCCGAGGATCCACAGCAACAGGCACACGACGAGATGAGCGGCCAGAACCGCGGAATGGAACCAGAACGGGTCGGGCCCATTGATCTGGTAAACCGCTGCCAGCGCAACCATGAACAGCGGTCGGTAGGTGTCGACGCCGTCGGCGCCCCGACCCTCGCCACCGGCGGACTGGACGACGTTATGGGTGAAGTAGAAGGGGATCCGGGTGGGATCACCGATGGTGGTGGAGTTGACGATCTGGTCGAAATCGTCCCACAGAAACTCGGCCCACAGCGCCGGCGACAGCAACACGGCGATCAGAGCGAGTAGCAAAACGATCTGCAGCGGGCCTCTTGCCGCCAGCCAATCCGTCAGAGCTTTCCAGCCTTCGCCCATCCAAACCATTTTCGCAGCATTTCTTCGGTAGCGCGAAATCAGACGTTTCTCGTTTCTCTTTCTCAGCCATGTCCTCCCACTTGTGCCCGTCTCCGCCTCCGTCTCCGTGCCCGGATTTTGGGCCGCTATCGCGATCGGAATCGACAGACTGAACCAGGTCAGTCGTCATCAATAGCGATCCCGATAGCGATAGCGATAGCGATCATCCTAAACCCCAAGCCCCAAGCCTCAGGCCGCAAGCCCTTATAATCAATTGATGCCCTGCCTTCCGTGTATTTCATCTCAATCAGGAGATTTGTGGTGACCATCGGCGCCGTGGTGGTGAGCCACAACTCCGCCGAGGACCTCCCGGCCTGTCTCGAGGCGCTCCAAGATGCGGAAGCCTTCGAGCAGGTGGTGGTGGTGGACAACGCGTCACAAGACCAAAGCCGCGAGCTCGTACGAGACGTTGGCGATCCCCGGATCCGATTGGTGGTCGAGGAGGTCAACAGCGGTTTTGCCGGCGGCTGCAACCGGGGCTTTCGGGAGTTCGGCAGTGACTTCGAGTGTCTCGTCTTCCTGAACCCCGACGTCGTGGTGTCCGCAGACTGCCTGCAACGGGCTGCGGACATGTTGGCGGAGGATCCGGGCCTGGCCGGGGTGGCTCCGCTGCTGATGCGGTCCGACGGCGAGACTGTTGACACCATCGGTCAGGTCTTGAGCCCTTGGACACTGGAGGTCTCAGACCGCGGCTACGGTGAACGGCTGACGCCCGAACTCACGCAGTCCAAAGAGGTGCTCGCTGCGTGTGGAGCGCTGGCGGTATTCCGCCAACAGGCACTGGCATCTGTGGCGGACGCAAACGGTCCGTGGGCGCAGCACTACTTCTGTTTCTGGGAAGACCTCGAGCTGGGGTGGCGGTTGGTCAACTCGGGTTGGCGAATCCAGAGCTGCCCGGATGCAGTGGCCACCCATCGCCGCGGCGCCGGGGCCGCCTTCGGCACAGGCCCACTGCGATGGCGGCGGCCGCCGGAGCTCGAGGCCTGCATCCTGACCAATCGCTGGATGACCTTCATTCGGCACCTCCATCCTCTTGATCTCTTGCTGCGCCTCCCCCTACTCTTGTTATGGGATCCGGGTCTGGTAGCGGCTGGCGCCGTCCGCCGGCCGTCCCTCATCGGGCATTTGCGGCGACGGTGGCCGATGGTGATGCACGAGTGGAGGAATCGAGGCCGAGACCGCCGACGGAGGTTACACGAGCTGCCATGACGATCCGCCTCATCCTCGGGTTTTTTCTCGCCTACTTTCTCGCCATCGTGGGAACCCCCATAGCGCGCGAGGCGGCACTGCGTTTCGGCGTCGTCGACCGGCCCGATGGTGCACTCAAGGATCATCGACAGCCTGTCGCCTATCTCGGCGGGCTTGCTGTCTTCATCGCGTTCCTCCTTTCCATCGGCATGACCTTCGAGTTCGACCAGGAGTTGCTGGCCCTGCTGCTCGCGTCGACGATCGTGACCACGGTCGGTCTGATCGACGACTTCGGAGCCCTGACGCCAAAGCCAAAGGCGATCGGCCAGGTTGTCGCGGTTTTCGTCCTCATCAAATCGGGGATCATGATCCAGGTCACGATCATTCCGTGGTGGCTGCGGCTCGTCATCACCGTGGTGTGGCTGGTAGGGCTCTCCAACGCCTTCAACCTCGTGGACATCCTGGACGGGCTGGCGAGTGGGCTCGGAGTCATCTCCGCGACCTTCCTGTTGGTCGTGGCGCTGCTCAACGGCCGTCTGATGGTGGCCGCCTTTACCGTCGCACTGATCGGCGCCCTGCTCGGTTTTCTTCGTTCCAACTTCTATCCCGCCACCATCTACCTCGGTGACTGCGGCAGCCTCTTCATCGGCCTTACGCTCGGTGCGTTGGCGATGGTGATGGATTACACGGCGCACAATCCCCTCGGTTGGCTGGCGCCGCTCTATATCCTTGCCGTGCCAATCATCGACACCGTCTATGTGATGGTGCTCAGGATCAAGGCGGGTCGCAAGATCTACTACGGCAGTCCCGACCACTTCCCGCTCCGCATGCGGCGCCGCCTCGATGGCTGGACCGCAGGAACGGTCGTCGTCAGCTACGCGGTGGCGGTGGTCTTTGGCGCTATCGGACTGGTGGTGCTCTTTCTCGATCCTGTGACCACCCTCATTGTCACCGGGGTCGTTGGCGTCACCGTCATCGGTCTCCTGATCTGGCTGGCTATGATCCCGATGGAGTCATGATGGAGCCGGTGCTGATCATCGGCGGCGGCCTCACCGGGTTGGTGGCGGCGGAACAGTTGGAGCGTGCGGGGACGCCAACGGTGGTGCTCGAGCGCGAGCCCGAACCGGGCGGCGCCTGCCGCAGCCTGTCAGATGATGGTTTCGTCTTCGATTACACTGGTCATCTTTTGCACGTGGCACGACCCGAGACCGAGGCCTACCTCGAAGAGCTCGGTCTGTGGCGACAATTCGAGGTCCACGGACGACGGGCGGCGGTGGTCATCGGGGGTGAGGCGACTCCGTATCCGGTGCAGATCAATACCCACGGCCTGGCACCGGAGGTGCGGCGCGACTGCCTGCTCGGTTTTGTGCGCGCGTGGGCGGACGAAACGGCCGGTGAACCCGCTGATTTCCGGGCCTGGGTTTTGGACCGATTCGGTGAAGGACTCGCCGAGCATTTCTTCTTCCCCTACAACAGCAAGCTCTACCGAGCACTCCCCGAGGACTTGAGCCTCGATTGGGTCGGGCGCTATGTGCCCAAACCGAAGCTCGAGGAAGTGGTCGACGGTGCCCTCGGCCTGCACGACGAAGATGTCGGCTACAACGCCACCTTCCGCTACCCTGCAAAGGGTGGCATCAGCCTGCTTCCGAACGGCGTCGCCGACCGTTTGAAGGGTCTGCGGCTCGATCACGAGGTCACAGGGGTCCACCTCAAAGAGCGCTGGGTGGAGCTTGCCGACGGAGAACGATTGGAGTCGCGGAAGCTGCTGTCGACGATCTCGCTGCCGGCACTCATCGATCGCCTCGTCGATCCTCTGCCGAAGGAAGTCGCGGAGGCCAGATGCGCTCTGCGCTGGGTGCGGGTGCTCAACCTCGCCCTCGGTGTCGAAGGTCCCGCGCCCAGTGATGAACACTGGCTTTATTATCCCGCTCCGGAGCTGCCTTTCTATCGCGTCGGCTTTCCATCCAACCACGGCGATCTCGCTCCCGCGGACTGCCATACCGTGTCTGTAGAGGTCAGTCTTGACCCTGGCGCGGGCGACGTGGAGGCCCTTGCAGCCGCCGCCCAAAGTGCTCTCGTCGGCGTTGGTCTCCTCGACGAGGGGGCGGTGCGGGTTCGCAGGGTGACGGTCCTCGATCCGGCATACGTGGTCTTCGACCACCCCCGGCGCGAGGCGGTGGCGTTGCTGCGCGGTTTTCTCCGTGAGCACGGAGTGACGCTCGCCGGACGCTGGGCCGAGTGGAAGTACTCGGCGATGGAGGACGCTGTCCTCGACGGTATGCGGGCGGCGCGCGGTCTCGGCACCGCGGGGTAGGGATTGCTGGAGTGAGCGACGCAGAACGCATCCGGGTCCTCCTCACCATTACCCGGCTCGAGCTCGGGGGCGCGCAAAGGGTGGTGCTGCACACCGCCGAAAAGCTCGATCGGAGATCCTTCGACGTTGCTCTCGCCTGGGGTCCCGGGGATCTCCTCGATGATGAGGCGGCCGCGATATCCGAGCTCGAGCGCATTCCTGTACCGACTCTCGTCCGGCCGGTGGCGCCGATTTCAGATCTACGCGCCCTTGTCTCCCTCCGCGCGGCGGTGCGCTCTTTTCAGCCGCGGGTGGTTCATACCCACTCTTCCAAGGCGGGCATCCTGGGTCGTCTCGCGGCTCGGTTGGAGGGTGTGCCGGCGGTCCATACGGTGCATGGGTTCGGTTTTACGCCGCTGCAGGCGGCGCCGACGAGGTTTTTCTACCGAGCGGCCGAAAAGACGATGGCCCGATTCACCGATCATTTCGTGACGGTGTCGGAGACTGATCGCCGGCGCGGTATCGAGATGGGGCTTTTCCCTCCCGAAAAGGCGACGGTGATCAGGGCCGCAATCGACCTCGAGAGATTTCGCGCTGCAGCGGACGGTGACGCCGTCCGTAAACGATTGGGCGTTCCGGTTGGTCCTCCGATGGTGGCCCAGATCGGCAACTTCAAACCACAGAAAGCGCCGCTCGACTTCGTACGGGTGGCTGCGATGGTCCACGAGCAGCATCCTGACGCGTGGTTCGTGATGGTCGGTGACGGGCCCCTGCGCGAGCCTGCTCAGCGGCTCGCGCGCGAGCTCGGAGTCGCGGATCGGATGGTCTTCAGTGGCTGGTGGGATGATGTTCCCGGGCTCCTGGCCGCGACAACGGTTTCGGTCCTGACCTCGCGCCACGAGGGCCTTCCCTGCTCGGTTGTGGAATCACTGGCGGCTGGAGTGCCGGTGGTGGCGACCGCGGTCGACGGTACGGTCGAGGTGGTACGCTCGGGTGACAACGGGTTGTTGACTCCGGCTGGAGATATCGCGGGGTTGGCTCAATCGATTGAACAGTTGCTGGCGGACCCGGGTCTGTGGGCGCGGATGGCTGCGGCCGCGCGGGTTGGTCTCGAAGACTTTGATCGTGATCTGATGGTTCGGCAGCAGGAGGATCTCTACAGATGGATGTGTTCGCCCAGCCGCTCATGACGGTTTACGCCTTTGCCTTTGTCTGGGGGGCGGTGGTGGGGAGCTTTCTCAACGTGTTGGTCTACCGGCTGCCGCGAGAAATCTCGGTTGTGAAGACGCCACCATCATCTTGCCCGGCCTGCTCGACACCGATCCGCTGGTTCGACAATGTCCCGCTCATCTCCTGGATGATCCTGCGCGGCCGCTGCCGCCGGTGCCAGGCCCCGATATCGATCCGCTACCCGTTGGTCGAGCTCACTGCCGGGCTGTTCGCGGTCGCCGCCGTAGCGCGCTGGGGCGTCAGTGTGACCGGGCTCGAGGTGTTGATCTTCGCCTGGGTCTCGCTTGCTCTTGGGCTGATCGATTTCGACTACCAGATCCTGCCCAATGTGCTCACCTACCCCTCGATTGTCTTTGGGCTCGTCTTTTCGTGGCTCGGTGGCTACACCTGGTGGCTGGACGCATTGGTCGGCGCGCTGGTCGGAGCCCTGTTGCCGACCCTGGTAATTGTTATTTACAGGCTTTGGCGGGGCATCGAAGGGATGGGGTGGGGCGACGTCAAGTACCTTGCCGCGATTGGCGCGGTGGTCGGTCTGCGCGGCGTCGTCGGGGTACTCGTGGTGGCTTCAATCATGGGTGCTCTGGTCGGGCTGGCCTTGATCGCAGCCGGCCGGGGCACTGGTAAAACCGCGCTACCGTTTGGCACCTTTCTGGCGTTGGCGGTGATCCTGTGGCTCTACGTCCCGGCATCCTGGTTGGCCTGGAGCCCGCTGTAGGCGGCCACCAACGCCTCTTCGAGGCTCCGGTCCTGATCGGGAAACACGGTCCGCAGATCGAGCACCACTTCGTCGTCCTCAATGCGTGCCACCACCGGTGGTGATTCCGCGCGGAGCCGATCGGCCAGACCCTGGCCGCCGGCGAGGCCGAGACCGTAGCTTGCCAGGGTTTCCTCGGGAGTTGTCCCGCCTCCGAGAGCGGCGCGGGTTGCCCGGCCGTGCACAGGCACGCCTCTCTCGCGCAGACGGCGACCGAGACGCCGGGCGCGCCCCATCAGGGCATCGATTGGCGTGTCGAGCATCGCGTAAAGCGGTATCTCCTCGAGACGACCACTGTGGTGGGCGCGGAGGGTCTCCTCCATCGTCAACAGCGCCGTCTTGTCCGGGCGGAGGGCTCGGTAGAGCGGGTGGCGGGCGAGAGGCTCGACCCACTCCGAGCGACCGACCACGAGACCCGCCTGCGGCCCGCCGAGGAGCTTGTCGCCCGAAAAACACACGATATCGGCGCCTGCCTCGAGGAGCTCCGAAACAGTTTCCTCATGCGGTAGCCCCCAACGACTGAGATCGTGAAGAGCGCCCGAACCCTGGTCGACGACCAGGGGAAGACCGCGAGCGTGGGCAAGACCGGCCAGCTCACCGGTCGATGGTTCGGTGGTGAAGCCGACGATACGAAAATTGGACTGGTGGGCGACGAGGAGGGCCGCGGTGTGTTCGCCGATCGCGTTTGCGTAGTCCCGGAGGTGGGTGCGGTTGGTGCAGCCCACCTCGACCAAATTCGTTCCAGCTGCCTCCATCACATCGGGCAGTCGGAAGGAGCCGCCGATCTCGATCAGCTGGCCGCGGGAAACCACTACTTCACGCTGTTCGGCGTGCGCTTTGAGAATGAGAAAGAGTGCCGCCGCGTTGTTATTCACCATGACCGCGCTGGCGGCGCCGCAGACCCTGGCAATGCGGTCGGCCATCGCCGCGAGACGTTGCCCGCGACGGCCCTCACTGACGTCGTACTCGAGGGCGAGGTATGATTTCAGGGATGGCGGGAGGCGTCGTGGGAGCGGCGCCCGGCCGAGGTTGGTGTGCAGGAGCACACCGGTGGCGTTGATCACCGCCGGGTAGGCGGAGGCGACACCGGTGCGCAGCAGGTCGAGGATTTGGCCTTCGAGAGCCTCGGATGCTGTGTCGATGTCCGGGCCCGCGACCTCGCCGGCGCTGATGCTCTGCCGGAGTTGGTCGACGGCAACCCGGCACGCCTCCATGACCGGGGCGTGGCCGTAATCGTCCGCTGCGGCCCGCAGGGCGGGGAGGTCGAGAAGACGATGGATCGCGGGGATGCGCTGATAGTCAGGTGCCACAGAAGGCATTCTAGCGGAGACTGGGGCGAAGGGCATCCCATCGGTTGGAGGCACGGATGGAGCTGATCGAACAGATCGCCATGCTCGAGGGCGTGCTGCAGAAGCACATCAGAAAATGGGAGATGTACTTCTCCGGCGTCGAGAGGGTGCCGCCTCAGGACGAGCGCGAGCGGATCAACCGCCGCATCAGACTGCTGGCGGAGCAGACGGTCAATCGTCGCGCCGAGCAGTTTCGGATCGAACAGCTGCAGCACCGGTTCCAGACGTACTCGCAGAACTGGGAGCGTATGTTGCGCGAGCGCGAAGAGGGGCGGGCGGCTGCCCAGCCTCACACCGATCACGAACTCCGCAGGGCGGCGGCGGCAAACGACACGGCAAAAGGATCCGTAGACAAGGCCGAGGAGGATTCGCTCTTCGATCGCTATCGGACTGCAAAATCGGAGCGCGGCCTCGATATCGGCGTGGACCGGAAGACGTTTGATCAGCAGATCGCCGAGCAACGCAAGAAGATCGAGGAGCGGCTCGGGCGAAAGGTTCGATTCGACGTACAGATCGAGAATGATAAGGTCAGGGTTGTCGCGCGCAAAGAGAAGAAGAAGGGGTAGGGCAGAGATGGGGAGAGTCCCGATACAGACCCGGTCCAGAGCGTTCTGTTTCGTGGTCGCCGCCATCGTCGTGTTTTCAGCAGCTGTGGCTGCGGCCGACGAGCCGATGTTTGTGCGCTGGTTGGTGATGGACGACCCGGGCGACGAAACCATCCGCAACTACTGGGAACGGGCCGATCGCGAAGAGCTGGATCCGCCGGCCCTGGTCGATCTCGGGACGATGCTCTTTTATCGCGGCTATCCCAAGGACGCCGTGCGCGTCTTCAATCACGCCCTCGACCTCGACCCCAATCTCTATGAGGCGTGGTTCCGAATCGGGCTGGTGGAGCACAGCGAGGGAGATTTAGATAACGCCCGGCAGGCCTACAAGCGCTGCCTCAAAAAGCTCACCGGACACGGTTGGTGCAACTTCTATCTCGGCCTGCTCGAGGAACAGCTCGGACACAGCTCGGACGCCCTCTATTACTATCGGCGGGCACTCAAGTTCGCTCCCGAGTTGGCCAATCCAAGAGTCAACCCCGAGGTCATGACGTCGGAGCTGATGCTTGGCGTGCAGCTTCAGGATCAAGACCGGCGGCGGTTCAAGGACTCGCTGCCCATGCCGTACCTCGAGCCAAACAAGGTCGAACAGGTCAGACGGCGGTACGAGCCGACACCGACTCCCGAACCGGAGGAAACGCCTGAGACAGAGGTGGCGGCAGGTGCGCCTCAGAGAGAAGTGCAGCAGGCTCAGCCGCGACCGACCCCGGCACAGCCGGTTCGGCCACCGCGACCCGTCGCTCCGCGTCGCGCCACCACTCCGACACCCTATGCGAACTAAAAGTCCGGTTCGAGCAACACCTCGTCTGCATATCTCACCGGGTTTCGTCGCGAGGCCGGAAAGCTGTGGTGAGATGTGGTGTTTGCGACCTGAGGGACGCGGAGTCGTACTTGATGGTACGTCGAGCAGCCCGATGCGAGTAAACGCCGCAGATTGCCGCAGATTTGCGGCTGCAGCAGAAAACTGGTGAGATATGCAGGCTAGACGTTGAAGCGGAAGTGAACGACCTCACCGTCCCGGACTGGATAGGTCTTTCCCTCCAGCCGCAGAGTGCCGAGCTGCCGGCAGGCTGAGAGTGAGCCCGCCTCGAGCAATGCGTCATGGGGCACCACCTCGGCGCGGATGAAACCACGCTGGATATCCGAGTGGATCACTCCTCCGGCTTCGACGGCCGGGGTCTCGGTGCGGATCGACCAGGCGCGACATTCGTCGGTGCCGACGGTGAAGAATGAAATCGACCCGAGGAGGCGGTAGGACTCGCGGATCACCCGGTCGAGGGCCCGATCCTCGATGCCGAACTCCGCCATGAATGCCCCTGCATCGTCACCCTCGAGCTGGGCCATTTCAGCCTCGAGAGGCGCGCACACCTGGGTAAAGGCCATCTGTGGGCGCTCGGTCCACTCGGCCCACCGAGGATCGGAAAAGGGCTCGTCCGAAACCTCGTGTTCGCCGACGTTGAGAACGACCAGCATCGGTTTGGCGGACAAAAAGGTGAAACCGCGAAAGACCTTCTCTTCCTGTTCGGTAAAGGTCTCTGCGCGGAGCGGCCGTTCGTCCTCGAGGACCGCCTGACAACGCCTGAGCATTTCCGCTTCGCGTTCGAGTTCCGGCACCTTCCGCGTTCTGAGATCGCGGCGGATTCGCTCGAGCCGCTTCTCTACCACCAGCTGGTCTTGGAGGATGAACTCTTCCTCGATATATCGGAGGTCGCGTTGCGGATCGATCGAGCCCTTTGGGTGTGCCACCGCATCATTATCGAAGGCCCTGAGTACCACCATCAGAGCATCGACGGCGCGGAGCTCCGGAAGATTGAACGCTGCCTCCTGACGGTGTTCCTCGGGAATGCCGGGCACATCCACGTAGCGCACCGAGGCGGGCGTGGTTTTCTCCGGGTCGTACATCGCACTGAGCGCGTCGAGCCGGGCATCCGGCACCCTGGCGATGCCGATCTGGACGCTGCCGTGGCGCGCCGCCGGTGCGTCGGGGTCCTGGCCGGTCAGCAGACCGAACAGGGTCGACTTGCCGCTCGCCGCCAGTCCCATGATGCCTACTTCCATCTCGATCCTCCTGCCTGAGCGCATTCTACGCCGAAGGCGGCATAAGATAGCACAATTCAGCCTAAATATGCAGTTTAATGCTTTGTTTTGTGCAAATTCGCCGGGGTTATTGTCTATCCGATGACGGGTTGCCGGCGGACAAGCAGGGACGGCGCGCCGACGAAACCACGACGGGTCTGGAACCAGCGCAGATCGGTGCCGACAGCCTCGATACGACGCAACAGCCGGCCAAGGCTTCCGCGAAGTTCAACGACCGGATGCCAGCCGCGTACCTTGTGACCATCGAGCCACACTCCCGAGGCGATGATGCGGTAGGTGTCTGAAGACGGTTCGAATCCTATCGGGGCCAGGGGGCGCAGCAGGTACAGCGCATGGTCGGCCGATCCCAACAGTTCGGCCGCGGCGACACCACCTCCGGTCGCTACCTGAAGATTGGCGATGCCGGTCTCCGGATAATCTCGATATGAAAGCCTGAGAGCGCCGCCGCGCGAGGCTTCGGAGTAGCGCACGGCGTCCCGGTGGCATGCGAGACGATAGCGCGGCACACCCTCGTCGACCAGCAAGGTGCGTCGAGCGGGGAGCCCTTCGCCGTCGCAAGGTCCGGTGATTGGTGCATCCGGGTTGGTGCGATCGTCGACCAGGGTGAGCGCGGGTGCAGCCAGGCGACCCTCGCGGTCGATGATCTCCGTCAAAAGGTCGTCTTCGTCTGCGGTTGCAAAGAAGAGTGGAGCAATCGCCGCCAACAGTTCGGCGGTGACCTCGGGATGGAGAATAAGATCACGGAGCCCGGAGTCGGTGGCGACCCGACTTTTTGTCAGCAGGGCACGGTCCGAGACCTGAGCGGCGGCGGCTTCAATATCGAAAACCTCGGGGTCCGGAATGTGGAGCCAATCGCGCCACACACCGCTGCGTTCTCCCTCGATCTCAACCTCGGCAAGAAGGGCGGTGCTGGTGTCCTCATGTCGGGCCACCCACCCCTCGCCGTTGGCCAGGATCCAGGCGAACGCTCCCTCTTGAATGATGGTCCGACGGAGTCGAGCATGACGGCCGGAAGCCCCGGCGAGGACCCGGGCCAGCTCCTCACCGACGTGGCTGGCCCAGCCCGTCGGCGGCAAGGGTCGGGGCGGGCGGACCTCAGAGGTGCCAAGCACTCGCTGTGGGGGCAGCGGATCGAATCCTATCGGCATTTCGGTGCTGAGCGCGCCTTCCACAGCCCGGCGTGAAGCTTCGCCCTCGAGGCCCGATGCGGCGGCGAAACCGGAGTGGCCGTCCCGCGCCGAGCGCACCGCAACTCCCGTCTCCTCGACGTTGATGACATCGAGAGGATTGCCAGGGGCGACCTCCACCTCGCGCGTGAAGGAAGCTTTCGCAAAGAACTCCCAGCGTCCCGCCGGTTGGTTTTCGAGCTCGGTCCGGGCGGTGTCGGCGGCGGCGTTGAGACGATCCAAATAGTCGTGGGAGCTCATAAAACCTCGAGGCGTTCGACAAGCAGGGTCGGGGCCTCCGACCCTGTGGCCAGTGGGAGCCCGTCCTTGACGCACCATCCGAGGCGCCAGTCGGCGGTCGGGTCCGAGCCGATGCGCGAGTCGATCCTGGCCAGAATCTCGAGGGCGCCGCCGGTCAGCTCGCAGGGAGCGAGGGGACGGCGTCGGCGGCCGTGGCGAACCTCCCACCCCTGTTCCACCCGGAGTACCGTCCTCGAGGACACCGGATCGACCGTTGCGCCACCGATTCGAGTCACGACGAGGGCGTGATCGAGGCCGCTTTCCAGCTCCTCGGGGAGGTATTTGCCGGGCGCGATGACGAGGTTTGACTGACGGGTGATGGGCGGCCGGCTCCAGCCCGCGCGCCGGCCCCGCCCGGGTTCGTCACCGAGACGCCTGCCACCCTCTCGATCGCACAGGTAGTTCTGCAGGCGCCCCGCCACGACCAGGGGGACGGGCCGTCCTTCAACGCCCTCATCGTCGTGGTCAAAGGCGCCGGCAAGATCGACGCGCGTTGGGTCATCGACGATGTCGAGGGTCGAGGCGGTAATGGTCGCCCCCTTCATGCCTGCCAGCGGTGACGCAGCGGCCACGACAAGGTCGGATTCGGCCATATGACCGACCAGTTCATGCATCAGCGTGCCCGCTGTGCCGGCCGTAAAGAGCACCGGGAGCTGAGCGCCGGGGCTCGGCTCCCACGGCTTTGCGGGTGGCGGCTCGAGAAGCTCGGTAAGCCAATGACCGAGCTGTGGATGGCCCCATACCGCGAGCAGCGATGTCGGCCTATCGCCGGATCGTTCAACCCGGACCAGGGGGGGACTCGAAGCCTGCACCCAACCGTCGCTTCGGACCACTGCAGCGCGACGACTGAGATAGCGAATGACTGACGGTGCCGGTCCGAGCCTGCACGCAACCTCCCGCGCCCACTCCAACCATTGTCGGGGTGGGTCCATCTCGGCCGCAGGCAGCGGTCGCGATGGCGGCAGCGCGACCCGATCTGCTTGCCGACCGAGAAGTTCTCCAATAGCAGAGGTCGAGAGCCCGGTTCGGGCGTGGAGGACCGACCGTGACGGCGACCGCCAACGTGCTGCTGCTCCTTCGAGCCGGCACGATTCCACCTGCAACTCGCTGCCAGACGCGACCGCCCGCACTTCGAGCCGTTGTTCGAGATAGAGATCTTCGAACCGGGCGCCGCCCCCTCGCAGGTCGGCGCAACGCTCCGAAAGCAGCTGCAGCCACTTCGAATCGAGCGGGGTCTCGGGACGCGACGCCTGGCGCATGCGTCATGGTACCTGCGCCTGTTGCAGGTTGGGACGGTGGCCGCGGTAGAATGCCGGGGGCGAGTGCCCGGGAGGTCGGGGATGAGCCGTGAGGTTGTTGATCGATTGCAGGAACGGTTGGCCGCCAACCGCCGCGGTGGCGGAGAGCGCAAAATCGACCGCCAACACGAGCAGGGCAAGCTGACCGCCCGCGAACGGATCGAGCAGTTCCTCGACGAGGGCAGCTTCGAGGAGACCGACGCGCTGGTCGAGCACGGCTGCACCGATTTCGGGATGGAAGACCGAAAGACCCCGGGAGACGGTGTGGTGGCCGGGCACGGGCGCGTTCATGGCCGTCCGGTCTTTGTCTTCGCCCAGGACTTTACGGTCTTCGGCGGATCTTTGTCGGAGGCCAACGCGGCCAAGATCTGCAAAATCATGGATCTCGCCATGAAGGTCGGTGCGCCGGTGGTCGGCCTCAACGATTCGGGTGGTGCGCGGATCCAGGAGGGGGTCGCCTCGCTCGCGGGCTATGCCGACATCTTTCTTCGCAATACCCTCGCCTCCGGCGTGGTGCCCCAGATCTCGGCCATCATGGGCCCGTGTGCCGGCGGTGCCGTCTACTCGCCGGCAATCACCGACTTTGTGTTCATGGTCGAGACCACTTCCTACATGTTTGTTACTGGGCCCGAGGTCATCAAGACCGTCACCCACGAGGAGGTCACCAAGGAAAAGCTCGGCGGCGCGATGAGCCACAATTCGGTCTCCGGGGTGGCGCACTTTGCCTCGCCAGGGGATACCGAGTGCCTGGCATCGATCCGCCGGCTGCTTTCCTACCTTCCGTCCAACAACGCCGAGCGCTCTCCGGTGGTGGCGACCGAGGATCCGCTCGATCGCGAAATTCCAGAGCTTGACGACTTCATGCCGTCGGATCCGAACAAACCGTACGACATCACCAAGTTGATTCGCTGGGCGGCGGACGAGAATGAGTTTCTCGAAGTCCACCAACACTACGCCAAGAATATCGTCGTTGGTTTCATCCGTCTCGGCGGGCGCACGATCGGGGTCATCGCCAACCAGCCGGCCCACCTGGCTGGGGTCCTCGATATCAACGCTTCGGTCAAGGGCGCCCGCTTCGTGCGCTTCTGTGATGCCTTCAATATTCCGCTGTGGATCGTCGAGGATGTGCCGGGTTTCCTGCCCGGCACCGAGCAGGAGTGGGGCGGCATCATCCGCCACGGCGCGAAGCTCCTCTTTGCGCTTGCCGAAGCGACGGTGCCCAAGGTCACCGTGATCACCCGCAAGGCGTATGGCGGCGCATACTGCGTGATGGGTTCCAAGCACATCCGCACCGACCTCAACTTCGCCTTCCCGACCGCCGAGATTGCGGTCATGGGGGCTCAGGGGGCTGTCAACATCCTCTACGGCAACGAAATCAAGAACGCCAATGACGCCGAGGAGGAACGCGCGAACCGGGTAAAGGAGTACCAGGACCTCTTTGCCAATCCCTTCGTGGCAGCCGAGCGCGGATACATCGACGAGGTCATCATGCCGAGAACCTTGCGCCGCAAACTGGTGTCGGCTTTTGCCATGTTGCAGACCAAGAGAGACTCGATGCCGGCGAAGAAGCACGGGAATATTCCGCTGTGAAGCTCCTGATCGCCAACCGTGGCGAGATTGCCGTTCGAATCATCCGTGCCTGTCGGGAGATGGGGATCGGCACAGTCGCCGTCTACTCCGAGGTCGACCGGCTCGCGCCGCACGTTCTCATGGCCGACTCGAGCTTTCCCATCGGGCCGGCGCCGGCGGCTCAGAGCTACCTCGACATGGACAAGCTGCTCGCAGCGGCATCCGAAAGCGGCGCCACACTCCTCCACCCCGGTTATGGCTTTCTGGCGGAGAACGCGGAATTCGCGGAGCGGGTCGAGGCGGCCGGTCTGACCTGGGTCGGCCCACCGCCCGACGCGATGCGGGTGATGGGATCGAAGACCGAAAGCCGCAAGCTCGCCAATTCCGCAGGAGCGCCGATCATCCCCGGGCTCATGGAGCCGATCACCGAGATCTCGGAGCTCGAATCCTTCGTCGATGAGCACGGGTTGCCGGTTCTGTTGAAGGCGGTTGCGGGCGGCGGTGGCAAGGGAATGCGAGTTGTGGCCGAAAGAGATGAGCTGGCCGGTTCCTATGAGCGGGCGTGCTCCGAGGGACAGGCCTACTTCGGTGACGCCCGGGTCTACGTCGAACGGCTTGTCGACTCGCCCCGTCATATCGAGGTCCAGGTCGTGGCTGACCGCGAAGGCAACGCGGTCTACGTCGGCGAACGTGAGTGCTCGATCCAACGCCGCCACCAGAAGGTCGTCGAAGAATGCCCGTCACCGGTTGTGGGGCCCGAGCTGCGGAAACGACTCGGTGAGGCTGCGCTGGCAATCGTCGAAGCCTCCCGCTACCACTCGCTGGGAACGGTGGAGTTCCTGCTCGATCCTCAGGGGGAGTTTTACTTCCTCGAGATGAACACCCGTTTACAGGTGGAGCATCCGATCACCGAAGAGGTCTATGGGGTGGACCTGGTGCAGGAGCAGATCAAACTCGCTCTCGGCGAGCCTCTGTCATTACGACAGGAGGAGTTGGTGCCCCGTGGCCACGCCATCGAGTGCCGGATCTACGCCGAAGACCCGCTTCGAAACTTTGCGCCTTCCCCGGGTCGGATCTCGCTCTGGGTGCGCCCGGGCGGTCCGGGTGTGCGGCTCGATTCCGGCGTCATGGCCGAGAGCGTGGTGCCCCTCGACTACGACCCGATGCTCGCCAAGTTGGTGGTGTGGGCGCCCGATCGCCCGACCGCGTTGAAGCGCCTCCACGGTGCGTTGTCGGAGTTTCAGGTGCGCGGAGTGGCTACGACCCTGACCCTGTTCAGAGCGCTGGTCGGGATGGAGGCGTTCCACTCTGCCGACTTCCATACGGGGTTTCTCGACCAGCTCCTCACATCGGGTGACCTCGAGAAGCTTCACGGTCAACAGGACCCCGAGGCCGAGCAGGCGGCGATAATGGCCGCCGCCTGTCTCGCGACCGCGTCGGCTGGACGCCTTCCCGACGACCTCTTCGACCACGGTGATGACAGCTCCTGGTGGTACGAGGGAACCCGACTCTTGCACGGGAGGTTGCCGCGATGAGGTGGGTGGTTCGCGGCGGCCGGTCGTCTCACGACGTGGAGGTGGAGCGCCGGGGTGACGAATTCACTGTCTTCATCGACGGTCAGCGCCACGAGCTCGAACTCGTCAGCCTCGATGGCGCTGTGGCCTCGTTGCGATTCCCGGCAACTGGTCGCAGCCTTCAAATCACCTCCCATCACGGCTCGAACGGCAGCTGGCGTGTGACCGTCGGTCAGCGAGAGTTCGATCTCGAGGTGCTGACCCCGGCGGAAGCGGTGGAGGCGGTGAGCGCCGCGCGCGACTCCGGACCCAGCCGCGTCATGGCGCCGATCCCCGGCAAGGTCGTCGCGGTAAAGGTCGCACCGGGAGATGAGGTGGAACCTGGGCAGGCATTGGTCGTGCTCGAAGCCATGAAGATGGAGAATGAGCTTGCCGCAGATCAGGCGGGGAAGGTGGCGGCGATCCATGTCGCCGCGGGCGAAACGGTCGAAGGCGGCGAGTTGTTGGTCGAGCTGGAGTGAGCGGAAGTAACTGCGACTGCTCGAATCGCATAATCTATTTTCGAAAATGACACATCAGGGCCACCCCGATGTCTTGGTTGCTGAGACGGCAGCCCGGTAGGAGATTTGGGCTAGACTATGAGGCCGATGACACAATCTGCCCGATTCTTGATCCCGATCCTGGCAGCCACTCTGGTGGCTGGCATGACACCGACTGTCGCCGGGTTCGAAGAGGACGGGGATGCGAACCCGCCCTCGTGCGTGCACGAAACGATCTACGATCCCTTCGCGGGTCTCATCCTGGTGTCGGTGACCATTGCCGGCTCACCGCCTCTGGATTTTGTGCTCGATTCGGGCGCCACGTCGAGTTCCGTCACCGACCCCCTGCTCGCCTGGGCCCTCGGTCTCGAGGTCAGGGACACCGGTCTCGCGCGTGGGGTGGGTTCGGGCGCGAGGCGAGTTACGGTGGCAAAGGACACCTGCATCCGAATTGACGGCGTCGAGGTACTGCGGACACCATTGGTGGTTCATGACATCGGAACTCGTCTGGCGGAGACCGCTGGTCGCGAAATCCACGGCTTCCTCGGTGCCGATCTCTTCGAGCGATACGTGGTCGAGATCGATCCGGTTGGTCACCGGCTCCTCCTCCATAACCCGGACACATTCGATTATCGGGGTTCCGGGTATGAAATTCCGCTTGAGGTGGTGGACGGACGTCCGGTGGTGCGCGGGACCGTTGTTGTCAAGGAGGGCGGCAGGGAGGTGCCGGTCAGGTTGGTGGCCGACACCGGTTCGGGCCGTTCTCTGGCCCTGATCACGAAATCGCGTCGACACCTCAAACCTCCCACCGTGCAGAGGGAGGGTACGAGTGTCGGAATCGTCGGGGATTCCACCGTCGTCGTCGCCTTGACACGGCAACTGCAGCTTGGCTCGATCCTTGCCAGGAATGTCGAGACAGCGTGGATGGAGCGTTTTGGCGTACCGGCGGTGCGAAACATCGAAAATCTCAACGGCATCCTCGGCAACCAACTGTTGAATAGATTCCGCGCGTTTTACGATTACCGGGGTGGGCGGCTGATTCTCGAGCCGTATGACCCCGCTCCGCAGGTGGCGTTCGAACACCGCTGACGCAAAGGGACACTGAAGACAAGTTCGTCCGTCGCGACAAATCGCAGGGGCTCTGCCGGCAGACGGGTGGGGAAAGTCGTCCCATTTCTAAATTGAACCTCGCGATGGTAGGGTGAATTGGTTATGGACGTTGGAGGCAAAAGGGCGCGCATCAAGCGGTTGGGGCTTCCGATCCTGGGGGCGCTCTGCGCGGTCGCGGTTGCAGTATGTTCCCTGCAAATGGCGACCGCCGAGGAGCGAAGCCAATGGGCGACATTCTTCCAACCCGTGGATGTCCCTCTGGTCAACGTCGAGGTTCTGGTCGTTGACTCCGAAGGCAACCCGATTCCCGGTCTCACCGCGGACGACTTCGAGGTGTTCGAGGACGGCCGACCGGTGCCGGTCACCAACTTTTACGCCGCTCCGGGGGTTGCGGGTCCGGATGCTGACGACAGGGATTTAACAGAGACCGGCGCGGCGGAGGGTCCGGCCGAGGAGGTGTTCCTCGCGTTTTACCTCGATGAGAACAACATCGAACCACGGCGGCGCCATGCGACGCTCGATCACCTGCAGGAATTCCTCGAGGAGCCGCTGCCACCTCGAGTGCGGGCGATGCTGGTTCGTTTCGACGGGACGCTGGAAATCCGTCCCGAGTTCACAGACGATTCCGGAGAGTTGCTGAGAGCCGTCGAAGAGATCGGCCCCCAAACCAGGTCGCACTTCTCCCGCGAGGCCCAAATCCTGCTACGCGAAATGCAGGATGCGGCCGCGTCCTCGATGTTCCGCGCCGGGGCGGGCGGCGAGGCCACCTCGAGATCCGGGGCGACGTCGTTCGATGTGATCAGGGCGGGCCGGGCTGAGGTCTTCCTCCCACAGATCCGGGCCATCGCCCGCAACCTGCAGATCCGCAACCGGGAAAGCCTCGCCGCTCTGCGACAGTTTGTCGGCTTCCTGTCGGGGTTGCCCGGTCGCAAGGGCATCGTGTGGATGGGCAGCGGCCTCGAGTCACAGATGGCGGAGGACCTCTTCCGGACCTGGGAGGGGATGTTCCCCGGCGCCGCGCGCCGGGAGTCGTTTGACACCAACATCGCGGCACGGGAGTACGACACCGCCACCGACGTTGCCGAGTTGATCCGGGTCGCCAACGCCAACCGGGTGAGCTTCTTCACCCTGAGCAGCTTTGCGGTCGGCGGGTCGCTGACGGCTCCTCCCCAGCTGGCCGCCATGTCGATCACCGACACCTCGGGTACCGTCGATCTGCTGTCGGAGGACGATGCCCTGCTGTCGATGTCCACCCTCACCGGCGGGCGGAGTGTGGCGGCCAGTGAGGGCATCAGGGGACAGCTCGAGGAGTTCAAGCGCGGTCTCAACAGCTATTACTCGCTCGGCTACAGACCCCCGACACCCGGGGATGGCGAGTATCACCGGATCAGGGTCAGGATGCGGCAGCCGGGGGTTCACCTGAGTTACCGTGAGGGCTACCAGGATTCCAGCGCCAGTGAGCGGATCGTCGATCGAACGCTGGCGGCGGCGATGCTCGGGGTCGCCGACAATCCGATGGGTATCACCGTCGAGTGCCAGCAGGAAGAGGCGCACGAAGAGGGCCGCTTCCTGGTGCCCGTCCACGTTCGGATTCCCATCGATCGCCTGGTGCTGCTTCCGGACGGCCCCAAGCACACCGCGGAGATCTCCCTGTACGCCGCGGTCCGCGACGAAAACGGCAGAGTCTCGGACGTGCACGGCCGACGGTACCCATTCGACGTCGCCAACGACGAGCTGCTGGCCGCCGTCGCCCAGGATGCCGGCTTTATCTTCAGCATGGTGATGTCTCCTGGCTCGAAGCGGATCGCAGTCGGCGTTCGCGATGAACGGTCTCAAGTGGGATCAACCGCCCTCGTGGAGGTGACCATCGGTGCGCACCACGGGGACGCGGGGTGATGGCGCGAAGTCGGGGAGTGTGCGGCGGCCGACGAATTTTTCTCGCCCTGGCTTTGCTGGTGGGTGTCTCGGGATCGGCCGCCGCCTGGACTCAAACCGCGTCGGGCGTTGGCGCCCCTCGGTCCGGCGAACCATTCGAGACCGAGATCTCGACCGTCGAATCCGTGGCCCTGGGAGGCATCGATGCACGGGCTGCGGCCCTCCTGGTGTCGGGACAGAGCGGCGGCGAGGTCGAGGGAGCTCTGATCTGGACGGTGACGGCGATCTCCGACGATGGGTCGGAGGCCACCGTGCCGTTCGTCGTCGGGCTCGACGCCCCGTCGCTGCTCGCCGGTTCCGATGAGCTCCACGTTCCAATCGAGGTCTACGGCTACCTCATCGACAGCAGCGGCTCTGTAGTGCGGCACGTTGCCGAAGGTGTCGTCCTCGAGAACGACCCACGGTTGGGAGTGGCCGCGGGGGCTCGATTGAGGTTTATCGGCGAGTTCCGAATCCCACCGGGCCTGTACTCTTTCCGAGTCATGGTGCGCAATCACGTCAGCGGCAGGCTCTTCCTCGCCCGGAAGGATCTGGCAGTTGCGGGCGGTGACACCGGTGATCTCTTTCTTCTGCCACCGCTCGTGGCCGCGGCATCACCCGAATGGGTCAGCGTCGGACAACACGGGCTGGACACGCCAGCGGTCGCCGCTGCGTTGCCGGGCCTCGAAACCTGGCCCGCGGCGCGCCCCGCGCTGTCGGTTGCGGAGTCTCTGGACATGGTGATCGGTTGCTCGGGGGTCGACGATGTCCGCCGACTGACCGCCCGCCTGGTGAACGTAGTTGGGCGCTCCGTCCAGACCTTGGACCTGCGCATCGGCCAGCAGCTTGAGGTTCGCGGTGCGCAGTCGTTCTACCGGGTTTCGACCTCTGCGATCGACGTGTCCGCCGGCCATTACAGGCTGGTTGTCGAGCTGGTGGACAGGGATACCGGGCGCGCGGTATCGCAGTCACTTCCGATCGTCCTTCGCCCCGATGACTGGGACCCGGAGCGACTGGAGCAACCCGCCGCAGCCGGAACTCGATCTACGGCTGATGCGTCCCGGCAGCGGCTTGAGACCGAGGAGATCGCAGCGGCATACGAGGACGCCCTTCGACTCTTTGCCGCCGGTGAGTCCGTGCGGGCGCGCGCGGCTCTTGCCGAGCTCGAGCGACGGGTGGTCGCGGAAACCGCGACCCATCACTGGTTGAAGCTCCGCGATGCCGAGCTGAAAACCGCCGTCGCGCTGGTCAAGAAAGAGCCGGCCAGCCTCATGGCGCTGATCCTCCTTCACCGTGACATGTACCGGTGGTATCGGACGCGCCAGGAGCCCGGGCTCACCGAACACTCCTGGACTCTGGCGGCTGCGATGGCCGAGGGGGCTCGGACCGTGCCCGGCTGGGAACCGCCCGGCGGGTTCATCGAGTGCGTGTTCCTCGACCTCGCCGGCGACCTCATGCTCCAGGGAGACGCGGGGCGGGCGCAGGAGTTGCTGGAGAGGGCCGTCAATCTATCACCGAGAGAGCAGGCGGTGCTGTTTGCGCTTGCCGCCGTTCATGAGTTTTCGGGCCAGTGGTATGAAGCCGCACGGTACCTGGAGAGACTTGTGGCCGAGAACGCCGATCACTACGAGGGCCGACTCCGCCTCGCGGTCAACCGTGCCCGCCTCGGTTCCAACCGCGCCTCGGAGCGCCTCCTGCGGGAGCTGCTGGCCGAGCCCGCGCCCGAATGGCTGGTGACCTTGGGCTATCAGGAGCTGGCGCGGCTCTTGGTGGATGAGGGACGTATGGACGAGGCGGTGGAGATTCTCCGCGAAGGCATGGGGCAGCTGCCGCGGAACCAACGGCTGCAAATCCAGCTCGCCCACGCCCTCGACACGGCGCGTCGTCCTCGGGAGGCCGCCGCGACAATCGACGAGCTCGAGTCGGCGGAGGGCCGTTTCGAAACCTCCCCGAGGGTGCGGTACGCAGAGTGGCCGGCGGTCGAAACAGGCGGTCTGTGCGGTGCCCTCGAAGACGCTCGGAGTGAAGGCTTCGAAGCACTGATGAGGGCACTTCGGTGAGATCGCCGGGGTTGCATTACTGGATATCCGCGGTCGTGGTCACAGCGGCCTTGTCGGTCGCGCTGAATCTCGTGACGGCGGCCAGCGTTTGGGTCAGCTTCGTGACTCCGAAGGACGGCGCCGAAGTGATCGGTGAGATCCAGATCGAGGCCGAGGTGGTGTCCGCGAGAACGGTACGGGAAGTGGTGTTCTACCTCGATGGCCGACCTCTGGCCGTCGTGACCGATCCTCCCTACCGCGTGCGAGTCAACCTGGGGGAGGAGAACCGGCGGCACACTTTCGAGGTCATTGCCACCGATGTCGAGGGCGACGAGGCCCGCGAATCGATCACCACGCTGCCGGTCCCTTTCGTCGGCAGTTACGAGGTGAAACTGCAGCAGCTGTATGTGACTGTCGGCCGCAACGGAGATTCCGTTGTCGACCTGAGCCGCGACGATTTCACGGTCAGTGACCAGGGACGTCCGCAGCGGATCGTCACCTTCGCCCACGGCGACATTCCCTTCACAGCCGTGCTGCTCATCGACGCCAGCGCGAGCATGTACGGATCGAAGATCGCGGCCGCCCGCGCAGGCGCCACCAGCTTCGTCGGCGGCATGCGGGACCTCGACCTCGCGAAGGTCATCGTGTTTTCCGACGTCATCCAGAACAGCTCGCCCTTCTCGGGTCTGCAGGATGTGCTGACTGCTGGACTGATCGGCGCTACCGGCCACGGGGGCACCGCCCTCAACGACCACCTCTACGTCGCCCTCAAGCTTCTGGAGGAGAGGCAGGGACGACGGGTTCTGGTGGTCTTGAGCGATGGAACGGACCATCACAGCGTGCTCAGGACGGACCAGGTTCTGAGCTATGCGCGCCGCAGTCAGACGCTCATTTATTGGATTCGCATCGTTCAGGCAAATGGCGCCGGATCGACCCGGGGCCCGCGCGACGTGTCGACGGCATGGCGTGGGCCTGCCGAGTATCGGAGACAGGACGATTTGCTGGTCAAAACGGTCGACCAGAGTGGCGGCAGGATCATCGATGCACTTGGGCCGAGTACATTCGAACCGGTTTTCTCCGAAATCCTGCGCGAGCTCCGCGAGCAGTACGCACTCGGCTACTACCCGGACGACCTTCGCAACGATGGCAGCTGGCACAAGGTGAGGGTCAAGGTCAACCAACCGGGGTTGACGGTCCGCACACACGCGGGTTACGTCGACTTCTGAAAGATCGCTCGAAAGCGAATCAGGGCTGCACGTTGATGTTGACGATCTCGTACGAGGCTCGGCGGGTGAGCTCGTCGAACAGGCCCACCGAAACGCGGTAGTTCCTTTTCTCCATGAGGAGGTTTGCCGAAATGCTGAAGTCGCTCTCTTTGATGGCGTCGTATGCCGACGACGGAATCCGAACCTCGAAGTCCTCGCGGGTCAGGTCCGAGCGTTTGCCCTTGGCATCGCGGCTGGCGACGAACACGACCACCCGGCCGACGTAGTCCTCACCCTCGGGCAGCAACGCCACTTTTCGCAGAGGAAAAGAAATGGTGACGGGCACGATCACCTGCTCCCCTGTGGAGGGTTTCGGCGCATCGGGCTCGATGCGGATCTCCATCGGGTTCTCATCGAGGGAGAACATCAAACCGGTGACGACCGTGTCCTGGACCTGGCTCTCGACGGACTTTTCCACGAAACGCCGCCGGTAGCGAATCTCGTAGTCGGGGTGATTCGGGATCTC
>Ga0316194_10000141_pt1 | contig 38907 bp, 41 predicted proteins | sample CroRivsedime1_MG_FD_204936 | JGI IMG/M metagenome (GOLD analysis project Ga0316194, IMG submission 204936) | Coastal sediment microbial communities from Maine, United States - Cross River sediment 1 | ecosystem: Environmental > Aquatic > Marine > Coastal > Sediment | place: USA: Maine...
TGGCCTACCGGGTATTCGAGCTCGAAGGCATTTTACCCGTCGTTGCCGTGGTCCAGGCGGCACTGCCGAGTGGGGTTCCGGTTTTCGTGCTGGCGCAACAATATAAAACCTTCGTTACCCGCAGTAGTGCCGCGATTGTTGTGTCGACAGCCATATCCGTGGTGACGCTATCAGCGTTGTTTATGTTTTTGAGTCGTTAATCTGTTACGTCCGATCGAATCAGGAATAATCATTTTGACCTTTAAACCGGCCCCGGCTTAAACTCTCATTTTCGACGAGGGTAAATGTATGACTGGTAAACTTGTGTGGCGCTGGATCGACGATACCTTTCTCGATCTTGGTCGACAGTTCCGTTGGTCCTACCTGCCGCCCTTAATGGTATATCTTGCCGCGGGAGTGTCAGGACTGACTTCGATCGTCGGTACCTTTTTTATCAAGGAGTATCTCGATCTGTCGGCAGCCTTTCTCGCCGGCCTCGCCTTCTGGGCGGGCATTCCGTGGACGCTGAAGATGCCACTGGGTCATCTGGTTGATCTGATCTGGCGTCGTAAAGCACTGCTGGTTTACATTGGCGCCAGCCTGATCGCGCTCAGTATCCTGATCATGTACGGCATTATCGCGCACACCGCGGCAATGGCCGAGATCATGAAAGTCGAAGCCTGGTTCGTCATCGCCACCATACTGGCGCCCACCGGCTACGTGGTGCAGGACGTGGTTGCCGATGCGATGACGGTAGAAGCGGTGCCGACCATTGATGAAAATGGTAAACCCTACCCGGATAGCGAAATCAAGTTAATGCACACCACGATGCAGACCCTGGGCCGGGTTGCAATCATCGGTGGACTGGTAGCGGTTGCCGCGCTGAATATCACCATGTTCAGCGGAGTGGAGGATATGTCGGAAGAGATGAAGGTCGCGATTTACGCCGATATCTACCTGCTGGCGCTGATCATTCCCCTGATTTCGATCACCGGCGTCATTCTTGGCGGCATTTTGTTGCGCCGCCGCGCCCAGGTGCTGGAGGAACAGGGGCATGACCACTCCAGCATCGATCAGCTGCTGTTTGCGCCGGGGGGAGAAACCAGCCCGAACTGGTGGATTCTCGGCGGCAGCCTGGTGTTTGCAGTATTCACGCTGAGCATGGGTATTAGCCAGGTACCATTGGCGCAGGAAATTATTTTCCTGGGTTCGATGAGTATCATTTTGTTCCTCATGTACCGGTTGTTGCTCGAGCTCGAGCCCGCGGCACGCAAGATGCTGGTCGGCACCGCGGTTATCATCTTCGTGTTTCGCGCGGTTCCCCTGCCTGGCCCAGGTGCCGGCTGGTTCGAAATCGACGTACTCGAATTCGACCAGCGTTTTCTATCAATATTGTCACTGATTGCGTCCTTCCTCACGCTGGTCGGCATGGTGGTACTGCGTCCGATGATGGCAAGGCACTCGATAGCCTTCGTGGTCGCGGGGTTGACCATCGCCGCGGGTATTCTGTCGCTACCCAACATCGGGCTTTACTATGGGATACAGGAGTGGACCGCGGCGCACACTGGGGGCGTTGTCGACGCGCGCTTTATCGCGATTATCGACACCGCGATCGAATCGCCGCTGGGCCAGATCGCAATGATACCGATGCTGGCCTGGATCGCCAGGAATGCACCCCCGCATCTGAAAGCCACGTTTTTTGCGGTAATGGCATCCTTCACCAACCTGGCGTTATCGGCCGCAAGTCTTGGCACCAAGTATTTAAATGAAATTTACCTGGTCACTCGCGAAGTCCGCGACCGGGTTACCGACGCGATCAGCACTGCGGCGGACTACAGCGAACTGGGATGGCTGTTGATCGTCGTCGCGCTGATTGGTGTTATCGCGCCGCTGTTAACCATCCTTATAATCCAGCGCTCACCATTGCGCACCCACCAGTAGACTAAAGGTTAAGTCGATGAAAAAAATTATATCCGGTTTGATAATATCCCTGGCAACTGGCCCCGCACTCGCCCACCACCCACTTGCCGGGATGCCGATGGAAACCTTCGCCCATGGATTATTATCTGGCGTTGGACATCCGTTACTGGGTTTCGATCATTTATTCTTTGTCGCACTGGCCGGTATTGCCGCGCTATTTACCGGGCACAAGTTGCTTGCGCCGCTGGCCTATATCGCCACGATGGCAGGCGGTTGCGTGATCGCCACAGTGTGGACTTCGGTGCCGGCCAGCGAATTGATGATTGCAATCTCGTTACTGGTGCTCGGTGGCATGCTGCTTAGCGGTCGACAGTTCGGTTTAAATACAGTCCTGCTAGCCTTTGCCGGTTTTGGGATATTTCATGGTGCCGCACTTGGCGAATCGATCGCCGCCCAGGAAGCCGGTTTCGGCGCACAGGTCCTGATCGGTTACCTGTTGGGACTGGGTATTATTCAGTATGCAATCGCGCTTAGCGCAGGCTGGGTGTGCACAAGTTTGTGGAAGGTCTCCCGGGCGAGCGCGATCCAGCCTCGTCTGGCGGGAGCCATGGTTGCAGGTGCCGGGCTATACCTCACACTGGAACATCTCGAAGGCTCCTTGTTGCGGGTGATATCCAGCTAGTTTGACGGGTCGGTTTTCAGTTTTACGGGCTGTCCGTGCGGGGTCGACAGGTAGGCTTCTTCCCAGTCCTTGCGTTTACCAGCCATCGCCTGCTGGTCTATTGCACTATGCCTGGCAACCAGGCCTTCGAGCGCGCTTAACACGCAGCGGTAATAAGTTTCCTGATCATCGCTGGCACCACCGATTGCGGCTTGCTGCAATGCATCGCCGAGCGCAGCGGACCAGGCGCCAGCACTAAACAGTCCATTTTGCACCAGCGTATCGGCGATCGCCAGGGCTTCGGCCTGCCAGGCTTCGGAGAACGCCGGTTCTCCGTCAACGCTGGCAAGCGGCTTTAGTGATTTCAAATCCTGCTCATCCATAGTCAGCCCGCGACAAGATAACTTTCCCAGAGATCGAGGTGTACCTTGTCACGAGTGTTCTCAACCTCCGGCCATAACTCGGCGGCCGCGAAGCAGACGTTATAGCAATGCTGATGAATCTCCTTACCCTCGGCAGACAAGTCGGGGAACACGTGCGCCCCGTTACAGGCATGTACGGTTCCGCGACGACCCCGTGCATACTGCGGTAGCCGGGTATGACCATTGTTGCCATGACTGGAGGTAATCACCTGCGCGCCGACCGAAAATGCAGGCGGGGCATCTATCTCGGCATCGAAACGGACAGCGTGGTCGTGATCTTCCTGCAGTACCTGCTGTAACGTCATCGCAGTCACGGGGTTACCAAAATCAGTTTTGTCGCTCAGTGATTTGCCGGCGTCAATTTCGTCCAGTGTAATCCAGCCAGCTTCGATATAGGTCGCGAAATCGGTTTGCGCCCAGGAATCAAAATAAGGTCGACCGAGATAATCTTCGGGCATGATCAGCTCACGACAATGACGCCACCAGTCGATGGTAATACCCGGCGTGCGGGCGCATTGCGCAATTCCCCATTCACGACCTTCCCAGTCGTGGTGGAAGGGACTTTCTTCGTCATCGACTTCGACAGGACCGTAACCCTGCTTGCCACCCAGATCGTGAATTCCATCCATTAGTCCTGGCTCCTTGTGTTTGCGCCCAAATCGCGATCGGTACCGATCATCGAGTTACGCGACACCAGCTCGACCAGTTGATCCTCGGTCATGCCCTCGCTACCCGGGGGGCGTTGCGGCAATACCAGGTAACGCAGTTCAGCCGTACTATCCCAGACTCGCACCTCGACATCATCGTCGATGGCGACCCCGAATTCGGCCAGCACCCCTCTCGGCTCACGCACTGCGCGTGAGCGATAAGCCGCCGCCTTGTACCAGGCAGGCGCAATGCCCAGAATGGAGAAAGGGTAGCAGGAGCACAGGGTGCACACGACCAGGTTGTGAACCTGGTCGGTGTTTTCTACAACTTTGAGATGCGCAGTGGCCTTGCCGAGAAAACCCAGTTCATCGATCGCTGCCGGGGCATCCTGTAGCAAGCGTTTTTTGTATGCCGGATCAGACCAGGCTTTTGCTACTACCCGGGCGCCGCGTTTGGGACCTATCTCCTCGGTATAAGCCTCGATCCACGCATCTATGGTCTGCGGATTAACCAGGCCCTTGTCCACCAGCAGCGTCTCCAGCGCCTTGACGCGCAACGCCGACTCCGACGGCAGGTGGCTATGCAGATGCTGGTGAATTTCAGCAACTTTTTCGGCATCAAATTCTGGCATGGGCTTATGACTCTTGCAGCAAAGACCTCAGTTTACTCAAACTGATCCCGAAATTCAGCATCTGGATATTGGCCAGGTGAAATTCTCATTGAACTTTCGCCTTTGGATCACTTTGCAACTACACTGCGCCGATGTTAAATCCAATCAGGCGACCCACGCTGTTTGATGTCGGCAGGCTATTCTTTGTCGGCGCAATCTGGGGTGGCGCATTCATATTCATTGCGATCGCATTAACCGATTTCGGGCCGATCAGCATCGCCACCTGGCGGGTTTCGTTAGGTGCAGTGGTGCTGCTAATCATCGCGACACTGGCTGGCCAGAAGTTTCCGCGCGGTTTGCGTAACTGGCGTAATGTATTTGTCGTCGGATGCCTTAACAGCGCCGTTCCATTCTTTTTGATCAGCTGGGGGCAGCAATTCATCAGTAGCGCTGAAACCGCGCTGCTGATGGCTATGGGCACTTTTTTCGGGTTGGTGGTTTCTCATTTCAGCAGTCACGATGAACGGATCAATATATCGAGGGCCCTGGGCGTTAGCATCGGCTTCATCGGTGTGATGGTGCTGGTGCTGTGGGACATTATCGAGTCGGGAGCGGGAAATCTGGGTGGCCAGCTTGCAGTCATGACAGCCGGTTGCAGTTACGCGACATCATCGATTATTTCACGACGCCTGACGCATCTGCCGATGATATCGACCTCGGCAGCTACCATGCTCAGCGCCAGTCTTTACATGGTGCCGCTTGCGTTTCTGCTGGAAGAACCGTTACCGGCAACGGTCAGCCAGTCATCACTGTTTGCGCTGATCTACCTCGGTGTCATCGCCACTGCATTGGCGATGACCATGCGCTTTTTCATCATCCGCGCCAATGGCGCGGTATTTATGTCGATGGTGGGCTACCTGGTACCCCTGTTTGGTGTGCTCTGGAGTGGGCTGTATTTCACCGATGCGATCAATCTGCAAACGCTGCTGTCGCTCGGCTTGATTCTGCTTGGTATCGCAATTACGCGTAAGGGGAGTTAATCCTCAAGTCGCGCCGGCAGCCCCTGGTCAACCCCGCGAAGTTTCCTGTCAACCCCGCGAAAGCGGGCCCCCAGCGCACGCTGGGTTGACGTATCGGGATCTCGAACTGACGGCGCCATTGCAAGATTTCCGCAGGTCAGCGCGGGTCGTTTGCAGCTACTGAAATAAAGGATTTGAAGATCTATTTCCTCCAAAGGAGGCGCTGAAACGCGCCAGCCAGACAACTGCAAACAGCTGCGGACGTTCGTGATTCAGATAAAAAAGAAGTCATAATTGCTTCTTGTTGTTCTGGAGCAAGCCGGAGCCCATTGTCGAGTCTCCTCCAAAATCAGCCAGGGGTCAGCAGCGCCGCTATTCTGCCGGCAAAAAAGGTACTGTCAAAAGTACCGGGGGGATCAGATTTAGCCCTGTAAGGGCGAAGGTTTGTTAAACGTGTTTCTTCTTTCATTAAGCGCGAGTTTCAATCGTTCCTCTGTTTCCGGGCCGCGTAAAAGTGCTTTGAGGAAGACGGCTGTATAGCTTTTGTCCACGATACCACGCTTCGCTTCTATCGCAGGTTTCATCAGCCTGTGTAATTCCACGAGGTTGTACCAGGGGATTGCAGGGTAAACATGGTGCCCTATATGCCAATTGATGTTGTTCCAGAAAAAACTATTTACAGGGTTTGATATTATTGTTCGAGAGCCCACCAATTGTCCCTCATTCCATGGCGTTTCGTAGTGTTCCGCAATGAAACGGACTGAGTTGAACAAGGAGAAGATATAGACAGGTATCAGCCAAACCTCAAGGGTTTTGGCTAAAACTCCGTTGTCCAAAGCCCAGGTAATTAGCGCCCAGCAACAGGTGATTGTCAATGCTATTTCGAACAGGTGTATGGACCACTGCTTCAGATTAAAACGCTTAATCGGATACAGCAGGTTAAAGTGCACGAAACTCAGCACTCCGCCGGCGACGACGTAGGCATAAAAAAGAACGAAGTCCAGAATGCCTCTTTTACCCATGGTAAATGCATCCGGGTCTTCATAAGAGCGATTGTAGCGGTGATGCTCGAGGTGGTCTTCTTTGAATGAAATGAATGAGATCATAATGGGGATCATACATACGATACCGAACGCCCAATTAGCCCACTTTGCTTTAAACAACGTATTGTGGCCGCCGTCATGTATGAAGGTAACCATACCCATCCACATGTAACCTATACCGATATAAGCAGCCCACTTGCTGAGCCCTGAGTCCGCTGTCCATGCCACCCAAGTTTAAAATACCATGATGCCTACAAAAAGAGGAATTTTGGTTAGATTGGGTAGCATTCTAAACTCTCTTAAGCGCTTTACGTCTTCACGGGACAAAGGCTTATCGGGGATAATGGTCATGTAGACAAGTTTCTATGTGTTTTTTGAAGGGATTGCATAGCCATTCCTTGCATAATGGCATTGCTCAAATTCGGCATATGCAGGCATCGCTGAATGATCGTGACGATTATAGCGGGTATAGCCGCTAGGGGCTCGCTCAATGTGAACATAATTTGTACCCAAAACGCGTCAAAGGAAATGCACAGCATTCTTTTGATAACGCATTCCTGCGTTCACGCCTCATTTGTTTCAGCTACCTCGGGGTGAATGACTCGAAGATAAACCCGTACGGCCGGAGTATTGATCGAAACTTCAGGAATTCAGGAAACCTGCGTGGTAGTCGAAGTGGTCTTCGATGAAGCTGGCGATGAAATGGTAACTGTGGTCGTAGCCGGGCTGCAGACGGATATTCACCGGTTGCCCAGCCGCATCGCAGGCGGCCTGAAAATTATCCGGTAACAACTGCCCTTCGTGCAAAAACTCATCGGCATCCCCCTGATCAATCAGAATGTCGCCAACTCGAGCGCCACCCTGTACCAGGCAGGTCGCATCGTAATCTTTCCAGGTCGAGCTATCATCACCCAGGTAAGCGCCGAAACAACCCTGACCCCAGCCACAGTTAACCGGGTTTGCGATCGGCGCAAACGCAGATACTGAACGAAACGCGCCTGGGTTTTTCAGCGCGCAGATCAGTGCACCATGTCCGCCCATCGAGTGTCCGGTAATCGATTTTACGCCGTGGATCAACGGCAGGTTGGCTTCGATTAATGCCGGCAATTCACAGGTCACATAGTCGAACATCTGATAGTGAGGAGCCCACGGGCTTTGGGTCGCGTTGACATAAAACCCCGCGGCCTGGCCCAGGTCGTAACGCTCGGGTTCGTCGGCGACATCGTCACCGCGCGGACTGGTATCGGGGAATACGATAGCAATCCCGTGTTGCGCGGCAAAGCGCTGGAAACCACCTTTAGTGCGCGCATTGTCATCGTTGCAGGTCAATCCCGAAAGCCAGTACAGGGCCGGGACTTTTTCATCCCGCGATTTGGGTGGCAGGTAAACCGAAAAAGTCATTTCGCACTGACAGCTAGACGACTCGTGGGTGTAGCGATTCAGGTAACCACCGCTTTCCTTGATGCTCTCGATTTCTTTCATCGGCTGATTAAAACATAATGACTGACTTGATGCTTTTGCCTTCGTGCATCAAATCAAAAGCGGTATTGATCTCTTCCAGCGGCATGGTATGCGTCACCAGGCTATCCAGTTCAATCGTTCCATCCATGTACTGATCCACCATGCCGGGTAACTCGGTACGACCCTTGACGCCGCCAAAAGCGGTACCGATCCAGCGACGACCGACAACCAGGTTAAACGGACGTGTCTTGATTTCTTCACCGGCACCGGCAACGCCGATAATGGTTGAGGTTCCCCAACCCATATGGGTGCATTCAAGCGCGTCACGCATAACGTTGACGTTGCCAATACACTCGAAAGAATAATCGACACCGCCGCCTGTCATTTCCTGGATATACTCGGGTAACGAGCCATCGACTTCCTTTGGATTAACAAAGTCGGTAGCGCCAAGTGATTTCGCCATTTCCCATTTATCGGGATTTATATCAACCGCCAGAATGCGCTCAGCCTGTGCCATTACCGCGCCCTGTACCGCCGACAGTCCTACCGTGCCGAGGCCAAACACGGCCACCGAGGAACCCGGCTGTACTTTGGCGGTGTTCAGCACCGCGCCGATACCGGTAGTAACACCACATCCCAGCAGGCATGCCTTGTCCAGTGGCGCCGCCTTGTTGATTTTGGCGAGCGCGATTTCGGGTACCACGGTATATTCGGAGAAAGTCGAGCAGCCCATGTAGTGATAGATATCCTTGCCGTTTTGCGAAAAGCGACGGCTACCATCGGGCATGAAACCGGTCCAGACGGTGCCTGCAATCGACTGGCACAGGTTGGTCTTGTCCGAGCTGCAAAATACGCAACTGGATTCACCACATTCCGGAATGTAAAGCGGGATCACGTGATCACCTACGCTCAGACTTTTCACACCGGGTCCACATTCCACTACTTCGCAACCACCCTCATGGCCCAGGATCGCCGGGAAAGCGCCTTCGGGATCTTCACCCGACAGGGTGAACGCATCGGTATGGCAGACACCACTCGCATGAACCTTCAACAGGACTTCACCTTGTCGTGGGCCTTCGACTTCAACTTCTTCTATTTCAAGGGGTTTTTTCGGTTCCCAGGCGACTGCGGCTCTCGATTTCATGGTTGCTCCTGAAGTTTGGTGACATTATTTACTGGCGCAGACTAAATAGAATACGACTACGAGTCAAGCCAGCTCTATGCCCGGAGAAGCAGGTAAAATAACTGAATTAATTGAACATTATTGACTCAAACCACCATCTACCGGGTCGTGAGATTGAGAAGCATTTAATGTCGTCAAAGAAATCCAGGGTAGTTGCGCTGGCTGCAATATTGCTCGGCGTCATCATCTACAATATTGCGCTGCCTGCGGGATCATCCAATGGCTTCGATTTATCCGGGTCGAGCTTGCCGCGTGAGCAGATTTTCAGTGGCGGGCCGCCACGCGACGGAATCCCGGCTTTGTCCGACCCCAGGCTCATCGCTGCCGACGATGCCGACTATCTCAAGCCGACTGATCGCATTGTGGGCATTAGCCTGAAGGGCCAGTCACGGGCCTACCCCATCGCCATCCTGAACTGGCACGAAATCGTCAATGATAGTATCGACGGCCTGCGCTTCGCGGTCACTTACTGTCCGCTTTGTGGAACGGCGGTTGCCTTCGACGCGACCATCGATGGCTCGCCTACCGACTTTGGCGTATCAGGATTACTGTATAACAATGATGTCCTGCTGTACGACCGCGACACCGAATCGCTTTGGTCGCAAATCCTGGGTGAAGCGATTTCCGGGGAACGTATCGGTAAAAAACTGACGCCACTGCCGATCAGTCACACGACCTGGCGCGACTGGCGCGAAAAACACCCCGCTACGCTGGTATTATCCGATAATACCGGCCACGTTCGTGACTATCAGCGCAATCCCTACGCCGGCTATGAAGAATCCCGCCAGACCTACTTCGCGCTCACCAACGCCGCACCGGACTACTATCATCCGAAGGAAATTGTGCTTGGACTGGGTGTCGACGGCGTATACAAAGCCTATCCCTTCATCGAACTCGAAAAACAGGGCAGGTCCCACTTCAGCGATTCGGTCAATGGCAGCAGCTTTAACTTCGCCTGGGATTCAACAAATCGCAGTGTCACCATCACCGATTCCAGCGGGCAGCAGGTTGCAGGTATCCAGGGTTTCTGGTTCGCATGGTTTGCATTCCACCCTGATACCGAGGTGTACAAGGCACAGGATTCATAGCAAACACCCTCACAATAGTCCGACCCATGCGCACCGCTTTGCGGATTAAAAAACTTGTTAAAGATTCGATAGCGCCCACAGGCTAGCTGGGGTGAAAGCCTCCAAAAGTAGCTCCCAAACAGCAAAAAACGCCGTTTGGCACATCCGTGTGATCAACTGGAGCCCGATGCGTCGGACCGCTGCGTCCTGCCTCGCTAAACTTTTGGGGGTTTTCACCCCAGGTAACTACCATCCAATGTAAGGGGAAACAATAAAGTTGTTAAGCCGGGATTAACCAGAGCGGGATAATGTGACAGAATGTAATTATTTTCTGGTTCATCATTGCTGCACCCACGCTATCTTCTGTTTGCAGGTCTGGTATCTGTACTTGTTCCAAAACCCGGCTTAAGCGCGGAAAACTGGAATCTGTGCCGGATTCCATCATTTAATTATATCGATACAGAAGATATATCCGCGGACGAAACCAGGGTTGAAGCGCAAACCGTTACCAGCGAAGACGGCACAACCATTCATCTAGTCGGCGATGTCAGTGTAACTCGTGCCGAGCTAAACATCACCGCCGATGACGTTCTCTTCAACAAATCCACCGCGGAATTTTTCGCCAATGGAAGCGTGGATTTCGCGACCCCCGGCATCCACCTGCAAAGTCCACAAATCGAAGTCGACAGGCGAAACGATCGCGCAACATTTGAGCAACCCGAATTCGAACTGCGAGATCGGCACGCAAGTGGGCGGGCCGACAGAGCCGAGCAACTCGATCAGTATCGCAGTCGATTCAGCGGAATTACCTATACCTCCTGCGATCCGGATAACAGGGTCTGGTATCTACGGGCCGAAGAACTTGAAATCGACGACGAGAGTGGTGTCGGCAGCGCGACCCACGCCACGCTATATTTCCAGGATGTTCCGTTTCTATATCTACCCTATTTCCAGTTCCCGATAGACGATCGTCGTCAGTCCGGGTTGCTCTCTGTGAAAACAGGTTACAGCGAGACCAGTGGGCGCAGTTATGTAGCGCCTGTCTACTGGAACCTTGCACCTAACTATGACATGACCATTACACCGGCCTATTACAGCGAGCGTGGCCTGCAAATCAATACCGAAAATCGTTACCTGTTTGAATCCCACCGCGGGCAGCTGGATCTGTCTTTTCTGGATGATGATGAAAGAGGCGAAAAGCGCTGGTTTCAGCAATGGCAACATAACGCTGATCTTGCCTATGGTGTCGACGCTGATGTATTGCTTGCCGATGTGTCGGACGAAAACTTTTTCTACGACTTCGGTGACATTTCGCCCCAGTATAATGATCTTCGCTTTCTGGATCGTCATATCACGCTGACGCGTGACGGCGAAACCTGGCAAAGCGCAATTTTCTGGCAGAACTACAAGACCATCGATAACACTACTGCGCCAGAGGATCGCCCTTACAATCGGCTGCCACGCCTGTCCTTCAATCTTCAACCTGACCCCTGGCTCGATCAATTGCAGACGCCTGTTGAGATCGAGTGGGTTAGCTTTGACCGCGACAAAAGCGTTACCGGCAACCGCACCGATATCGTAACTGCAGTGAACTGGAAGTCATCAGACAGCTGGTATTTTCTGGCACCTGGATTGCAACTCGCCTTCACCGATTATCAACTGGAGGACAACCTGGGCGATGACTCGATACAACGGATCCTGCCAACCCTGGGTATCGATTCAGGATTAGTTTTCGAGCGCGTGGCCGGCTCTACAGACCAGTTGCTGCAAACCCTCGAACCAAGGTTGTATTATCTCTACACACCGTACGAGGACCAGGATGACATCCCTGACTTTGATACTTCGCTTAACTCCAGAACCTATAACAATTTGTTTCGTAACAATCGCTTTACCGGCGCCGATCGAATAGGCGATGCCAACCAGGTCACCCTTGGCCTTACTAGCCGGATCTACAATAACGACAGCGGCGATGAGTTAATGAATGCGCGAATAGGCCAGACTTTCTATTTCGAGGATCGTCGCGTCAGCCTGGACGGCAGTCGCGACAATGCATCCCGTTCCGATGCGATTGCCGAGCTCAATGTCTCGCCCAGTTCCAGCTGGAAAATCTCGGCGCGACTGGTTTACGACGAAGAGCAGAATGAGCTTAGCGATAAAGATATGTCGGTCGGGTACAGAAACAATGGCCTGGCAGCAAACCTTGGTTACTATTATACCGAGGATGAACTCGAGCAGGCGCTGGTCTCAATGGTATATCCGGTCAACGAGCGCTGGACAGTTGTGGCTAAACTTCAATACTCATTGCTATATGAAAAACCAGTAGAGAATTTACTGGGGATTAACTATGAATCCTGCTGCTGGGGCCTTAAAATACTGGCCGGTCAAACCGGGGAAGATATCGATGATTTTGCCGAAACCACCAACAGCATTTTCTTTGAAGTTACCTTCAAAGGTTTAAGTCAGGCAGGTGACGACATAGATACGCAATTGATTGACGCAGTACCCGGATATAGCCCGGCTTTCTGATTCGCTTAGGTAATTAAATGAAAATGTTTCGACTAACCCTGATCCTCCTTGGCAGCCTTCTGCTGATGCAGCCCGTCACTGCAGCCCAGACCTCAATCGACCGTATCGTGGCTGTCGTCGACGAAAGCGTCATTACCGCACGCGAACTCGCGGATAGAATCAAACTGGTAAAAATCGACTTTCGTCAGGCGAATCGCCGCTTGCCCAGTGATGATGTGATGCATCGGCAGGTACTCGAGGCATTGATCAACGACTCATTGCTGCTACAGGAAGCCAAGCGCCGTGGAATCAAGATTACCGACGGCCAACTCAACCAGGCTATGCAGCGCCTGGCCAGGCAAAATAAAATGAGCCTGTCAGATTTTCGCAACGCATTGATCGAGGACGGACTGGATTACGACAATTACCGCGAAACTATTCGTCAGGAAATGACTGTTTCAACCCTGAGTCGTCAATATAGTCAGCGTAACGCAACCATCAGTGAAGCCGAAGTCGATGATTTCATCAAGCTTGGCGGCGACAGTGGTACTAACTATGAATATCGCATATCTCATATTCTGATTGCGCTACCCGATGCCGCACCGCCGGATCAGGTCAGCAAGGCCCAGGAAATCGCTGCGGAAGTTCTGGTGGAACTCGATCAGGGAGCACAATTTGATGAACTCGCCAATACATTTTCGACAGGCGATACTGCACTGCAGGGTGGCGATCTCGGATGGCGCAAGAAAGCCGAGATCCCGAGCCTGTTTACAACCGAGATTTTATCGATGGAAGCGGGTGGCTATGCCGGGCCGATTCGCAGCGCCAACGGCTTTCATATCGTCTACCTGAAAGAAGTTCGTGATCTCGAACAAACGATAAGTCAACAGACTCGAAGTCGCCATATACTGATCAAACCCAACGAGCTGATTACCGAAGAAGATGCACGCGATCGTCTGTACGAGTTTCGTGAGCGGATTCTGGCCGGGGAAGACTTTGCCCGACTGGCACGGCTTTACTCGGTTGATTATGTTTCAGGCGCCGAGGGAGGAGATATTGGATGGCAGGATCCGGGCAGCACGGTCAAAGAGTACGAGGCGGTAACCGATCGGCTCGAGATAGGTGTCCTTAGCGAACCTACCCGCAGTCAGTTTGGTTGGCACCTGATCGAAGTAACCGGCCGACGCGAGGTCGACGAAACCGAACAAAACAAGCGTAACAAAATTTACTCGCAGTTACTGCGGCAAAAACAGCGTGAAATCTTTGATCTGTGGAAGCGTCGCTTGAGGGATGAAGCCTACGTCGTCCTTACCGAAGAACCTGATGCCTGAACCCAGAATTATCATTACTTCTGGCGAACCCGCAGGAATCGGTCCGGACATTATCGCAGCTATCGACCCTGCCAGGTTTGAGGCTGGCCTGGCGGTCATCGGCGATCGCAATATGCTGCAATCACGTGCCGCTGCACTGGGTTCGAAAATTGAATTCGTCGATTATACCGATAGCGCGATTCCCGCCAATGCGATCGCAATCATCGACCAGCCCCTGGAGCAACCAGCTGTGCCGGGGAAACTGGATAGCGCCAATGCGAAATACGTGCTGAGCCTGCTCGATTACGCTTGCAGGGCATGCCTGGACAAGCGCTTTGATGCAATGGTTACGGCACCGATACAAAAGGAAATAATAAATCGTGCCGGGATCAGCTTTTCAGGACATACCGAGTACCTGGCCGACCTCTGTAACGCGCCCAAACCGGTAATGCTATTAGTTGCCGCGCAGCTAAGGGTTGCGTTGGTAACGACTCATTTGCCCCTGCGCCAGGTCGCCGATTCGATCAACGAGCAAGTGATTAGTGAAGTCGTCCAGATCCTGGATCGCGATTTACGCAATCGATTCGGTATTCAGAATCCGCATATCAAGGTGTGCGGTCTCAATCCTCATGCTGGTGAAAACGGATACCTTGGCCGCGAGGAAATCGAGATTATTATTCCCACGCTGGAAACGCTTAAAACCACCGGCATAAATTTAAGCGGACCATATCCCGCCGACACCCTGTTCACCGCGCATATGCTAAAGGATGCCGATGCCGTACTAGCGATGTACCACGACCAGGGCTTACCGGTGCTGAAGCATGTCGGCTTCCACAACGCGGTTAACACCACGCTGGGCCTGCCGATTATTCGCACCTCGGTTGATCATGGAACCGCGCTCGATCTGGCGGGAACCACGCAAGCCCGTCCCGACAGCCTGTTTGCAGCAATCGAATCGGCAATTTTCCAGGCACATAATAAACTCCACAATGCACCAGGCGCGTAAACGTTTTGGTCAGCATTTTCTGCATGACCAGAACGTCATCGAATCCATGCTGCGTCTAATAGATCCACGACCAGGCGAAAACCTGCTCGAGATCGGTCCCGGACAGGGTGCGCTGACTTATCCGCTGCTGCAGCGTTGCGAAAAGTTAATCGCGATAGAACTTGATCGCGACCTGGTACCGGTGCTTACCCGGCAGGCAGCGAAGTATGGCGCGCTTGAAATTATCAATGCGGACATACTCGACTTTGAATTATCGAGCATCCCGGGCAATAAAACTTTCCGCGTGGTAGGAAATCTTCCGTATAACATATCGACACCGCTCATGTTTCACTTGCTTGAATCGGCCCAACAAATCCAGGATATGCATTTCATGGTGCAAAAAGAAGTGGCATTGCGTATCGTCGCCAATCCCGGAGAAACCAACTATGGGCGCCTTTCCGTCATGCTCCAGTACCGGTGTGATTGCCAATACCTCCTGGATGTCCCTCCCGGCTGTTTCAGGCCACCACCTAAAGTGGACTCAGCAGTCATTCGGCTAACTCCGTTAAGTAATCCTGAGTATGATGTTGGCGACTTCAGTCGTTTTTCCAGTATTGTACAAGCAGCCTTTAGCCAGCGCAGAAAGACCATTTCAAACTCACTGAAATCAGTCGTTGATCGTGAAATAATCCTTGCCTGCGAGATCGATCCGGGTTCGCGCGCAGAAAACCTCAGCGTCGCCGATTTCGCCAAATTAAGCAGAGCCTTTAATTGATGACCGAACTCTCCCTGATTGTCGCCATGGACGACAACCGCCTGATAGGAAGCAATAACGATCTACCATGGCAGATGCCAGCGGATCTTGCATTTTTTAAGCGCACTACCATGGGTAAACCGATAATCATGGGGCGTAAAACCTTCGCCTCGATCGGCAGGCCCCTGCCCGGCCGGCGTAATATCGTTATTACCCGTGATTCGGCTTTCAGCGCCACCGGCTGTGAAATCGCCAATGGAATCGAGGCTGCACTGTCATTGTGCAGCGAAGCCGAAGAAGTCATGCTTATCGGCGGTGCGAGCCTTTATCAACAAACGATCGACCAGGCAACGCGGCTGTATATCACTCGAATTCACCATAGCTTCGAGGGCGATACCTGGTTTCCCGAAATCGATTTGGGTCTTTGGAAACAGGAAGCGCGGGAGGATCATGACGCGGATCACGACAACCCCTATGCGTATTCGTTTATGAAATTTGTACGAGAATTTTGAGTTTATTTACGTTAGACTCTTTCGCGCAAATGCAGGAGGGAAAGCCCGAATGGATAACGACGAAAATGAAGAAGTAAAGCACCTGGAGAGTCGAACTTATATCATTGGCAGGGAAGGTCATATCTATATCAATGACGCCACTGTCAGTAAACAGCACGCGGAAATTCAGGTCATAAATGGCGAGGTTTATCTTCGCGATCTCGGCTCGACCAACGGCACCTTCCTGATCAAAAACAATCGCCTGGTACCATTTCACGAGGGCTATGTACAACTGAATCAGCCGATTGTGTTAGGCAATCGGCAGTATACGATTCAAAGCCTGCTGGAAATCGCCGGCGCTTTTGCCGCGCAGTTCGACGATTCTTAACGCCTCACCGCCGCTTAACACTATCTGTCGAGCCAGCCGCCAGTTACAGGCCAACGGCGAGCAGTAACACACCCACAATCCACAACCACGAGCTCGAAGTTTCCTCCTCCTGTTGCTCTATCGGTTGCGAATTTGTGACATTGAATTTTTGTGATTCCTCGGCGTCGAGGAAACCCACAGGCAACGGCTTTTCTTCCTCGATAATCAATGCTTCCGGCGTTGCTGTACCATACTCACCCATCGCCATCAGAATTTGCACTTCCTCATCGGTAGTCAGCGTAATCGCACCTTTGAGTACCACTGCGTGCAACTTGGCATCCGGATCATTACGACTTACTGTCTGTGAACAATCATCCTGCTTACATAGTTTGATTACATACTCGGTACCACGAATACCAATAGTTGCAAGCCCGGTTTGAACCTGATAATTGGCGAGCGCACTGGCCCCTATCGAGCCGGTAAGTTTACGCAGGCCACCACGTAGCAGATCAAGAATACTGCTACTGTTCTCGTCATAGCCCGCAGTAATTACATATTCACTAATCTTGAGCACCGAGTCCTCTTTCAGGTGAACTTCGGCACCGTCATCCATCAGTATGTAAAGCTGCGCACCGAGCTCTGTTTCGAGCCGGTCACCTTCGAAAATTTGCGAGTTGATTTGCAACTGATGCACTCGGCCATTGACATCTCTGGCATTGGCTTGACCATCGAGTTGTGCGATATAACCCACTTTTATTTTTGGGCTCAGTTCTTCCTGGTCCAGGATTCGCTTGATATCCACCAGCTTTAGACGGGTACCGGGTATCAGTCGATCAGAATATTGCACAAATGAATACGGATTCGTTTCAATCAGTTTTGCCTTGATCTGCGGCCATAGATCCTGATCCTTGGGATAAACTCGCTGAATGATATCGTCGATCGTCATACCTGAAACAATCTTCAGAATAACTCGCGACGATGGCACTAACTCCACAGTTGCAGCGTTTGTCACCGGTTGAAAAACGGTATATGACAATAGCGCTAGCAATAAGGCAAACAGTTGCTTCTTGTTCAAGATTCTTCACCTTCGATCATAGTTATATCCTCGGCTTTCTGAAATGCCTGGCTCACGAAATCTGCGTTTAGGCAAAACATCGCGAAGTCATTGTCATCCAGCTTGCCACTGGACATACCGGACCATTTTCTAAATCGCAGACATGCAGGACAAGGGCAAGAAGGTCGTTGATCAGCTTTTTCGAATCAAAGCCAGATCGCATTGAATACACGCAACGCCTGCTGATTTCGGGTCAATCGGACATCAAGCTTTTGCTTGCGAGAGCCTTTGGTAAACCATTCTCGCGTCCTGGCATCTGTAAGATATCGCGACGATTTATCTCCGTCAGTGGCTCCGGATATGACCAAATTATAGTTGTTAACAGGCCGAAGGTAGCGAAAAACATCGCATTTAAAGGATAAACGGATACCTAAAGTGAACTAATTAACTCACCTAAACGGTAAAATCGCATGATTAACCGATAACGGTAATTGCCTGACAGTCAGTGCCTGATTGGCTCACGGTGCAAACCACGATTCTGTGCAGGTTGTTTTCCTGCTGACAGGAAACAACTTCAATTCTTGAGGTTAAGCGGTATTAATTTGTGGTTTCTATCGGCTTTTTGGTATATGAATCGACAAAAAACCAGTCTTCCGAATCGAAATCAATGCGCAGAGCCACCATATGCCCACCCCAGACACAGCCCCCGTCAAGCGCGAAATACCGTCCGTAGCATCCCACCGGAAGCGTAGACCAGTGCCCGAACAACACACGGATATCATCTCGAAGCCTGGATTTCATCTCATACCAGGGGGTAAGCTCGCTGCGCAAAAACTTTCGCGGGCTGCCATTGGCGTCGAAATCAAGTTCTTGCGGCGTCCTGAAATAACGCATGCGCGTAAAAACATTTGTGATAAAGCGCAAACGCTTGGCACCATCGAGATCATCTGACCAGACCGTTGGCTTGTTACCATACATTTTACTGAAGTATTGAGCGGCTTTTTCACCACGTAATACCGTCTCCACTTCGCGCGCGAGTTTGCGCGCCTTGCTCAGTCCCCAGGCGGGGTGAATACCGGCATGCACCAGTACGGCTTTGTGGATCTCGTCATAATGTAACAACGGTCGCTGCTGCAACCAGTCCAGCAACTCGTCACGATCGGGGCTTTTTAGTATTTCTGCCAGGCAGCTGGTGTCGCGCGCTTTTTTGACACCGTGATGCAGCGCGAGCAAATGCAGATCATGATTACCGAGTACCGTAACTGCACTGTCGCCCAGCGATTTGACGAAACGCAGGGTTTGCAAAGACTCGGGGCCTCGATTGACCAGGTCCCCACAAAACCAGAGCGTATCCATGGATGAATCGAATTCGATTTTCTCCAGTAATCGACAGAGCTCGGAATAGCAGCCCTGGACATCACCTATCGCATAGATCGCCACTGGCTAAACGACTAATGCAGAACTCGAGGGGTGGACAGCACAAACTCTTCGATCGGTGCATCAAAATGCGAACCGTCATCGGCCAGCATTTGATAACTACCTTTCATGGTGCCCACCGCGGTTTCAAGCCTCGTGCCCGACGTGTATACAAACTGCTCCCCGGGTTTCAGCAACGGTTGTTCACCGACAACCCCATCGCCTCGTACTTCCTGTATTTTTGAATTGGAGTCAGTAATCACCCAGTGACGGGTAAGGAGTTGCGCGTTTTGCCTGCCTTTATTTTTTATGGTAATGGTGTAGGCAAACACATAGTAATTCTGTTCCGGATTAGACTGGTCCTCGATGTATCGAGTTTCCACGTCGACCTTGATGTTGTTGAGTACTGGTTCATTCATCTAGTCTGGTTTCCCATTTATAATTGCAGCGACACATCATACCGCGACAGCTGCCTTGATATGCTCATGGCACTGGTAGTTCTTCAGTTCAAAGTCTTCGAAACGAAAAGCGAACAAGTCCTTCACCTGCGGGTTCAGCACCATGGTCGGCATGGTAAAGGGTTCACGCTCCAGCTGTAAACGCGCCTGTGGTAAATGATTGGAATATAGATGAGCGTCGCCAAGTGTATGCACAAAGTCTCCCGGCTCGAGTTCCGTTGCCTGGGCTACCATCATCAACAACAACGCATAGGATGCGATATTAAACGGAACTCCCAGAAATACATCAGCACTACGCTGGTAAAGCTGGCAGGAGAGGCGCCCCTCGGCAACATAGAACTGAAAAAAAGCGTGGCACGGCGGTAGCGCCATATTTTCAATCTCACCGACATTCCAGGCACTGACGATAAGTCGGCGCGAGTCGGGATTGGTCTTGATGTCGCTCAGCAGTTGCTGAATCTGGTCGACTACATGGCCATCGGCAGCTCGCCAGGAACGCCACTGCGCACCATAAACAGGTCCCAGATCACCGTTTTCATCAGCCCATTCGTCCCAGATGCGCACCTTATTTTCCCTTAGATAGGCAATGTTGGTGTCACCCTGTAAAAACCATAACAGCTCATGAATGATTGAGTGTAAATGTAACTTCTTGGTGGTAACAAGCGGAAATCCCCGACTTAGATCGAAACGCATCTGGTAACCAAACACCGACCGGGTACCCGTACCGGTGCGATCTTTTTTCTCGATACCCTGTTCGAGCACATGTCGCATCAAGTCAAGATATTGCTGCATTATTGCCGCCCTTTTTTGCCAGAATCAGCAGAATAATGCCAACTATAATCATTGGCACCGATAATACAATGCCCCTTGTCAACCAATCGGTATTCATCAAATAGCCGATATGGGCATCCGGTAAACGGATGAATTCGACGCTGCTCCTGGCGAGCCCATAGAGCAACAGGAAATACCCGGAAACCGTCATCACCGGGCGCGGTTTCGCCGATATCAGCCACAGGGCCAGGAACAACAGAATTCCTTCGAGCAGCATTTCGTAGAGCTGGGTTGGATGGCGCGCGCTGAAACACAATGGCCCGGCGTAATCGACATATCGATCCGGCGGGAATTGTTCACAGGACAATTTCATCGCCCAGGGTACATTACCCGGCGCACCCCATAACTCGGCATTCATAAAGTTGCCAAAACGGCCGGCTGCCAGTCCAAGGGGCACCAATGGGGCGATAAAATCGGTTAATTCAAAAAATTTGCAGCCCAGTTTTCGCCGAAAAACTTCCATCGCCACCAGCACGCCGATAAAACCGCCATGGAAAGACATACCGCCTTCCCAGATTTTGAACAAATACAACGGGTTTTGCAGGAAACTGTCGAAATTGTAAAAAACTACCGAACCGATACGACCGCCTAGCACGACACCAAGCGCACCGTAAAAGATGAGATCGTCGATCTGTTCGGGCTTTACCACCGAATTTTCTGACGCAGCGCGGCGCCTGCCGAGCCACCAGGCACTGGCAAATGCGAACAGGTACATGAGCCCGTACCAGTGAACCTTGACCGGCCCGAGGGCAATCGCGACGGGATCTATCGATGGAAATGCAATCATTACAGAATTATCTGATTCAAACTCATGAGTATGCCTGATCAGGGTGTTATTATCGCACGGAAATAAACCAGAGTGCAGCAACATGGCCAACGAACTTGCCGGGGAGTCCAGTCCCTACCTGCGCCAACACGCCGATAATCCCGTGAACTGGCTGCCCTGGTCGCAACGGGCGCTCGATATGGCCCGCGAACAGAACAAACCGATCCTGTTATCGATAGGATATTCGGCATGTCATTGGTGTCACGTAATGGCGCATGAATCCTTCGAAGATGAGGCGACCGCCGACTTGATGAACCAGCATTTCGTCAATATCAAGGTAGACCGCGAAGAACGTCCCGACATCGATCGAATTTACCAGACTGCACATCAATTGATCGCCCGTCGACCAGGTGGCTGGCCGCTGACCATGTTTTTATCCCCTGATAGCTGCGTACCCTTCTATGGTGGCACCTATTTCCCGGATAAACCCAAATACGGCATGATCGGTTTTTGCGATTTACTCGAGCGTATTGCCGGAATATTTCAGCAGGAGCCAGACACGATAAAACAGCAGAGCCAGGCTATCCAGCAGGCGCTGATAGACATCGAGATACGCGAAAATCAGAACCAGCGGGCAGCGGACCTCGCTGCGTTAAAGACCTTTGACAGCCAGTTACTTGCAGCGTATGACGCCGAATTTGGCGGCTTTGGGCAAGCGCCGAAGTTTCCGCAACCCGCTATCCTGCTGCAGGCCCTGCAGCGAGCTTTTCACCGCTCACCCGGGGATCCCGTCTATGCGGCAATCGAATTCAGCCTGCGAAAAATCGCCCTGGGTGGAATCCAGGACCATATCGGCGGTGGATTCTACCGCTACTCGGTGGACGTTAAATGGATGATTCCGCATTTCGAAAAAATGCTCTACGACAATGGCCAGCTACTGCAGGTGTTTGCACAGGCTTTCCGCTTGACCGGCAAACCGCTGTTTGCCGATGCAGTGGATGGTATCGTGACCTGGCTGGAACGCGAAATGCGCACGGATTCAGGCGCATTTTACGCGGCGCTCGATGCCGACTCCGAGGGTATCGAAGGCAAGTTTTACCTGTGGACGCCAGTCGAAGTCGAGCAAATCGTCGGCAGTGAAGCCTACCCGGCATTCGCCTATCAGTATGGGCTCGATCAGGCGGCTAATTTCGAGGGCGCATGGCATTTACACAGCTATTACGATACCCCACAGGTGCGCGAAAAGTTTAATCTCGACGAACAGGAGTATGCGGCGTTAAAGACAGACACGCGCGAACAGCTACTCGCGGTGCGGGCAACTCGCATCCGCCCTGGGCTCGATGACAAGGTACTGACCAGCTGGAACGCACTGGTGATTCGCGGACTGGCATCTGCGGCCAGGGTCTTTATGCGTCAGGACTATTTCGACATTGCGCAGCGATGTCTACGCGCGCTTAAAAACGAATGCTGGCGAGATGAAAGATTACTTGCATTGAGCGCTAACGACGACAGGCAGCTGCCAGCTTATCTCGACGATTACGCGCATCTGCTACAGGCGATTCTCGATTGTCTGCAGTACGAATGGAGCGATATAGATCTGGCGTTCGCCATCAAACTGGCCGATCAATTGCTGGATTACTTTGCCGATCAGGACCATGGTGGTTTCTTTTTTACTGCCAGCGATCACGAAAAATTAATCCAGCGACCGAAATCCTGGCCAGATGAAGCGATGCCAAGCGGCAATGCGGTCGCCGCTCTGGCCCTGCATCACCTGGGATTGTTAACCGGGCGCCAGGCTTATACTCGAACTGCAGAAAAAGCGTTGCAATCGGTGGCCGACAATGTCAACCAGACACCATTCCACGCGGCCAGCTTCGTGGCCCTGCTCGAAGCGGTGAACAAACCACCGTATCAAATTATCCTGCGTGGCGAACCGGGGATCCTCGCCCAGTGGCGCGAGCAGGTACTGCCGCAGCTGAAACCAGACCAGATGGCTTACTTTATTCCCTATGACGCCAAAGACTTACCGCAAGAGATTGCCCAAAGGTCTAGTGACAAGCCGATTAGCGCGTGGATTTGCGAAGGCTTCAGTTGCCGACCACCCGTACACGACCTCGACTCGTTACTGGAGACCCTGCAAACCGGGGAATGACGGCTAGTCCTAAAAAAACAATACCAGGACCCAGACAACAATCGTTAACACGAACGCCAGCACAACTGCCGCGGATGCCATGTCTTTGGCGCGACCCGAAAGTTCGTGTCGTTCTTCACCGATGCGATCTACCACCGCTTCCAGGGCCGAGTTCAGAATTTCAACCAGCGGCAGCAGCATGACGCTCGACACCAGCAAGGCTTTCTCGATACCGTTGTCGCCGAGATACAGGCCCAATGGAATCATCACGCTACACAACCACATTTCCTGGCGAAACGCAGCCTCGTGGCGATAGGCCGCACACAGACCCTGCCAGGAATATCCTGTTGCTTTGATGATTCGGGAAAACCCCGTGCTGCCCTTTTTCGCCATGCTCACTCCAGACTCAATGGCTGACGCGCTGGCACACTTGCAGCCGAGCGGCGTTATTATCGCAAGCTAGCAGATTAATCGTCTTCGGCTATGCTATCGGTGTAAGCTTCCGCGTCGAGTAAATTCTCGACTTCTTCCAGGTCTTCCAGCGCAATCTTATACATCCAGCCATCGCCATAGGGATCGTTGTTGATTTGTTCCGGCGCGTCCTCGAGTTGATCGTTGACTTCGATAATTTCTCCTGACAACGGAGCATAGGTATCGGAGGCGGCCTTGACCGATTCGATCACCCCAACCGAGTCACCTGCGGCAACCGTGCTGCCCTGCTCGGGTAATTCGACATAGACAAGATCACCCAGCAGTTCCTGGGCATGATCGGATACTCCGATCGTTGCAATATCGCCTTCCACCAGGGCCCATTCATGCGTGGACAAAAACTTCAGTTCTATTGGCACTTCACTCATTTATTATTACCCCCATCGGTTAACATGGACTTCCCCTCGCGCACAAAGGGAAGCTTAACAATTTCCGCCTTCAACAACTTGTTGCGAATCTCAACTTCAACCTGGCCGGTAGAGCCGGCGGGAACTCTCGCCATTGCTATCGATTGCTGTAACGTCGGTGAATAACTTCCCGAGGTGATTTCACCGTTGCCCTGCGCGGTTATCACCGGCAAATGATTGCGCAGGACGCCCTTGTCCAATAATAACAGACCGACGAAGCTTTGCTGCACACCCGCCTCCAGTTGCTCCTGCAGCGCCGCTTTGCCGATAAAATCGCGCTCATCCTTCATCGCCAGGGTCCAGCCCAGACCCGAAATGAGCGGGCTTGTGGTTTCGTCCATATCGGCCCCGTAGAGGTTCATCCCCGCCTCGAGACGCAGGGTATCACGGGCACCAAGACCGCAGGGTGCGATGCCAGCAGCCAGCAGGCGATTCCACAGATCCGCGATCTGCTCACTCAGCATCAGGATTTCAAAGCCGTCTTCGCCGGTATACCCGGTGCGCGCGACAAAGCAGTCGTCGAACTCGGCGCCCTGAAAACGAGCCAGCTGCCGCAGCGTCTCCTGCTGATAGTCGGCAAACAGTTTTATCGCCTTATCTCTTGCATTGGGTCCCTGCACCGCGAGCAAGGCGACATCGCCACGAAACCTGAGCTTGAGATTCGGGTAAGATTGCGCCTGCTGCTCGAGCCAGGCCAGGTCCTTTTCACGCGTGGCAGAGTTGATGACCACCCGATAAAAATTATCACGCAGATAATAAACAATCAGATCGTCAATCACTCCGCCCTGGGGATTGAGCATGCAGCTATACAGCGCTTTGCCCGTGAGAGTCAGTTTGGCTACATCGTTGGCGAGCAGGTACTGCAGGTAGGCTTTGGCATCGTCTCCGCTGACATCAACGACGGTCATATGCGAGACGTCGAACATCCCCGCGTCGGCACGCACCGCTTCGTGCTCGGTAATTTGCGAGCCATAGTTAATCGGCATGTCCCAGCCGGCAAAATCGACAATTTTGGCACCGGCATCGAGATGGCACTGGTACAGTGGTGTTTTGTTTCCCATCGGTGATTTACCTCTGCACGGGTAATACCCGCCAATCGTGGAAAGCACAGAGAATAGAGCCTGTCAGGCTCGAATAAAAGCACTAATTACAGACCAGGCTGCTCGGTTCCACTTCGATGCCTTCCACGAACTGCTCTATTCCAACCTCGGCAAAGCTCTCGTCGATCGCTTCAAATGATCAATCAAATTCCTTCAGGTGATGTTTTGTATTGCCTTTTCCAACAATGCTCGCTTAAACCATGGGGTTTCATCGACTACGCGCATGCCAATATCACGCAACCGGGTAACCCATTTCTGGTCCAGTCCATAGATCCATTTCAACGCGCCGAAACTGTTGCCGGCCACCCAGGTTTCACTTTTGCGTTGGCGTTCGTAACGGCGCAGTTGTTTATGCTGAATATAGTCCGACCGATCACCAACCAGTTGCGTGAGTACGTCGACATCGCTGAAGCCGAGGTTAACCCCCTGGCCGGCGAGCGGATGCACGCTATGCGCCGCGTCTCCGATCAGCAGCACCCGGTCTTTTAGCCAGTGTTGACAGTGATGCCAACCGAGCGGAAAACTCATGCGCGCGCTGCAGGAACCGACCCTGCCGAGTTTAAACTCGAAAGCTTTACCGAGTGCGTCGCAAAACTCGTCGTCAGTAGCGACGTCAAGCTGTGCCGCAAACTCATCGTCGCAGGACCAGACGATCGAGCTCTGTCCGTTAGCCAGTGGCAAGAACGCTAAAGGTCCGGTGCTCAGGAAACGCTGCCAGGCTGTATGGCGATGGGGGTACTCGGTTTCGACGTTGGCGACGATAGCCGTCTGCCGGTACTGCCCATGCTGCACATCGATCCCGGCCAGAGTCCGCGTGGGTGAATTGCGCCCGTCCGCAGCCAGCAACAGTCCCGCACTGAGGCAACGCCCGGAATTTAGCCGCAGCTCAACCCCCCGGGCGTTGTTTTCGAGTAAAGTCTCGATCTGATCGGGCATGAACCATTCTATCCGTGATTCACGCTCACAGACCTGGTAAAGCGTCTGCTGCAATAGTCGGTTCTCGACGATCGCACCGAGATTGCTGCGCGCCAGATCAACAGCGTCGAAGGCGACGCTAGCCTGACCATGCTGGTGCCAGATATGCATCTGCTCGTAATAGCAGACACGCTCATCGGCCAGCTGCTGCCAGACCCCAAGCTGTTGCAGGACGCCGCGTGAGCGCGGGCTAATCGCCGACACTCGCAGGTCATAAACCTCGTCGGAAATATTGATCTTGTCGCGCGGGGCGGCCGGCTCGATAATGGCAACACGAAACCCTTTGCCAGCCATCGCCAATGCAGTACTGGCACCGACCATCCCGGCACCTGCGACTATGACATCGAAACTGGCAGAACTCACAAATGACCTCGCAACAGACGATTGCCGCCGAAGGTCATACCCATGCCCGCCAAAGCGGCCTGGGCTTTCAGCGCCGGTACCAGGTCGAGCAGGCTGAGTCCGGCCGCGCGCAAATGATCGAACAGCGGCAACTCGTTGGAAAACAATGTAACCAGGCCGTCGCCATAACGAATCACCTGGCGTTGCTCCTGCAAACGCAACATTTCATACTCGCCTGCAAGCGCAGCGAACCCGCCAGCATCGAGATCCACCAGCGACTGCTCGCTGAGCAATTCATAAAGGCAGGCAATATCACGCAGCGACAGATTGAAACTTTGCCCGGCAACCGGATGCAGGGCATTGGCCGCGTTTCCGACCAATAGACAACACCCGCGTTGCAGCGCGTCGGCGCGAGTTCGCTGAATGGGAATCGAAAAACGTTTGCCGACGGCTTCGATCAAACCGAGGCGAAAACCAAAGCAGTCCTGTAAAGCCGCAGCGAATTCAATCTCATTCTGCGCGCATGCCTGTGCCGCCCGTGTCGGGGTCAGCGTCCACACACAGGCATAACGCTTGCCACCCAGGGGCAGCATTGCCAACGGTCCATGCGGCGTGAAACGTTCGTACGCGGTATCGATTTTTGGTTTACTGACTTCGACGTTACTGATTACGACCGCCTGGCCATAGTCGATGGTTTGATGATCAATACCGAGCGCGGCTCGAGCCGGTGAATGCGCGCCATCGGCAATCAGCGCAAGCCTTGCTTCAAGCCGTTGCAAACGTCCGTTTTCACGATAGCCGATGTCGACCGTCGCATGCTGGGAAATCGATTCGAACTCGGCTTTTTGCTGCAGTTTAATATTACCCGACGCCTCGACCGCATCCAGCAGGCAACGCCCCAGCGCCTGATTTTCAATGACATAACCCATTGCATCGAGCTGGTAGTCTGCAGCCTGCAGCCGGGTCACACCCCATCGCCCACGCGACGAAATATGGATATTTTTAATCGGCGCCGCCCGCGCTTCGATCTGTGGCCAGATTCCAAGCGCCCTGAAAATTTGCACGCTGCTCGCAGAAAGCGCGATCGAACGTGCATTCAATCCCCCGGCCGGTACCTGCTCGAGATTTCCTGCCTCGATTATCGTTATGCTGCGTTTCGAATGCTGCAATGCCAACGCAGCACAGAGGCCAACCAGTCCGCCACCGATGATTGCAATATCACGCATTCAACTCGCCATCAGGGCTTCGATTTCGTCAATCTTGCGCGGCAATGCGTCAGTCAGAATCTCGCAACCCTGGCGCGTGACCAGCACATCGTCCTCGATACGAATTCCGATATTCCACCACTTGCGATGAACCCCCCGGCTATGCGCTGGAATGTAGATCCCGGGTTCGATCGTCATCACCATGCCCGGCTCGAGCAAACGCCATTGATCACCCACCTTGTAATCGCCGACATCGTGGACATCGAGTCCAAGCCAATGGCCGGTGCGATGCATGTAGAATTTTCGGTAAGCCTGTTCCTTGATCAGTTTGGCGACCGTGCCTTTAAGCAGTTTGAGTTCTACCAGTCCTCGCGTAATAACACGCACTGCCGCATTGTGAGGATCGTTCCAGTGGTTGCCTGGCAAGACCTTCTTCACCGCCGCCTGGTGCGCGGCAAGCACGATCTCGTAAACCTCGCGCTGGGCATTCGTGTAACTGCCGTTGACAGGAAAAGTACGTGAGATATCCGCAGCGTATCCTTCGACTTCACAGCCGGCGTCAATCAACAACAAATCACCATCATGCAACTCATCGTTATTTTCGGTGTAATGCAGGATGCAGCTATTGGCGCCTCCACCGACAATTGCCGGGTAGGCATGCTGCGCATTATGGTTGCGATACTCGTGATCGAATTCAGCCGCAATTTGGTACTCATGCCTGCCTGGTGCACATAGTTTCATTGCACGTTTATGCGCGCGGACGCTGATCGCCGCAGCCTTGCGCATCAGGCGCAGTTCTTCGCGACTCTTGTAGAGCCGCATGTCATGCAGTAAATAGTCCAGTGATACGAATTCGGAAGGCACATGCATCCCCGAACGCGACTGTTCCTTGATATGGCTTACCCAGCCTATCAATTGTTTGTCGAAATCCGGATAGCGACCCATGATATTGAAGATACTATCGGTACCCTCGAGCAGGCCTGGCAGAATGTCATCGATATCGTCAATCGGGAAAGAGTCGTCCGCAGCATAGCTTTCGATAGCGCCTTCCTGGCCGGCACGCCGCCCGTTCCAGGTCTCCTGCTCGGGATCCTTTTCTCGACAGAACATGATGTATTCGCCATGTTTGCGGCCCGGTTTCAACACCATCACCGCATCGGGCTCGTTAAACCCGGTAAGGTAGAGGAAATCGCTGTCCTGGCGGAAAGGAAAATGAGCATCGCGATTGCGGATAATTTCAGACGCCGACGGCAGAATCGCGATCGTATTCTTACCCATCATCTTCATTAACTGACTACGGCGGCGTTTAAATTCGGTTGATTTCATGTTTTGACTCTTAACTTTAATCTACGGTCTTTCCCTGGCTCCACTGGCATGCCTTTTCTTTTCTGTCATAAAATATGTGCGGGGACAGTTTACCTATTTCCATCCCGTATTCACCAGCCCGGGAAACGTATCCCTGGAAATCAGTAAATTATCGCAGTTTAGCGGAGCAGCGAGAGTGACTGCAGCTGTGTTTAATGTACGCTTGACGCAGCTTTGGGTGGATTCAATGATTCATTCAACAACAACGTTACAACGCGCACATGTTCGACAATTTCAGCATACTGCTGCTCACTCTCATCGCTGGTTTCTTCGTCGTGGCCGAGCTTACTGATTTCGAGCAGGTCTGACAAACACTCGCGCGATTCATCGTCCAGCGAATCTCTGCCGGCAGCACCTACAGCGCCGAAACCATACAGGAATCCCTGGCACCACCCGGCCAGACCCAGCAAGCGCACGCCAATATCATCGGTATCATCGGGTAACAGCAATTCGAAACTCAAATCTTCGTCATCCAGCTGTTCCCGGGTTTGTTCGAAGAGTTGCTCGAGCACGCCGAGCTGCTCCTCAGCCAGCACATTTCCCTTATCGGGCAGTTCGTCCAGCGTATGCCCCAGCCAGGCCGCAAAACCAGCATTGTCGATTAGCAAGGCACTCATAGTTCCATGCGATTCGGCTGCATCTGCAGTCGCACCCAACTGTTCCAGCGCAGCCTGTACCATATCGAAATCCAGCATTGTAGAAAACTCGCAGTTTTGTATAATTTTCATATTCTAACACCCGTGCCCAACAGCAAAAAACAACTGTATGTTGACCTGCGCGGCATAAGGCCCGATGATTGCACTATGGATTCCGATAAAAACGTATATACCGAAGACGACCTCAAACAGCTTGAGCAGCGTATTGACGAGCTCATCGACACTGTAGGGTCACTGAAAAACGAAAATTCCAGCTTGCGCCAGCAAAAAGACAAGCTGGTTACCGAACGCTCTCAACTAATCGAAAAAACCGAAATGGCGCGCAGCCGGGTTGAGGCGATGATTTCACGCTTGCGATCACTCGAACTAGGCTCATGACAGACGCTCAACCAATCAACATTTCCATTCTTGACAAGGAATACAAGGTCGCCTGCCCACCCGGAGAACAATCGGCACTGCTGGAATCCGCCAAGTTCCTCGATCATAAAATGCGTGAAATCCGCGACACCGGCAATATCATGGGTTCCGAACGCATTGCCGTTATCACCGCGTTGAATATGGCCAATGATTTACTCCATACGAGCAATGTCGATAAAGAAATAGGCCAGGAACTGCCCCCGCGTCTCAAAGACCTGGAAAGTAAAATCTCCCGTGTCCTTGAACAGTCCCGTCAATTAGAAATCTAGTCCCTATTAGAAATTTAAATTGTACTTTTGGGTAAAACCGAGCCATAGTAGATTGATACTGACTGCGGTGTTCGTTAGCATCCATCATAATCCTTGAGCCTATTTATCAATCTCGGGGATTTCCGTGCAACACTGGTGTGCATGCCTGATTCGTCAGGTAGCCTGATGGGTTGCCAATAACCCCACCTGGACCTTTGGTTCAAGGTTGATAGATTTGCGACGGCACCGCGGTTGGTATCCCAACTCCCCGTACTTACCTGCTTTCCTTGCTGTACTTACAGTCCACCGGCAAGGCGGCCTATACCGCGGCCATTACCTCAGAAATAGTTCGTAGGCCTTGTTTTCGGTCTCGTTCCAGTAAGGAATTTTCAGACTTTTGAGAAAGGCATTAAACTCCCTGCTGTCACTTTTATCGACCTGGAACCCCATCAGGATACGACCGAAATTGGAGCCGTGGTTACGATAATGGAACAGACTGATATTCCAGCGATTACCGACCTTCATCAAAAAATTTAATAACGCGCCCGGTTTTTCCGGAAACTGGAAACGATAAAGTAGCTCATTGCTAACGCTGGCACCGGGATGCCCACCGATCATGTAGCGAGTGTGGAGTTTCGCGACCTCGTTATCGGTCATATCGACGACCTTGTATCCTTTCGCATCGAGTTTCGCGATGAGCTTGTTTTTTTCATCGATTCCATGACTGAGTTGTACCCCGGCAAAAACACGTGCTGTCTTATCGTCGGAATAACGATAGTTGAATTCGGTTACCGAGCGGTGCCCGATTAACTGACACAACTTCTTGAAACTGCCTGGCCGTTCCGGGATTTCGATCGCTAACAGCGCCTCGCGCTCTTCGCCCAGTTCAGCGCGTTCAGAGACGTGTCTTAAACGATCGAAGTTCATATTGGCGCCACAGTTGATGGCAATGAATGTTTGCCCCTTGATATCATGCGTTTCGACGTACTTCTTCAATCCGGCAAGTGACAGAGCACCCGCCGGCTCGCAAATTGCTCTCGTATCTTCGTAGGTATCCTTGATCGCCGCACACATTTGATCGGTCGTTACCAGGATCACATCATCGACCAGGTCCTTGATCATCGACCAGGTATTTTTACCAACCTGTTTTACAGCGACGCCATCGGCGAAGATACCCACCTCTTTCAGCTTCACCCGCCGCCCCGCCTTGCGCGCCTCGTAGAAACAGGCGGCATCCTCCGGCTCGACACCGATAATCTTAATTTCCGGCTTGACGGCCTTCATAAATCCGGCAATACCCGCAATCAGGCCACCGCCACCAACGGCCACGAAAATTGCGTCGATATGGCCCGGGTGCTGGCGAATAATTTCATGCGCGATAGTGCCCTGGCCAGCCATCACGTCGAAGTCATCGAAGGGATGGATAAATGCGAGGCGCTCCTTCTTGGCGAGCTTCAGAGAATAATCCTTGGCGGCATCGAAATTCTCTCCATACAAAACCGCTTTCGCACCATAGGCTCTGACGGCCGTTACCTTGATATCGGGCGTCGTGGTCGGCATAACAATGGTTGCCGAGAGATGAAGCTTCTTCGCAGCAAGCGCCACTCCCTGTGCATGATTGCCGGCAGAGGCGGTAATCACGCCTTTCAGGTCAGGGTTTGACTGCAGCTCCTGGTAAATCTTGTTGAAAGCGCCTCGACATTTGAACGAAAACACGGGCTGCAAGTCTTCTCGCTTGATGAAAACCTGGTTATCGAAGCGTTTCGAAATACGCGGCATGTAATCCAGAGGGGTTTCGCGGGCAACATCGTAAACCCTCGCGGTCAATACTTTTTCCAGGAATTTTTCCTTGCGCATAGTTGGTGTTTGCTGGTGTCTGAATTTTATTAGTAAAACCGCGCTATTACTTGCGCGGACTGCAGGTGATTATCATAATTGATTGCACTCGAAGCAACAGGTAAATCCATGACGCCCGAAGATAAAAAACGCAACGCCGCCGAAGCCGCAGTCGACTATGTCAAACCCGACTCGATAATCGGAGTCGGCACCGGTTCGACAGTAAACCACTTTATCGACCTGCTCGCCGCGAAAATGTCTCTCCAGATCACTGCCGCGGTTTCCAGTTCCGAAGCCTCGAGCGATCGATTACGCGGGCATGGTATCAAGGTCGTCGATCTAAACGAGGTGGTCAAACTCGATTTGTATGTCGATGGCGCCGACGAATCGAATCATCAGCTGCAGCTGATCAAAGGCGGTGGCGGCGCACTGACCCGGGAAAAAATCGTCGCCGCGGCAAGTCGGGAATTTGTCTGTATCGCTGACGACAGCAAACTGGTAACCATGTTGGGTGCTTTTCCACTGCCACTGGAAGTAATCCCGATGGCACGCGAACTGGTTGCGGCTGAATTACGCAGGCTTGGCGGCGAGCCGCATCTGCGCGAAGATTTCGTCACCGACAACGGCAATCAAATCCTCGATGTCCATGGACTCCAGATCAGCGATGCGCTCGACATGGAGAGCCGCATCAATCAGCTCGCTGGTGTAGTCTGCGTCGGCTTGTTTGCCCATCGACCGGCCGATGTCTTAATCCTTGGCACCGACGATGGTGTCCGTGTCTGCCATCCCGCAGTTTGAGCGCAGAATCCGCCTGGACGGTCGCGCTTCCCTGCCCTGATCCCGAGCGTCGCGCAGTAAACAGCCAAAAAAAAGCCCGCAAATGCGGGCTTTTTCTGACAGCTGTATTTCTCTGTTAACGCTTCGAGAACTGAACACCGCGACGAGCCTTGCGCAGTCCCACCTTTTTGCGCTCGACTTCACGTGCATCGCGAGTGACAAAGCCTTCACTGCGTAACGCTGCACGAAAGGTTTCGTCGTATTTCATCAGGGCACGGGTAATGCCTAGACGAATTGCCCCGGCCTGGCCACTGGGACCGCCACCGGAAACATTCACATTGATGTCAAATTTATCCAACAGATCGACGGTTTTCAGCGGTTGACGCACCACCATGCGCGAGGTTTCACGACCGAAATAATCTTCGATGGTTTTCTTATTGATCGTAATCGCGCCCTTGCCCGCCGTCAGATAGACCCGTGCAGCTGAGCTCTTGCGACGACCGGTACCATAATATTGTTCGACTGCCATAATTTGACCTGTTAAATTTCCAGAGGCTGAGGTTGTTGTGCAGTATGACTATGAGCGTCACCCGCGTAAACCTTCAGCTTTTTAAACATAGCGCGTCCAAGAGCGTTCTTGGGCAGCATACCTTTGACCGAGTGCTGGATAATCCTTTCGGGATGATCCTGGCGTAACTGCGACAGGCTGGTTGATTTCAGGCTGCCGATATAACCGGTGTGATGGTGGTACATCTTGTCAGTTTCCTTGTTGCCGGTAACGCGTATTTTTTCCGCATTGATGACGATGATGTAGTCGCCGGTATCAACGTGCGGGGTATACTCGGGCTTGTGCTTGCCGCGCAAGCGACGCGCAACCTCGGTCGACAGGCGACCGAGCACCTTGTCGGTGGCATCGATTACGTACCAGTCGCGTTTTACCGTTTCGGATTTTGCGCTGAAGGTTTTCATACTAATTCCTGATAAGCTGCCGTTTAAGGCGTTGACTTCTTCCACAAAGGGCGCGAATACTAACGGATAAGCGGGCGCTTGACAAGCCGTACAACCCTGTTTTAAGGGGATTTTTGCCGACTTGGAATATTATCCTGATTTAGCTGATAATATGCGCCTTTGCAGCAGCTTAGCAAGCTGATTTCATGGAGATATAAATGCGCAGATTAAGCCTTGCCGATCGCCTGCTCGACGAATTGCAGCACGGCCTTAACACCAGCCACAGGCGGCCAGCCGCGGCTGCTCGCGCTTACCCCGCTGACGATCTCGATGCGGGCGAGTTATCCCCCCAGGAACTGTCCCGGGCCGCTGGTTTGATGCGCGTCAACAATGCCGGCGAAGTCGCCGCGCAGGGACTCTATCGCGGCCAGGCATTGACCGCGCGGAAGCAGGCGCTCAGTGTAGCGATGAATGAAGCTGCCGAGGAAGAAAACGAGCACCTAAACTGGTGTCAACAGCGATTAGCCGAACTCCATCAACCCCGCAGCCTGTTCGATGGGGTCTGGTACTGGGGCTCGTTTACGATTGGTGCCCTGGCCGGAGCCGCAGGCGACAGGTGGAGCCTCGGTTTCGTCAAGGAAACTGAACAACAGGTCTGTAGCCACCTCGATCGTCATCTCGAGAGCCTGCCCGAGCAGGACCAGCGCAGCCGTGCGATCATCGAAGCCATGCGTGAAGATGAATTACGCCATGCCGACAACGCCGCAGAGGCAGGTGCCGCCGAGCTTCCACAAGCGGTAAAAACCGCAATGACACTGGTAAGCAAGGTCATGACCTTTACCGCCTACCGCATCTGAACGGCAGCGCTTAATCAGTCGAGATTGACGACTTCGAAATCATGCGTAATAGCGGCCATTTTTCCCAGCATTATTGACGCCGAGCAATATTTGTCGGCCGATAAATTCACCGCCTTGGCTACCTTGCTTTCATCCAGATCCTTACCACTGACAACGAAGTGCGCGTGAATTTTAGTGAAAACCATAGGGACTTCCGTGGCGCGCTCGGCTTCGAGTTCGACGACACAATCCTGTACTTGCTGGCGGGATTTACGCAAAATCGAGATCACATCGAAACTGGTACAGCCCCCCATGCCCAGTAACAGCATTTCCATCGGACGTACCCCGAGATTACGCCCGCCTGACTCGGGAGCACCGTCCATCACCACCGAGTGACCACTGTCGGATTCGCCGACAAATGACATGTGGTCCAGCCATTTAACTCTACACTTCATAGTTACTACCTAATCCTGATCAATTGCTCTTTTTGTGCTATGTTTACTACTAGTTAAGAACAGATAATTACACATATGTCAGTTAATCCCATCACAAAAATTGCACCGCGGTTGAATCCGGCTCTGGATAACTTCCTGCATCACTGTCACACCAAAAAATACGCGACACGCAGCACCATTATCCATGCAGGAGACGAATCGGAGACTCTGTACTATATCATCGACGGTTCGGTCAGCGTAGTCATCGAAGACGAAGACTGTAACGAAATCGTACTCGCTTATCTGAATCCGGGTGATTTCTTCGGCGAAATGGGTTTGTTCGAAGAAGATACCAAGCGCAGCGCCTGGGTTATCACACGTACCAATTGTGAGCTCGCGGAAATTCACTATAACCAGTTCATGCAACTGGCCAAGGAGACGCCTGAAATTCTGTTTCAACTGTCCTCGCAATTAGCCAGCCGCCTGCGCAATACCAGCCGCAAGGTTAGTAATCTCGCCTTCATGGATGTCACCGGACGCGTCGCACGTACCCTGCTCGATCTTGCACGCGAACCCGATGCAATCACTCACCCGGATGGCATGCAAATAAAAATCACGCGCCAGGAAATTGCCAAGATTGTCGGTTGTTCACGCGAAATGGCCGGACGGGTAATGAAAACCCTCGAAGAAGAAGGCCTGATCACGGCACACGGCAAGACCATCGTCGTTTTCGGTACACGCTAGCCGCTTCATCCCGAGGCTCGAGCACGGCATATCAAATCAGAAAAATAGCTGCTTCAGTCCCTGCCCTGGATCGGGCACACGCATGAACGCTTCACCGACGAGAAAAGCATGCACGTCATGCTCGCGCATCAGTGCAATATCATCGCGGGTATGAATTCCACTCTCGGTAACCACCAGGCAATCCCCGGGCACCAGTTCAAGTAAATCTATCGTGGTATCAAGGCTGGTATCGAAAGTCCGCAGGTCCCGGTTATTAATTCCGACCAGTTCCAGATCGAGTTTGAGGGCGCGCTCGAGTTCATCACGATCATGCACCTCGACCAGCACATCCATCCCCAGCGCCTGCGCCTCCTTATACAGGCTCACCAGGGTCTCATCGTCGAGTGCGGCGACGATAAGCAGAATACAATCAGCACCCAGGGATCTCGATTCGACTACCTGGTATGGCGCCATAATGAAGTCCTTGCGGATGACCGGGAGTTCGCAGGCGGCGCGGGCTGCAACGAGGAAATCCTCATGACCCTGAAAAAAATCCCGATCGGTCAAAACCGATAAACAGCTGGCACCTCCAGCCGCATAGGATCGCGCTATTGCGACCACGTCAAAATCTTCACGAATAACACCCTTGCTTGGCGAAGCTTTCTTGATTTCGGCAATCACCGCCGCCTCACCGAGCTCGACGCGTCCTTTCAAGGCGGCGACAAAGCCACGCGGGGGCGACGCATCGGCGGCCTTTTGCTGCAGGTTCTGTAACGGCGCGCTACGCTGGCGCTCTTCAATTTCCTGCTGCTTGCGCGCAAGAATTCGATTCAGAATATCCGGTCGCGAAGTGCTCATCAGGCGTTAGACCTGGCAACCAGGTTTTGCAGCACGGCGGCGGCCTTGCCACTGCTGATCGCCGCGCTTGCAGCTTCGACACCGGCAGCGAGCGAAGCGGCGCAACCAGCAACATAAATCGCGGCACCCGCGTTAAGGCAGACGATATCGCGCGCCGGACCAGGATTATCAGCCAACACCCCCCGGATCATGGCCAGGCTCTGTTCCGCTGAGTCGACTCGGATTTCGTCCAGCGCAGCGAAATCCATGCCGAAGTCGGTCGGCGAAATCGTATAACTGGTGATTTCGCCATGCCTGAGTTCAGCAACCCGGGTTGGTGCGGAAATACTGATTTCATCCATACCGTCTTCGGCATGCATCACCATTACATGATTGCTGCCGAGCTGTTTCAGTACGCTTGCCATGGGCTCGATCAAATCGCCATCGAACACCCCGATGACCTGGTTGGGAGCACCTGCGGGATTGGTCAGGGGTCCAAGCACATTGAATATGGTACGTACCGCCATTTCCTTACGCGCACCGATGGCGTATTTCATCGCACCGTGATGTGCGGGCGCAAACATGAAGCCAACCCCGACCTGCTCCACGCAGTCACGCACCTGACCTGGGGTAATATCGAGCTTTACGCCGGCTGCTTCGAGCACGTCGGCACTGCCAGAATTACTGGTCATTGAGCGATTACCGTGCTTGGCCACCCTTGCGCCGGCTGCAGCGGCAACCAGGGCACTGGCGGTAGAAATATTAAAACTGCCAGAAGAATCGCCCCCGGTGCCTGCAGTATCGACCAGGTGATCGCCGCTAACCTCGACCCTGGTTGCCAGTTCACGCATAACCCTGGCCGCCGCTGAAATCTCGTCGACGCTTTCGCCTTTCATGCGCAGGCCCACCAGGAAACCGCCGATCTGCGAGGGCGTACATTCCCCGGTCATGATTTGCTGCATCACCGAATTCATTTCGTCACCGCTCAGATCCTCGCGCGCGATCACCTTTTTAATTGCTGTTTGTATATCCATCGTTTCCCCCGCTTAGCTAACCCGCTGTTGAAGAAAATTACGCAACAGGGCGTGCCCATGCTCGGTGAGGATCGATTCAGGGTGAAACTGAACCCCCTCTATCGCCAGCTCCTTATGCCGCACGCCCATGATTTCATCGAAATTGCCATCCGCATCTTCGGTCCACGCGGTAATTTCCAGGCAATCGGGAATACTGTCCCTGTCGATGACCAACGAGTGGTAGCGCGTTGCCACAAAAGGACTCTCCAGGCCTGCGAAAACACCGGCCCCGGTATGCACCACCGGCGAAGTTTTGCCATGCATGATTTCCCGCGCATGCACGATCTCAGCACCAAATACCTGGCCGATACTCTGGTGCCCGAGGCAAACCCCGAGAATCGGAATCTTGCCGGCTAGCGCTTCGATCGCCGCCATCGACACCCCGGCTTCATTTGGCGTACAAGGGCCTGGCGATACCATGATATGACTGGCATCCGTGGCCATGATCGTTTCGACCCCGACCTGGTCGTTGCGCACCACTTCGACCTCGGCGTCGAGTTCGCCGAGATATTGCACCAGGTTATAGGTGAAGGAATCATAGTTGTCGATCATCAGGACTTTCATGATTCCGCGCCTGGTTCTGCTTCAGCACAGGGATCCCGCGACGGCAATCCGGCTTCGGCCAGCGCCACGGCGCGAAATATCGCGCGCCCCTTGTTCATGGTTTCCGCCCATTCGTTTGCCGGCACCGAATCATAAACGATGCCGGCCCCGGCCTGAATATAGAGCTGTTCATTCTTGATCACCGCGGTGCGAATCGCGATCGCGGTATCCATGTTCCCACTCCATGAAATGTAACCCACCGCACCGGAATAAATGCCCCGTTTTACCGGTTCCAGTTCATCGATAATCTCCATCGCCCTGATCTTCGGGGCACCGGAAACCGTGCCTGCCGGGAAGGTAGCGCGCAGGACGTCAAACGCCGACATATCGGGTTTGATGCGTCCCTCGACATTGGAAACGATGTGCATCACATGCGAGTAGCGTTCGACGATCATTTTCTCGGTCAGCTCGACACTGCCAACCTGGCTGACACGGCCGGCATCATTGCGCCCAAGGTCGATCAGCATCAGGTGCTCGGCGAGCTCCTTCGGATCACTGAGTAATTCCCGCTCCAGCTCGAGGTCGCTTTCCGCCGTTTTGCCGCGCGGCCTTGTG
>Ga0316194_10000142_pt1 | contig 38901 bp, 29 predicted proteins | sample CroRivsedime1_MG_FD_204936 | JGI IMG/M metagenome (GOLD analysis project Ga0316194, IMG submission 204936) | Coastal sediment microbial communities from Maine, United States - Cross River sediment 1 | ecosystem: Environmental > Aquatic > Marine > Coastal > Sediment | place: USA: Maine...
GCAAGCATCTACTAGCCCTCCGCCTGAAAGGTTGGCACATCTGGCAGCTTGATCCATTTGTTGAAAAAGAAGGTATAATTGCCGGTCTTGGTTGGCCTTATCTTTTCATATTGTACTTTACCAGAGGGATCCCTCTCCATGATGACTATGCGTTTGTCCAATAGTGCCGTCCACTTTCGAACGAAAAGAAAGGTGTAGGGCTGCTCCGCAGCTATTATCTCGTGCAACCGGCGGCAGTCTGACACCTGCCGCGCTCGGTCATATTCCTGCCTAATCCTTATTATTAGATCGTCTGCTTCTTTGTTTTTGAACCCAACGAAATTGAGCTGATATGGCCCTGTCTGACTTGAATGCCAGATCTGATAGAGGTCCGGCTCAATGCCCATGCTCCAGCCAAGTATCAAAGCGTCGAAGTCCAACTTGTTTACTCTCTCCTGGATGAACACGGCCCACTCGAGCAGGTCTGTTCGAACGTCAACGCCTATCTTACGCCAGGAGTTCTGGGCTATAGACAGGATCGCCTTGCGGATATCGTTGCCTTGGTTGGTGATCAGGGTAAACTGAAGCCGCTTGCCGTCTTTCTCCAGCCACCCATCTTGGTTACGGTTCCAGCCCGCTTGAGCCAGCAACTGCAAAGCACCTTCTGGATCGTAGGGAAGCGGCTGGATTGCATGGTCATAGAAGTCGGTCTGCTTGGGAAATGGTCCGGTGATATTTCCCCCCTGGTTGTAGAGGACGTAGCGGATAATCTTTTCCACGTCGATGGCCATGCCCAGGGCCTTGCGCACCCTCAGGTCGGCGAAAGGTTGTCGCCGCAGGTTGTAGCCAATATAGGTGTAGCCAAAACTCAGCCCGGCAAAATTTTGGTACCTGGGGTCATTTCTGAGGCGGTGAACTTGGTGGGGCTGGACCCCATAGCTGTCTACGGTTCCAGCATAAAATTCCATTTCTTGGGTCAACATATCTGGAAGGATACGATAGGAATACCTCAGATAGTTTGGCGGGCCTTCCCAGTAATCATCAAAACGATCCAGCAAAATGTACTGGTCGGACTTCCACTCCCGAAAGCGGAAGGGTCCGCAACCAATGGGGTCTCGATTGAAATTGCTCTGCCTGATGGACATGTTTTCGTGATCCAGGCCACGTCTCTGAGCCTCATCCCGTAGTGCCTCAGAATTCAGCAGGTGCTCCGGCAGAATCCCCATCATCCAGGTCCCCAGCGCCGGCGAGTAAAGACGTTTGTAGACTATACGGACGGTTAAAGGATGCAGCACTTCCACCGTTTTAACCGGCTCATAGTCAGGTAGCCGTGGTGAGACATTGGCCGCATCCATGATGGCATCATAGGTGAACTTGACATCATAACCATCAAAGACGTGGCCGTCATGGAATCTTACCCCGGGCCGAAGTTTGAAAAGAATGACGGGATTATGCTCCACCGGCGGCAGCAGGATCTTGGCATACTCCTTCTGCTTTGATTCAAACTCCGCAGGTTTCACTCCGACAAACCGTTCAGCCTGGAAGGATGTAAAATAGGAGGCACCCAAAAGTTTTTCCAGATTGTCAAATATGTCCTGATCCACCCGCTTAAGTCTCAGCTTAATTCTCGGGGGAGCAGAGATCTGCAGTCGCACTTTGACCTTGTTGCCGTCCGGTAGGGTTTCAATGACCTCTTCCAGTAGCTGCTGTGCCGGCAAAACCTCTATCGCCTCAATGTTGCTCAGTGACAGAGAAAGTGAATCTGTTCCCTCAGCCTTCCTGCCTCTGGCCTGAATAATCAAGGTGGCCAACCCCTCAGCATTTGGGTGCCCAAGATTGGGAACCTCTGCCCGATCATTTACATAAAAGTAGGCCTCCTCGTGAATCTCCCAGCTGGTTGCCAGACGAGGACGGAAATTCAGATTTTCGTCATAGTCAAGCAGTCCCTCGAATACCAGCCCATTGATATCACTACTGGCACTGTCCGCTGAGAGCGCGGGATTGAGCACCTGCGCGTCACCAATGGACGCAGTGACATATTCTTCCAGCCTCTCCGGATTACCCCTGGTCTGCTCCTCGTAGGTAGGCACCCAGAAGTAAGACTGCAGCAGGAAAAGGAGGACAATGATAGGAAGACCTATGAGTAATCGCCGTGTGGTCAAAGAAACACCTCTATAAAAGAAAGTTTAGCATGAGAAGGCGGTTTCTCAAGCCTCGACCCGGCCCCCGGGCGCAGTTGCTAATTCTATTCTTTTTCCAAGTGACTGTCCACACTTGTCCTTCTTGTTTGACGCGTAGAAGGGGAACGAACAGGAGGCAGACGGCAGTTAACAGTTGGCAGTCTCTGGAATGGACGAATCGTCTTTTGCTGCTTGCTGCCCGCCTGTCCCGAGCGTAGTCGCGGGGCTGCAAACTGCCTACTGAACTAGCCCGGATATTTCATGAATTGCTGTCGCGAGACCACGAAGATGGGCGTGCCACTTGGCAACCGCAGGGTGTTGGTTCCGAGGCGTACCTGAACGGTACGTCGCAGGGGCCGACACCCGAGGACGCCAGGAAGGACGGCCATATCCGTGGTCGCAGCAAGTCATTCATGAAATATCCGGGCTAGGGGTTCCGCATCGCCCGTTTTGAACTTACTTTGATGAACCAGAATCCCAAGATTAACAAAACTATAAAAAGAATGCTGAGGATATTGAAATAGCGGGAGATGAACTGATTTATGGTCGAACCAAAGAAATAAAAGAGCCCAGCCACCAGGAAGAATCTGGCACTGCGGCTCAGAATAGAAGCGATTACAAAACGAAGAAAATCAAGAAGAAAAGCGCCGGCACTAATGGTAAACACCTTGTAGGGAATGGGAGTAAATCCCGCCACTGCCACCGCCCACACATCCCAACGCTGATAATGGCGTTCCACCAACTGAATACGCTCGGCCCGCACCCAGCGCTCCAGAAGGGGCCGGCCACCGATACGCCCAATCCCATAGCCGAGCATACCCCCCAGGGTGGACCCCAGGCTGCAGATGAGCGCGTACCAAAAAGACATGGGTGAATTCGCCATACACAAAGCTATGAGAAGAACATCCGGAGGAATGGGGAAAAAAGAAGATTCGCAGAAGGCAAGTACAAAAAGAGCCAGCCCTCCGTACGGGGTATTGGCCCAGTGCATCACCCAGACGCTCAAATCTTTTACCCAGTCAAAGATTTCCATGATAACCCAAAGGTCTAAGGCACAGGGCTCAAGGCACAAGAGCTAAGGCAAGAACTGATAGTCTATTCAATCCTTCTCCTTGTGCATTACGCCGTTCGCCCCAATGTTCTCAGTTCTTCCCCTTGCCGCTCACCGCTTACTTACTATTACTAAGCTCCTTGATCCTACTTAAACAAGTATCAATGAGGAGAGTCGGAGAAAAACCGCCGGCGAGCCGTTCATCAAAAGAATCGGGAACTTCTCTTAACAGTCTCACTACATTGGCATATTCAAGTTTTGCCTCGTCAAGCTGCCCCACCTGGTTGTAGAGATCTCCCAGGTTGAAACGCGCCAAGGCATGCTCGGGCTTCAGGTATAAGGCTCTCTTGAACTCTTCAATGGCTTTGCGCTCCTTTTCCCAGGTCCGATAGACCACCCCCAGCAAATAATAGCCGGCAACAGAGAGTGGTTCGCAGCTGATTATCCTTTGGCATAACTGCACTGCATTTTCCAGATCGCCTTGGTTGAGGAAGATCTCTGCTTGCAGCAGAAGAACACTTTCGGAAGCCGTTTTTTTCTCCAGATAGGGCGCCAGAAGATCCCCTGCTTGCTCAGGTTGGCCCATTTCCAGTAGCTCTTTGGCCCTGGCACAGATCTGTTGGATCTCAGCTACCTTTCGATCAGGAAGAGCCTCCAACCGTCGGCTGCGACCACTGGTAGGGGTGCGTTGTCGGCTCCGGTTGCGCCTGGTTCGCCGAGCTTCCTTTTTGGGCCTTTTATCCTGGGGTTCTTTCTTGTAAACAAAGGTCCCTCCCACCTGAACGGTGGTGAATTCATCTGAAAGATAGCGCAGGCTTTCAGAATAGCCGGCAATAAGGTAACCACCCTGCCGTAAGCTCTGGTAAAAATTATGAATGACTTTCTTAGTGGATTCAGGCTGGAAGTATATGGTTACATTGCGGCAGAAAATGATGTCCCAGCCCGACATCTCAAGGAGGGGATACGGCTCGGTCACCAGGTTGAAGTAGCTAAATTCCACCATCTGCTTTATTGACTCGTCCAGGAAGTACTTATCCCTTTTCTTACTGAAAAAGCGGTTCAGGTACTCCTTTGGCACATCACGGACGGAACGAGCCCCATAGACTCCCCGACGAGCCGCCTCTAGGGCAGCATTGCTCACATCGGTGGCCAGAATTTGGACTGACGGATACTTCACGCCCTCTATTCCCGCAGCCACAATCAAGGCAATGGTGTACGGCTCTTCACCGGTGGAACAGCCGGCACTCCAGATTCGCAGTGATGATCCTGAATCAGATTCATTTTTGAGAATCTCGGGGATTATGAAGTGCTCGAGAGCCCTGAACTGGGCCTGGTCACGGAAAAAATAGGTTTCTGGAATGATTATCAGGTTGAGTAGATGATCAAACTCTTTGGTACCCGCAGGGGAAGAAAGAAGTTGGAAATAGTCTGCAAAATTGCTTAGACCACAATCTTCCATCCTCTGGAGTAGATTCGTTCTCAGGAGGTCCTGCTTACTAGGTTCGAAGTAAATCCCAGCGCGCTCTGCAATGAGATCCCGAAAACTTTTGAATTCTTTATCACTGAGTTCTAATTCCACCACTCTTTTCGCTTCTATGGTTACTGGAGGAATGCTGTTCAGAAATCCACTTCATGATTTGAGGTCCTATCTCTTCCAGCGGCAGAATCATCTCGGCCGCATCAAGTTCAATTGCTGACCGGGGCATGCCAAAAATGATGCTGGACTGCTCATCTTGAGCGATGGTATGTCCACCACCCACCCGAAGACTCTTCAACCCTTCCGCCCCATCTGAACCCATCCCGGTAAGAATGACTCCAGTCCCTCGGTTCCTATAATGGTTCGCCACTGAATCAAAAAGTAGTTCTGCCGATGGTCGGTGGCCGTTAATCGGCAAGGACCTGTTCAAGCGCACAGTACCCACGTCGGTAACCATCATGTGGTGGTCCCCAGGGGCTATCAGCACTACACCGGGCTCCAGCAGGTCTCCTTCTTGGGCTTTCTTTACCTTCAGTCCCACTTCGTCATCTAGCCAGCGGACTAGGCCATCCAGGAAGCCAAGACTCATATGCTGGACGACAACGAAAGCGGCATTTACCTCTCTGGGCATTCGTTTGAACAGCCTCATGAGAGCGGTGGGGCCTCCGGTGGAAGCCGCAATTGCAACCACAACAGGGGGCTTAACTGGTCCAATTTGAGTTGGCGCCACTGTCACCAACGCCTCAGGTTCAGCCGCAATGCTACCCACAGCTTGCCTCACCCGAGTGGAGGCCAGGGCTCGCATTCTGCGAAGGAAGCTATTCCTTATCTCCGGTCGGGTCCGCCAGAGGTACAGCTCTTGCTTGTCAAGGACGTCCAGCGCCCCAGAGCTAAAAGCCCGAAAAAGTTTCTCCTCCTGGTTGCCCATGGATGCTGTGATCATGACTATGGGGACCGGCAACTTGGCCAAAATCCTCTCCACCGCCTCAAAGCCGTCGATCCCGGGAAGTCTGATATCCATGGTAACCAGGTCGGGTCGAAGTTGTAAGGCCACAGCCACAGCCTCCACACCATCCGCGACCCTCCCCACCACCTGAAACCGAGGATCCGTGGCTAGGATTTCTTCAAGCAGATCCCGGGCGCTCTTTACATCATCGACGATAAGCACCCTGATTGGATCACTGGCCTCAAGGGAGTCTGCCTTCTCAATTTTGTTATCTGATGTCATCAGTCTTTTGCTCAGAATCAATCTTGATCAGATTCGCAACCACGAAAAGAACCACAAAGAACACGAAGAGCACAAAGACTTTCATATTATCATGGAAACTTCCTTTGTGATCTTTGTGCACTTTGTGGTGAACAACCAAACTCCGTACTACCCACTCCTTTGTCCCAACAAAGTTTCTATGGCTTCAATTAGATGTTTTTGGTCGAAGCTGCTTTTGACCAAATACGCGTCTGCTCCAACCTCCAGCCCCCGCCGCTTGTCCGTTTCACTCTCCATGGAGGATACGATTACCACGGGAAGACTCTTCGTCCGCTCATTACCTCTAATTTCTCTGGTAAGAGTAAAACCGTCCATTTTCGGCATGAGAATATCGGTAACTACCAGATCAAACCTATGCTGTCCCAGTTTGTTTAATGCATCCAGGCCATTTTCCGCAGTGACCACCTGATAGCCAGCCGCTTCCAGGATGCTCTTTTCCATCTGGCGCGTCACCACCTGATCTTCCACCACCAGAATCATGTAGCCGCCCGCCGCTCTGACGGTCTCTTCCGCTGGTTGTTCCCCTGCCAATCTCATCTCAAGCTGCTTGCGCCAAAGCAGCTGCGGCACATCAAGGATGAGTGCCACCTCCCCCGAGCCAAGGATAGTGGCACCTGCCACGTAGTCTACTTTTTTCAGGTGGCTACCCAGATCTTTTGTAACAATCTCTCGCTCCCCTAAGATATCCTCAACGAGAAAGCCGACTTTCCGCTCTCCAGCCTGGAGGACCACAACCAAAGCCTTCCCTTCTAATAATGGACCGCCATTCCGTTCGCTCCATCCCAAAGTGGCAGCAAGACTTCGCACTGGTAGGATTTCTTCCTGGTGCACTATCGCTTGACGCCCCTGGATGGATTTGATCTCCAGAGCCGGAACTTGAAAAGTTTTAGCCACCGAAAAAGTGGGAATGGCTAGGATTTCACCAGCACACTGGACCTTGAGCGCGTGCACAGTGGCCAGGGAGAGCGGCAGGGATATAGTGAACCTGGTCCTTTTGCCCAATTCGGAAGTCACCTCCACCTGCCCCTTCAGTCTTTCCACGTTGGCGCGCACCACATCCAGCCCCACCCCACGTCCCGAAACATCAGTGACCATTCCACTTGTGCTGAATCCGGGCAAAAAAATGAGGTCCAGAAGCTGGGCCTGGGTCCACTCTGCTACATCGTGTTCCTCCACAAGTCCCTTGTCTATAGCCGCTTCCTTCAGCCGCAAAGGATCGATGCCCTGGCCGTCATCCTTGAGGATTATCAGCACTTTACCACCTTCTTGTCTTGCCTCCAGTTTGATGGTTCCCGTCTCCGTTTTGCCAGATTTACGTCGAGCTTTGGGCGTCTCAATGCCATGGTCCAGAGCGTTCCTCAGCAAGTGGACAAGAGGGTCACCGATTTGCTCTAGAATGCGCTTGTCAATAGTTGTTCGCTCTCCTTCCACCTTGAAATTAACTTTTTTGCCGAATTGTCGGCTGAGATCGCGTACTGCCCTGGGCAAGGTATTCAATACCAGTGCCAACGGCAGCATGCGAATTTCCATGCTGCGATGCTGAAGGCTCTCAATGTGACGCCCTGTATTTTCCGCAGCATCCTGCAACCGACGGCTCGTCTCTTCCATAGTATTGCCAAGCTCCAAGAGCTGGGTAACCAGGCTGGCTTTACTATCCATCTCAGGATCATCCAGATGGAGGGGGACGGTTTCATGGAGCTGCAACCGCTGCCACCGATCGCGAATGCGCACCAGAGCATCGATTTCATTGGCTAGATGGATTTGGGCAATAGCCGCCTCGCCTGAAAGGTTTACTAGTTCGTCCAATTTTGTTGTTGGTACCCGTACGGTATCCACGGCCGGAACTCTGGTCTCGCTAACTAGAGCCGATTCAATGACGGTTCGAACCGGTTCCGCCAACATGGTATCATCTTCGAGCTTGAGTTCCGGTATTAAACTGGCCAGCCGTGCCATGGTGCTTTCCGCGTCCACCCTAATCCGCTTGCTCGCCCCCAAGGTATCCAACATCACGCTGAGGGCGTCATTGGTCTCAAAGAGAGCATCGCAGGCTTCCGGGGTTACCGGGAGCTGGTTCTTCTGTAGAGCGCGAAGGACGTCTTCCATAGAATGAGCCAGCTTTCCCATGCGCTCGAATCCCATGGTCATCGCCGACCCTTTCAGACTATGGGCATTACGATAGACTTCCTGCAAAGATTCTTTATTGGCGGGTTCTTTTTCTAGGGTGGACAGCCCTCGATTGATTGCTTCCACATTGTCGAGAGCAGCTGCGATAAAGTCCGGCAGGAGCGGCTCCATATCCTTGGCAGCGGTTTCATGCTCCATGGCGGCGAACAGCAAGAGTTCGACTTCCTCCACCAGTTCGGCTACCTTGTCGGAAGGGACATCTCTCGTTCGGAGGTATTGTACAAACAGATCCATTCCGTTGAAGAGGAGGTTGGCAAGAGTTTCGCCAAAAGGTAAGCGGTACTCGTTTACTGCTACCAGAACATCTTCAAAAATGTGGGCCAGTTGCCCAAGCTTTGGAGCCCTCATCCGGTTGGCAAAGCCTTTGATATTGTGCAGTTGTCTGCTGGCCCTCTCTATTGAGTCTCGATCCTCTGGTTCATTTTCCAACCGCAGTAAAGCGTCGTTGAAATGCTCGAGGGCTTCCCGATAATCATCTTTTAGGGTGGAAAACAGATCGGTATCTTCAGTCATGAGCTTGGCTCAAGGAATGGGTCACTGGTCATTTGTTGCTTATAGGTCAATCATGAAATAAGTTTTCGCAACTATTTATTTTAGGCACTTTAGACATTCACTCTATCTTAAACTGGCTTACCCGGGCTCGAAGTTCCTCCGAGAGTCGGTTGAGGTCACTGGCTGAAGATATGGAACTTTTTGAGGCTGCTGCCGTTTGCTGCGCCACTTTAGAGATTTCCCTCATGGTATTTACCACTTGTTCGCTGGCCTCTTTCTGTTGATTTGTGGCAACTGAGATTTGCCGCGCAGACTCCGCGGTCTGCTCAGCCATGGCAATAATATTTTCGAGGGCGTCCCGCACCTGATTCAACCGTGTTTCCCCTTCTTCAACACCTTTGACATTTTCCTCAGAAGCCAGAACCGAAGCATTGGCAGCAGACTGAATCTCCAGAAGTACGTCCCTGATAGTACCGGTTGATTTCACCACATCCTCAGCCAACCGCCGAATCTCCCCGGCGACTACGGAGAAGCCCTTCCCCGCCTCGCCTGCCTTGGCTGCCTCGATGGCTGCATTAAGGGAGAGCATTTTGGTTTCAATGGCTATTTCATTAATGATGTCAATTATCTCGCCAATTTGTTGACTCCTCTGGCCGAGCCTAAGAATCTTTTCAGCGCTCTCCTCGGTTTTGCTCCGAATCAGGACCATGCTTTTTGTGCTTTCTTCCATGAACCCCTGCCCATCCTCGGCGCTTTTCAACGTCTCATCTGCCACTGCTGTGACGGCGTTGCTGTTCTCGGCAATCTGTCGAGCAGTGGTGCTAAGCTCTTCCATCGTTGCGGTGGTCTCACTCACCGATGCTGCCTGCTGGGCCGCCCCGCTGGCCTGTTGTTGAGCTGAAGCCACAATTTCGCTGGAGGCGTTGCCTATGCGTGACGCCGCCTCCTGGCTCTGTCCGGTCATTTCCCGTAAATTAGTTACCATGGCATTGATGGCCTCACCAAAGGGACCGGGAAAAGTCACCTGCTGGCTGAGATCTCCACTAGCGATTTTCTGTGCTTGTTCGGCCAAAAGAGTGAAGTTCTGGTGCATAGAGTCGAAGGCCTCAGCTAACTTCCCCACCTCGTCACCGGAGGCCAAAATAACCTTTTCCGAGATCTCCCCGGCAGAAATCTTTCGGGCATACCGTCCCAATTTATCCAGGGGCCTGGTAAAACTGTTGGCAAGAATGTACGAAAGGTAGAAACCAATAAAGAGAGTTACCAAACAAACAAGGCTGGTGATCCAGACAATGTGCCGCAGGGGAACGAAGAATTGGCTGCGGTCAACCTCGCTCACCAAAAAGCCATTCGCCTTTTCCGGTTTCTGGAAAGCGTAGATTTTGCCCTGCAGTTTATCCACATACGTGCCAAAGGGTGTCCGCTCCAGCTCTGCCAGAAGCCCAGCCGAGAGTAAGGGCTTAAATCCATGGGGACTGCTTGCCAGCACGGATCCACCACTGGTCAAGAAATAGGTTGAGGTGCCCCCACCAAGATCTAGCTTTTCCACTGCCTCCACGAGCGCGTCGCCTTTCCCTCGATGAGCCAGATCTCCCCAGTTGTGCGTGCTGGTGGCAAGGCCAAGCTGGACGCGCTGCACTTCCACTGCCTGCCTTTCCAATGCTTTTTCGCTCTCTATAAAGCTAATTGAACTGACAAAAAGTACAGCGATAAGTACCAGTGAACCACAGGTGACCCAAAGCTTCTGGGAAAGACTCATCCCCTTCAAAGACACCCGTTGTGGCAGGCGGCCCATTGCTGTGGCCATCTCCGGCAGGATGATACCCTCCAGGGTAAAGAGAGTGAAAAGGGAGTAGACCAAACAAATAACGATGCCTGCCAAAATGCTTTGCAGACTCTGGCCCAGATTAAAATGGGCCTTTAGCCGCATGGCCAGAATTCCCAGTAAGAAAATGGAGTATCCAGCTAGAAAAATGATCAGCGCCAAACGAGCGGGTAATCTGGCCCCCAGCTGCACTATGGCGGTGGTTTCCTCCACATCGAGTTCATCGCCAGCGGAAATCGTCCTCTCCAGGGAGAGCAGCGGTCGACCATACTGCAATGGCAAGAGCACGAAAATACCCAGAAGGAGAAATGCTGTAAGAGCATAAATCACAAGAAAAGGAAGGACCTGACCGTCTGCCAGGTCAACACTAAGCCAGAGGTAGGGTAGCCCTAGGATGAGTACGACATAAACAAACAACATGGCCTGGTTCCAAACAATCCTTTTTTTAAGTCCACTCATTGGAAATGTATCCTTCTTTTGGCTCATTTTGTGGTTGGTATTGGAGGTCCACGAGCAACACTAGCTCATTCTCCCACTGGCAAACACCCCATAGTTGCCGCCATCGCTTTTGAATCTCGAGCAGCGGTGGTAGCGGCCATATATACATGGCAAGATCAATGGTAACAAGCTCGCCTACCTGATCAACCCTGTAGCCCACTCTCTCCCCAGCTAGATCTACCACCAAGAGTTGCCGCTGTTCTTCATCGGTTTCTCGAGCCAGGCCGCATGCTGCCCTAAGATCCATTACCTTGAGGTCGGTCGCTACTTCACTTATATGGGTCGAAAGCCTCTGGCCGTAAGGACGGGTCAACTGTGATATCTGATCTGCCTCTACACCCAGAAGGAAGGGGCCCACCCAGAAGGTGAGAATCGCCAGGGTGGAATCCTCGCTGCTATCTACCATAGTTTATCCTTGGTACGAGTACATGCCTTCTGCTTGAAAAATCCCTTCCGGTCTAATAACAGTCAAAAAACCCTCACCCCAAGGCGCAGCGCCTTCAAAAAAAACACGCTGAGATGTCCCCGCCAGAAGCGGCTCTTCACTTAAGTCTTCCGGGGCCAGATTCACCAGGTCGCCAATATCATCTACCAGCAAGCCCGTTCGCACCCCAGCATGCTCTACCACGATAATGGCTTGGTCCTCGGTGGATTCACCCTGGGGCAAGCCAAAAAATTTCTTCAGGTCAATGGTGGAGAGCACCTCGCCCCGCAGGTTTATCACGCCCAGAATATGATCGGGGACACTGGGAACCCGGGTAATTTTCGGCGGCGGCAAGACTTCAACCAAGTGGTATACGCTTAAACCATACCAATCTTCATTGAGGAGAAAACTGAGATACTGCTGGTGAGGGGAATCTATTGTTTCTGAGGCAAGCTGATCTTGCTGAGTCCTGCGGACCTGGTCAAGAATCTTTTTCCCTGGTCCGGTTGGAAAATCTGGCATGCAAGCAACTCCTCACTCCCATGCAGCCATGCACTTCACTCGCCACTGCTACTGTGCCCGGCCATAGATGGACAAGACCCGGTTAATCCTGGCCAGCAAAAGGTTAGCAACAATTGGTTTCGGGATGTAATCATCGGCACCCGCCTCCAACCCCTCCACCTCGCTCTCCACTTCGTCTTTAGAAGTAAGGAGGATTACCGGAATAATGCTGGTCTGCAACTGACTTTTTAGTTTTTTCACCAAGGAAAGGCCATCCATGTTAGGCATCACCACATCGGAGATGATTAGATCGGGCCTTTCCCGATATACTTTTTCCAGCGCTTCCTCCCCATCCGTGGCCAGCACCACATCATACTGGGCTTCAGTCAGGACCTTTTGCAGCATCTTGCGGATGAAGGGGTCATCGTCCACTGCCAGAACCCGCAGTTGCGCCCCCAAGGCCTCTGCAGCCTTTTCCGCTGGAGCTGCTGCCGCCACCTGTTCCACTGGTGGTGCTGCTGCCGCCACCTGTTCCATGTCTGGCTGGCGGCCTTCTCGTTCAGGCGGCGGTGCCACCCTCATGAGCTCTTCAACAGAGATGACTCCTTGAAAAAGCTTGTCTCGACAATCGCCAAAAAGGTCTTTAACTCCTCGCTCTCTGGCGTCCTCAGCAATCTCGGTATCCGAGGCACCTTGGACAATCAATTTCCTCAAGTCATTGTCCACCATGAGCATCTCATAAATTCCCAAGCGACCAAGATAGCCTGAGAACTGGCACGCCTCACAGCCCTGACCCTTCTTGATCTTGTCAAGAGTCTTGTTGTCTCCAGTTATCCCTAGCCTGGTAAGCAGCGTTTTGTTCACCTTCTCTACCACCACACAATGGGGACAGTTCTGTCTCACCAGTCGCTGCGCCAGTACGCAAAGGAGAGAGGAGGCGATCACATAAGGATCAACACCCAGGTCAACCAACCGCGTTACCGCCGCGGAAGCATCGTTGGTATGCAGAGTGGTAAGGACCAGGTGCCCAGTATTGGCGGCCTGAAATGCTATTTTGGCGGTCTCAGCATCGCGGATTTCCCCCACCATGACCACGTTTGGATCCTGGCGCAGAATGGAGCGTAGTCCGGTGGCAAAAGTTATCCCCGCTCTTTCATTTACCTGGACCTGGCTAATTCCGGGTAACTGGTACTCTACCGGGTCCTCGACAGTAACGATATTAATTACCTCAGACTTCAGCCTATTGAGGGAAGCATACAGTGTTGTGCTCTTGCCGCTACCCGTTGGACCCGTGACCAGGACAATCCCCTGCGGCCGAGTGAGTATGGAGGCTAAAGCCTTTAGGTCATCGGGACCAAAACCAAGCTCCTGGAGATCGATAAAGGCCTTGGACTGATCAAGGACGCGGATTACCACCTTCTCACCAAAAATAGTGGGCAAGGTGGATATCCGCATGTCATATTGATTGTTGCCAACCTTGAGCTTGGTCCGCCCGTCTTGAGGACGCCGCTTCATGGCAATGTCCATATCGCCGATGATTTTGATTCTGGAGACAAGGGGAGCCAGGGCCGGTAACCCCACCTTAAAGATGTTCTTCATCATCCCGTCAATGCGGTAGCGTACGGTCACCTCTTTTTCCTGGGGTTCGATGTGGATGTCACTTGCCTGTAATTTGATGGCATCGGCGAGAATGGCGTTGGTCAAGCGCACTATGGGCGCAATTTCAGATTGCCGAATGAGTTCATCAACATCATATTCGTTTTCATCTCGCTCCTCGGCAAGTACTTCCACCTCCTCGGACGGAACCATGGTGGCGAACAAATCGAGATCAAACTCATCTGGGTAATTGTCATCGATGGCCTCGCGGATATCTTCCTCAGTGGCAACCGCAACGGAAACATCAAGACCTGTCTTGAACTTGACCTCGTTAATGGTGGTATAGTCCAGTGGATTGGCCATGGCCAGCCGCAGACGTCTACCCGTCTTCTTGTAAGGAAAGAGGAGCTTCCTGCTTGCCTGCTTTCGAGGAATAGTCTCGATTACCTCTTTGGAGAATTCCATCTCTTTCAGCTTGACGTAAGGGATATTGAGTTGTTTGGACAGAGCCTTGCAAATATCCTCATTCTTGGCCCATTCCTTCTCTATGATAATCCTGCCCAGCTGCTTTCCCTTTTGCTTTTTCTGCTCTTCTAATGCCTGTACCAGCTGCTCATCACTGATCAGTCCGGCTTCCACTAGAATCTGGCCAAGTTTTTTCCGCCGCATAGTTTGCTTACCTGACAACCCTACGGGCTGTCATCCTTTTAAAACTGAAGCTCCCCGTCCAGTCAAATTGAAAATAAGGCAGGATTCGCCATGGCTTCTCGTTTGCAGTTCATTAGCATATCCTTAGAATATTTACAACAAATATGGATGGTTGCCTTAGCCCGACTATTTCATGAATTGCTGTCGCGAGACCACGAAGATGGGCATGCCACCGGGCAACCGTCCCGCGGCACCGCGGGATTGGTTCCGAGGCGTACCTGAACGGTACGTCGCAGGGACCGACACCTGAGGACGCCAGGAAGAATGGCCATATCCGTGGTCGCAGCAAGTTCTTCATGAAACAGCCGGGTTCGGGTTACACGCTCTTCGCACCACCCTGGACAGGGTTCCGTCCGTCTCGTATAATCAAATGATCACGCTTAACCTGGAAAATTGCGTATGTTGTTGGAAAAGGTACATAATATAGTCATGAGCCACCGAATGCTTCAGTCAGGCGATCTGGTTGTGGTCGCTGTGTCCAGTGGCCCTGATTCGGTCGCTCTCTGCCATCTCCTCCATAGACTCCGGCACAGCCACAAAGTGGAGTTGATGGTGGCTCATGTCCATCACGGACTCCGTGGTGCTGAAGCAGATCAGGACGCCCTTTTTGTCCAAAACCTCAGCCAGCAGTTAGGGTTGCCAGTGGTGGAGCAAAGGCTGGAAGTCCGCACCTGGCAAAAAGAGCATGGTGGCTCCCTGCAAATGGCAGCACGTGCTCTCCGCTATCAATGTCTCCATCAGGTAATGGCCGAAAAGGGGGCAAGCAAGCTTGCCCTGGGCCATAATGCTGATGATCAGGCTGAAGAAATCCTGCTCCGAATTCTTCGCGGTGCTGGCCAGCGCGGCCTCAGCGGTATGGACCCCTGCAACCACAAAGGAGTCATCCGGCCGCTGTTGGAATGCCACCGTCACGAGATCATGGTCTATCTTGAAGACAACGGTCTTGCCTTTCGACAAGACAGTTCAAATCTGCAGCCGTGGTGCCAGCGCAATCTATTGCGGCTGGAATTGCTGCCACAACTTCAGCAGGCATTCAATAGCAATTTGAATGCCACTTTGCTGCGAACCAGTAAGATCTTTCGAGAAGAGGAGGACTTCTGGGAGTCGCATCTCACTTCCTGGCTGGATGAGCATTCATTGAACCACGGGGATGGCGGAATCCGTTTCCCGATCAGACCATTGCTCGAGACCCATCCTGCCATGCAAAAACGTTTGCTGCGACGGGTGGTGCAGGAGGTTAAAGGAGATCTGAGGGAATTTGGTTTTCATCATACGGAAATCCTTCTGCAATTGTGCCGATCACCTGCGGCCAACCGCCAGCTCGACCTCCCTGGTGAGGTTCAAGTTGAAAAAAGCTACGACTGGGTGACCGTAACTTTGCGACCCGAGACGGTCGAGGATTTTACTTTTAGAATCTCAGATCACGGCGTTCACCCGTTCCCCTCGCTGAATCACAGCATGGAGGTTGAATTACTAGCTTCGGACCTGCCCGTTGAATTCAGTCACAATCCGAACGAAGCCATCGTGGACCTGGACAGGGTCTCCTTTCCCCTTACTCTCAGGTCCAGCAAGCCCGGCGACCGCTTCCGCCCTTTGGGATTGGGGGGTAGCAAGAAGCTTAAGGACTTTTTTATCGACGCCAAGGTCCCCAAAAGCCAGCGTCGCCAGATTCCAATCCTTTGCAGTAAAGACCATATCATCTGGGTTGTGGGCCACCGACTGGACGACCGGGTAAAGCTAACTTCGGACACCAGTCGACTGCTACGGCTCCGCTACCTGGAAGGGTTGGTTGGCAAGCAGTAACCACCTTTGGGCTGCCCCAGAGGAACTACAAACCCTCAGGGCCAGATCTCTCCGGTCGGCGCTCAGCATTCAACTATCAAGTCTTTGAGAATATGAACCGCAGAACCGCAGAATATCGAAGTGAAAACATCTTCTTATTCTTCACAAAAACTTCTGCTGTTCGAAATTCCTTGTTCGATATTGTCCTTCGGACTCCCCACCCTGCGGGCGGGTCCCCAGTTTCGATATTCAAAATACAAAACAGGCTGAATCCCGCTTCAATGAGGGCTAGAAGGTTCGGCACAATATAACCTCAAGCAGAAATACCTGTCTCTGATCCCCGCAAATCGGGATCTTGGACTGGTCCACCGAAGATCCCGCTAGTCGGGGAAGGACCAGGTGTGCGATGTTGAGTAAAGACCGGCTTGGCATGGCTTTCGCAGAGAGATGATCGTGATTCTAGATGGGAAGCAACGAGCCAAGAACTGTCATTGACATTTACTTTGCAATGACTAATTTGGTATGTTAGTGATACAGACTCGAAATTGACAATGTAGTATACTGTTTTGAGGAGAAACGAATTGAGCCCTTTCTATAAAAACCTAGCACTCTGGCTGGTCATAAGCTTGATGGTCATCCTGCTCTTCAACATGTTTAACCATCCCGGCCAAATCAAGCAGGAGACAAGCTACAGCGAGTTTATCGCCGCCGTCTCTGACGGAGAGGTGAATCAAGTAACCATTCAGGGGAACGACATCTTTGGCAAGTACAAAGACGGCACTTCTTTTCGAACCTTCGTTCCCAACGATCCCGACCTGATCCGGGTGTTACGGGATAAGGGTGTACAGATAACAGCGAAAGCTGTAGAGGAGTCGCCCTGGTTCATGACGATCCTGATCAGCTGGTTCCCAATGCTCTTGCTGATCGCCGTATGGATCTTTTTTATGCGTCAAATGCAAGCCGGTGGCGGCAAAGCAATGTCGTTTGGAAAAAGCCGGGCACGCCTCGTCTCTGACTCGGCCCGCAAAGTGACCTTCGAGGATGTAGCCGGCATTGAGGAAGCCAAAGAAGAGCTTGAGGAAATCATTGAATTCCTTCGAGATCCCAAAAAATTCACCAAACTCGGGGGGCGTATTCCCAAAGGTGTACTGCTCGTTGGCTCCCCTGGTACTGGAAAAACCTTACTGGCCCGAGCAATTGCCGGTGAAGCCGGGGTGCCGTTTTTCAATATAAGCGGCTCCGACTTCGTGGAGATGTTTGTGGGTGTAGGCGCCTCCCGCGTGCGCGATCTCTTCGTTCAGGGGAAAAAACACGCTCCCTGCATCATCTTTATTGATGAAATAGACGCAGTGGGACGACATCGAGGAGCAGGTCTTGGGGGCGGTCATGACGAGCGGGAACAAACCCTCAATCAGCTTCTGGTGGAAATGGACGGCTTTGAGTCCAATGACGGGGTAATTCTCATTTCCGCCACCAACCGCCCGGATGTGCTAGACCCTGCTTTGCTCAGACCGGGCCGCTTCGACCGCCAAGTGGTGGTGCCACTTCCGGACCTAAGGGGGCGGGAGGGCATTCTCATGGTTCATGTCCGCCACACGCCTTTGTCATCTGATGTGGACCTGAGCGTAGTGGCCCGAGGCACCCCAGGATTTTCTGGAGCTGATTTGGAAAACTTGGTAAACGAGGCTGCATTGCTCGCGGCTCGGCTCAACAAAGAGATGGTTGAGATGATTGACCTGGAGCGGGCCAAAGACAAAGTTATGATGGGCACTGAGCGCAAGAGCATGATTATGAGTGAGAAAGAAAAGCGCAACACCGCCTTCCATGAGGTGGGCCATGCCCTCGTGTCCAAGTTTCTCCTCGGAACAGACCCAGTCCATAAGGTAAGCATCATCCCACGGGGCCGCGCCCTTGGTATGACCATGACTCTGCCGATCGAGGATCGGTATTCCTATGACGAAGACTACATGAAAAACACCCTGGCAAAACTAATGGGCGGCCGGGTCGCGGAAGAGCTAGTCTTCAACCACAAGACCAGCGGTGCCAGTGATGATATAGAAAAAGCAACCACCATAGCCCGCAAGATGGTAACGGTCTATGGCATGAGCGAGTCCATGGGACCAATCGCTTTCGGACAAAAAGAGGAGGCGATCTTTCTCGGCCGAGAGATTGCCCAGCACCGGGACTACAGTGAGAAAACTGCCATCAGCATTGACGAGGAGGTTCGGCTCATTGTTGACGAGGCTTACAACACTGCCAAAGGGATCCTCCAGGAGCACGAGGACCTTCTCCACAAGATTTCCGAAACCCTCATCGAAAAGGAAACCCTGGATGGCAAAGAGATCGATGCCATCATAGAGGCCACCAAGCCGGGGCTAGAGTTCACCCCAACTGTGACCGCCGCAGATGTGGTTGCGGAGGAACGCCGCCAGGCCAGAGACAGCCAACCTCAACCGGAACCCCAGGAACAAGAGGATCCCGTTACCGCCAAAGAAACAGACCTTCCCAAGGATAAGCTCGGAGAGACCCAGGCGTGAACCGGCCGCGCTTTACCATCCATTGCGACGAACAAACCTTGGAGTTGGGCGAGCGGTCCCTGCTCATGGGGACCATTAACGTCACTCCCGATTCATTCTCCGACGGCGACCGTTTTTTTCAAACAGAGAAAGCCATCAAACAGGGAGAACTCCTCGCCTCTGAGGGGGCGGACTTGCTGGATGTTGGCGGCGAATCCACCAGACCATTTTCTGATCCTGTACCTTTGGAGGAAGAACTGCGGCGGGTCATCCCGGTTGTAAGTGAACTGGCAAAGCGCACCTCTATTCCCATTTCCATTGACACCTGCAAAGCCGAAGTGGCTCGGACTGCCTTGGATGCAGGTGCAACGATGATCAATGATATCAGCGGGCTGCAATTTGATCCGCAGATGGTAGAACTGGCTGCAGCTGCAAAGGTTCCGCTCGTTCTTATGCACATGCAGGGCACCCCACGAAGCATGCAGATCGAGCCACACTATGGTTCGCTGTTTTCCGAAATCATCGCTTTTTTGGAAGAACGCATTCAATTTGCTTGCGCCGGAGGGGTCTCCCGCGAACGTATCATTGTTGACCCGGGCATTGGCTTTGGCAAGAACGTAAACCACAATCTGCTGTTAATCAAGCACTTGGATGCTTTGGCCACACTAGGCTTACCTATCCTCCTCGGCGCTTCACGCAAGTCCTTTATTGGTGAGGTGCTGGACAAGGAAGTCACCGAGCGCGAACCTGGTACATGGGCCACAGTCTGCGCAGGCATAATCAAAGGAGCCCATATTATCCGAGTCCATGAAGTTGCCACCTGCCGTCAGCTGGCTGATATGACAGACGCTATCATAAACGCATAGCGCATAGAGCATAGCGCTAAGCGATTAATCTATTGAACTGTTAATCAACTATTCCTAAACTCGTTTAGATTTCGCTATGCGCTCTGCGCCAGGCGCTTTGCGATGAAGAGGGGCGTAAGATGGGTAAAATCTTCGGAACCGACGGGATTAGAGGGGTAGCCAATGTCTATCCCATGACAACGGAAATGGCCATGCAGTTGGGCCGGGGCGTAGCGTACGTCTTCAAAAATGACAAGCGCCGTCACAAGATCGTTATTGGTAAAGATACCCGACTCTCAGGCTATATGATTGAAAACGCCATAGCCTCAGGCATCTGTTCCATGGGAGTGGATGTGCTCCTAGTGGGACCACTGCCTACCCCGGGTATCTCCTTTATCACCAGCAGCATGCGGGCGGATGCCGGTGTGGTCATTTCTGCCTCTCACAATCCTTTTCAGGACAATGGTATCAAGTTCTTTTCCCGCGACGGGTTCAAGCTCGACGATGAAATTGAGGAAAGAATCGAGGACCTCATTTTCTCTAATAACATTGATCACCTTCGACCAACCGCCGAAGAGGTGGGTAAGGCCTTCCGAGTGGATGATGCTGTGGGCCGGTACGTGGTTTTCTTGAAAAATACCTTCTCTAAGGATCTCACTCTGGACGGCATCAAGATTGCGGTGGATTGTGCCAACGGCGCCTCTTATAAAGTTGCGCCCGCTGTTTTCGAGGAACTGGGCGCCAACCTGGTACTCACTGGTGTGAAACCGAACGGCTACAACATAAACGACGACTGTGGTAGTGTTTACCCCCAGGTGACTGCTGATCTGGTGAAAGAATCTGGAGCTCAGCTGGGGATTGCCTTTGATGGAGATGCGGACCGGCTCATTTGTGTGGATGAAAAGGGAGCAGTGGTGGACGGTGACCAGTTAATGGCGATTTTTGCGGCCCGCATGCTCAGAGAAAAGCGGCTGAACCACTCCACCCTGGTCACCACCGTCATGAGCAATTTGGGATTAGAAGTAACCCTCAAGTCCTTGGGCGCTAGTCTTGAGAGGACTGCGGTGGGTGACCGTTATGTGGTGGAAAGAATGCGAACTGGTGGCTTTAACCTGGGCGGTGAACAGTCCGGCCACATCATTTTTCTCGATCACAATACCACTGGCGACGGCATCCTTTGCGCCCTCCAACTCCTGGAGGTTATGCTTACTGAAAACAAGCCCCTGTCTGAACTGGCTGCCATTATGGATCGCTATCCCCAACATCTGGTCAACGTCCGCGTCAAAGAGCGTAAACCTCTGGATGAGTTCCCCGAGATTACCCGTGCCGTGAAGCAGGTTGAAGAAAAACTAGGCGATGATGGTCGCCTCCTCATCCGGCCTTCAGGAACTGAGCCCGTGATTAGGGTAATGATTGAAGGGAAAGATCAGGATCTCGTGGTGGAACTGGCCGAGGAGACCGCGGCCACAATTGAACGAGTAATGGCATAAAGGTGGACCACTCCCATGTTACTTGCCATTGACATAGGCAATACCAATACCGTCCTGGGCCTGTACAGGGGTGCTGAACTCGTCACCGATTGGCGTATTCGTACCGAACAGGACATGACCGCCGATGAGTACGGTATTATGATGCACAACCTCTTTGCAGCCAAGAATGTCCAATTTAAAGACGTGACTCACATGGTGGCCTCATGTGTAGTGCCCCCAATGCTCAACACCGTGGTTGAATTCGCCAACAAGTACTTTGAGATTGAACCTCTTCTGGTCGGGCCAGGAATCCGCACCGGAATGCCCATCTACTACGACAATCCCAAAGAGATCGGTGCTGACCGGATTGTCAATGCAGTAGCTGCCTATGAAAAATATAAGACCAGTGTGATTATTGTCGATTTCGGCACTGCTACTACCTTCGATTATGTCTCCCCCAACGGCGAATACTTGGGTGGAGTCATCAGTCCCGGAGTCATGATCTCCTGCGAAGCACTCTTTCAAAAAGCCTCAAAGCTGCCGAGAGTGGAGATTTTCGCCAAACCCAAAGCCGTTCTCACCAAGGACACCATTAGCGCCATGAACGTCGGCATAGTATATGGTTATGCCGGTCTAGTGGATGGTATTGTGAGCCGGATCAAAGAGGAGGCCGGTACCAATCCTATGGTAGTGGCCACCGGTGGCTTGGCCCGTTTAATTTCGGCTGAATCTGAAGAAATTGAACTGGTTGACGACGACCTCACTTTGGAAGGGCTCAGAATCATTTTTGAACGGAATCAGGGAGAAGAGAAATAGACGCGGGGACCCGCCCGCAAAGTTTGCACCGTCACACCAATTCAGGTAGTCAAAAACGTCAGGTCGAGCAAACCCGTTTTTTATGACAACTGTAATCAAACCACCCCGACTGCAACCTGGAGACCGGGTAGGAGTACTGGCACCGGCCAGTCCCTGTCCAGTAGACGAACTCGAGTCAGGCTGCCTCATCTTGGAGAAAATGGGTTTGGAGGTAGTTGTGGACGTGGGAAGCGAGAGCCTGCAAGCCGACTACTTGGCCGGAAGTGACGAATACCGTGCCTCTCGATTTAACCAATTCGTCCAAGATCCCGAAATACGGGGTCTGTTTTGCGCCCGGGGCGGGTACGGCTCCCTGCGTATTCTTTCAGAACTCTCATACGACCGCTTACGATCTACTCCCAAACCATTGGTAGGATTCAGTGACATCACCGCCCTGCTTCTCGCCTGTTACAGGCAGACCGGCTTGGTCTGCTTCCATGGCCCTACCGTTTCTACCCTGGCCACGGCTGACCAAAACACCGTGGATTCTCTCTGGAAGGCTCTGAGTATTACTGAACCCATGCAGGTGCATTTTCCTGAGGCACTCTGCCTCAAACCGGGGAGTTGTGTGGGACCAGTGCTCGGCGGTAATTTCACCACCCTCAGTCACCTGCTGGGCACGGACTTTTTTCCATCATTTACTGGCGCTATTCTTTTGCTGGAGGACAGGGGTGAGCCCACATACAGGATTGACCGCATGTTGACCCAGCTGCTCCACACCGGTTTCTTCGGCGATGTCGCCGGTCTAATCCTGGGCGATTTTTCCGAAAGTGGCCCACGCGATGAACTCAATGAACTGGTCCAGGAACGGCTTGCCTCGACCTCCTTTCCCATACTCTCCGGCGTTCCCATTGGCCACGAGCAGCAAAACCTTACCCTACCCCTCGGCCTGCCCGCAACTTTGGACGCAGGAGCCGCTACACTAACCTATCACCAGGCGGCCACGACACCATGAGCGGGGAAAAGAGAATCCTGCAGCTGCTATTAGAAGCTGTCGCCGGAGGTGTGTTTCCTGGGGCCGTACTGTTGGTTGCTCGTCACAAAAAGACCCTCTTCTGTGAAGCGGTGGGAAATGGAGCCGGACTTCCAGCACCGCGGCTCATGACCAGCCAAACCCGTTTCGACCTCGCCTCCCTTACAAAACCTCTGGCCACTGCCTTGACGGTACTCTGTCTTGTCAGCCAGGAAAAGCTTCAACTGGATGATTCGCTGGCAGAGCTTCTGCCCTCAACGAATATTCCCCAGGACAAGAAGGAAATCACCCTCAGACAGCTGCTCTGCCACTGCTCTGGCCTGCCAGCTTGGAAGCCGTATTACCTTTCCTTGCAGACCCTTCCCCTGAAAGACCGTAAACCAAGCTTACGTCAAATGATCTTACAGGAACCCCTTGACAGTTCCCCGGGCACCACCACTACCTACAGCGATTTGGGATTTCTTCTTATCGAGTGGATCCTTGAACAGATTAGCGGTCAGAATCTACACCATTTCACCCGGCAAAACCTCTTCGGCCATTTAGGCTGTGCCACCCCCGCCTTCCTCCCCCTGGATCGAGGGTCAGTCCAAGATCCTTACGAATTTGCTGACACCGAATACTGTTCCTGGAGGGCTAGAACCCTCTCTGGGCAGGTCCACGACGAAAATGCCTATGTTCTTGGCGGTGTGGCTGGCCACGCTGGGTTGTTCGGTACGGCCTCCGAGGTCAAATGTGTCCTCGATGCTATTTTGGACACATTGTCAACCGGAAACACTTCGGCTCCTTGGTCCAAAGAAATGTTGTCCGAGTTCCTGCGGCCGGCCCGTCTTGATCCTGCCAGCACCTGGGCTCTAGGGTTTGACACCCCAGGCTCCTCGGATTCCAGCGCTGGTAACCATTTCTCGGCAGGAACCGTGGGCCATCTCGGTTTCACCGGTACCTCCTTTTGGCTTGACTTGCAGAGAGAGATGGCGGTAATTCTCCTCACCAATCGTATTCATCCCAGTCGGGATAACGAAAAGATCAAGGATTTCAGACCACTGCTCCACGACGCGGTTATGGAGGAATATGGCTAAAGAGCAAGCAGCTAGCAGGGGGCAGAGACCAGAAGTCGGAGATTAGAGGTCAGAGGAAAGAGTATAGCGGGAGGAGATGAGTTATGAAATCCTTCTGTGGGAGCGGCTTTCCAGCCGCGATATCACGGCTTTAACGATTTCAACGACCCTATGATACACCAACCCATTGACACAGACATACGCACGATCCACCTAATCGGTATCTGCGGCACCGGCATGGGCACTCTGGCGGCGATGCTGCAGGAGGCAGGCTACCTGGTACGGGGCTCAGACGAAAATGTCTACCCTCCCATGAGCACCTTCCTTGCCTCCCGAAACATTCAGATCAAAGAAGGGTATCGGGCCGAAAACCTCGCACCTCCCCCTGATCTGGTGGTGGTGGGTAACGTCATCCGACGTGACAACCCCGAAGCGGTGGCCGCTGTGGAGCAAAACCTAGACTACTGTTCCATGCCTCAGGCCCTGCATAGATTTTTCTTAAACTCATCTCAATCGGTGGTGGCAGCTGGAACTCACGGCAAGACAACTACGGCGGCACTACTTGTCTGGCTACTCACCGTGGCTGGAATGGACCCGGGTTGCCTGGTAGGTGGATTGATGGCCAATTTCCAACAGAGCTATCTCCTTGGGCGTGGTCCTTACTTCGTGGTGGAGGGGGATGAGTATGACACCGCCTTTTTCGACAAAGGACCCAAGTTTCTCCACTACCAACCGCAAATATGTGTGCTCACCAGTGTTGAGTTCGATCACGCCGATATCTTCCCAGACCTGCAAGCGGTGGAAAACGCTTTTGCTCAATTGGTGACAAGCATTCCACCGGATGGTCTCCTAATAGCCAATGCTGACGACCCGGGGGCCTCCCGATTGAGTCGAAAGGCCCGCTGTCGGCTTGTCACCTACGGTTTGCAAGAGCCGGCACAAATTAGGGTGGAAATGGCGGAATATGGCGTTGGTACTACCCGCTTCAATGTTTCCGGGCCACAAGGGTTTGAGGCGAGCTTCAACTCCCCTCTAGCGGGAGCACATAACTTGAGTAACACCTTGTCCATGGTCTCCCTGGCCTACGAACTCGGTCTGGACCCAGGAACTATCCAGAAAACACTCACTAATTTCAAGGGCGTCCGCCGCCGCCAAGAGGTAAGGGGCGAGCCAGATGGGGTCACGGTTATTGATGATTACGCCCACCACCCTACGGCGGTACAGGCAACTCTCGAGGCGTTGCGTCCTTTCTATGCAGGCCGCCGCCTCTGGGCCATCTTCGAACCGCGGACCAATTCCAGCAAGAGGAGGGTTTTCCAAGAGCGTTACGCCACGGTTTTCGATGCAGCCGACCTTGTGCTTATCAAGGAGCCTCCCGGGTTGCATAGCATTGCCCCAGAAGAGCGGTTATCAGCAGCGCAACTCGTAAGAGATATCAACGAACGCGGGGTGGAGGCCCACTATTTCCCCGAGGTGGACACCATGCTCCCTTTTATCATGTCCGGGGCCAAAGCTGGAGACGTGCTACTGATCATGTCCACTGGATCCTTTGATAATCTGATCGAGAGGCTATTGGAGGAACTCAACAAGAGGCCGGCTTAAGCACAGAAATAATTTCTCTAGTCTGAGTCAACATCACGTTCTCTTTCTTATCGAGGAGGGATGGAGAAAGTGAAAAGGTATGCTTTTAAAAGATTATTGGTAATAGTCGTCTTTGTAACCCTACAACTTTTCATCTTAAACCCAGCGGTTGCGGTGTCAGACTGCAACATTGTATGCAAAGGCAGCTTTGTGATCGACGACATCGAAACCGCAGCCGATCTCGAAGCCTTATCAGGCTGCACCACCGTAACAGGCGACCTTTCAATCGAATATTCACCTTTAACCAGCCTGGAAGGGCTGGAATGTTTAGCCCATGTCGGCGGACGCCTGGATATCAAGCTTAACGAATCCCTAACAAGCCTCATAGGCCTTGAAAGCGTGGAATACGTCGGTGGAGACCTGGGGATCTCCGTTAACCGTTCCCTGACAAGCCTTGCAGGCCTTAATAACCTTGAATCCGTCGGAGGACGCCTGGATATCGAGCATAACGAATCCCTGACAAGCCTTGCGGGCCTTAATAACCTTGAATCCGTCGGAGGACGCCTGGATATCGAGCATAACGATTTCCTGACGAGCCTTGCAAGCCTTGAAAACATAATATCCATCGGCGAAGACCTGGAGATCTCCTATAACTTTTCCCTAACAAGCCTTGCTGGCCTTAATAACCTTAAATCCGTCGGAGGACGCCTGGATATCTCCATTAACCGTTCCCTAACAAGCCTTGCGGGCCTTAATAACCTTGAATCCGTCGGAGGAAATCTGGTGATCTGGTATAATCGCAAACTCTGCACAAGCATGGCTGAGGCTCTGAGAGATCGGCTACTTGATAGCGTTGGTACTGGTGGATCTATACACATTTCGATTAACAAGCCGGGTTGTTAGCAGCTTTGTGGGGAGAGGATGAATTGAACTAATCCTTCAGTTTGAAATGGATGGCAGGGTCAGCAATGGCCCTGCCTTACACTATTCCTTTTTTGAAGAGAGTGGATTGATGAGGCTCCGCTGCATTATGCTCTCAACATTTTGTGCCAGATTAAATTCCAGTCGAGTGTGAATTAAGGGATGTAATCTAAACTTGTGCAGTGATCGAGGTGAGATTGTCCAAGATGATCGGACCTTGTCATCTCTTTTCTTGGCTAGCCAAAGCAATCCTCAAACCGCGCTTTTTCTTGACATGGACGGACTCGCTAACCTAATATTCAATCGATTCTACTCTTGTGTTTTCGCTCATCTGAGAGATCATCACTCTAGTTTAGCGTAGTGTTGATTAACTACCTTTAATACTGCCTTGCGCGCCACCGTCGCCGTGTAAGCGATAGGGCGCCTGTTGGGAGTAGACCTTGCCGCCCTCCAAACTGCAGCGATTCAAGGAGTTCTCTGAGCATTTCAACGTGGCAGAGGTCGAATACCGCCGGGATTCACAGTTGCAGGAAGCGGAATTCGATTCGCTCGAGAAGTGGTACGCGCGTGTCGATGATGGCCGTCGACGCTTCATCCCGTTCCTGCGCGGTCAATGTGGCGTGAAATTTTCAGGCCGTGTGCTGGAGATAGCCGCTGGTAGCGGTTGGATGTCGGCAGAAATGAGCCGCATCACAGAGGTTACAGAGGTGTTCACACTCGATGCGTCAGAGACACTGCTGCAAGAGATCACGCCGAACATCTTTAACTATCTTCAAGCCCAGGAGGACAAGATCACACGCGTGCTAGGGGACTTTCATCGCCTAGACTTCAAAGACGAGAGCTTCGACTTGGTAACGGTCGACGCGGGTTTGCATCACGCGGTCAGCCTTGACGCGGTACTTGCCGAGGTTTTCCGCGTGCTGAAGCCGGGCGGGCAGCACGTTGCCATACGTGAGATGATCACACCGCCGCTGTGGTTCAAGCGGACCAGCTCGACGCGGAGGCGGCTGATTGCGGCGGGTGTCACGGAGAACATGTATCCGATGAAGGAGTGGCGTGCCGCATTCGAGAAAGCGGGATTCAGCTTCAGGGCGCGCCGCGTGAACCTGAAGACCAACTGGCTTGCCCGCTTGAATGAGTGGCTGTTCAATGGCCTCTTCCACTGCCGCTACGTACTGCTTGGTGCCAAGCAGGAAGGCGGGTCAATCTCATAGCGCCGCCCCGACGCCGCGAGGTGGGCCCGGCGAATGGGTTCCGGAAGACGGTATTTCAAGCAGCATCGCATCACCAACCTACGACTGCTCTCCACCTCCGCCAGATGACCTGGAGAAACGTAGAGAGGTTTGACGTCAGTCCTGCTTCTCAGCACCACCCCTACCCGCTCGCCACGGTGTAATAATGAACGATACTGTCCTTTTATAGGCCCCATCCTGCCGTGTGTTCCCACCAATCTCGTTTTGGCACAGCCCACCGTGGGCAAATTCAGCCACAGTCCCAGATGGCTGGCAAGACCGAACCGGCGCGGATGGGCTGTACCCTGACCGTCACACAGCACCACATCAGGCTCCTCTCTTAACCGCTCAAACGCTTGCAAAAGCAGCGGTATTTCGCGAAACGAGAGAAGGCCGGGAACGTAGGGATAAGAAAACTTTCCTTGAAATCGGACAAGTTCTCTGAATGCTAGACCTGGATAGGTGTAGGTGGCCACGGCCGCCACAGCTCTATCATGGCGACGGGAGTAACCCACATCTGCCCCCGCCACCAAGGTGATTTCTTCAGGCAGCGGCTTCAGTACCACGCTAGACGCCAACCGTTTCTGCAGGGCTATGGCTTCTTGAGGGGAAAGATTCCAGGAGTGGAGCATAGTATTGCGGATTTGGGATTGCGGACTGCGGATTTAGAAAAACCATTCAGAAATGTGAAATGAGGTGGCGCCATGCGCTCTGCGCTCTGCGCTTTGCGCGCTTAACCACACCGAGAAAAACCGCAGGAGCGGCAGACAATGCAGCCACCTTCATGTTCAACTGTTGCACCACAGTCGGGGCAGGCACCCATTTCGGCTACCATGTGGGTAAAACCGCTCTGACAGTATTCATTGAGTGCCTTGGCCATAGCGTCGGAGCAACTGAGCACCATCTCGCCCTCTTGCCAGACGGGCGACGGACACCTGATGCCCATGATTTGTTTCAAGATGGATTCAGGTTTGACTCCTGATCGCAGGGCCAGCGAGATGAGGCGGCCGGTGGCCTCAATCTGCGAATTGGCACAACCGCCGGCCTTACCCATTTGAGCAAACACCTCGCAAACCCCCAGATCATCGGCATTGAGGGTTACGTATAGTTTGCCGCAGCCAGTGTTCATCCTCTGGGTAACCCCGTAGGTCCGCTCAGGTCGCGGCCGCGGTGCAACCTGGGGCGGTTCGGGTTTGCGCTGGATGCTAAGCACCTGCTGATCCCTACTGCCGTCACGGTAGATGGTCAGCCCTTTGCAGCCTAGATTGTAGGCCAGCAGATAGGCCTTACGAACATCTTCCCTGGTAGCGGTATGAGGGAAGTTTATGGTCTTGCTCACGGCATTGTCAGTGTATTTCTGGAAAGCCGCCTGGCTACGAATGTGCCATTCCGGGTTGATGTCGTGAGCAGTGACGAACAGCCGTTTCACCTCCTCTGGGATCCCTTCGATCTCCTGGACAGTACCCTTCTCGGCGACCTCCTTCATCAGTTCGTCGCTGTAGAAACCTTTTGCTTGTGAGATCTCCCGAAAAATCGGATGCACCTCCAGCAACTCCTGTCCGTCTAACACTTTACGCAAATACGAAATAGCAAAAATGGGCTCGATGCCGCTGGATGTGCCGGCAATGATGCTGATGGTGCCGGTGGGGGCGATGGTGGTGGTGGTGGCGTTACGCATGAATGGCGTGTCTGGTCTGTCATAGATGGATCCAGGATAGTTGGGAAAGTTTCCTCTCTTCTCAGCCAGCGCTGCTGAAGCAGCCTTTGATTCACGCTGGATGAAAGACATTACCTGCTCAGACATCTGGATGGCTTCCTCGGAGTTGTATGGGATCCCGACGGAGATCAGCAGGTCGGCAAATCCCATTACTCCCAGGCCGATTTTGCGGTTGGCTTTGGTTTTCTCCTCAATCTGGGGTAGAGGGTAACGATTAACATCAATTACATTGTCCAGGAAGTGTACACTTGTCCAGACAACCTCTTTCAGTTTATCGAAATCCACCTGGCCGTTATTCACCACTTTGGTCAGGTTGATGGAGCCCAAATTGCAGGATTCATAGGGAAGAAGCGGTTGCTCGCCGCAGGGATTGGTTGATTCTATCTCGCCCACGTGGGGCGTAGGATTATCGCGGTTTATGCTGTCAAGAAAAATGACCCCCGGCTCGCCGTTCCTCCAGGCACAATCAACGATCTTCTCGAAAACCTCCCTGGCTGCTAACCTCTCGGCTCTTTCGCCCGTGCGGGGGTTGACGAGTTCGTATTCCCCACCCTCCTCCATTGCCTGCATGAATTTGTCGGTGATTGCCACTGAGAGATTAAAGTTATTCATCTTGTCGTTATCGGTCTTGGCCGTGATGAACGCCTCTGCATCGGGGTGATCCACCCGGAGAATTCCCATATTAGCGCCACGCCGCGTACCACCTTGCTTGATGGTCTCGGTGGCTACGTCGAAAACTGTCATAAAGCTGATGGGACCACTTGATACTCCTTGAGTGGAGAGCACTTTGTCGTTTTCTGGCCGCACACGAGAAAAAGAGAACCCGGTGCCACCCCCACTCTTGTGAATCATGGCAGTATGCTTGATGGCCTCGAAAATGCTCTCTATGGAGTCCTCCACCGGTAGAACAAAACATGCAGAGAGCTGTCCCAGCTCCCTGCCCGCATTCATCAGGGTAGGTGAGTTTGGTACCAACTCCAGTCGGGTCATCAGATCGTAGAAGCGCGCCGTAACTTCATCCACATCGGCCTGCGGATAGTAGATCAACTCGGCCTGCGCCACGGCGTTAGCGACCCGACGGAACATGTCCGCCGGCGTTTCTGTGACCTCGTCGTACTCATTCTTTCTCAGGTAACGCTTCTTCAAAACTACCAAAGCGTTTTCCGTGAGCACTGGACCGTTTGTGCTTTGTTGGGGGGCCATGGTGTCTCCTTGCCTTGTTTGGCTCCGTTTCTCTTAGATTAATTCTAACATGTAGAAAAGACAGGCCCAAGTGCAACTTGACTGCCAAAAAGGAAGCTTCTTCGCCTGCGGGGTTCATAATAATAAAGGAGCCCTTAGAGGAAGTCAAACCCCTTTTTTGGTCCGTGGTCCGTGGTCCGTGACCCGTTGTAAATAACTGATTATATTAAATTTATTATATAGCTATATAATACATAAATAAAGAATCCGGGTCCAGAGGACCCGGATTTGGGCTGTCCACAAGGGAACGGCTCAAGGCGCAAGGTATAAGGAAAAAAGCACAGAACATAAAGCATATCTAAATCCGCATTCCGTAATTCCTCAATTCCTCAATTTTTCAATCCCAAATCCGCAATCCGAAATCAGAAATCCGAAATTAATTCCCCATGCCCCATGCGAATTGGTCTTGCAAAGGGGGATCAAATGGGATAGTTTAGTCTGTTGAACATTGGTGCCGCCCTACCATCGGGGAAGCGATCTATGCAGTTCCGCAAGAAAGATTTACTCGGTATCAAACAACTAGAGCCTGAAGAAATCAACCTGATCCTTGAGACGTCGGAGACTTTCAAGGAAATCTCCACTCGACCCATCAAGAAGGTCCCCACCTTGCGGGGCAGGACTGTAGTCCATTTATTCTATGAGCCCAGCACCAGAACTCGAACCTCTTTTGAGATTGCGGCGAAGCGGCTGAGCGCGGACACCTTTAACATATCTGCCTCAACCAGCAGCATTGTAAAAGGTGAGACCTTGCTGGACACCGCAAGAAATCTAGAGGCCATGAATCCGGACGTTATCGTGCTTCGTCACTCCGCTGCCGGCGCTCCCCACCTGCTGGCCAGACACGTGCAGGCTGCGGTGATCAACGCCGGTGACGGCATGCACGAACATCCCACCCAGGCCTTGCTCGACCTTCTCACTATCAAAGACAAGAAAGGCACCATAGCCGGGCAAACCGTTGCCATCATCGGAGATATTGCTCACAGCCGAGTGGCACGCTCCAATATCTGGGCCCTCACCAAAATGGGAGCTCGAGTCTTGGTAGCTGGCCCGACCACCATGATCCCACACGATCTGGACAAGCTCGGGGTTGAAGTTTTCTACCGTCCCGAAGATGTAATCCCAAAAGCGGATGTGATCATGATGCTCCGGATACAGCTGGAGCGGCAAGGTCAAATGCTCCTACCCAGTCTCAGAGAGTATGCTCGTGTTTTTGGCTTAAATGAAGAAAAACTGTCCCAGGCTAAACCGGATGTGCTTATCATGCATCCCGGCCCAATCAACCGCGGCGTAGAAATCAGCCCTGCTGTGGCCGACGGACCCTATTCCGTGATCCTGGACCAAGTAAACAACGGCGTCGCCGTGCGCATGGCTCTGCTCTATTTACTCATAGGAGGTGAAAAAGATGAGTAAGCTCATCCGTGGCGGCAGAGTCCTTGACCCAGCAAGCGGTTTGGACGACATACACGACCTCCTCATTGAAGGAGACAAAATCAATGACCTAGGTCCTCCGGGTGCACTGGACAAGAAACTAGACTCCGTGGAGGTCATTGATGCAGATGGTCTTTGGGTGGTGCCGGGACTCATTGATCTGCATACCCATCTGCGGGAACCGGGCGAGGAATACAAGGAGACTGTCCTAAGCGGAAGTCAGGCGGCAGCTGCCGGCGGTTTCACCTCTATCTGTTGCATGCCCAACACCAAACCGGCAAATGATAATGCCGCGGTTACGGACCTCATCCTTCGCCGTGCAGCCGAAGCTGACCTCGTGCGAGTCTTTCCTGTAGGAGCCATCAGTCAGGGCCAAAAAGGTGAACTGCTGGCCGAGTACGCTGAGCTCAAAGAAGCGGGAGCTGTAGCGGTCAGCGACGACGGCATAGCGGTTATGAACAGCCAGCTCATGCGGAGGGCCCTGGAATACGCCCAGGTGTTTAACCTGCCGGTTATCAGCCATGCCGAAGATCGTGACCTTGCCGGCGATGGGGTAATGCACGAAGGGGTGGTCTCCACCCGTTTGGGCTTGAGGGAAATCCCCAGCGCTGCCGAGGACGTCATGGTTTTTCGTGATTGTAGTCTGGCAGAGCTCACTGGCGGCCGTTTGCACATAGCTCACGTGTCTAGTGCTGGAGCAGTAGAGCTGGTAAGGCAATTCAAGGCGAAGGGAGTACAGGTTACCGCCGAAGCTACGCCACATCATTTCACTCTCACTGATGAGGCCCTCGAGAATTTTGACACCAATCTCAAAGTTAACCCACCAATCCGCTCCTCCTTTGATCTAACCGCGATTCAACAAGGTCTTGCCGACGGTACTATTGATGCCATCGCCACCGACCATGCCCCCCACAGCACCATAGAGAAAGACGTGGAGTTTGACTACGCCGCCTTTGGCATGATCGGTCTCGAGACCGCCTTCCCTCTGACACTGCGGCTCGTTGATCAGGGATTGCTCAGCCCGCTGGAAGCAATAGAAAAATTGACCAGCAATCCCGCCCGCATTATTGGAGTTGACCTGGGACGACTGACTCCTGGGCTTCCGGCCGATGTCACCCTCATTGATCCGAACCGGGAGTTCACTGTCGACGTCAACCAGTTTCGCTCCAAAAGCAGGAACTCGCCTTTTCATGGCTGGCAGCTCAGAGGAAAAACGGTCATGGTCCTTCGGGATGGCAAGGTCATCTTCACAGAGGAAAACACAAGCGGTTAGGTACTATTCTTGCAAGGAATACCAGGGGCACTGAGGACCAAATCCTAAGGCTCCAACAATGTGCAGCCCCAACGTCAATGGGCGATAAGTGATATGTGAGGTGAGATTTCAGTTTACATCTCGCATCCATACGCCAAGCTTAATTTTATATCCGAGATTGCAGCGCTATAGCAGGAGACTGAACCCGAATGGCCAGCATCCTTGTAGTTGACGACGAACACAGCATGAGAGAATTTCTAGAAATCATGCTCCATAAAGAAGGCTACCAGGTGGCCACTGCGGCCGGAGGTGGCGAGGCCATAAATATTCTGAAGAAGAAAGACTTTGACCTGGTTATCACCGATATTCGGATGAAGGAGACTGACGGTCTCCAGGTGTTGAAAAAATGTAAAGAACTCCATCCAAATACGGTGGTGATCATGATCTCTGCTTACGCCAGCACCTCCACTGCTGTTGAAGCCATGAAGTGGGGAGCCTACGACTATTTGCCCAAACCTTTCAAGGTAAGGGAAATCAAAACTGTTATCCAGGACGCCCTGGCCACCGCCCAATCACACGAGCCCCAGGAAAAGGCAGCAGCAGATACGGTTAGTGCTACTCACTACCACGGTATTGTTGGTGAAAGCCCTGAACTGAGAAAGATCCTCGAACTCATTCCTCGCATTGCCGCCGCCACTAGCAACGTCCTCATTACCGGAGAGTCAGGAACCGGTAAAGAGCTGATAGCCAAAGCCATACACCGTGAGAGTCCTCGGAAAGACAAGCCTTTTGTGGTGGTCAATTGCGGCAGTGTGCCCGAAACCCTAATAGAAAGCGAGCTTTTCGGACACAAAAAAGGCTCTTTTACCGGGGCCACCGCAACTCGCAGTGGCCTTTTTGAAGCAGCCGATAAGGGAACCCTCTTTCTTGATGAAATGGCAGAGCTTCCTCCTCCTGTCCAGGTAAAGCTTCTGAGGGCCGTTCAGGAAAAAACCTTCAAAATGGTGGGTGGCAGTGAGGAGATCAGTGTAGATGTTCGCATCATTAGCGCCACCAACCGCGAGCTTGAACGCGAAGTGATGGACGGAATGTTCCGCGAAGATCTTTACTATAGGCTCAACGTAATAAACATTCACATGCCGCCACTAAGGGAACGCCCTGATGAGATTCCCCTGCTGGCTCAGCATTTTCTGGAAAAGTACAGCGATCAAATGGGAAAGGACATCAGGAAAATTTCTGCCTACGCCTTGGATCTTCTCAAGAGCTATAACTTTCCCGGTAATATTAGAGAGCTGGAAAACATCATTGAACGAAGCGTCGCCCTGGAAGCCTCTAACATAGTCCTCCCCGACAGCCTAACTCTTTCCAGTTTCAAGCAGACCCAGGTCCAATCTAAAACCGAGTCTGTGTCGCTTACAATGCCCCAGGAGGGAATCGATCTGGATAATGTCCTCGGCCAACTGGAAAAGGACCTTCTCGAGCAGGCCCTTGAGAGGACACGGGGGGCAAAACAAAAGGCCGCTGAACTTCTCGGCATTAGCTTTCGCTCCTTTCGCTACCGTCTGGCCAAGTACGGATTGGGCGGTGATGACGATGTGATGGAGGAAGAGAAAAAAGCCGAGTAGTCACCTTCCATGCACATTTCCTACTTTTTTGAATCTAATTCCCTAGCCCGGATGTTTCATTCTACCTCAGTGCCTGGAACAGGGCATCTCCATCGGTTATAATTGGTGGAATTGGAAGGGGAATTATGAACGAGTCCAAAAAATTGTCCAGACGTGCCTTTTTGGCCAAAGCCGGCGGATCGGTTGTAAGTATCGGCCTGCCGGGGATATTCGTGAAGCTCATGGATCTGGAAAATCTCGCCCTGGCGGCAGAGATGAGGCCTGATGGTAGACCGCGTCTACCCCCAAGCCAGCAGGCAGTAAAAAAGATTATTGATATGGGTGGCGTTCAAGGAACTGCCGATAGCAAGAACTGGAGACTCCAGATTCATGGCGAGGTGGGAAGACCGACCACCTTGAATTTTCAGGAACTTCTCAATCTATCCCAGGTGGACCTTACCTGCGATGTGCATTGTGTGACTGGTTGGACCCTGCTTGACTCTCACTGGGGTGGTGTTCGTCTGACAACAATTATGGACCTGGTCAAGGTCAAGGAAAACGCCAGTTTCGTCATTTTTGAGGCAGCCTCTGGCTATACCAGCAACATTCCGATCAGTGAGGCCCGCAAGGAAAATGTGATTGTCGCCCACAGTTTCTTTGGCAGAGAATTGCCTCGGGCCCACGGTGCCCCGGTACGCACCTTGGTTCCCGACCGCTATTTTTACAAAAGTGCCAAGTGGCTGGAGGGCATCAACTTCACAGCCCAAGACGACCCAGGCTACTGGGAGAGACAAGGCTACAGCAACTCTGCAGATCCCTGGAGAGAAGAACGATTCAAATAGAAACCAGGCTATCTTCTCCTTTTTTCGAATTGCACCTCGGGCTCCAAAATGGTGGTTTTCCCGATTGACAGGAATATCCTTATGTGTGGTAGGTTACAAGGTGATTCTTTCATAACCTCCGTTGTCACCTACACATAGTATCCTCATGTCTACTCGTCAGAAAAAACGTCAACACAGCCGAGCTGAAGTCGACTGGCCAGTTTTCTTGTTAACTCCAAACCGTATAGTAAAAGGAGAAACAAGGAACATCAGCCCTGGAGGCGCCTTCATTCATGCCCTGACCGATCCTGTTCAAGATGATATTTTTCGCTTGATCATTAAACCTCCCGCCTATGCGGGACACTTGGTGGTTACTGCGGAAGTTGCTTGGAAAAGTCAGAAAAAGAGGTTTAAGCACATGGTGCCTGGAGGCATGGGCGTGCAATTCACTCAGATCGCCAGGGATGACCGCGACTTTTTAAACAGCTTGTTTCCTTGCTACATTTAGTGGGTTCGCTGCTGACCGCCAATCTCAAGAAAAGCCTCAAGCAAACCCCAGAAGACCTCAGGACCTGCAGTCGCAGCAGGCGATTGGTGAATAATGAGGGCTAATCCTGTATTTTGTAATACTTGCAGGCCATCATCCGACTACGAAGGGGAGTAGTTTAACTCCAAACGGGCGGTGCTGCCCGTTTGTTCCAACATGTAGATGGAACGATTTCTCAATGGAGGAGGCGCAACAAGCATGACGATCATTGATCTTTTCAATATTCGGGCAATAGTTGAAGTCGATGGCAAAGTGAGATGTAAAAACTGTATCGACGGTGATGATTACCGGAAGGGATGCGACCCCACGGACGAAATTCTGGTCAGCCAAGACGATTTGGAAGATCCTGAGAAGCTTTACATTTGCGACTACTGTGAAAAAGAACTCTGATGAGCCCTCACTGCTATCATCAGATTACAGGACTGGTGAAGTTGCCTTCCTCTTGACCCTATCTGTCAGTCTAAGGACGCTCATCTATGGTGTCCTGCCGCTATCTGCTGAAGTCACAACCATAAAGAAAAGCATCTCATGGGAAGATGTGGTGAATAATTCCTTAGCCCGCATTATTCACGAATTTAGTAGCTTCGTGAATAAGCGCCTGCAAGAAAGCATTTTTGCTTTCTTGCAGGCTTCGACGCGGTGCTTCGCACCTTGCTCAGGGCTAACCCTGAGCGGAGGCCTGTAGGGCCGGAGTCGAAGCCCGATGGGCGGATAATTCATGAGGGAGTAAAAGACTCATGAATTATCCGGGTTAGGTGCCATCATAATTGACCTCGAAAACGTACAAACCTCTGCCGTCTGGAGTGGTCGATAAAGGATTAGTTTTACAAAATAATTCTTTTCATACTTGACAAAACAAGCCAAGTGTGTGGTAAATTCCAATCGCTGCGCTTTTTTAATTACCAGTTCATAGAATTTTCTAATCGCCCCGGTATTGTTCTTACCTACCCTACCCTTTTGTTCTTTGTGCAATCTTAGGAATAAGAAAGATATGTGTAAATGATCCGGGCAAATATTTTGCCTGGTGTCACTTGACCTCAATTCTAACAGCAGGGGGGAATTATGGGTTTACGCATGAGGGATAGGCTATTTGGAAATGTGACATCCATCTTCCGATTTGAACATCCCAAGCAGTGTCCAGAGGGCCACAGACAGATTTCTTGGGTCTCAAACGAAAGTGATGTCCACTGTTGGCTTTGCGACAAAACCTATCCCATTTCTGAGTGTTTCACTGCACACGGCGAAAGCCAACAAACTGGAAATAACTGAATAGCAGTGCAACTCCAGGTTGGCAGCGACCAAGTGAGTATCGAAAATTACAATTAGATGTTGAATAATCTTCAGGGCGATGACCTAAGCGGAATAATCCTTGAACAGGGAGGTGCCCTGTGAGCAGAGAAAGACGCCAAAGCTCCAGGATCGAAGTCAAATGGCCCGTCATCGTGCAGCACGCCAAGGGCGATATGGCAGGAGAAACCCTGAATTTCAGCTCAATCAGTGCCTTTATTCGTTGTCCAAAACCTCTAAGGCTAAACGAAATCTTTGACATGACCATCGACGCTCCCGATCGCCGCCTCTCAGTCAACGCAGAAGTGGTATGGTCCAATATCCACGGCCGCGATGACGAGATCACCCCCCGTGGAATGGGTGTGCGCTTCCTGAATATGGCAAGTGAAGACCAAATATTCATCACCAAAGCTCTGGCAACCCAAAGCCTGGGTAAAGTCGCAACTGAATATCTGAGGGCTTTGGAAAAAAAGGTGCATAAAAACCGATCGGGACACCCGCTGAAAGTACGAGCCTAGCCCGGGTGTTTCAAGATCGGCGTTCCGAGACCATTGAAAAGGGTGTTCTCTGAACCGATTACACGTGGCACTTTCCCAACACATGTGTAGATTAGACAACAGTTTTTAGCTAGGTTTATTGGCAGTAAAAATTATAACCATTTGAATTATAAAGAAAACTAATCCATGCTTTGAATAGGCATGCTTCTTGTTAGGGTAGACTACAGGAGAGATGGCTATAAATCTCTCTTGGTAGGGCCCCATAGAGTGCGGCCCCACTAAGTAGCCCCCACTGGGGTAGACTTAGGATGAGTCTTGAATGGGTGAAGAGACATGTCCTCGTCAGTGGGGGTTTCGTTTTTTTTACCGCCTCCCCTCCCCTCGCCGCATCCAGACTTGGCAAGCCCCACCTTCAAATATCAATCCTACTATACCTAGCCCGGAGATTTCATGAATAACTTGCTGCGACCACGGATATGACCGTCCTTCCTGGCGTCCTCGGGTGTTGGCCCCTGCGACGTACCGTTCAGGTACGCCTCGGAGCCACCACCCTGCGGTTGCCAAGTGGCACGCCCATCTTCGCGGTCTCGCGACAGCAATTGAAGCTCCCTGTCCCGCTATAGCGGGACAGGGAATCTTCGAAATGTAAGGTACGTATTCCATATTTATTGTAGTTCGCTCGCTAACCCCGCAGCAAGCTCCGGGGAATGCGCTCGCTAGAGCATTTTCATGAAATCTCCGGGCTAAAGGCAAACTATCGTTGAAATATCTTGTTGAAAAATGCGAAATATTATTTAAATGCTATCTTATTTAAGCTAGTCTGCCCACCTGTATTTCGAAATCATACTACTCTGAAAGGGGACATTGAGTGCATCCTGGTAGTGGTGATCGTCGGCCTGGAAATGAGCGGCGCCGAGGCAGTGATCGACGCAGTGGTCAAGATCGTAGGAAGTTGAGCGATCCTCAATATATCGGTGTGGAAAGACGTGGAAGTGAACGAACTGATGATGAGCCAAAATGCCAGCGGTGTACCGCTTGTCTGGGGAAATTGAGAGTTCTCATTTTAGAATGTCCTTTTCCAGACAAGAATTGCAT
>Ga0316194_10000143_pt1 | contig 38868 bp, 40 predicted proteins | sample CroRivsedime1_MG_FD_204936 | JGI IMG/M metagenome (GOLD analysis project Ga0316194, IMG submission 204936) | Coastal sediment microbial communities from Maine, United States - Cross River sediment 1 | ecosystem: Environmental > Aquatic > Marine > Coastal > Sediment | place: USA: Maine...
CGGAACACGAGAGTGGCGCTCATACCGGTGAAGTAGCGCCGGGTATGTTGGGCGACATTGGCTGCGACTACGTCATTGTCGGTCATTCGGAGCGCCGTGCGATGTATGGTGAGACCAGCGCGCAGGTCGCGGCGAAATTCCAGGCGGCGCAAGCGGCCGGCATTACGCCAATTTTGTGTGTCGGCGAAACGCTGGCAGAGCGCGAGGCAGGCACCACGGAAATGGTCATTGATGAACAGCTCGATGCAGTTCTCGGGACGGCGGGAGTCGATGCCTTCGCCACGGCAGTGATTGCCTACGAGCCGGTTTGGGCGATTGGTACCGGAATGACGGCGACACCGGAGCAGGCTCAGGACGTGCACGCGCACATACGAGGGCGGCTTGCAGAGCAGAGCGCCGAAATCGCGGCCGGCGTACAAATACTGTACGGCGGCAGCATGAAAGGTGAGAATGCGGCTGGTTTGCTCACACAGCCGGATATCGACGGTGGCCTGATAGGCGGCGCGTCGCTCAAAGCGGAAGATTTCCTGGCGATCGCCAATGCGGCGGCGCAGGCTAAATAGAAGAGTTAATTCAAATGGATACAATTCAAAAGGCTGTACTGATTGCGCACACGTTGATCGCGCTGATGATCATCGTCCTGGTGCTGTTGCAGCGAGGTAAAGGCGCTGATGCCGGTGCGGCGTTTGGTGCGGGAGCATCGGGCACAGTTTTCGGTGCGCGCGGCTCGAGCAGTTTCTTCTCGCGAGCGACTGCAGTTTTTGCAACGCTGTTTTTTGCGAGCAGCCTGACCCTGGCGTACCTCAGCAGCCAGCGGTCTGAGGCACCGACCAGCCTGCTCGAAGACGCAGCGATCGTGGATGCGGAGCTTGAGGTCTTCGATGCAGAGCTTAGCGAGGAGACGCCTGTATCCGATATGCCTGAGCTGGAATCCAGTGAGGAGCCCGGGAGCGTCGACTTGCCGGAGCTCGAGGAAGAGCCGGCTGACGATCAGGAGTAAACTAACGTAATTACTGCTCTGGTGGTGGAATTGGTAGACACGCTGTCTTGAGGGGGCAGTGGCGCGAGCCGTGCGAGTTCGAGTCTCGCCCAGAGCACCAACTTCGAATCCGGTCTGTTCAGCCCTGTGCTGCAGGCCGGTCTTCATATGGGCTGCGGAAAAAATGCGGCCGCAACGCCCGACTATCGCGCTTTTGGGGTATGTCAGGGCCGCTAGACACTGCTACAATCGCGCGCTGATTTCGGCGCGAAATCGACTATTTGATTGGGCGCCAGACAAGCGGGCGAAAATGCTACAAGAATATTTTCCGATTCTGGTTTTTTTGGGTGTCGCAGCAGGGATTGGCGTGCTGTTATTGGTTCTCGGATTCCTGATCGGCCATGGACAGAAAGACGCGGAGAAACTCTCTCCCTACGAATGCGGTTTCGAGGCGTTTGACGACTCGCGCATGAAGTTCGACGTCCGCTACTACCTTGTAGCTATCCTTTTCATCATTTTCGATCTCGAGATCGCATTCCTGTTTCCGTGGGCTGTTTCTCTCGATACCGTCGGCCGGTTTGGATTGCTGTCGATGGCCTTGTTCCTGGCCATCCTTGTGGTCGGTTTTATCTATGAGTGGAAGAAAGGGGCGCTCGAGTGGGATTAGCGGAACCACAAACCGTGAATGATTCGCCGAACGGGGCCGAAGGGGCGGGCGATAGCCTGCAGAAGAAGGGCTTCGTGGTTACGAGCGTCGATTCCGTCATGAACTGGGCGCGAACCGGCTCCCTCTGGCCGATGACGTTCGGCCTGGCTTGCTGCGCCGTGGAGATGATGCAGGCGGGCGCCGCGCGCTACGACCTGGATCGCTTCGGCATCATCTTTCGACCGAGCCCGCGCCAATCGGACTGCATGATCGTCGCAGGCACTCTTACTAACAAGATGGCAGCGCCGCTGCGCAAGGTCTATGACCAGATGCCGGAGCCGCGCTGGGTCGTATCCATGGGGTCTTGCGCCAATGGTGGCGGCTACTACCACTATTCCTACTCCGTAGTCCGAGGCTGTGACCGGATAGTTCCCGTCGATGTGTATGTGCCCGGCTGTCCGCCGACGGCCGAGGCGCTGATATACGGCCTGATTCAGCTACAAAATAAAATTCGACGTACGAGCAGTATCGTCAGATAAGAATTTGCCAGATAAGAATAAGACATGAGTGAACGCTACGAGACATTGGCCGCTCAAATTTTTGAGCGTTTTGGCGAACAAATGCGCCGCGTGCCGTCGAACTGTGGTGAATTAACCTACGAGCTCGACAAAGACGACCTGCGCAAGATCTCGACGGCCCTCCGCAACGAGGCCGATTTCGGCTTCGAAATGCTGATGGATGTCTGCGGGGTCGACTACCTCAATTATGGCAGCGACGAATGGCTGACCAGCGATGCGACGGCAACAGGATTTAGCCGCGGCGTTGAGCGAGAGCCCGTCATTCTCGATGAGGCAGACGAATTTGACCCGGAACGGTTTGCCGTCGTCTATCACCTGCTGTCTCTGCAGCACAACTTGCGACTGCGGTTGCGGGTATTCACGGGCACGAGCAACCCACCGATCGTGAACTCCGTTGTCGATATCTGGAATGGTGCGAACTGGTTTGAGCGCGAGGTTTTTGACCTGTACGGCATCCTGTTCGAGGGTCACCCGGATCTGCGCCGCATCCTGACAGACTACGGCTTCATAGGGCATCCGTTTCGCAAGGACTTTCCGATTTCCGGCAATGTTGAAGTGCACTACGACGAGGCCGAAGGTCGCGTCGTATACAAGCCAGTTAGCATTGAGCCGCGCACATTGGTGCCTCGCGTAATTCGCGATGACAACCGCTACTCAGCCGATCTCAAGGACGCAAACGATGGCTGAGATCCAGAGCTATACGATGAACTTCGGTCCGCAGCACCCGGCTGCGCATGGCGTGCTGCGCCTGGTTCTCGAAATCGAAGGTGAGACGATCCAGAAGGCCGACCCGCATGTCGGCCTGTTACACCGCGCGACTGAGAAGCTGGCCGAGACGAAACCATTCAACCAGAGTATCGGTTACATGGATCGTCTCGATTACGTATCGATGATGTGCAACGAACACGCCTATGTCATGGCTATCGAGAAGTTGCTGGGTGTCCAGGTGCCGGTGCGCGCGCAGTACATCCGCGTCATGTTCGACGAGATCACTCGAATCCTGAATCACCTGATGTGGCTTGGTGCACACGGTCTCGATATCGGCGCGATGACGATGTTCCTCTACTGCTTCCGTGAACGTGAAGACCTCATGGATACCTACGAGGCGGTTTCGGGCACGCGCATGCATGCGACCTACTATCGTCCGGGCGGCGTCTACCGCGACCTGCCGGATAGCATGCCGAAATACCAGGAATCGAAATTCCGCAGCGCGAAAGAGCTCGACCGCATGAACTCGATTCGCGAAGGCTCGGTGCTCGATTTCATCGATGCCTTCTGCGACCGCTTCCCGGGCTGCGTCGATGAGTACGAGACCTTGCTCACCGATAATCGTATCTGGAAGCAACGTACCGTGAATATCGGCGTTGTCTCACCGGAAAGGGCGATGCAACTGGGTTTCTCGGGTCCGATGCTGCGTGGCTCGGGTGTCGAGTGGGACCTGCGCAAGAAACAACCGTACGACGTTTACGACAAGGTCGATTTCGATATCCCTGTGGGTGTTAACGGCGACTGCTACGACCGCTACCTCGTTCGTGTTGAGGAAATGCGGCAGTCGAATCGCATTGTCAAGCAATGCGTCGCCTGGCTGCGCGACAACCCCGGTCCCGTCATCGCCGATGACCATAAGGTCACGCCGCCGACGCGGGTCGAGATGAAAGACGACATGGAATCGCTGATTCATCACTTCAAGCTGTTCACTGAGGGCTATTGCGTGCCCCAGGGCGAGGCTTACGCAGCTGTCGAACATCCGAAGGGCGAGTTCGGTATCTACATCGTCTCAGACGGAGCCAACAAGCCGTATCGCGTGAAGATACGTGCGCCAGGCTTTGCGCACCTGTCAGCGATGTCGGAGATGGTGGAAGGGCACATGCTTGCTGATGTTGTTGCGGTGATCGGCACGCAGGATATCGTTTTTGGAGAGGTCGACCGATGAGTTACGAACTCTCCAGTCATATCAAGGACGAAATCGAACAGTGGAAGGCGCGTTTCCCTGCCGATCGTCAACGCTCCGCTGTCATCAGTGCGCTGCACGCCGTGCAGCATGAGAACAAAGGTTATGTGACGGCAGAGCAGATGAACGCAGTCGCGGCCTATCTCGACATGCCGACAATCCAGGTCTACGAAGTTGCGACCTTTTATTCGATGTTCCAGACGAAGGAAGTCGGGCGAAATGAAGTCGCCATCTGCACCAATGTCGCGTGCATGCTGCGTGGTGCCGACGACCTGGTTGATCACGTGGAAGAGAAGCTCGGTGTGAAGCTGGGTGAAAGTACCGACGATGGCAGGGTCTTTCTCAAGCGTGAAGAGGAGTGCATCGCGGCGTGCTGTGGCGCGCCGGCCATGATGGTGAATCACAAGTACTACGAAAAACTGACCACTGAGATGGTCGATGAAATTCTGGATGGGCTCGATTAATGGCCATCGAGCAAAATCTCGTTTGTTTCAACACGTTCGGCTCCGACAAATCGTGGACGATGGCGACGTACGAAAAACATGACGGTTACAAAGCCTGGCGCAAGATTGTCGCGGGCAAGATGACGCCGGAAGAAATCATCGATGAAGTCAAGGCATCCGGGCTGCGTGGACGCGGCGGGGCCGGCTTCCCAACCGGTCTCAAATGGAGTTTCATGCCCAAGAATTACGAGGGGCAGAAATACCTCGTCGTAAATTCGGACGAATCCGAGCCAGGCACCTGTCACGACCGGGAGGTCCTTCGTTATAACCCGCATAGCCTCGTCGAAGGTATGGCAATTGCCGCCTACGCTATGGGCGCGACGGTTGCCTACAACTATATGCGTGGCGAGTTTATGGACGAGCCATTCCCGCGTTTCGAAGCTGCGGTGAAGGAGGCCTACGACGCAGGACTGCTCGGCAAGAACGTTCAGGGCAGCGGTATCGATATCGACATCCATGGTTTTATCGGCGCCGGTGCTTACATCTGTGGTGAGGAAACAGCATTACTCGAATCGCTCGAAGGCAAGCAGGGTCGACCGCGCTTCAAGCCGCCGTTTCCGGCCAACTACGGTCTCTATGGCAAGCCGACAACGATCAACAACACGCAGAGCATTGCCAGTGTTCCGTCGATCATTCACAAAGGCGCTGCGTGGTTTGCCGCGCTCGGCCCGGAAGGCTCGGGTGGCACGGCGCAGTTCTCCGTATCCGGGCACATCGAGAAGCCGGGCAACTACGAGTTGCCGATGGGTACACCGTTCAAGACGCTGCTCGAGGACATTTGCGGCGGTGTGTGGAAGGGCCGCAAGCTGAAAGCCGTCATTCCAGGCGGTTCGTCCTGCAAAGTGTTGCCGGCCGACGTGATTATGGAATGCACGATGGACTACAACTCGCTGCAACGGGCAGGTTCGTCTTTCGGCACCGGCGCGGTCATGGTGATGGATGACAAGACCTGCATGGTCAGTGTCCTGCGCCGCATTGCACGCTTCTACATGGCCGAGTCCTGCGGCCAATGCACGCCTTGCCGTGAAGGCACGGGCTGGCTCTACCGGATGCTCAGCCGAATCATTGACGGCAAAGGCGAGGAATCGGATCTCGAGAAGCTTGTCGATGTCGCCAACAAGATTGAAGGTCACACGATTTGCGCCCTGGGTGATGCAGCCGCGTGGCCGGTGCAGAGCTTCCTGAATCACTACTACCACGAATTCGAATACATGGTTCGCAATAACGGGCGCAGCATTGTCGATGATGCTCCGGATGCGGCGGCATAACGGCGATGAGTGACGACATCGTAAACATTGAGGTCGATGGCAAACCGGTCGAAGCGCGTCCCGGTCAAATGGTCATCGAGGTTACCGATAATATCGGTGCCTACGTGCCGCGTTTCTGCTATCACGACAAGCTGAGTGTCGCGGCTAACTGCCGCATGTGCCTCGTGGATGTCGAAGGCGCTCCCAAGCCGATCCCGGCCTGCGCGCAGCCGGTGTCCGAAGGGATGAAGGTCTTTACCAAGTCACCGCGTGCGATCGCCGCACAAAAGGCGACGATGGAATTCCTGCTGATCAATCATCCGCTCGATTGCCCGATTTGCGACCAGGGCGGTGAGTGTGAGTTGCAGGACCTGGCGATGGGCTATGGCCGCGACGTATCGCGCTACAACGACGGCAAGCGTGTTGTAAAAGACAAGAACCTGGGTCCACTCGTGTCGACGGACATGACGCGCTGTATCCACTGCACTCGATGCGTGCGATTTGGTGAGGAGATTCAGGGCAACCCGCAGCTCGGTACGACACTGCGTGGCGAGAATGTCGAGATTTCGACCTACGTCGAGCAGAATATCGACCACGAGCTTTCTGCGAATATTATTGATCTGTGTCCGGTCGGCGCATTGAATAACAAGCCGTATCGATACAGTGCTCGCGCCTGGGAGATGGAGCAGCGGCCGACTATCGCGCCGCACGACTGCGTGGGTTCGAACATCAATATGCACGTACTACGCGGCACCGTGAAACGCGTCGTTCCAGGAAATAACGAAGCAATCAACGAGAGCTGGATATCGGACCGCGACCGCTTCAGTTACGAAGCGATCTATTCGTCTGACCGGCTACTTACGCCGCGCATCAAGGAAAACGGTGAGTGGCGCGATATCGATTGGGAGACAGCGCTGGAATCAGCAGCCGATGCCCTCCAGGGTGCCGATAGCGTCGGGTTGCTTGCATCACCAAGCACGACGGTTGAAGAAGGCTTCTTGCTGTCGCGGCTTGCGAAGCACCTGGGTACCGCAAACATCGATCATCGCGTGGAGCGACGTGATTTCTCGGATCAGGAGAATGATGCTTCGTTCCCGTGGCTGGGTTGCAGCATCGCCGAGCTCGAGGATCAGGACGCGATACTCGTCATCGGTGCCAATATTCGTGACGAAGCCCCGATACTCGCGCACCGTATCCGCAAGGCCGCCCTCGGTGGTGCGAGCGTGAGCTTCGCCAACAGCGAAAAGTACGAGTATTTCTTCGATATCGACCATTACCTGTCTGGCGCTGGCCTGGTCGAGCTGCTCTCGAGCGACGAGATAGATCCTGTCATCGAGAAACTTAAGCAGGCCGACAACGCGCTCGTTCTGCTGGGCAATGTTGCCGGCAGGCACGGCGCTTCCAGTGCGGTGCGTGCTTTGGCCGCGGGCATCGCGGAGAAAGCAGGCGCCAAATTGGGGACCTTGTCTCCCGGCGCCAACAGCGCCGGCCTGAGTCTCGCAGGGGTACTGCCGGGCGAGGGTCTGCACGCGGGCGCGATGCTCGATGAGTCGCTCGACGCGACTGTGTTGTTCGGTATAGAGCCGGATGCTGACATCCATGCAACTCAGGACGCTGTGGCAAAACTGGCGAAGCAGAAATTCGTGGTCGCGTTGACGCCGTTCGTTTCGGATGCCTTGCTCGAGGCGGCAGATCTGTTACTGCCCATCGGTACGTTTGCCGAAACGTCGGGAACCTACGTGAACGTAGAGGGTACCCGTCAGAGTTTTGGTGGTGTCGCGAATCCGGTTGGTGAGGCGCGTCCGGGCTGGAAGGTACTGCGTGTTCTCGGCAACCTCATCGACGCAGAAGGCTTCGACTATGTGACCAGCGAAGACGTGCTCGAACAATTCAGCGCCGAAGTCGGTGACGTTACAGCCGCTTCATACGTTGCGACCGGTGCGCCAGCCAAGCCGAATGGCGCGGATGCGCCGGGAGATGAGATCGACACACCCTTGTACTCGGTCGATGGCCTGGTACGGCGCGCGACGTCTCTTCAGTTGACGCCCGCGGCGCTTCGCGACTCCGGTGAGGGAGGCGACTGATGCTCGAGTTCATCGCCGGCCTGCTTCCGGAGTTCGCTGTGAACTTCTGGGACACGTTGCCTTCAGTTGTGCAGTACCTGGCAACGACGCTGTTCAAGATTTTGATCCTGACGGTTGGCGTTATTCTCTGCGTGGCTTTTTCGACCTACTTCGAACGCAAGGTCATCGGCAGCATGCAGGCGCGCGTAGGCCCGAACCGGGTTGGTCCCTGGGGACTCCTGCAGCCGTTTGCGGACGTGATCAAACTGCTCATCAAGGAAGTTATTGTTCCTTCGCAATCAAGCAAGTTCATTTTCGTGATCGCACCGTTGCTGACACTGACACCGGCGTTGGCCGCCTGGGCCGTGATCCCGATGAACGACTGGTTTGTCATCGCCGACATCAATGCAGGTCTGTTGTATGTGCTGGCCCTGACTTCGGTCGGCGTTTATGGCGTTATCCTGGCCGGCTGGGCAACCAACTCGAAGTACGCATTGCTGGGTGCCATGCGGTCGGCGGCCCAGATCGTTGCCTACGAAATCGCGATGGGTTTCGCGCTTGTTGGTGTCCTGATGGCAGCCGGTAGCCTGAACATTGGTGAAATTGTCGGTGCACAGGCGGGTGGCGTGAGCCACTGGTTTATTTTACCGCTGTTCCCGTTATTCGTTGTGTACTGGATTGCCGGCGTCGCTGAAACGAACCGGGCGCCGTTCGATGTCGCGGAGGGCGAGTCGGAGATCGTTGCCGGTTTCCACGTTGAGTACTCGGGCGTCGCGTTCGCGCTGTTCTTCCTGGCCGAATACGCCAACATGATTCTGATATCGACACTCACTGCCGTGTTTTTCCTCGGCGGCTGGGCGTCACCCTTTGAGGGCTGGACGTTCCTCAACGACATTTCCTGGCTCGCGTGGCTGACGGCTGGCGGTCTTCCCTGGTTGTTCCTGAAGATGTGCGTGTTCATGTACACATTCTTCTGGCTGCGGGCGACGTTCCCGCGGTACCGCTATGACCAGATCATGCGGCTGGGCTGGAAAGTATTTATACCCGTGACGATTGTCTGGATCGCCGTCGAAGGTGCGATGGCCTGGTTCCGGATAGGGCCGTGGGCAGGAATGGGCGGATAAAACGATGAACCAGGTAATTAGCTATATCAAGACATTCGCCCTGTGGGAACTTCTCAAGGGTTTGTCAGTGACTCAGCGGAACTGGTTCCGCAAGAGCGTCACGCTCGAGTATCCGGAGGAGAAGACGCCGCAGTCGAGTCGCTTCCGTGGTCTGCACGCGTTGCGCCGCTACCCGAATGGCGAGGAACGTTGCATTGCGTGCAAACTCTGCGAGGCCGTTTGCCCGGCGCTCGCAATTACAATTGAGTCCGGTGTCAGCGACGACGGCACGCGCCGCACGTCGCGATATGACATCGATCTATTCAAGTGCATTTACTGTGGCTTCTGCGAAGAAGCTTGCCCGGTCGATGCGATCGTCGAAACGCGCATTCATGAATACCACATGGAAGCGCCCGGCGAGAACATCATGACCAAAGACAAGCTGCTGGCTGTTGGCGATAAGTACGACGCTATGATCTCAGCCGACAAAGCTGCGGACGCAAAGTATCGGTAGGGCAATGAGATGATGCTGCATTCCATACTTTTTTATACATTCGCGACGATCATGTTCGGCGCGGCGCTCGGCGTTGTGTTTTCACGCAACCCTGTGCATGCCGTCATGTTCCTCGTATTTACGTTCTTTAACGCAGCGATTCTCTGGTTGCTTGCAGAGGCAGAGTTCCTGGCGATCGTCCTGGTGCTTGTGTATGTCGGCGCCGTCATGGTCCTGTTCCTGTTCGTCGTCATGATGCTCGAGGTTGATGTCGAGGCCGCCAAGCGCGGACTAACGCGTTATGCGCCGTTAGGTATCGGTCTCGCGTTCGTTATGGCAATCGAGTTAATTAACGTGATCTGGCTGCGCAAAGGGATCGATGCCGGTGTTGCGGGTTTTGCTGCCACGCCGGAGGGCTACAACAACACCAAGGCGCTGGGGTCGGTGCTCTATACCGAGCATGTCTACGCTTTCGAGATTGCCGCAGTCATCCTGCTGCTCGCCATTATCGCAGCGATCACGCTGACCATGCGTAAGCGTCCGGGACTCAAGGTTCAGAACATTGCCAAGCAAGTCGCCGTGCGTTCGAAAGACCGGCTTCGCGTAGTCAAGATGGACGCGGAGAAGAAGCAATGATCGGTCTGCAGCACTACCTGACGATCTCCGCGATGTTATTTGTCCTGTCGATAGCCGGGATCATTATTAATCGCAAGAACCTGATCCTGCTGCTCATGTGCATCGAACTCATGCTGTTGGCGGTGAACACCAACTTCATAGCGTTCTCGCGTTATCTCGGTGACGACACTGGCCAGGTGTTCGTGTTCTTTATTCTCACGGTCGCTGCGGCCGAAGCGGCGATCGGTTTGGCTATTCTCGTGGTGCTGTTCCGCAACCGGCGTTCGATCGCCGTGCAGGAACTGGATACGCTGAAGGGTTAGTGACGCATGTATAACTACTACCTCATCATCGTTCTCGCACCGCTACTGGCGGCGATCATCGCGGGTCTCGCCGGCCACAAGATTGGCCGGGCAGGAGCGCACTGGGTGACGATCATTGGCGTTGGCGTTTCCTGTGCATTGTCGATGCTTGTTCTCAAGAACATGTTCTGGGGTGGTGCCGGTGCCGAGAACATCAGCGTCTACACATGGGCAGTGACCGACGGGCTGCGCATGGAAGTTGGCTTCCTCGTGGATCGCCTGACTGCGCTCATGATGTGTGTTGTCACGTTCGTGTCATTGATGGTGCATATCTACACGATCGGCTACATGCACGAAGACCCGGGCTACCAGCGCTTCTTCAGTTACATCTCGCTGTTTACGTTCTCGATGCTCATGCTCGTGATGTCGAACAATTTCCTGCAGCTGTTCTTTGGCTGGGAAGCGGTCGGTCTCGTGTCCTACCTGTTGATCGGCTTCTGGTTCAAACGAGAGAGCGCAATATTCGCGAATCTGAAGGCCTTCCTCGTCAATCGTGTCGGCGACTTCGGCTTTATTCTCGGTATCGCGGGCGTGGTCATGTTCACGGGATCGCTGGATTACGCGACGGTATTCGGTGACGCTGAGTCGGTAGCTGCGCAGAGCATCGAGATTCTCCCGGGGACGCCGTGGAATGCGATGACCGTGGTGTGCATCCTGCTGTTCATTGGGGCGATGGGTAAGTCGGCACAGGCGCCGCTACACGTCTGGCTGCCGGACTCGATGGAGGGCCCGACGCCGATCTCCGCGTTGATCCACGCGGCGACCATGGTAACCGCAGGTATCTTCATGGTCGCTCGCATGTCACCGCTGTTCGAGCTCTCGGAGACGGCGCTGGCCTTCGTCCTGATCATTGGCGCGATCACGGCATTCTTTATGGGCCTGCTCGGTATCGTGCAGAACGACATCAAACGCGTCGTTGCCTACTCGACGCTCTCGCAGCTCGGTTACATGACGGTTGCGCTCGGTGCATCGGCTTACTCGGCGGCAATTTTCCACCTGATGACGCACGCGTTCTTCAAGGCGCTGCTGTTCCTCGCGGCCGGCTCGGTCATCATCGCGATGCATCACGAGCAGGACATTCGCAAGATGGGCGGAATTCGCAAGTACATGCCCATCACCTACTGGACATCGCTGGTCGGTTCGCTCGCACTCATCGGTTTCCCGGCGTTCTCCGGGTTCTTCTCCAAGGACCTGCTCATCGAGGCCGTCAAGGAATCGCACTGGCACGGGCAGGGTGCCGTCTACTGGATTGCGTACCTGAGCGTATTACTCGGTGTCTTCGTAACCGCCTTGTACTCGTTCCGCATGTTCTTCCTCGTGTTCCATGGTGAAGAACGAATGGATGCCGAGACGAAGTCACACCTGCACGAGACACCGGCGGTCGTAACTGTGCCGCTCATCCTGTTGGCCATTCCGTCGGCTGTCATCGGCTGGTTTACAGTTGGCCCGGTCCTGTTCGGCAATTACTTTGGCGATGCCATTTACGTCACGCAGGCGCACGACGTGCTCGCGCATATGGGTGACTCGATCTGGCATGGACCCGCAGCGCTTGTCACCCACGCCGTCATGACGCCCGTATTCTGGCTTGCGGCTGCCGGTGTATTCAGCGCCTGGTTCCTGTACCTGAAGCGCCCGGACATACCGGAGACGATCAAGGACAAGCTGTCCGGCCTCTACAACCTGCTTGACCGCAAGTACTACTTCGACGACCTCTATATCAAGGGATTCGCCGCGGGTGGTCGGAACCTCGGCAAATTCCTGTGGCAGAAGGGCGACGAACTCATCATCGATGGAATACTCGTGAACGGCACAGCCAACACGGTCGGCCGCCTGGCTGGCGTGTTGCGCCAGATCCAGACCGGGTACCTGTACACCTACGCATTCGCAATGATTATCGGCCTGACGATTTTGCTCGGCTGGCTCATGTGGCTGAGGTGACACAGTGATTGCGAACTACTTACTGAGTTTCCTGATCTGGCTGCCAATCGTCGGTGGCGTTGCGCTGCTCTTGATCGGTGACGCGGGCGATGCGAAGTCGCCCCAGGCTCGGCTCATGCGCATGGCGGCGCTCGCGTTTACGACGCTGACGTTCCTCGCGAGTATCGCGATGTACATCGGCTTCGACAATGCGGAGCCGGGCATGCAGTTCATCGAGCGCAAGCTGTGGATCGACGCGTTCAATGTCTGGTACTACCTCGGCATCGACGGTATCTCGGCGCCGCTGATCCTGCTGACGACGTTTATCACACCGCTCGTGATTATTGCCGGTTGGGATTCGATCAAGAGTCGCCCGGCGCAGTACTTTGCCGCGTTCCTGATCCTCGAAGGCCTCATGATCGGCGTGTTCAGCGCGCTGGACGGACTGCTGTTCTACGTGTTCTGGGAAGCCATGCTGATTCCGATGTTCCTGATCATCGGTATCTGGGGTGGCGAGCGCCGCATCTATGCGACCTTGAAGTTCTTCCTGTATACGTTCCTCGGCTCCGTGTTGATGCTGGTTGCGTTCATCTACCTCTACCTGCAGGCGGGGACATTCAACCTGTTCGCGTTCATGAACCTGCCGATCGACCTGAACACGCAAAAACTGATCTTCCTCGCGTTCCTGTTCGCATTTGCCGTCAAGGTGCCAATGTGGCCGGTGCACACGTGGTTGCCGGACGCGCACGTGGAAGCACCGACGGGTGGTTCCGTAATACTGGCTGCAATCATGTTGAAGATGGGTGGCTACGGTTTCGTACGCCTGTCATTGCCCATCGTTCCGGACGGGAGTGAATACTTCTCCGGCATGATGATTGCGCTGTCTCTGATCGCTGTCGTGTACATCGGCTTTGTGGCGCTCGTTCAGAAAGACATGAAGAAGCTCATCGCGTATTCCTCAATCGCACACATGGGCTTCGTGACCCTGGGCATGTTCCTTTTGTGGTGGATCGCCGCCGATACCGGTGCTGGTCTCGGCATGACGGGCGCGATGGTGCAGATGATTTCTCATGGCCTGATCTCGGGCGCGATGTTCCTCTGCGTCGGCGTGCTGTACGACCGCGTACACAGCCGCAAGATTGCCGACTACGGCGGTGTGGCAAACACGATGCCGGTTTTCGCGGCCTTTTTCGTCCTGTTCGCGATGGCGAATGCGGGGCTGCCGGGCACGTCAGGCTTTGTGGGTGAGTTCATGGTCATCATCGCGAGCTTCAAGGCCAATTTCTGGTTCGCGTTCCTGGCCGCAACGACACTCATTCTCGGCGCAGCCTATACGCTGTGGATGGTCAAACGCGTCATCTACGGCGAGGTGGCCAACGACAACGTGGCCGAACTCAAGGATCTGAACGCACGCGAATTCATCGTGCTGACCGTTTTGGCGATCAGCGTGCTCCTGGTTGGTCTTTGGCCGGCTCCGCTGGTTGACATGATGAACACGACGATCGAACAACTCATGCAACAGATCTCGCAGTCGAAGCTCTGACGGGTCCCGATATGAACTTGATGGATTACATTGTCGCCTCGCCGGAATTGACCCTCCTGGGTCTGATCTGTGTTGTCATGATTGCGGACCTGTTTGTCGAGGACGAAAATCGTGCGGTGACGTTCTGGCTGACGATGGCCTCGCTAGTCGTCGTCGCCACGGTACTTTTCTTCACTGCACCGGCACGTCAGGTCGTGGCATTCCACGGCGCGTACGTCGCGGACCCAATGTCCAATGTCCTGAAGATGGGCGCTATTGTGTTTGTCGGTGTGTCGTTCCTGTACGCACGTGACTACCTGCGGGCCAATGACCTGAATCGGGGTGAGTATTACCTCCTGGGTCTGTTCGGCTTGCTCGGCATGATGATCATGATGTCGGCAAACAGTCTGCTGTCCATGTACCTCGGCCTCGAGACGCTGGCCCTGTCAATGTATGCGCTGGTCGCGATCGATCGGAAGAACGTCACGTCCGCTGAAGCGGCGATGAAGTACTTCGTCCTCGGTGCCATTGCATCGGGCGTGCTGCTTTATGGCATTTCCTGGGTCTACGGCGTGACGGGTTCACTCCAGTTTCACGAGATCGCGGCAAGGATCAGTGCGGATCCGACCGTCAATGATCTGCCGCTCTGGTTTGGCCTGGCTTTCCTGATCGTGGGGATCGCATTCAAGTTTGGTGCGGTGCCATTTCATATGTGGCTGCCGGACGTGTACCAGGGTTCTCGCACACCGGTGACTGTCTACCTGGCATCCGCGCCAAAACTTGCGGCGCTCGCGATGCTGTTCCGGATTCTCGTGGATGGCCTGGGCGGCCTGAAGGATACGTGGGGCGATATGATCATGATCATCGCCGTACTGTCATTGATTGTCGGTAATGTCGTCGCAATTGCGCAGACCAATATCAAGCGCATGCTGGGTTATTCGACGATCGCACATGTTGGTTTCATACTGATGGCCATCTACACAGGCACGGCAGAGGGCTACGCGTCCGCCTTGTTCTACACGTTGACCTACATATTGGCAGCAGCCGGTGCTTTCGGGATTGTCATCCTGCTTAGCCGGCGTGGCTACGATGCCGAGCTGCTGAGCGACTTCAAGGGGTTGAATGCACGCAATCCCTGGTTTGCCCTGATGATGCTGTTCCTGATGTTCTCGATGGCGGGCGTACCGCCGTTCGTGGGCTTCTTTGCCAAGTTGAATGTCATTAGTGCGGTTCTTGATGTCGGTGGTACCGGCCTGGCGGTACTCATGGTCCTGGCGTCGGTCGTAGGCGCTTACTACTACCTGCGCGTCATCTGGTACATGTACTTCGAGACGGGAGATGACCTGGCCGTATTGCAGGCAAGCACCGACACGCGGCTTGTACTGAGCCTCAATGCCGTCGCCGTTCTCGCCCTGGGGATCGCGCCGGGTTGGCTGCTTGCACTTTGCATCCAGGTAATCCTGTAGGAGCCCGCTCCCGTCAAGCGGGACCGAGGCTTGCGGGCGATTACCTAGTAATAGCCGAACTCCTCGACAGCATCGACCATAGCTAAAACATTCTCTGGCGGCACATCGTTCATAACAGTGTGCACAGCACCGAGCATGTAGCCGCCGCCGGGCCCCATAATCTCGATCACACGTTTGACCTCGTCGCGGACCTCAGCCGGTGTGCCAAATGGCAGGATGCGGTGACTGTCGATGCCGCCGCAAAAGACGATGTTCTTGCCATGGCGTTTCTTTAGCTCAGGCAGGTTGGACATGGTTCCCGCCGAAGTCTGGATCGGGTTGAGTATGTCGACGCCGATCTCCACGAAGTCATCGATCAACGGGGCAACGTCACCATCGGAATGAAACAGCACCTTGGCTTTGGTCCTTTCCTTAATGAAGCTGATGAAGTCCGCGTGAATGGGTTTGAGCAGCTCGCGATACATCTTCGGTGAGATCATCAGGCTCTCCTGGGTGCCGAGATCGTCGCCGATCTTGATGATATCGACGTTGTCGCCGAGTTCTGCCAGGAACCGTCCCATGAGCTCCTTGCAGTACACGGCGATGCGTTTCATGAACTCGTGCGCGAAATCACCGTCCATGGCCATGTTGAGCAGGAACGTCTCCATGCCCTGCATGGCATAGGCGCGCTCGAATGGAAACAGCAGCCACGGCGTGGCCAGGATGGCGTACTCGTTTTCCTCGGCCAGCCGCCTGGCATGTTCTCTGACGTGAGCAATCCGGGTCGGGTCGCTCATATCGGGCCAACCGGTGTAAGCGTCCAGATCAGCAACCGACTTGGCATCCGGCAGGGGATGGACACCCGGGAACCATTCATCCGGTGCAATCTCAAGCTGCCCGCTGCCCCACGAGTCGATGAAGTCACTGTGCGGTTCCCGTTCACGGTTCCGCTTTCGTACCGACTCGGGCTCAAGATCGAGCACCCCGCGGACGTCACTGTGCAAGCCTTGCATCGTCTCTTCGTCGATCAGGGCAGTACCCAGCTCAGGCCAGTCGTAGATGTACTCGTCCGGGGCTTCGGTACCGAGAATCTTCTTAATACCGCGGTAGGGCTTCATCTTGATCCCGGTGGCATTACTGACCCCGATAACGACGGGTACACGGTCGGGTTCCTCGTGCTGAAGGGTAGTCAGGACGCGTTCTCGGGACGTCAGGGGCATGTCAGGATATCCGGGGGCAAACTAATGCCTGAATATCCTTTACAAAGGGGGAGGGTGCCATTAGTATCCTCCACCTGCCGATGCGGGGTGGAGCAGTCTGGCAGCTCGTCGGGCTCATAACCCGAAGGTCGCAGGTTCAAATCCTGCCCCCGCTACCAAATGACAAAGGGTCCCTTTTAGGGGCCCTTTTTCATTTTGGAGGGGTGGGATCAGGAGGGGGACCTTGTTCAACAAAACGCGTCAGCGTTTTGGACGCCGGCTTGCCCGGCGCCCCGAAGGGGTGAGAATCGACCTTAGGGAGATTCGAATCAATCCTGCCCCCAGCCGTTGTCTCTGAAGAAGCCCGCATTGACTCGAACTCGATCTGCCTATGCTAGGCTCTTTGCGGTGATCGTACTTGCGGAGATTGAGAATGAAAAAAATAGCAATCCTAGGCTGCGTGTTGATTTTGGCGGCCTGCCAGCAGCCAACACCTTCTGACACAAGTGAGACCGACCTTGCCGTTATCCAGGGAATGTACGATGCCTTCGCTGTGGGCGATGTAGAATTTGTCGTTGCCGCGATGGCGGGGGACATCGTCTGGAATGAAGCCGAGAACTTCCCGTATGCCGATGGCAACCCCTACGTGGGCTCGCAAGCCATTGTCGAGGGCGTTTTCGGGCGCCTCGTCGCCGAGTGGGAGTATTGGGATCTCGATCTCCAGGATAATCTCCAGGACGATAATCGAATTGCCTTTTTCGGCCGTTACAACGCCAAGCACAAAGAATCTGGCAAGACCATCAGTGCACAGTTTGTGCATGTCTGGGAAGTTGTGGATGGAAAGGCTGCGAGCTTTCAGCAGTACGCCGACACGGCGCAGGTATTGGCCGCGATGCAAATTGACGCAGCCGAGTAATTGAACGTCCACGGAGCACCATGAAAATAGGGACGCGCTTAGATTTTTGTCACTAGGGGAAAATTCTGTGCAGTGGAAACGGCTCAATCTCGATCTGCATATAATTCTCATAGCGCGCCCCCGCTACCAAATGACAAAGGGCCCCTTTTAGGGGCCCTTTGTCATTTCTGAACAACACGCCAAGATAGGTCAGTTGTTGCGTGGTGCGCAACACGCTATACTTTGCCGGTGATCAAGTCGTTCAAGCACAAAGGTCTGAAACGCTACTACGAGACGGGGAGTATGTCTGGTTTCCAGGCCAAGCACGCTACTCGACTTCGTCTGCAGTTGGCGGCCCTGGATACTTCTCGGGTGATCGATGATATGGACGTGCCGGGTTACCGGTTGCATCCACTCAAAGGGCGGGCCAGGAACCGCTGGTCGATTTGGGTCAGCGGAAATTGGAGGCTTACCTTCGAATTTAGAGATGGCAATGCGTACGTGTTGGACTACGAGGACTACCATTAATGGCCATGCATAATCCCCCGCACCCGGGCGAATTTATCCGGGAAACATACATCGAGCCATTTGATATCAGTATCAGATCACTGGCTGAGAACCTGGGTGTCGCTGCTTCCACTTTGGCGCGTGTCGTCGCTGAGCGTAGTGCGGTTAGCCCAGAAATGGCATTGCGGCTGTCAAAGGCACTTGGGCGCTCACCTGAGAGCTGGCTTGCCATGCAGGACAATTATGATCTCTGGCAGGTGAAGAAATCTGCGAATCTCTCGGATGTGCGCAAGATCCGGTTTGCGGCGAATGTCTAGACATCTCGGGCCAGAATATCCACGGCTGTAACCAGCGCTAGATAGCGTTGGCTACCAGCCCCCGCTACCAAATAAAATACGCCGGGCCCGGTATTTCGGGTCCGGCGTTTTTGAATCCTTCGCATGAATTCGCTTGCAGCGCTCTTCGTGTGCAAATGCGAATCTATGTCTCATTACGTTCGATAGAGTGTTGCCTTTAGGCTACACATCGTTTAGGCTCATTAATGAGACTTGAAGTCTACGAATCCAACGAAGGGCGGGCTCCGTTTCTCGACTGGTTTGATGGCCTGGATGGCACGCTTCGCCGCGCGGTACAACGACGACTTCGCGCCGTTGAGGACAGTGATCATTTTGGCAACAGAAGGAATCTGCGCAGTGGATTACACGAGCTTAAGTTTCGCCAGGTCATTCGCATCTACTTCGCAGATATTGACGGTCAATTCGTATTGCTTTTGGGCGGTTCCGGCAAGCGGAACCAAGATCGTGAAATCGTGAAGGCACGTGCACGACTGAAAGATTTTCAGGAACGGACCAAGTGAAGAAGAACATGGTTGCTAGCAGAGCATTGAATATCAAGGATCAACTGTACGAGGATCTCAAGGATCCTGCGTATGCATCCGCGTATATCAACGAGGCAATCCTGGACGGGGATGAGGCCGTACTAAAGACGGCTTTGGCCGATGTTATTCGAGCGAAAGGCGTTGCAGCTGTTGCTCGAAAAGCTGGCATCAATCGCGTTACTGTATACAAAACGTTGAAGCCTGGCACCGAGTCTTCGTTCACAACGATGCACGCTTTGCTCAAGGCCTGCAATGTCAGTTTGCAGGTGCTCCCAACCAAGCTGCAAACTTCGAAACGGGCAAAATAGACGGAAGGGTTATTTGAGACGAACTCGTGTGAGGGCTGTCGGAACAGTGAAAATCACGCCCCCGCTACCAAATAACCGAAAATCCGCCACGTGCCGGGTTTTCTCCTTACGAGCTATTTAGCCAGCTCAAGCGTCAGCTTCAGCGTCCTTATTATCTTCATCATCTTCAGCCTCATCGCCTTCGCCGCGATTTTCCTGTTTGCATTCACGTTTGTCATTACCAATGCGATCTTCTTCCTGACGGCAGTCTTGTTTGTCATCGCGATCCTCTTGCCGATCGTCACGCCGATCTTTGCGTCTGTTGTCAGCCACGATCAAGTCTGCGTTGCTGACCTCATCTAAGCCATCGTCAACATCAGAGTTTGCTGAAACGGCACAACTCAAGAATCCGAAAACGCTTAGTACCAGTAACCGAGTGATCATTTTGATGCTCCTGTATTCTAAAGTGATTGATCAGCCGACCGAGAAGCCTCGATTCGATGATGGTTGTGGCATTTGGCTGAGTAAGTATCACACATGATAACCATGACGACTGATGTGCCAGTGTCTTCAGGCTCTTGTGGCTAGTACAAGACCTTGAGATGGACTAATATTTGTAGTGCACCGAGCAGACATGGCAATGAGAAGGATGCCAGCGAATTTGGAGAAAAGTAATGAGTTTCAAATACAAAGAAAGCTATGGCAATTTCATCGGCGGTAAATTTGTAGAGCCGGTATCTGCCGAATATTTTGACAATATTTCACCGGTTAATGGCGAAGTTTTGTGCCGGATAGCCCGGTCTGACGCGAAGGATATCGAACTCGCGCTGGATGCCGCACATGCAGCTAAAGATGCGTGGGGTGCAACGAACGTGGCCGAACGTGGATTGATTCTTCACAAGATCGCGCAGGTGATGGAAGATAATCTGTCGTTGCTGGCAGAAGCGGAGACCTGGGATAACGGTAAACCAATTCGCGAGACCACCGCAGCAGACATACCACTGGCAATTGATCATTTCCGCTATTTTGGCAGTGCTATTCGTGCCCAGGAAGGATCGATCGGCGAAATCGATGGCGATACGGTTGCCTATCATTTTCATGAGCCGCTTGGTGTTGTCGGGCAAATTATCCCGTGGAATTTTCCGATTTTGATGGCCGTTTGGAAACTGGCACCGGCGCTGGCAGCAGGTAACTGCGTTGTTCTAAAACCGGCAGAGCAGACCCCCGCATCCATAATGGTGCTGATGGAGCTTATTCAGGATTTACTTCCACCTGGTGTGTTGAATATTGTGAATGGCTTCGGACTTGAAGCCGGTAAGCCACTCGCCTCGAATTCACGTATTGCAAAAATCGCCTTTACTGGCGAGACCACAACCGGTCGACTCATCATGCAGTACGCCAGTCAGAACATCATTCCGTGTACGTTGGAACTGGGGGGTAAGTCTCCGAACATTTTCTTCAAGGACGTAGCCGCAGCAGACGATGATTTCTACGACAAGGCGATTGAAGGATTCGTTTTGTTTGCTTTTAACCAGGGTGAAGTCTGCACCTGCCCGAGCCGGGCATTGATTCATGAAGATATTTATGAAGACTTCATGGCCCGGTCGTTGAAACGTATTGAGGCGATCATTCAGGGTGATCCGCTAAAGATGGAGACGATGGTTGGGGCGCAAGCATCCAGCGAGCAGATGGAGAAGATCCTTTCCTACTTTGATATTGGTCGCAAGGAAGGTGCCGAAGTGCTCTGCGGTGGCGAGCAACTTGAATTGGACGGCGACCTGGCTGGCGGATATTACATCAAGCCGACCGTACTCAAAGGTGATAACGCCATGCGGGTTTTCCAGGAGGAAATTTTCGGTCCGGTCGTGTCTGTTTGCACGTTCAAGACGGATGAGGAAGCACTTGAAATAGCCAATGACACGCTTTACGGGCTTGGTGCAGGTGTCTGGAGCCGCGATGGGAATACGTGTTACCGCTTTGGCCGCGCGATTAAAGCGGGCCGTGTGTGGACCAATTGCTATCACGCGTATCCGGCCCATGCAGCGTTTGGCGGTTACAAGCAATCCGGCATCGGACGAGAGAACCACCTGATGATGCTCGATCACTACCAGCAAACCAAGAACCTGCTGGTCAGTTATAGCCCTAACAAACTTGGTTTCTTCTAAGACTTACGAGCGACAAGTCCAGAGATGGGAGCATGGAGAAAAAAGTAGACGCAACCGAATCGGCGTTGCAATTGATCAAAGAAATTCAGGATGACCATGGTCCTGTGATGTTTCATCAATCCGGTGGCTGTTGCGACGGCTCCGCGCCAATGTGCTACGCCCAGGGTGATTTTCTGCTGGGCGACCATGATGTCAAACTGGGCGAGATCGGCGGGGCGCCTTTCTACATTAGCGGCGCCCAGTACGAGGCTTGGAAGCATACCCGGCTTACGATCGATGCCATTGACGGTCGCGGTGGCATGTTCTCGCTGGATAACGGTCGCGGAAAGAGATTTCTCACCCGGTCGGATGTGTGCGAAATCGACGATAGCTGAGGCGGTCGGCCGTGGGGTTTGGTGAACCGGGCACTTGCGCTCACCGCCAAAAAGGTATAATTTCTATACCATTATGGGATTCGAGTTCGATCAAGGAAAGAGCGACCGAAATCTTGCCAAACATGGCGTTGATTTCATTGAAGCTCAGAGGTTATGGAACGACCCGAATTTGTTGGAAATCCCGGCCAGGACCGAGGACGAACCGAGATTTATCGTGATCGGCCAGATCGACGCCACGCACTGGTCAGCTGTAATTACCTACCGCAGCGATGACATTCGAATAATTTCCGTGCGGCGGTCCCGAGATGAAGAGGTGGTGCTGTATGAAAGCTAAGAAATTTGACGGTGATTTTGATCAGGGTAAGGACATTACGGGTTCCCTGGATATGTCTAAAGCCAGACGTCCCAAGCAGCAACAAAAAAGGGTAAATGTCGATTTTCCAACCTGGATGATCGAAATGCTCGATAAGGAGGCTGGACGATTGGGCGTAACCAGGCAGTCAATAATTAAAGTGTGGCTTGCAGAGAGGTTGGAGCAATCAACGTCTAAACATTGATCTTGATCGACGCTCATCATGTGAGACGCACCAGATACGAGATCGTGGGAACATCAGAGCGGGCTTGATGGACCAGAGTACTAATTGGAGACTGACTTTCGAATTCAAAGACGGAAGCGCCTACGTATTGGACTACGAGGACTATCACTGATGGCTATGCATAACCCAAAGTTGGCTAGCCATGCAGGATAACTACGATCTCTGGGAGGCTCGAAAATCAGCAAATCTCTCGCAGGTTCGGAAGATTCAGTTTGAAGTGATCGCGTAAGCGCGGTCTGGGGCAAAACGGGGCGTAAACCCGGCTAGCCGACAGGCAGCGGTCTGCCTTTCTGTCCGCGCTCACACTCCTGGGAACGGTCCCAGTCCCCCAGTGACGCAGCAGCGTCGTATGTCGACTCCAGGAACGCCATTAGCGTTGCTTCGGGGTTGGCTGACGTTCGCACTGCCTCGTACGGCAGGATGAATAGGAATAGAACGCGGCATCGTCAACGGGTCCGCCACCGGCCCAGAACCCCGCCGACGACACTTCGTGGGAATAGGCTTCCTGCGTGACGTCGTCGGGAAGATTGGGAACACGTGGTTAATGGTTACCAGCGCGCGGTCGATCCGGTGCAGATGTGCCAGCGTGCGATTTGGCCTATCATTACCTGGAATGGAGGATCAATGAAATGAAAGCAACAAAACTTGTAATCTCTACCTGTGCATTTCTCGCCGCCGCACTGGTCGGCGCCGATGCTCACGCTGGCGGCCGCCCTGATAGCCAATTGCGCAGTTGGTTCGGCGAAATTAATGGTGGCTATGCTTTCTCAACCGGTACGAGCAGCGATTTTCTCGATGATGACTGGACGTTCGGCGGCGGCGCAATCTATTGGCCATCCTCCTGGCCTGTCGGCATTGGGCTCGATGTGAACTACCTGAGTCTGGATCTGACCAGCAAAGCGATCCAGGAGATCAACGACGTCATTGACGACGATCCCCAAAATTCCGGACAGGTAAGCGGTGGAGACTTCGAGAACTGGCAATTCGCCCTCAATGCAATATGGAGTCTGGGCGCTGACCAGAGTGAGGGACTCTACCTTACTGGCGGAATCAGCTGGAACAGTGTAACGGGGACCGTGACTGATACCGGCCTCGTCTACTACCCGCCGATTTGCAATCCGTGGTGGTGGTGGTGCTATCCGGGCGGCGTTGGGCCGGGCACGTTTATCGCTGGTCAACAGTCGAGTGACGAATTTGGCTGGAACGTCGGCCTGGGCTACACCTTTCCCAACACAAACGGAGGGGGGTATGTGGAACTGCGCTACGAACGGGTTGAGTTCGAGAACAGCAGCATCGATTACATACCGCTGACCTTCGGGTACCGCTGGTAAAAGAAATCGGCGATGGCACTGATCCTTGTGTGGGGTTGGGTGCCGGGGCCGGCACCGCCGGGGCAGGGTCTGCGTAGAGAGTGGGTTCAGCCGACAGGCAGCGGTCTGCCTTTCTGTCCGCGCTCACACTCCTGGGAACGGTCCCAGTCCCCCAGTGACGCAGCAGCGTCGTACGTCGACTCCAGGAACGCCATTAGCGTTGCCTCGGGGTTGGCTGACGTTCTCACTGCCTCGTACGGCAGGATGAATTCGCCGAAGTCCTTGTCGAAATAGGCCGCCTCGGGTTCCATCTGCGCATCGGAAAAACCCTCAGGACCCGGATAGGCGTAGGAATAGAACGCGGCATCGTCAACGGGGCCGCCGCCGGCCCAGAATCCAGCCGACGACACTTCGTGGGAATAGGCTTCCTGCGTGACGTCGTCGGGAAGATTGGGAATACCGCCAGGGTGCAAGGGAGCAGGTCGCCCGGAAAAACGGGTTACTGCGAGATCGAAGCTGCCCCAGAACAGGTGTACCGGGCTGACTTTGCCGCGAAATCCGGTGCGGAAATCCTGGAACACGTGGTTGATGGTGACCAGCGCGCGGTGGAAGCGGTTGATCGCATCCGAGTCATACGGACGTGACTCCGTATCTTCGGCGAATGGTACCGGGTCAGGCAACTCATTGGGGCTGCCATGAATCGCCGGGGTGCCGCCGAGATCGGTGATCATCTTGGCAAACTGGCTGTGGAAGTCGGCCACTGACATGGGCTCCAGCGGGAAACTAATGCGTGTCCCGTTGCCGCAGTGTCCATGCACGGCGTGTTCAATGAAATCGAACTGGACTTCGATGCCGCCATCACCGTCCGGTACCAGTGACGTCGTCAAACCCCGGGGTGTGGCGTAAAAGGTTGCATGCCAGGAATGATTGACCCAAGGGCTACGTGCGAGGCGGTACTTGCCGACGATCTGCAGATACAGGTGTAAGGCAGCCGCCGTTGTTTGCCACTCGGCAAAAGGAATGGACGGCCAGTCGTTTGCGGAAGCATCGTGTTTGCTCATGACCGGGAATTATAGGGACCGACCGAAAGAAAGTCAGACACGCCTTTGTGCTGCGCGATCAAAAAGATGCGAACGGATGCTGTTCGAGGGTAATCTTTACCCGTGATATTACTAATCATCTAGCCGCAACATGGATATCGTTCTACTGATTCTCGCGCTCGCCGGCCTTTGGTTGGGTACGGAAGTCACCATCAAGGGGGCGGTTTCGATCGCGAAGCGCTACGGCGTCTCCGAATTCGTGATCGGTCTCGTGGTGTTGTCCATTGGCAGTGACCTGCCGGAACTCTCTATCGCCATCGACGCAGGGCTCAAGAACCTCGCCGGCGGCAACTACTCGGACGTTGTGGTTGGCAGTGCGCTTGGTAGTTCGCTGGGACAGATCGGTTTTGTTCTCGGGTTCGTGGGCCTGTTGTCTTACCTGACGTTGCCGCGCGGTGTTGTGTATCGTCATGGCAGCACGTTGCTCGGCTCTCTCGCGCTGGTTGCCCTGTTTGGCCTTGATGGAACAGTGACCTTCACCGAGGGTGCTGCCCTGTTACTCGTCTATGCGATATACCTGGTCGCGCTCATGAACGAGGCTAACGTTGGCACTGCAATCGAGCAGACGAACGAATTGTCATTCTGGCGTTCCCTTTTGTACCTCGCTACCGGGTTGGCGATAGTCGTTGGGAGTGCAGAGCTGACCGTATCGTCGGCGGTCGAGGTGGCCCGGACGCTGGGCCTGAGTGAGTCGTTGGTTGCCGTGATCCTGATTGGCCTCGGCAGTAGTCTGCCGGAACTGTCCATTTCCGTTGCCGCGGTATCGAAAGGCCATCATCGCTTGTCGGTAGGCAACCTTATTGGCAGTAACGTGTTTGACACGTTGGTTCCAATTGGCGCAGCGGCTGTGATTGCGCCATTGAGCTTCGATGCGGGCTTGCTGCGGTTCGAGACACCGTACCTGTTCTTCCTGACGGCGGTGGTCATGTTCTTCTTCCTGCGCATACGCGGTATTCAGCGCTGGGAGGCGGCGGTCGTCTTGGGACTCTATTGCGCTTACGTATTGGTCAAACTGACCGGGTCGCTTGTCTGAGCCTGCGTCGCTATGTCGTCGGGCCCGCTGACTTGCCGTTAAACTTGGCGTAATTATCCTCCCGAAAGCGTCGCAGTAGCGATTCGATCCGCTCGTCATCGGCAAGCTCATGGACAAGCGCTTCACGCGCCAGGTCGATGCTTGCCTCGAGGTTCTCCGAGATGGCCAGCGTGGCACCCAGCTGCAGCAATGCCCGGCACTGGCTCGCATCGTGCCCACGGGCCAGGATCTTGACGTCAGGATGGGCCCTGTGGAGCGTCGCCACGATATTCTCACTTGCCGCGAAGTCGTTGACCGTAACTATGACGAGGCTCGCATCGGCTGCGCCTGCGGAGCGAAGTACGTCGGGTTTTCGGCCATCGCCGTAGAAGACCGGATACCCGTGATCGCGCTCCCGCAGGACCAGCGATGAGTCATGATCAATTGCAACGTACCGCAGGCCCGCCCCCGTCAGAATCTCACCAATGCGCCGGCCGACACGGCCGAAACCGGCGAGAACGACCGGAGCCTTGACCGGTTCTTTATGGTGCTCGTCCACCGGTCGCTTGTCTGCCGATGCAAGGCGGTTCGCCAGGGCAGCCAGCGGCGGCGTCACGAGCATACTGAGCACCACGAGGAGCAATAGCTGCTGGAAGAGACCTGTTTCGAGCAACTCGGCCTGGAAAGCATAGCCGAAGATAATCAGGCCGAATTCGCCGCTTTGCGCAAGCAACACCGCCACGGCGGCCCCGGTTTTCGTACGGAGGCCGAAAGCCAGGGTCAGCGGCCACAAGATGAGAATCTTCACGCCGATCAGGGCGGCGAGCAGGCCGATAGTCAGAATCGGTTGAGCGACGAATTGGTCGACCTCGAGGAACATGCCCATGGACATGAAAAACAGTCCCAGCAAGAGGCCCCGGAGCGGCTCGATTTCAGCGGTGACCTCATGACGGAAAGGCGAATCTGCGATGAGCAAGCCGGCGATGAATGCACCCATTGCCATGGACAAACCCAGGTGCTCGGTTAACACGGCGCTGCCGAGGACGAGCAGGACCGCCACGGCCGTAAAGATCTCCCTGCTACGAGTCTCGGCAATGCGGTGAAGTAGCGGCTGCAACAGGAAGCGTCCGCCGACAATTGCCGCCAGCAGAATCGCGACGGCCTCCGCGAGGGCGATCGCAATGTCGGCGCCAATGGTAAATTGCTCAACCGCAAGAAGCGGCACGAGCGCCAGTAGCGGCACCACGGCAAGATCCTGAAGCAGCAGCACGGACAGCGATGCACGGCCATACTCGGAGTGCAGTGAACGCCGCTCGGCGAGGATCTGCAAAACGAAAGCAGTAGACGACAGCGCCAGGGCCGGGCCGACGATAACAGCACTCCGAAACGTAACGCCCAGCACGAAGTACGCGACAGCCGTGATCAGTGCGGCGGTCGCCATTACCTGCAACGATCCAAGCCCGAACACGAGACGTCGCATCAACCATAGCCTCGATGGCTTGAGTTCGATGCCGATGACGAAAAGCAGAAGCACGACGCCCAGTTCGGACAACCGGCCAATTTCGGTGACGTTGTCGATTAAGGCCAGCCCTGATGGCCCGACCAAGACGCCAGCGATAAGAAAACCCGGTACCGCGCCTAGTCCAATGGCTCGGAACAGCGGTACCGAAATCACTGCCGCAGCCAGCAAGATGACGATGTCGAGAAGATAGTTGGCGGTCATTTAGCAAAGTCTGGAATACGGGTACAAAAGTATAAAGCCTTTGTTACTCTCCTCGCCGGTGATTTTGCCTGGCGAACCCGCCGAGCCCAGCGAAGCCGGGCAACAAACGATAGACTGTAGGCTCATCCATCGGGACGCAGGTAAAGGCGAGGGCCCCTCATGAACACACGAATACTTGGATCGACCGGGCTGGAAGTTTCGGAGATCGGTTTCGGGGCCTGGCAATTGTGCAACAGTGATTCGTGGGGCGGCATGGACGAGCCGACCGCGCTACGACTGGTTGACGAAGCCATAGACGGTGGCATCAACCTGTTCGATACCGCGCCCAATTACGCGGACACAAAAAGCGAGCGCATTCTCGGTAAGGCATTAAAGGACAAGCGTGACAGCGTTGTACTCGTCAGTAAATTCGGTCACACACCGGAAGGCCCCAAGGTATTTTCAGTCGACTGGTTTTGGGAGAGTCTCGAAGCGAGTCTGGGCCGGCTGCAGACTGACTACCTGGATGTTCTGTTGCTGCATAACCCGCCGAGCGATATGTATGCCGGGACGGATCCAGTCTGGGGCGCCCTCGAGGAAGCGCGCACGCAGGGAAAGATCCGACACTATGGCGCCAGCCTGGATTTTGCAACAGAGGTGGAGGACTGCCTGTCGAACACCGGCAGCGAAGTTCTGGAGGTCCTGTTCAATGTGTTTCACCAGGATGTTCGGCGCGCGTTCGGCGCAGTCCGTAAACACGATGCTGGAATTATCACCAAGGTGCCGCTGGACAGTGGGTGGTTAACGGGCCGGTTTGACGCGAACAGTCAATTCGAAGGGATTCGCGCACGTTGGAGCAAGGAGGAAATCGCCCAGCGAGCGGAGCTCGTGTCCGAAATCGTATGGCTTGTCGAAGATGGATCCGAACTCGCGCACAAGGCAATTGCTTACCTTCTTGCTTACGACGAAGTGAGCTGCGTCATACCGGGAATACGAACGCAGCAACAGCTCGCCAGCAATCTGGCGGCGGCTGACTGTCGTCTTACGCCTGATGAGAAAACCAGGCTCAAGGCTTTCTGGGATCGGGTCACCGACGAGGGGTCGAATCTGCTTCCATGGTGAAAGCCGCAATATTCGACATGGACGGCCTGCTTATAGACTCGGAACCTCTCTGGCAGGAAGCGGAAATCAGCGTGTTCCGGTCCATTGGAGTGCCGCTGACGAAGAAACTGTGCCGTGAGACGCTTGGCGTGCGATTGGACGGCGTCGTACGGCATTGGTACCAGAGGTACCCATGGAGCGGTGAGTCTTTGGAGATGGTCGAAGCCCGGATTCTGGAAGAGGTCAGCCGGCTTATTGTTGACCGTGGCAGGCCGATGGCCGGCGTCACGGCAACAATAGACACACTAATTGCCGAGAATTACGAGCTTGCGGTCGCCTCTTCATCGCCGCTGCAACTAATTCACACGGCTCTTGATACTTTCAATCTAATGGGACACTTCGCAGTCCTGCATTCTGCGGAGGCTGAGGACGAAGGTAAGCCAAACCCCGCCGTTTACCGCTCAGCCATATCCCGGCTGGGGGCGGACCCGGGTAACTGCATCGCATTCGAGGACTCGGCTATTGGCGTTCGTGCGGCGAAAAGTGCCGGCGCCTGGGTGATTGCTGTGCCGGATCTGGCAGATACTTCCACCCCGGCATTCGCTGATGCCGACGTTGTGCTCGCGTCGTTGACAGAGTTTTCGATGGCTCATGTGCCCGATCACTAGGCTCACCACCGGGGCAATGCAATGCTAATGAATTCGATCGAGTACTGGGCAATGAACAATCCGCTGCGCGGGTTTGTGCAACGCCACTACGAGGCCCCCCGTTTAGAATGCCTGTTTAAAGGGACGGCAGACAATACGCTCGAGATCGGCTGTGGTCAGGGGACAGGTGCCAGGATTATCTACGACCTGTTCAGTCCCCAGCGATACGTCGGCGTCGATCTGGACCCGAGAATGATACGCAGGGCCACAAGAAGGTCGGGCGCGCTGCCAAACGCCACATTCCTGGAAGGGGATGTTTCGAGCCTCGAGTTTCCGGACGCGACTTTCGACCTTGTCCTGGACTTCGGGATTCTGCATCACGTGCCCAATTGGCGCGACGCATTGGCGGAAGTGCACAGGATGCTGCGACCTGGCGGTGAGTTTCTGTTTGAGGATCTGTCGGCCGAGACCTGGGAACGGGGGATCGGGATACCCTTCAAAAGAATCTCGGATCATCCCTACGACGAAATGTTCAGAAAACAGGAATTTGTGGACGAGTTGACGGCATTAGGTTTCGACGTGGAAACCCACGAGGGCAGCCCATTCAGTTTCTACTATTTTTGGGGGCGGGCGGAGAAACTGTAGTCTGCTCATCCACGGCGCGCCACCCGGCGTCGATGGCTGTCGTTTAGAACTCCGTCGGTGCCGGCGGCGCCTTGACCTCCACCGGTGGCGATTTCTCCAGTTCTTCAAGCAAGACCCTTACGGCTTCCTCAAGCGTCGGATCCTTGCCGGCGGCAACGAGTTCCGGGCGATCAACAACTTCGATATCCGGGGATACACCTTCATTCTCAACAGCCCACTCATTGTCGGTATCCATAAAGCGGAACGTCGATGCCAGGATACTGCCGCCATCGGCCAGTGACGGGTTCCCTGAAATGCCAATAAGCCCACCCCAGGTGCGCGTTCCGATCAGCGGCCCGAGGCCGAGTTTCTTGAAGTAGTAAGGGAACGCATCGCCGCCCGATGACGAGTAGCCGTTGATCAACGTCGCCTTGGGGCCCGTATGCGAGAAGGTAGGCGTGGCCTGCGGCTCGAGGCCGCGGCGTTTCCAGTAGTTCAGCGGCCTGCGCGACACGAGTTCGATCATACGATCCGGAATGAAGCCGCCACCGTTGTAGCGCGCGTCGATGATCAGCGCGTCCTTGTTCATCTGTGGCATGAAGCGCTTGAATAGTTCACGGTTGCCTTCGAACGCAGTGTTCGGCAGATGCACGTAGCCAACGCGGCCGCCGGACAACTCGTCGACACGGCGGGCGCGATCCTCTACCCAATCGAGATACCGCAGCGCTGTTTCCGACGTGACGGTCCTGACCATGACGTCTCGGCTGCCGCGTGCGTTCGGCTTGTCTTTCACGGTCAGCGTTACAACATCGCCGCCCGTGTTTTCCAGGAGCTGGTAGAAGTTGTGCGCGTCCGCCGTCGAAGCGCCATTGACGGCGACAATGTAGTCACCGACCGAAACGTCCACGCCGGGCGCCGCCAGCGGCGAATAAAAGGCCGCTTGCCAGGCTTCGCCTTTGAAAATCTTGCTGACGCGATAGGCATTACCCTCACGCTCGAATTCAGCACCGAGCATGCCGCCGGGCCGAGGCTCGACGCCGGGTTGGTCGCCGGACTGTACGTAAATGTGTCCTGCATTCATCTCACCTGCGATCTCGCCAAAGATGTAATCGAGATCGGCCCGGTGAGCGACGTGCGGCACCAGCGGTTCGTACTTCGCTCGAATGGCATCCCAGTCCATGCCGTGCATGTTCGGGTCGTAGAACCAGTCGCGCAATATACGCCACCCGTCGACGTACATCTGCTGCCACTCGATCGTCGGGTCGACGAGTAGTTCCATGTCGTCAAGTTCGAGGTGGCCTTCCGACGCGTCCTGCTCGGCAGCGAGGTCAGCAATTCCAAGTACGCCGCCGGCCGAGTAGAGGATCTTCTCCCCGTTGCCGGAAAGCGAGAAGTCTTCAACGCCCTCGAGCACGGTCACTTCTTCCTCGTCTTCGATCTTGAAGAGCATGACGTTGCTGTCGTCGTCCTGGCCGGACACGTAAACCGGGCCAACCGGCGATGCGGCAAGGTTGCTGTAGTTGCCACCTGATTCCTGCAGCGCGACCACGCGATCTTCGAGGCCGTCGAATTCGATGTTGATGACTACGGCTTCATCATCTGCCTCTCCGTCGTCTTCGTCTTCGTCGTTGTCGGCATCATCCGGAGACGTGACTTCGTCGCTCTTTGGCAGGAACAGGGCAGGCTGATCGGCATTCAGCTGCGCCGCGTAGACGCGCGTCGAATTGGTGACCATGTAGTTGAATTCGATCGAACTGAATTCCAGGTCCTGGTCGCGGGACGACAGGAAATACAGGTAACGGCCCTGCGGGTCGAACACGGGCTCGTATTCGTCCGTCATGTTCGACGTCACCGCGTAGTTGCGCCTGTCACCCAGTGCATGGACCCAGACATCGCCGATGCCCATCTCGTTGTTCTTGACGTAGGTTACGAAACGGCTGTCAGGTGCCCAGCTGTAGTCCGTGATGTCGTTGTGGACCGACGAGTCGATGACGCGAACTCGGCCGTTATCCACATCCACGACGTTCAGCCGTTGCTTCTTGTCACCGAAAATCAGCATGCTCGAATCGGGAGACCAGACCGGTGAGAATCGCCAGATGGCACCGTCCTCCGTTACACGCCTGGCACTACCGCCACCCACCGGTTGCACCCAGATTTCATATTCGCCGGACGCGTCGGACAGATAGGCGATGTGCTTGCCATCCGGCGACCAGCTCGCATCAATTTCCCGCGTGGCCGGCGTGCGAGTGAGGTTCCTCACAGGCCCGTCTTTGGCCGGTACGCTGAATACCTCGCCGCGCGCAGTGATTAGAACGCGATTGGCACTCGGCGAGAGGTCCGCCGACTCGATGAAGTCCGATGCTTCGACGACTTTGGGGAGAGTTGCCGCACGGTCACCGCCGACCGTGATCGCCAGTCGCCGCGATTCGCCGCTGGTCGGATCGAAACGGTAGAGCCAGCCACCGTTTTCGTAAACGACGGCCGACGGACCGGCGCTCGCCCAGAGAACATCAAAGTCGGTGTGCGAGGTAACGGCCTGCGACCCTTCCGCCGAATAGCGATAGAGATTCAGCGTGTAGTCCCGGTCGGACGTGAAGTAGATGTCATCACCGACCCAGACCGGCTGGTGATCGGTTGCCGGGTTGTCGGTCAATTGCTGCGACGTGCTGTTTTCCAGATCGTAGATCCATACATCCTGTGCCCGCCCGCCGCGGTAGCGCTTCCAGGTGCGGAACTCGCGATCGATTGGCGTGTAGACGAGCTTGGTGCCGTCCGGCGAGAACATGCCAGCACCGCCTTCCGGGATTTCCAGAGGGCTTTCATCGCCGCCGTTGACCGGGACCAGGTGGTGCCGGCCCATGCGAACGCCCCAGGGCAGGCGATTGGCGCGCACGAGTACGTGCTGTCCGTCGCGGGTCCAGTCGAGCACGCGATAGTCCGTGCCGCCGCGCGGCGGCATGGCGCCGACATCGTTGTACCAGGTCAGCTGTCTCGGTGTGCCGCCCGCAGCCGGAATCACGAACACCTGCCGGGTGCCGTTGTACTCAGCTGAATAGGCAATTAGCGAGCCGTCAGGCGAGAATTTGGGAAACTGTTCCAGACCTTCATGTGACGTCAGCGCCACGGCCGCTCCGCCGCTTGAGGATGCGGTGTATAGATCGCCGGCATAGACGAAGACGACGCGGTCTTCGTGAATATCGGGGAAGCGCAACAAGCGCGTATCGTTTGCAATTGCTGCTTGCGCGAACGCAAGAACCGAAACGAACAGAAGGGTCCTGAGTGCCGGCATTGACGGTCTCCACTTTGGCGGGGCGGCTATCGTACCATCGAAGAGGGGAGTGGACTGCCGGCTATTCTTGAGAAGACTCGCTAAAGGCAGGCTTGATTGTCGATCACGATGACTTCCATCGCCTGTACTGGTCTATTTACACTCGGTCGGTAGGTCGTACTCGGAGCGAATATCCACCAGCGACTGAAGCGCTTCTCCAAGGAGTTGTTCGGCATCGGCGTCCGTCATGATATCCCGATCGCGAGTCACGATCTCAGGGAGCAGGGCCCTGGCAGCGTCCATGTCCCCTCGATCCCCCTCTGTTAGTGCCTCGACCCAGTAACCGGCGAGCGAAAAGTCCCTGTTACGCGACTCCTGCGCGACTTCCGCATTTGCGATGGCGACGGTGTACTTGCAGTGCGCCAGTGCGCTGATGCCGTTGAACGCGTCATCACCGATTTCTTCGCGGAACTTCTGAACCTCGGCGTCGCGTTCCGCCTGTCGCTGTTGCTCCACAGCCCGATCGGCCTCGGCGCCGGACATGCCGCCGACAACGGCTCCGGTGGTACCGCCATAAACAGCACCCCGTGCGGCGGCCTCGCCGACATTACCGCCGAATATCAATGCCGTTACCATGCCGCCAGCGGCACCGGCTACTGCCCCGGTTGTGCCACCTTTTGCGGCCCCTTGGGCGGCGTAGCTGTCGCTCGCGCAACCATTAGCGAGAGCGGCGAAACCTGCCACCGCGACCGCCGTTACCAAACACTTTGTTCTGAGGATTCTCATCGTGATTCCCTGTCATTCTGCGCGACTGATTGTATCAAGTCATTTTAAGCAATCGATCGAAAGCGTGCCAACCACTCCGGAACCCGGCCGGAGAATTCTTGTACTGACACGTTGATCCTGAGATATAACTCTCAGTTCCTGAAAAAGCCGTGGCTGATAAACGGCTTCTCCGAAGCCTCGCAGGCGTCAACCTCCTGCGGGCGCCGAAACATTTCGGTGCGGAAGCAGTCGCCGTAGAGGGAGCAATAGCACATCGTGATGCCCAAATCCGGTGCGCTGCGCATGAGAAGGTTGAGTCCGTTGAGATCTGTACTTTCATACACGCTGAACGGCTGCGCGACACCGCCCGCTTCCAGCATCAAGCCCGGGCTTACGGGCGAGCGCTCACTGCCCAGTGTGTCGCCTTCGTACGACTTGTCGCTTTCCATGTGGGTCGCCATTATTCGGGCAAGGTCGTCCCAGTTGTCTACCTGCTGATCTTTATAGGAGACGTCGAAGCTTTCGATTACAGCCGGCCCGAGACCCTTGTTGGTCAGCACGATCTTGAAATAGGCTTCTCCCTCTGTATCGCCGATGTGCGTCGCCAACCAAACAGATGGCATCACGCTGATACGCGCATTCCTGCGTTCAAGTTCTGCTTCTTCCCGCATTACCTTGGTCTGTTCGAGCGTAATGACCACGGCGGCAACAGCGGTAATTAGCGCGGCCAGGGAGACGAAGACCTCCATGTTGCTACGAATCATCTCGTGCAAGCTGCGATTCTTTTTCCCTGGCTCGTCAGTCAAAGCAGTTCCCCTGTTTCAATTGGATTCTACATGCTCTGCCGGTACTCGATGGGCGAACATCCTTCTCTCTTGCGGAAAGCGCGTCGGAAGTTAGCCGTGTCCTTGTACCCAAGATTTTGTGCGATCGCTTCTACACTGTGTTCGGTTTCACACAGGTATTGCTTTGCCCAGCGCGCCAGTGCCTGTGACTTGAGTTGGCGGAAGCTCGTGTTCTCCGACTTGAGACGCCGGTTGAGCGTACGTTGGGATACATTGAGGTCAAATGCGACATCTTCCAGGTTGGGCAGCGGCGGCTCGCTGGTTCGCAGCAGTCCAGCAATATGCTGTTTGAAAGGTGCGTCCTCGGTTTTAACCTGGCCTTTCAGGGCTTGAGATAGCGTAACTTGCGCCTGGCGCCAGAGCTCAGAGTGATAGTAAGGGGAGGGCAGATCCAGCCAGCGATGCGGAATATCCACCTCGTTGGCCGCGGCGCCGAAGCTAACCTGTCCATGCAGAGTATTGGTGTACTCGGCCGAGTTTTCCGGTTCCGGGACCGTCAAACGAATTTGTGCGTCACTAATTGGCTCGCCGATCAGAGTTTCGATGTATTGCTGCAGCAATATCGTGGCCGTTTCGGTGTGGAAACGCTCCACGTATCCCGTGTCACGGTGGTACAGGATCGTCACGGTCATTCCCCGCAGAGTCGAGCGTGCGTCAATATCAACGTAGGTCGCATGCAGGCGCGTAAAGCTCTCCAGCACTTGCAGGCCCTCTCGCAATGTCGGCGCCGCCGCGATGGCCACACCCACCGGGCCCATGGCGAGCACGTGCATCTGTCGGCCCAGCAGGAAGCCAAGCTGTTCGTCGCCCAGTAAACGATCGCCGGTGCGCAGGATATGCAGGAAGTCCTGCATGGCTATGTCGCCGCCTCGGAGCAATTCATTGCGGCCTGTGGTCTTACCGGCAAACAGCGGTGCGGGGTCGATTCCACGTTGCTCCAGTTCGCGTAACACCAGGCGGGCATAAACGGGGCTGATCCTGTCCATTCTCATTCTCGTCCAGTTTGGCGAATTATGACACCCTTTTGGCGAGATATGCACTCGGCATGGCCAATGGGCACGGCCATAGTTGGAGTACGACGAACAAGCTTCAGGATTAGCCACAATGACTAGGTCCGATGTACTCGATCAGACAGCGCTGGCCTGTGCCCGGCCATATATGGCCAAAGTTGCGTGGCCTACCGTGATATTGGGGTTGGTGCTCTGGTTGTCCTACGTGGCAAGCATTGCAATGGCGCTCATGGGCGTGCTGTCGCTATGGCTGGCATTCCCGATTGTGGTGGCGATTACTTACGCCAGTTACACCGTGGCACATGATTCCGTGCACGGGTCCATCAGCGGCAACAACCGGTCTCTGCGTTGGCTCACCAAGGCACTGGGTTACATGGCGGCCTGGACTATGATGATTCCGCTGACCGCGCACCGCCACGAGCACATGGCGCACCACCGCGATACGAATGACCCTGAACACGACCCGGACTTTCCCGTGAGCCGGATGGGCGACTCCGTGGCGGCCACCATACACGCGACCCTGCAGATCACTCTCGGACAGTTCAGCCACTACTTCAAGCATCGTTGGAAGACGGCGCCTGCGAAACAGAACCTGGTGCTGTGCCTCGAGGTCGCTGCTGCAATGATCCCGCGTCTGGCCATCGTGTTCTCAGGTTACTGGTTGGAAGGCCTCGTCCTGTTCGTGCTGGCCTGGTTCATTGGTGTGGTCATCCTGCTCTACCTGTTTGCTTACATCGTGCATCGGCCGCATGAGCGCACAGGCCGTTATGTCGATACATCGACCATTCTGCTTCCAGGACCGTTGGGCACCCTGCTCACATGGTTATGGTTGTTCCAGAACTACCATTCCATTCATCACCTGTTTCCGCGTGTGCCGTTCTACCAATACGCGAAACTCTACGAAGAAATCGAAGAGGTCCTGGTGACAAAGGGCGCGCCAGTCTACCGTGTTACGGCACGCGGATTGCAGCCGCTATCCGAAGAATTGATTGCTTCAAACGAATACGCGTGATCTCCTTTCTCGTGGGGTTTGTTTCGATTAAAGTGTCCATCAGCACTTAATCCAAAGAGGTCGCCATGCGCGCAGTCATTTGCCTGGTCCTATTCCTCGCCATGGCGGGGGCCACGGCCGATGAGTCTGATTCGCAAGAACGCCGGTTTGACGCCGAACTCGACCGGCGCTTTGTCCTCGGCATTGCGGCGGGGCTCGAGCGTTTCGATACGAACATCAGGGTCGTGGATCGGGACACAGGCAATTCGATCTTCCTCGACGCCGAGGGGAGCTTCGGGTTACCTGAGAGCAAAACCGTGCCAATCCTGTACGGCGCGATACGCATCAATAAAAAGCACGGGCTCGGCTTCTACCATTTCAAGGTCCGTCGATCGGGAACAGCCCTGGCCGTCGACCAGGACTACGGCGGGCTCACCGTAAATGGGACAGCCTCATTCGATGATGATTCGAGCCTGGGATACGTGAACTACAGCTACACCCTGTTCGACGACAAGCGGACCATTATCCGCGCCTTGTTGGGGGTCTACCTGTTGGATCTCGCCTTTACACTTGACGCTGTGGGCGAGATTTCGCTCGACGGGGATCCGATTCAGTCGGGCGAGTACAACGAGACCATAAGTCAGTTCGCGCCGCTGCCGTTGTTCGGCCTGGACTATTGGACGCGTATTACGAACAAGTGGTACCTCGGTGGCAAAGTCGCTTTCATAACAGGTACGTACGATGACGTGTCCGCATTGGCCATCGAAGCGGCGCTTCGTGCGCGCTGGCGGATGACCGATCGGACCTCCCTTATAACCGGGGTCAATTTCATGAGCGCGGACGTCGACATCAAACGGACCAGTACGATTCGCGAGATCAGTTACGGCTTCGAAGGGGTTTACCTGGGGCTCGACTTTAGTTTCTAGAGAGCCTCGAATCCTCGCGGCCAGGATCCGAGAGGAGGACCAGGAACTCGAACGCATTGCTCTCGTTTTCAATGATCTTCTGTCGGTACGGGTCGTCCTCATCGCGAGCCGACATTCTCCAGTACATAAGAATCAAGGTCGTCGCTAATCGTGTGCGGATGAGGTCAAACAACACATCGAATTCTGCGTTCGACAACGGGCTCCGTTGCTCGTAGCCTTCGATAAACGCCTCGATCAATTCAAGCGGGTTCTCGCCGCCGGCTCGCAAGTAGGACGCGGCGATAGCCACATCCATGATTCGAGGTGCCTTGATTGCATCGCCGAAATCGATGAATCCCGACACGTTCCCGTCCGCGTCGATCAGGATATTTTCGGGATTTGCGTCGTTGTGTATGGCTTGAACGGGCAGGGTACGAAGTGTCTCAAGCGAAGAATTTTCGAACTGTGTGAGAACGTCACTCGTGTATCTTTGCGCTTCTTCGTCATTAACGTGAGGCAAGAATTCTTTTAACCGCAGAGCGTCTTGCATATCCCACAGTCCCGCCTGACCGTCGCCATCGAATTCGAATTTCTCCAGCGCCAGGTGGAGTTCGGCGAGACGCTGCCCAAGCCGCCCGGCATTATCGGTGGTGAGCCCGACGTCATGTAGCAGGCTGCCTTCGAGCCAGGTAACGACCCGTAAGCAGTATTGCTGGCCGGCATCGGAGGTAATGACGCTGCGCTTCTGACCCGACACCGTCCTGACGACCCTTGGCGTGTAATCAAAACCGCATTCTTTGAAGTGAGACAGCATGGCGATCTGGAAGTCTGTCGCCACGCGATCTTCTGTTAGTGAAGTGACCTTGACCACAAAGTTTTGGCCGTCCGGACATTTAAGTCGAAAGTTTTGGTCCCGCTCGCTGACAAGCTGGGTGAGGTCGCCGTGCAAACCGTATTCTTTTGCGACAACGGCGGCAACGGAATCGGCAGAAAAGTTGGGCGACGCGACGGTAGCCTGATCCATTGTCTTTTCCGAATCACTCATTGGTGTGTGGTTTCAAGGCGCGCCAGGGCGTATCGGTCTGCGCGAAAACCAGCGGGTATTGCTTCATCCTGCTCAAGCGCAAGTGCGGCCAGCATTAACCCGGTTGCCGGGGCATGCTTGAAGCCGCTGCCGGAAAACCCGCAACCGATAACGGTGTTGTCATCGAGGCGATCGATCACCGGGGTACCGTCCGACATCATTGTGTACATGCAGCTTTCC
>Ga0316194_10000144_pt1 | contig 38790 bp, 35 predicted proteins | sample CroRivsedime1_MG_FD_204936 | JGI IMG/M metagenome (GOLD analysis project Ga0316194, IMG submission 204936) | Coastal sediment microbial communities from Maine, United States - Cross River sediment 1 | ecosystem: Environmental > Aquatic > Marine > Coastal > Sediment | place: USA: Maine...
GCCGCACCCGCCACGATGACTACAATAAACAGCAATCTCAGTACTTTGGCCATCCTCGTCCTCCGTGAGTCATCCGACCCTGTCACAATGTACGCAGATTCGAATGAGGAAGTTCTCGGCTCGCAGAAATCCCCAATCTATAAGACACCGCTCGTGGTGAAACAGTTTCGATACTTGACAGTCTTCTTGGTGTTGGCGACTCTGAGACCGACACGGGAGGTTGCACATGCGCAAGCACGTCACGCTGATCACAGGCGCCGGCGGCGAGATTGGGCACGGCCTGATCGAGCGGCTCACCGCGGATGGCGACGCCGCGATCATCACCATCGACCTCCAGCCCCTCGAACACGGGCTGGCGGCAAGGGTCGAGCAGGAGTACCGGGGCTCGATCCTGGAGACCCACCTGCTCGAACGGATCCTCTCCGAGTACGAGGTCGAGAGGATCTACCACCTCGCCGCCATCCTCTCGACCCGCGCCGAGTTCACGCCGGTCACCGGTCACCAGGTCAACGTGGAAGGGACCCTCAAGCTTCTCGACTTCGCCCAGGCTCAGGGAGAGTCCCACGGGCGGGCTGTCGTGTTCCTCTATCCCTCCTCGATCGCGGCATACGGCCTTCCGAATCTCGAGACCAAGGCCGCCGCCGGCGCGGTGCCGGAGCACAAGTGGAACCATCCCACCACGATGTACGGCTGTAACAAGCTCTACTGCGAGCACCTCGGGCGCTACTTCGCTCGCCACTACAAGCAGCTGGCCGCTGAAACCCTTTCCGGCAAGGTGGATTTTCGCGCCATAAGGTTCCCGGGTCTGATCTCGGCGGTGACGGTTCCTTCGGGAGGGACCTCTGACTTTGCGCCGGAGATGGTCCATGCTGCGGCACGCAACAAGGCTTACACCTGTTTCGTACGGCCCGACACCCGAATTCCATTCATGGTCATGCCCGACGCGGTCGACGCCCTGGTGCGGTTGGCAAGGGCGGATCGCTCCACGCTCAATCAGAGTGTTTACAACATCAGAGCTTTCAACCCTTCAGCGGAAGAAATGAGCTCTTTGGTGTCGGCAGGATTCCCGGAGGCCGAGATCACCTTTGACCCGGATCTCAAACGACAGGCTATCGTCGATAGCTGGCCGGCTGATGTCGACGACTCTGCAGCCCGCGCCGACTGGGGTTTGGCGCCGCGATACGACCTCGAGAGCGGATTCGCCGACTACCTGATCCCCAGGATCCGTGACCTTTATCGGACCTGAACCGCTTTGAGTGGGCATTTACGAACGGTTGCCAAGGCGATCTGCCACGACCCATCAAACCCACGAGTCGGTGTCTCCTCTTCGGGTTGTTTTTCGAGATATAACACGGCTCCACAATATGGGTCGAAGGGGGTCGCCAGAAGTGACTCATCAATAAACACTTCCGGGTCAAAAATAATGCTCCAAGACCGCAAGATGTAGTGTTGACAAGAGTTGGGGGCCCAAGATATAGTGGTCGGAGTCGAGCGCATAGATTCCGCAAGCCGGTGCTTTTGAGTGGGTATCTGGGGGAACTTACGCGCTGAAAAGCGTGAGATCGAGGGGGGACGAGGGTACAACATGAAGGTCACACGTCGCTTTACATGCGCCGGTAAGGACCCTTACGAGAACATCGAGTTTGTAGAGCGATCGTCGGAGATCCGAAACCCCGACGGCACCCTCGTTTTTTCCATGGACGCGGTGAAAGTCCCCGAGAGCTGGTCGCAGGTCGCAGTCGACGTGTTGGTCCAGAAATACTTCCGCAAGGCGGGAGTGCCACAGTTCGGCGACGACGGAACCCCCGAGGTCTCGGAGAGCGGCGAGCCACTGACCGGACCCGAGCGCGATGCGCGCCAGGTTTTCAATCGTCTCGCAGGGTGTTGGACGCATTGGGGCAAAGAGCACGATTACTTCGACTCGGACGAAGATGCCGAGGCGTTCCACGACGAGCTCTGCTTCATGCTGGCCGCCCAGTTCGCCGCGCCCAACTCCCCGCAGTGGTTCAACACCGGCCTGCATTGGGCCTACGGCATCACCGGTCCGGCGCAGGGTCACTGGTACGCCGACCCGAAAACCGGCAAGCTCAAGACCTCGTCCAGCGCGTATGAGCACCCCCAGCCGCACGCATGTTTCATCCAGTCGGTGGGCGACGATCTGGTCAACGACGGCGGCATCATGAATCTGTGGGTGCGCGAGGCGCGCCTCTTCAAGTACGGCTCGGGTACCGGCACCAACTTCTCCAAGCTGCGCGGTGCGGGCGAACCGCTGTCGGGCGGCGGTCGTTCGTCGGGTTTGATGTCCTTTCTCAAGATCGGTGACCGGGCCGCCGGGGCCATCAAGTCGGGCGGCACCACCCGGCGCGCCGCCAAGATGGTCTGTCTCGACCTCGACCACCCTGACGTCGAGGAGTTCATCTCCTGGAAGGCGGTCGAAGAGCGCAAGGTGGCGGCCATCGTGGCCGGTTCGCGTCTCCTCCGGCGGCATCTGCAGGAGGTCCTCGACGCGTGTTTTCCGGAAGACTCGGCGAACCCGGTGATGGATCTCTCGGAGAACACCGAGCTGCGTGACCGGATCGTTTCCGCCCGCCGCCAGGGCGTGCCCGACGGCTCGATCCAGCGGGTGCTGCAGCTCGCGGCGCAGGGTATCCGAACCTATCCGGTTGAAGAGTACGACACGGATTGGGACTCCGATGCCTACTACACGGTGTCGGGACAGAACGCCAACAACAGCGTTCGCGTCCCCAACGCCTTCTTTGGCGCCCTCGAGGTCAACCGAAACTGGACGCTGGTCAACCGCACCGATGGCGAGGTGGCGAAGAAGGTCCCGGCTGCGAAACTCTGGAACGACGTCACTCTCGCCGCCTGGGAGTGCGCCGATCCCGGTCTCCAGTTCGACGACACCATCAACGAGTGGCACACCTGCCCCGCGAGTGGTCGTATCAACGCCTCCAACCCCTGTTCGGAGTACATGTTCCTTGACGACACTGCCTGCAACCTGGCTTCCCTGAATCTGGTCAGATTCCTCGGTGAGGATGGACATCTCGACATCGAGACCTTCCGTCACGCCGTGCGGCTCTGGACCATCGTCCTCGAGATCTCGGTGCTGATGGCTTCGTTCCCGTCGCGCCGCATCGCCGAGCTCAGCTACCGCTACCGGACGCTGGGCCTCGGTTTCGCCAACATCGGTTCGTTGTTGATGCGGATGGGTATTCCCTACGACTCGGACGAGGGCCGTTCGATCTGCGGAGCCATCACCTCCATCATGACCGGCGAGTCCTACACGACCTCGGCCGAGATGGCCAAAGAGCTCGGGCCCTACCCCGGTTATCAAGAGAACCACGAGCACATGCTGCGGGTCATCGGCAACCATCGTCGGGCGGCGTATGACGCGCCTCCAGAGATGTACGAGGGCCTGACCATCAAACCGGTGGGACTGTTGTCCGAAACAACGCCGCCGGACCTCCTGGCGGCCGCGCGCGACGTCTGGAACAGGGCCGTCGAACTCGGCACCGAGCATGGCTTCCGCAACGCCCAGGCGACAGTACTGGCGCCCACCGGCACCATCGGTCTGGTGATGGACTGCGACACGACCGGCATCGAACCGGACTTCGCCCTGGTCAAGTTCAAGAAGCTGGCCGGCGGGGGCTATTTCAAGATAATCAACCAGGGCATCCCGGCGGCGCTCACGACCCTTGGCTACTCGAGCGAGCAGATCGACGAGATTGTCGCCTACACCATCGGCCACGGCACCCTCGAAGGCTGCCCGACGATCGATCATGAGGCCCTCAAAGCCAAAGATCTCAGCGACGAGGTCATCGCTCAGGTGGAGAAGGCGTTGCCGACCTCCTTCGAGATCTCCAACGCATTCGCACCGCACGTGGTGGGCGAAGAGAATCTCCGCAAGCTAGGCTTTTCGGATGAGGAGATCGGAGATTGGACCCTCGAAGTCCTCGCCCGTCTCGGATTCAGCGCCGAGGAGATCGAAACCGCCAACACCTGGGCCTGCGGCACCATGACCGTTGAGGGCGCCCCCCATCTCGCGACCAAGCACCTGCCGGTCTTCGACTGCGCCAATCGCTGCGGAAAGCGCGGCACGCGATCGATTCGCTACGACGGCCATATCCTGATGATGGCGGCGGCCCAGCCCTTTATCTCGGGCGCCATCTCCAAGACCATCAATATGCCTGCCGAGGCGACCCTCGACGACATCAAGCGCGCCTACTACCTGGCGTGGCAGAAAATGCTCAAAGCAGTGGCGCTCTATCGTGACGGGTCCAAGCTGAGTCAGCCGCTGAGCATCGCGATGGACGTCGAGGAGGAGCAGGCTCTGACCGAAGCGGTGGCCTCGGGCGATCCGGCGAAGGTCGCCGAATCGATGGCCGAGCGCGTCGTGATCCGCTACCAGGCGCGTCGCAACCGCCTGCCCGGCCGGCGCACCGGCTTCACCCAGAAGGCTTCGGTGGGTGGCCACAAGGTTTATATCCGCACCGGCGAGTACGAAACCGGCGCGGTCGGCGAGATTTTCCTCGACATGCACCGCGAAGGCGCCGCCTTCCGCTCCTTGATGAACTGCTTCGCGATTGCGGTATCGCTCGGCCTCCAATACGGTGTGCCGCTCGAAGAGTACGTCGATGCCTTCGTCTTCACCCGCTTCGAACCCTCGGGCATGGTCGGCGGCCACGACCGCATCAAGATGGCGACCTCGGTCATCGACTACATCTTCCGCGAGCTCGCCATCACCTACCTCGACCGCGACGATCTCGCGCAGGTGTCGCTCGAGGACTTGCGCCACGACGCCGTCGGCACGGGCTCCGACCAACACAAGATTCCGCCCGACCCCAACGACGTGGCCGAGGTTCACGCGATCGCGGTGAACCAGAGCGGCGGCGAATTGGCCTCGGAATCGCCCCCCGTCGCAACCGGGCGCAGCGCGCTCAGGCGGGACCAGGCCGCGGCTCAGAAGGCACGCTACATGGGCTACGAGGGTGACCCGTGTCCCGAGTGTGGCGCGCTCACGCTGGTACGGAATGGCACCTGCCTGAAGTGCGACTCGTGCGGGGGAACCACCGGCTGTTCATAGAAGCGTTTCTCGCTTCGGCGACGACCCGGTGAGCGCTTCCCGCTTCGGCGACTACCCTGGGGAGCGCTTCCCGCTTCGACGTGCAAGGTGCCACCCTTCGCATTGTCTTCGTCGCCCTTCCGGCAGAAGCGCACCGATGACAATGCGAAGAGTGGCACCGGTGTCGTCGACGCCTCAACGCGCGTCTCACTGAGGCTCAGTCTCCGAGGTCGCCGAGGGTTGGAACGAGGTCGGCGGCGGCTGCGATATCCGGCGCCATGTAGCGATCGTCCTCGAGGCGCGGCACCTTTTCACGCAACCTGGAGGCGGCGAGTTCGAGCGCCGGTGAGGTCTTGAGCGGACGCTGGAACTCGAGCGCCTGAACGGCGGCGAGGTACTCCATTCCGAGGACCTGCTGGGTCAGCTCCACAACCCGCGCCAGCTTGCGGGCCGCCCACGTGGACATCGAAACGTGGTCCTCCTGGCCGGCCGAGGTCGGGATCGAGTCGACTGACGCCGGATGCGCGAGGGTCTTGCACTCCGAGACGAGCGCCGCTGCCGAGACCTGAACCATCATGAAGCCGGAGTTGAGACCCGCGTCGGGCGACAGAAATCGGGGCAGGCCGGAGAGGGCGGTGTCGACCATCCGCGCGAGCCGTCGTTCGGAGATTGACGCGACATCCGTGAGCGTCGCCGCCAGATAATCGAAGACCGCGGCAATCGGCGCTCCGTGGAAGTTGCCGCCTGAGATCAACCGACCCTCGGCAAAGACCATCGGGTTGTCAGTGGCCGAGTTGAGCTCGATCTCGAGTACCCGATGGGCGTGCTCGAGGGCGTCGCGGCCGGCGCCGTGCACCTGTGGTGAGCAACGCAGGGAGTAGGCGTCCTGGACCCGTCCGCACTCGCGATGGGACTCGCGAATGTCCGAACCCACCAACAGATCGAGCAATCGCGCCGCGCTGACGCCCTGCCCGGGGTGCGGACGCGCGGCATGCACCGCGGGGTCGAAGGCGGCGTCGGTCCCGGCCATGGCGTCGAGGGTCAGGGCGCAAATCACGTCTGCGGCGTCGAGCAAACGGCGAGCGTCGGCGACGGCCAGAGCACCGACGGCGGCCGATGCCTGGGTGCCGTTGATCAACGCGAGACCTTCCTTGGCTTCGAGGTGGAGGGGCTCGAAGCCGGCCCCCGCCAGGGCCTCGCCACCGGATAAACGTTCACCGTTGACGATCGCCTCGCCCTCCCCCACCAGGACCAGCGCGAGATGGGCCAGCGGTGCAAGGTCTCCCGAAGCGCCGACCGAACCCTGGCATGGCACCACCGGGTGGACACCGGCTTCGAGAAGCTCGAGGATCCGCTCGACCACCGGCGGCCGGCAGCCGGCGTGGCCGGTGGCAAGGACGTTTGCACGCAGCAGCAGCATGGCCCGCACCACATCTTCGGCAAACGGTGCACCCACCCCACAGGCGTGAGACCGCAGGAGATTGAGCTGTAGCTGTTCCAGCTGGTCCGACGAGATCCGGACCTCGGCGAGCTTGCCGAACCCGGTGTTGATGCCGTAGACGACTTCGCCAGAGTCAAGGATCTCCTCGACCACGCGACGCGCCTCGGCCACCTTTTTGTGCGCGTCGGCATCGAGAGTCACACCCACGCCGTGGCGCGCCACAGCCTCCACCCCGGCGATGTCGAGGGTGCGGCCGTCAACCGATACCGGATTCGTCATCTGATATCACGCTCAACCTGCGGTGAGCTGGTCGATGAGATCGATGTAGGCTTGCATGGCCTCGTCGGAGGACATCCCGCGTCGCTTCTCCCAGGCGGCATATTTTGCCGCTCCCCGGAAATCGAATCCCGACGGGGCTTCGCCCTGCACGTCTCCCTCGGTAGCTTGTTTGTAGAGACTGTAGAGCTCGAGCAGCTTTTCGTTGGATTGGTTGGGAAGCCCCTTCGCCTTTTCAATCGAGGCTTCAAACTGTTCTTTAAGATCCATGGTTCCTCCTTCGGTCAAATGGCATTGTAACTGGAAGATGGCAACCCGGTCAGCGCTCCCCGCTTCGGCGAGCAAGGTGCCACTCTTCGCATTGTTTGAATTCGTCGCCTCGAGAGCCTGAGACGCTTCATGGGCAAACAATGCGAAGGGTGGCACCGGTGTCGTCGACGTAGCTAAGCGCTCATGATGGGCGGGTGGCACCTGTGCGGGAGCGACCGTGGCCACGGGCGCCAGCCCGTGGGTGGCGGGTCTTTCGGGAACGGGGACGGGAACGACTAGAAAGGCGAGAAGCCGCCGTCGGACCAGAAGTCCTGGCGGACACCGTTGTAGAGCGATTGCAGAGTTTCGAGGTGTTCTTTCTCCCAGTCGGCGAGGAACTGGTAGAACTCGCGAACCTCCTTCTCGGAGGTGTTCTCGGCCGCGCCCGAAAAGTATTTGATGGCATTGGTCTCCAACGTCATGCCGATCGAAAGGGCCCCGAGCTCGAAGTCAGCGCCCTGGGCCTGCTGCTTGAACTCGTCTGTGAAGATTGTTGCCGTGAAATCCCGTAGGTCCGGATCGCGAAAGCTGACGTTGAACGCGGCGAGGCCCTTTTCTTCGTATGAACCGATCACTGACTGCAGATAGGACTTGTGCTGGACCTCGTCGCGGGCAAGCTTGTCGAAGAGCTCCTGGACCGCAGGCTTCGAGGCCCGGTCGGCCGCCATCGAGTAGAAGGTGTAACCGTCAACCTCGATCTGAAAGGCCTTCTTCAAAATCTCGCGAATCTCGTCGTTTGCTTGTGTCATCTTCCCCGTCTCCGTATCCGTCTCCGTATCCGTGCCCGATCAGACGCCACCCTCAAACACCAACGTCTCCCGATCTAGCGGCTCCGGCGGAATTGCCGCCTCTTCGACCGGCACCCAGGCGATGGCTCCGGTCGGGCAGAAGGGCACGCAGCGCGGGTCGCCGCCGCACAGGTCGCATTTCTGGACGCAGTGATAGGTCTCATCCCACAGCATGTTGCCAAAGGGGCAGCCTGCAACGCACATCCGGCAGGAAATGCAGCGCGATCGCACCATTTCGATGGCGCCGGTTTCCGAGTTGCGCGCCAGGGCCTCGGTCGGGCAGACCGCCACACACGCAGCGTCGTCGCACTGGAAGCAAACGATGGGCGTGCCCAGCTCGGGACCGCGGCGGCGGATGTTGATGCGGGTCTTGGCCGGCCGACCTTCCGAACCGTGGGCAAAGGCGCAGGCCAGCTCACACTTGCCGCAGGCGATGCAGCGTTCGACCGAGACCTTGAAGATCATTTTCATCACTTCACCACCTGGAGTTTTTCAAAGGTCTTCGCCATCTCCCGCCTCTTGCTCCGATCAGACGTCTCGAAGTAGGTCATCGGCACACCACTCCGCTCGGCGAAATGCTGCGCCTGTTCCTTGGTGATCACCGCCTCCCCGGTTTTGGGATCACGCAGCATCTCAAACTCCTTGCCCCATATCTTGCGGTGGGCATTCGAGGTCTCATACGGGATGCAGTCGGTCGGGCAGATCTCGGCGCAGGCCAGACAGCCGATGCAGTCCGGCGGCGGCTCATTGAAGGGCGGCGCGATCTCGCGGCCCCAGCCGCGGTTGATCGAAGAGATGGCGGACACCCCAATGTGGTCGCAGACCCTGGTGCAGAGGCCACAGAGGATGCAGTCGTCGGGTTCAGGGTTTGGGGTGTACGAGGTCTGTTCGATACCGAATTCGAGGGCCAACTTCTGAATCAGCGGTGCGTTCGGACAGCGTGCGAGCAGGAGATCGAGGACCACCCGGCGGGTCTCGATGATCCTCTCGGAGTCGGTGACCACTGTCATCCCCTCCTCGACCGGATGGTTGCAGGCGGTGACGACCTTGAACCAGTCGTCGTCCCAGTTGGCCTGCGACATGTCGACCACGCACAGACGGCAACCTCCCCACGGCTCGAGACCGTCGAATTGACAGAGGGTCGGCACTTCGACCCCGGCCGCTCGTGCCGCATCGAGAAGAGTGGCATCGGAGTCCACCGTCACCCATCGCCCATTGACCGTCAGCGTCGGCATCACACCACCTCCGCCTTCTCGAGCTCGTGCTTCGGAAATGTTCGGATCGAGTCGGTGGGACAGACATCGACGCAGGCGCCACAGGAAATGCAGGCCTCGTGGTCGATCACGTGCAGCTCTTTCACGACCCCGGTGATGGCATCCACCGGGCAGGCCTTGAAGCACAGGTGGCAGCCATCGCACTCCTCCTCGATGATCTCGAAGGCGGTGAGCTCGCGACAGACGCCGGCCGGACAGGCGTGGTCCGAGATGTGGGCCTCGTACTCCGAACGGAAGTAACGTAGGGTCGACAGGACCGGGTTGGGCGCAGACTTCCCGAGCTCGCACAGGCTGCCGAGCTGCATGCCGGCGGCCAGTCTTTCGATCAGCTCGATGTCACCGTCCTTGCCGTTGCCGGCGATGATCCGGTCATAGACATGGAGCATCTGTTTGAGACCCTCGCGGCACGGCGTGCATTTTCCGCAGCTCTCCTCTTCGAGAAACGCGAGGAAAAAGCGTGACACATCGACCATGCAGGTGCGATCGTCCATGACGATCATGCCGCCCGAGCCCATCATCGACCCGGCCTCGGTCAGCTCCTCGTAGTCGACCGGCAGGTCGAGCAGCTCCTCCGGTACGCAACCGCCGGACGGGCCGCCGGTCTGCACCGCCTTGAACGGCCGGTCCTTGAGGATGCCGCCACCGATGTCATAGATGATGTGGCGCAGAGTTGTGCCCATGGGCAGCTCGATGAGGCCGGTGTTCTTGACCTTGCCGACCAGAGAAAAGGCCTTGGTCCCCTTCGACCTCTCGGTCCCCATCGATGCGAACCACGCCCCGCCGCGCTCGATGATGGCGCCGATCCCGGCCCAGGTCTCGACGTTGTTGAGCACCGTCGGCAGGTCGAAGAGCCCTTTCTCGGTCGAATGCACGTACTTGGCGCGCGGCTCGCCGGTCTTGCCCTCGAGCGAACGCATCAGGGCCGACGATTCGCCACATACGAAGGCGCCGCCGCCACGCGAGATCTTGATATCGAAGTCGAAGCCCGAGCCCATGATGTTTTCGCCCAGCAGACCGTACTTTCGAGCCTCCCGAATGGCGATCGTCAGGTGAACCACCGCCAGCGGATACTCGTCGCGGACATAGATAAATCCTTCATTGGCGCGGACGGCATAGGCGCCGATGATCATCCCCTCGATGACCGAGTGCGGGTCCCCCTCCATGATCGAGCGGTCCTTGAAGGCGCCCGGATCGCCCTCGTCGCCGTTGCACAGCACGTAACACCGCTCGCCGGGCGCGTCTTTGCACGACTGCCATTTGCGGGCGGTGTTGAAGCCGGCGCCGCCGCGGCCGCGCTGGCCCGAGGTCGCCACCTCGCCAATGACTTCGTCGGGTGTCATCTCGAACAACGCCTTTGCCACGCCCGAGTAAGCGCCCTGAGCGATCGCATCGAGGATGTCGGTCGGATCGATACGGCCGATGTTGCGCATCGCCACCCGAACCTGATGTTTGTAGAAAGGCACTTCCTCGTACTGCTCGACCCGCTCACCGGAGACCGGGTCCTTGTAGAGCAGACCGGGGATGATCTCACCGCCAACCAGGGTCTTTTCGACGATCTCCTCCACCCGGCCCGGTTTGACCTTGGTGTAGAGGATGCCTTGGGGATTGAGGACTACCAGCGGCCCCCGTTCGCAGAAGCCGTGGCAACCGGTGGATTTGACGAAGAGATCGACTGTCGCATCGATACTGCGCTTGGCAATCTCGTCCGCGAAGGCCTCCGCCACCTCTTTCGAACCGGATGCGAGACACCCGGTGCCGCAGCACACCAGAACCTGTTGCGTGCGATTGGCCTCGTTCTCGAGCGCTTGTGCACGTAGCGCTTCGAACTGGTCGTTGGACTCAATTCTCATCGGCGCCTCCCTCGGCCAGGTACTTGGAAACCCGTGCCGGTTTGGCGCTGCCAAAATATTTCTCGCCGACGATCACCAATGGTGCCATCGCACACGCTCCGACGCAGTTGACGGTCTTGACAGTGAACTTGAAATCTTCGGTGGTCTCGTCGGGACCGACGCCGAGCTGCCGTTCGAGCTCCTCGACCAGCTGGCCGGCGCCACGGATGTGGCAGGCTGTGCCCACGCACACCTTGACGATGGTGTCTCCCTGCGGCTCGAGCGAAAATGCCTTGTAGAAGGTCGAAACCGAAAACACCTTGGCCAACGGGACCTCGAGGGCCTCGGCTACCCGTTCGAGGACGTCGCACGGCAGGTAGTTATACGCGCGGTGTACGTCCTGCAGAACCTGGATCAGGGCCGGTTCCTCATGCGGATAGCGCCCGAGGATCTCCTCGGCCTTGCTGAGGTCGGAGCACGGAGTCTCAGCCATTCACCCTCCTCTAAGCTTCTACCGGTTCAGGCTGCTTGGCGGCTGCGCCGAGCTCGTAGCCCTTGCGCAGCGCCTCGATATTGACGTCGATCACCGCCGGTTTGGCGGCGAATGTCTCCCGGATCACTTCGATCACGCTATCGACAGCAACTGCATCGGTGGCACCGAGATAGGCGCCGAGCGCAACCATATTGGCGCCCCGGGGGTTGCCGAGATCGGATGCCAACTCGTTCGCAGGAATTTCGATCACCGTCAGGTCATCCCGCGTGGCGCTGCGGTTGATCAGGGAAGAATTGATGAGCAGTAAGCCGCCCTCGCGAATGTCGGGCTCGAACTTTTCAAGCGATGGAAGATTCATCGCAACCACAGCGCGCGGTGAGCGGATCACCGGGGATCCAACCGGTTTGTCGGAGATCACCACCGTACAGTTGGCGGTGCCGCCACGCATCTCGGGCCCGTAAGAGGGAAGCCACGAGACCTCCATGCCCTCGTGCATGCCCGCGTAGGCCAGCATCTTGCCGATCAGGAGAATGCCCTGTCCGCCAAACCCGGCCATGATCACGTCGCTCTGCATGATCCCTCCATTCAATCGACCATCGGCTTCGGTTCTCGGCTGCCGCTTTCGGGGGTCTTGAAAATCCCCACCGGGTAATAGGGCAGCATGTTCTTTTGGAGCCAGCCGGTTGCCTCCACGGGCGGTATCCCCCAATTCGTGGGGCAGGTCGACAGGACCTCGACCAGAGAGAAACAGGTTTCCTCGACCTGATATCTGAAGGCGCGGCGCAGCATCTCCTTGGCGTGGACCGACACCAGCGGATTGTGGACCGTGGCGCGGGCAACAAAGGCGGGGGTCCGCAGGGTCGCCATCATCTCGGCGATCCGGATCGGGTGGCCTGTGCTGTCGACATCGCGTCCGAGCTGGCAGGTCGTAGCCACCTGGCCGGGCATGGTGGTTGGCGCCATCTGGCCTCCGGTCATCCCATAGATCGCGTTGTTGACAAAGACGACCGTGATTTTTTCGCCGCGGTTGGCGCAGTGGATGATCTCTGCCATTCCGATCGAGGCGAGGTCGCCGTCGCCCTGGTAGGAGAAAACAACGAGATCCGGTCGCGCCCGCTTGACGCCGGTCGCAACCGCCGGCGCGCGCCCGTGGGCGGCCTCCTGAAAATCGACGTTGAAGTAGTTGTAGGCGAGGACCGAGCATCCGACCGGCGCGATACCGACAGTGCGTTCGCGGATACCGAGTTCGTCGATGACCTCGGCCACCAGACGGTGGATGAGGCCATGGGTGCAGCCGGGGCAGTAGTGGGTGGTGACGTCGGCCAGGGACTCGGGTCGGGCGAAGACTGTTTCAGCCAATGTGCACCTCCTCCGAGCTGCCCTCGATCATTGCCATGACCTTGGCCACGACCTCGTCGGGCGACACCAGCATGCCTCCCATTCGGTTGAGAAAGTGGATCGGCCGGCTGCGAGCCAGGGCGAGCTCGACATCCTCGATCATCTGGCCGGCCGAGAGCTCGACCACCAGTACCGCGCTCGCCTTCAGGGCCGCCTCGCGAACCGCCCTATAGGGGTACGGGAAGAGCGTGATGGGACGAACCATCGCGACCGCGACCCCCTGGTCGCGGAGCTCGTCGATGGCGGTGGAGCAAACCCGGGCGACGGTCCCATACGCGACGATCAGGACGTCGTAGTCCTCGTCCGTGCCGTAGTCGGCAAAGCGCACCTCGTCGCGGACGATGGTCTCATATTTCTCGGTAAGCTCGTGGTTGTGTCGTTCGAGCTCCTCGGGGTCGAGGAAGAGCGAGTTGACGACATTGGTTGGCCGGCTGCCGTCACAGCCGGTGGTCGCCCAGGTCTTGGGCTCGAGGTCCTTGATCGGCTCCCGGCCCTCGCGGAACTCCACTGGCTCCATCATCTGGCCAATGAGACCGTCACCGAGGATCATCACCGGGTTACGGTAGTAGTCGGCGAGATCGAATGCGTCCTGTACCAGATCGGCGGCCTCCTGGATCGACCACGGCGCCAGCACCAGCACCCTGAAATCACCGTGACCGGAGGCCTTGGTCGCCTGGAAATAGTCCCCCTGGCTGGGGAGAATCCCGCCAAGACCAGGCCCCGCGCGGACGATATTGACGATCACCACCGGCAGCTCTGAGCCCGCCAGATAGGAGATGGCCTCCGACATCAAGGAGACCCCGGGTGACGACGAAGACGTCATGACGCGCTCGCCCGCGCCCGCAGCGCCGTAGATCATGTTCGAAGCCGCGACCTCGGACTCGGCCTGTACAAAGGTGCCGCCGATTTGTGGCAACCGCATCGACAAGTACTCGGGGATCTCGTTCTGGGGGGTGATCGGATAGCCGAAGAAGAGCTTGCAGCCCGCCTGCACAGCCGCCTCGCCGATGGCCTCCGATCCCTTCATGAGTTTCTTCGTCATGCGGGTCTCCGATCGGTCTCAACAAGGGACAAGTTTCCCCGCGTCCGTGTCCGCGTCCGCGTCCGAAAAATCCCCGCATTGGAGTGCCGCCATTCGGGCACGGGCACGGGCGCGGACGCGGACACGGACGCGGGGAATTTCATTACTCTGACTCCCATCAATAACTGAAGTAGTGGTACATCGCCCCGTTGACCTTCATTTCAATGGCCACGTCGGGGCAGGTGATGCAGCACAGCCGGCAGCCGATGCAGCGCTTCTGCTCGACCATCTCGGCATAGAAGTAGCCCTTGTTGTTGATTTTCCTGCCCATCCCCAGAATCTGTTGCGGGCACGCGTGAACGCAGAGCTCGCACCCCTTGCAGCTGTCGGGGCTGATGATGATCTGCGGCATCGGCGCTCCTTTCTCAGTTGACGACGAAGAGCGGCCCGGTCGTCCGGCGCTCGCGGCTCTGCGCGAACGGCGGCATCACGATGCGACGCATCGCGATCACGGGACACTCGAAATTTTCCTGTCGAAGGTCTGCCGCCAAATCCTCGGTCACAGTCACTGCAACCAGCGGCACTTCGGCCAGTTCTGCGGTTTCGACCGCCCGGCGGTAGCCGTCGAGCACGACCACGGGAGTAGTCTCCCCCATCAGATGGGTATTGGAGATCAGACCGGAAACGGGCACCCGGCCGACCGCCTCGATTTCCCGGATCATATGAAGCGCACGTTCGGGGTCGGGGGTCGACGGACGACGGAAGTTGAGTACCAGCAGGCAATCGGTGTCATCGAACGGCACGACATCCGACAGCGATCCGAGGACCCGGGCGCCGATCTCGTCGCCACCGACGTCCATGATCAGCCGTCGGTCGGGATCGCGGAGGTGGCTGCGGATCTGCGGAACGATGATCGGCAGATCGGCATGGACGTTGGCGCCTGTCGGCGCCAGCAGCTCGATGCCGGCATCCGACAGAATCGCGCGGGCCGAGCGCGAACGGAAATAGGGCTTGACGACGTCGAGGTCCGCGAGGGTGATCCGCACCCCGCCGGCGGCCAGTTCGAGGGCGCCGTTGAGCGCGATCTCGGTCTTGCCGCTGCCGAAGTGGCCGACGAGTATGGTCACCCGTTTCCGATACAAGCCCTTTCTCCAGTTCGTTAGGATTCGAGAATCCGGGGGATCAGCATAACCCGGCCGGCGTCTTCCCGGCAAGGTATGTGAAATTCTTCACGAACGCAAGTCGAGTATTGAGACGCAGTTACAGCACTATACCAACGGCACTCGCGGGGAATAGATCGATTCCCTCAGTCCTGACTCAACGCCCTTTCGAGCTCACGTCGCGCCTCCTCCGACCCCGGGCTCCTCATCGCAACGAAGCGAAGGTGATCGACGCCCTCGTCACGACGCCCGACGGAACACAGGGAGAGCCCGAGGAGGCGCCGGATGCCGATGTCTTCAGCACAGCTTGGTTGGACCTGTTCCAGGACCTCGACGACCTTCTTCGGGTCGGGGAAGACCCTGGCGTGGATCTGCGCCAGGTTGAAGGCGGCGTCACAGTAGCCGGGGTATTCGTCGAGAGCCGCCTGGTACAAACCGGTGGCGACGGTGAAATCGCCGTGGGCGCGGCAGGCCTCGGCCTCGTTGAAGAAGGCCTGGGCGTCGGGCACCCGGAGGGCGGGAAGGGGTCGCGCCAGAATCGCCCCCACGACGGCCACAACCACTGAAACGACGACACGTCGGCCGATCTGCCAATCGACCGGCCGGGAACGCAACCAGTCGCACCAGGCGACAACCGCCGCGGCGGCAAAGATGATGCAAACGGCCGCCAGCGGCATTCGGAAACGGGCGTTGATGAAGAACGGGATCACGGTCGCCGAGTACACGACGACAAAGATCAGCACCAGAAATTTCGGTTGGCGCCGTCCACCGCCTATTACCAGACCCGCCAACGCCAGCGGCAAGACCAGCCAGATTCTGAGGGTTGCCCAGGAGTAGATCGAGGAGTGCCGGGTAACGAACTCGATGACCCGGTTGTTAGAGACTTCATGGGCATTGATCAGGATGAATGCCTTGAAAGCTGTGTGTCGAAGCGCCGGCACGGGAGCATCGCGAATGTACTGCCAGGCCCGGTCGTACCAGTAGTCCGATATCTCGCGCGGCGTCGCACCGGGGTCACCCAGCGCCTCGCGCGCGATCCGGACCTGGTCCTCGTGACCACCCCAACGGTCGGGGCGGGTTCCGGGCACGACGGCAGTGACGCCGTCCGATTGAGGGTTGTTGCCGATAAAGAAGTTCACTCCGCCGTTGGCCGCTACCAGGACGAGATCACCATCGGCAAGGTAGTTGTGGAGGGTCACCGGAGCGATGGGCAGGGCAACGCCGACACCGAAGAGAACCGCCTCGCGCAGAGCCGTCCGCGCCCTCTCAGATCGCCAACCGGTGACCACGATCCACGCGCCGACGACCGCGACGAAGGGCAAGATTGTTGGTCGGGCGACAGCGGACAGGCCGAAAACCACACCGGCCGCAGTCCACAGGAACTTTCGATTGTCGGCGGCGGCGCGGAGCAGAAGGTCGAGGCCGAGGAGATCGAGAAAGACGATGACGGTGACGACGAGGAGCTCGTTGGCAAAGTAGAGAGACATCCCGTAGACGGCGCTGATAGCGAAGGCGACGAGCGCCACCGACCGATCAAATATCCGGTCCGCCAGTCGATAGATCAGCCAGCAGCTGGCCACGCTGAGCAGGATCTGGAGGAGCTTGACAAGAGTCTGGCTGGGTCCGACCAACGAATAGACGACGCCGAGGATCCAGGGGTAGAGAGGGGCCTGGAAGAAGGTCTCGCCGTGAGACCACTCTCCCGCTGCCGCCGCCAATGCGACCTCATGGTAGACCTGCGAGTCGAGGGTGAGGTTATCGGCGTACGGGCTGGCGTACATCTCGAGGAAGAAAACGACCCGCCACAGCAGCGCGACCGCAAGAAGAGCGACGACGATCAGTTGTCCTGTGTCGAATCTCCGGTCCCGCAAAGATGTGGAGGTCTCGGAATCCATCCGTTCCATTGTGCCGTGTTCCGCCTCATTCCGGAAAAAAACGCAGAGGCGCGGAGGCGCAGAGCCGCAGAGGTTTTTTGAACGTATGAATCCAGCTTGATAGGCGTTAGCTCTCAGTGAATTGTCGAATACGGTCAGTAGCAGCCAGGGTCTATCTTCTTCTCCGCGCCTCTGCGTGGGCGGAGGGGTGGGCGGGCTCTGCGTCTCTGCGTTGAAAAAGTCGCGCTGGAGGACGACCCTACTCTCGTTCCTTCTCCTCTGCGGCCATGCGGATGAAGCGGGCGGCGCACTCTGGGTAACCGGTGCAGCTACGACAGACGTCGTCATCAATGAAACCAAACTCGGTCGGGGCGCAGACGGTGATCGCGGGGTCCTTGGCGCCATCGAGTTCAGCCAGGAACTCTTCATCCTGATCTGCAATCGCGCCGCCGGTGCGGGCGCGTTCCTCGGCTTCCCGGACGTTGACGTCCCAGCCCCGATTTCGGTCCTCAGCCTGTGCGTCTTCAGACTTGATCACCGTTTCGGCGCGACGCTTCTTGAGTTCGAACGCCAATATTCTACGGCTCGGGAGCCGTCTTATGGCCAGGAAGAACAGATAACCCGAGGAGACTCCGGCAATGTTGGCGAGGCCTCCGACAAGCCCGTACGAGAGACTCGAATAGACAAGGATGGCGCCGGCGATTACAGCGAGGTATTTGACCTTGACCGGAATGATGAAGAAGAGCCGGAACTCGACCTCGGGGTAGAGGGTGGCGAAGGTAAAGAGCAGACACGTTCCGAAGCCGACGTCTCCGTAAAGGGGCTTGGCGAGGGCGGCGGCGGTCAGCGACGCGCCGAACGTCGAAATAAGCCAGAACGCCAGGAAGCGCGGAGAGCCCCAGTTCTCCTCGATCGGTCGGGCCATGATCCACAGCACCAGCATCGAGATGAAGAACCAGAACATGCTGCTGCCGTGAACGAATTGGTAGGTCACCAGGGTCCAGGGCCGGGCGCCGATATTGCCGGGGATGAGGGCCAGCGCACGCAACCCTTCCGGCATGGTCGCGCTCAAAATGAAGACCGCGAAGTGGGCAAAGATGAGGCCCTCGGTCAGGTGCCAGTGCTCACGCTGCATCAGCGTCTCCCCAGCCGTCGTTCCATTTCCTCCTGGCTCAGGCGGAGGATGATCGGCCGCCCGTGTGGGCAGCGGTATGGGTTGTCGGTTGTCACCAGATCCTCGAGAAGGGCCCGTTGCTCCTGATGGGATAGCTGGTGGTTGACCTTGATCGCGCCCCGGCACGAGAGCGAAGCCGCGATCTCTTCCGAGAGCTCCTCGGCCGCACGCTCGGGAACTCCGTCGAGGGCGGTGGCGCGATCGAGGATTTCCTCCACAACCTGGTCAACCGCCTCGGGCTCGAGCTCCGGCGGCACCGACGAGACTTTGATGGTGTCAGGCCCGAAGACCTCGGCCTCGATGCCGACCCGCCGCAACAGATCCTCGACCACGGGCACCGCGGCCGTCATGGCCTCCCCGAGCTCGAGCAGACGGGGTGCCAGGAGGCCCTGCGAAGGGGCCTCGCCTGAGTCGAGCCGCCTCAGGATCCGATCGTAGAGGACCCGCTCGTGAGCCACGTGCTGGTCGACGATCACGAGACCGTGGCCGTCCTCCAGAAGGAGGAAGGAATCGCGATACTGGCCGATGAGTCGACCGAAGGGAGTATCGGCGGGCCCCGGTTTGGCTCCGGACCTTTTCGCCGGGTGGTGGCCGGAGATCGGTGTCTCCGTGCCCTCAAGCGTCTCGCCAATAGCGACCTCGGGGTCGACATCGTACGCCGGGTGGGCAAAGAGCGGAGCTCCACCGGCGAGACGACCCCGCACGAGTTCACCGTATCTCCCTGCCCCATGCTCGGCCACAGAGCCCTCTTCCGGCTCACCCTCATCGAGACGACTGACCGCGACCCTTCCCTGGGAGGCGGCAACGCCTTCCCGCACGGCTCGCTCGATGAGGGCAAAGACCGCACCCGCGTGAGCGAACCGGACCTCGGCCTTGGCCGGGTGGACGTTGACGTCGACGGACTCCGGCGGCAACCTCAAATCGATCACCACACGTGCCCCACCAAAACCACTGCCACCGCCACGCAGAACTCGCAATACCGCTCCCACCAGCAGCCGGTCGCGCACCGCGCGGCCGTTGACCAGCAGGGTCAGGGTTGGTCTTCCACGCCCACCACCCGGAGCCAACAGACCCTGCACTTCGCCGCCGGCGCCTTTCGCTTCGAAGCGGGTGACTCGATCAGCCTTGCGCCACAGGTCCTTGAGCCGGCGGGAGGCATCGGCCACCGCCGGCGCGTCGATCAGGGTCCGATTGCCATGGCGGAGTACGAAGGCCACATCGGGCCGGGCCAGAGCCGCTCCCCACAGAGTCTCCTGCGCGTGGCGAAGCTCGGTCTCGGGTGATCTCAGAAACTTGCGGCGTGCCGGCACGTTGAAAAACAGATCTCGGACCTCGACGGTGGTACCCCGTGCACGTGCCGCGGCCTCGGCGCCGAGGATCCGTCCACCCTCAACCGTCACCCGAGCCCCACCCTTCGACGGGTCCTCGGCGGTGAGGATCACAAACCGCGACACCGCTGCGATCGATGGCAGTGCCTCGCCACGGAAGCCGAGCGTACCAATGTGCAGAAGATCTTTGTCGGTACCGATCTTGGAGGTCGCGTGACGTTCGAGGGCGAGCAGGGCATCGTCCGGGTCCATGCCGCAGCCGTCGTCCGTCACCCTCACAAGACTGCGCCCACCTGCGGTCAGCTCGACCTCGATACGGCGCGCATCGGCGTCGAGGCTGTTCTCCACCAGCTCCTTGACCACCGAAGAGGGACGCTCGACCACCTCACCCGCGGCGATGCGGTTAACCAGGGAGTCGGACAGAACTCGAATTCGAGGCACGAGGGACATCATACAGTCCCCCGCCCGCTCGATGCTCGATGCTCGATGCTCGATGCTCGATGCTCCTAAATGGTAAGTCAGGCCGAACGCAAACGTTCCTCCTCGGTCCAGAGTCCGATAAGTTTCCCGCAGATCACGCGGATTGACGCAGATGACATCCCAAACGTCTGGGTCTTTATCTGCGTTATCTGCGTCATCTGAGGGCAAACTGGGTGGGTGGGCGGAAATCCGAAATTCGAAATCCGAAATTCGACCATGGGTGGGCGGATCGAGTATCCAGTATCGAGAATCGAGTATCAAACGGAGATTGTGCGCCGAGGACTTCTAGGGAATTACTTGTTCTCGAAAATAGAGGTGTCGGGCTTGGAGTCCGGCGTGACGACCCGGCTCGGATCCGCCAGGTCCTCGCGAATCAGCAAATCGATGAGGTAATCACGGACCCCGGCACGCCCGCGACGCTTGTAGAGACCGCGGACCGTGCCCGGCCGCAGCTCGATGCCGGTCATGTGGTTGAGATATTGGCAGAAGACTCGGGACCGCGACATGAAGGAAGCGAGCAAGAGCAGCAGCAATACCGACACCACAGCCGCAGCTCCCAACTGATAGAGGGTGACCGGCGAAAGTTCGAGAATCCCAAAGTCCATGTTTACCCTCTCCGCCGTTCGGCTAGGCGTCGTTGAGCTCGTGTGTCTCGTCGACATCGCCGAAATAATGTTCGGAGACCAGCAGCTCCCGCCCCTTCGATCCTGCAGGCGGTCCCACCAGACCTTCCTTTTCCATCATATCCAAGAGTCGGGCCGAGCGGGTGTAACCGAGCCGCAACCGGCGCTGGATATACGAGGCGGAGGCCTTGCGGGTCTTAACGACCAGCCGCGCTGCGGCGTCGTACATCGGGTCCTCGATGTCCTCGACCTCATCCAGGGTGGTGCGCTTGCCGCCGCGCACGGGCGGCCCGAGCGGAGCGTGCGACAGCACCTCCCGCTGGTAGTCGGGTTTGCCGAAGCGCTTTACATAGCGGACCACGCTGGCGATCTCCTTTTCGGTCACCAGCGGTCCGTGCAGCCGCATCAGATTGGCGCTGCCCGGAGGCAGGTAAAGCATGTCGCCGTGGCCCAACAAATGTTCGGCGCCCATCGAGTCGAGGATCGTGCGTGAGTCGACGCGAGAGCGCACCTTGTAAGCGATCCGGCACGGAAAGTTCGCCTTGATGATGCCGGTCAGGATGTCCACCGATGGACGCTGGGTGGCGCACACCAGGTGCACACCGACGGCGCGCGCTTTTTGCGCGAGGCGGGTGATGGACTCCTCCACCGCCCGTGAAGACGTGATCATGAGGTCGGCCAGCTCGTCGATGATGATTACGATGTAGGGCATGGGTTGGAGCTCCGGCTCGTCGCCGTTAGCCTCCTCGGTCAACTTTTTCTTTGCTCGCCGGAGCTGCACCGGGTCCTTGAGGAGCTGGTTGTACTGCTGGAGGTTGCGCACCCCGAGCGCGGCGAGGACATGGTAACGCCCGTCCATCTCCGACACCGCCCACCCGAGAGCGTTGGCTGCCTTCTTGGGGTTGGAGATGATCGGCGTCAAAAGGTGGGGAATGTCGGCGTAGACCCCGAGCTCGACCATCTTCGGGTCGACGAGGATGAACTTCACCTCGTCGGGGCGGGCCTTGTAGAGGATCGACATGATCATGGCGTTGAGGCCGACCGACTTGCCGGAGCCGGTGAATCCGCCCATCAGGAGGTGCGGCATCCGGCTGAGGTCGGAGAAGAAGGGCTTGCCACGGATATCGACGCCAAGGCTGAGAGTCAGCAACGACTGCGCACGCTCGAACTCGGGCACCGTGATCAGCTGTCGCAGTCGGATGACTTCGGGATCAGGGTTCGGCACCTCGATGCCGACGGTGGCGCGCCCCGGGATTCGCTCGATGCGCACTGATTCAGTGCGCAAAGCGAGCGCGAGGTCCTCGGACAGACTCTGTACCGCCGAGATCTTGATCCCGGAGTCGAGTCGGAACTCGTAGGTGGTGATCACCGGCCCGGTGCGGATGTTGACCACCTCGCCGCGAACCTTGAACTCCTGGCACTTGGCGGTGATCAGCTTCGACATTTCGATGAGCGCCGCCGAGTCCCGTTCCGGAGCGTCTTCGGCGAGTTCGAGGAAGGAGTCCTTGGGCAGGTCGTAGGCATCCAGGTCATCTACGAAGTCAAACTCCTCCTGCACCTTGCCACGCTTCGATTTCGAGGCGTGCTTTGTCGGAGCGGGCTTTTTCGGTTTTCGGGCACTCGCCCTCGTGCGGCCCTCCGCAACAGCCTCGTCCGGCACCTCCTCGACCACCGCGTCCTCTGCGTGCTTGCGGACGATGCGGAAACGCCCCCGCCCCTCCACTTCTTTGACCGTCAGCGAGCCCCGATACTCGCCGCTCTTTTCGAGGCGGCGAACCTGACGATCGATGACCCGCTGCCTCGCCTTGTCTTCTTCCTTTTCACGCCGTCGTTCGTGCACCTCGCGCCGCCGCTCGAACCAGTGATCGCGGATCCGTTCGGTAAGGCGATCGGCAAAAGCACCTGCCGAGGCGCCGGACAACAGCAGAATGCCGACGACCAACAGAAAGACCAGAACTACGATGCCTCCCACCGGCCCGGCGAAGCCGCGCAAGAGCTCGGTCTCGGCCAGGCCCAGATAGCCGCCGGAGGAAACCCGTCCATCACGGAAGGGCACATCGTGCGCGAGCAGACTGGCAAAACCCGGCAGGGCAATCAGGAGCATCCCCCAGCCCACCGCCGCGAGCCGCGGATTCGCCATCGGCGACTGTCGCAGCAGCCGCCACCCGAGGACCGCTGCTGCTACCGGCAGTACGAAAGCGGTCACACCGATGAAACTGAAGAGAGCAGCCGAAAGTGTTGCACCGAGCCAGCCGGCGAGGTTTTGGGGAGATTCGCGCAAGGTCGAGGCGTGGAATGGGCTTGGATCGACGGGCGAGTGTGACAAGAGCGCCACCGCCACCAGCAGAGCCCCCAGAAGGAGCGCCACCGCAATCGCTTCGCGGACTACTCGTTCTCGCATCATCGACCTGCCAAAGTCAGGACGAGCACCAGCAGTCCGAGTGGAATGCAGTACCACGCGAAACGGTGAAAGATGCGGCTCGACACAGTTTTGATAACGAGCTGGAGGGCGAAGTAGCCGGTGATCCCCGCGGCCAGGGCGCCGACGGTGCACGCGAGCAGGAATCCGTTACCGGCGATCACCAACTCGGTCCTTTTCTCGAAGACCTGCCCGACCGTCACCGCGGCGACGATCGGCACGCTGAGGAGGAACGAAAATCGCGCGGCCCAGCCGCGGTCGAGTCCTGTTCCCAAACTGGCTGCGATCGTGACGCCCGATCGCGAGAGCCCCGGAAAGACCGCGAGCCCCTGCGCTAGGCCGATAGCCAGAGCTTGCCGCCAGGTCGTCGTGGATTCGTCGCCGGACCCCCCAGGCAATAATCTGGTGGTGGCGACGATCACGCCGGTGAGCAGCAGCCCAAAGCCCACCCACAGGGGCAGCGAGAAAGCAGCCACGGCGATCCGTCGCAGCGGAAACGCGACAACGACTGTGGCTATTGTTCCGAGAACCAGTAACGCGAGGAGTCGGCGCCCCGAATCGGTTCCGAGCCAGCCGATGATCTTGCGTCGTTCGAACCACACCACGGCGCCGGCGGTGCCGGCGTGGAGCGTGGCGTCGAAAACGACGCCCGGCTGCTCGAAACCCGAAATCAGCATCTGGGCCAGCGCCAGGTGACCCGACGACGAGACCGGCAGGAACTCGGTCAGGCCCTGGAGAACACCTAAAAGGGCGGCTTGCCACAGGGTCATCCCCACACCCCGGCGGGGCGAATCTGGCTCTCATGATCACGGTATGCACCCATGCTTACTGAATGGTACCACTTTCTATAAGTCATTGCCAACGGTTGACTTATGTACGTTCTGCCAACCTGATCCAGCCGTCGAGCGGTACCGTTCCGGGCCGCTGGCTCGGCTCGAGCCCGGCCGCCTCGACCATCGAGTTTTCGATCTCCTTCGGCAGCGCATTGCTGAGCATCTTGCGCGGAAGGGTGAGCGCTTGCGACGCCAACTTCAGGGCCTGATCCAAGATTTTCGGGTCGTGATCGCACGGCTTGAGGTCGAGCACCACGACGGACGAAACGACCTTCGGGCGAGGGCGGAAGGCACGGGGACCGACATTGAAGAGGAGCCTGGCATCGGCCCAGGCGGCACGTTCGAGGGCAAGAAGACCGTGGCCCTTGCCGCCAGGGTTGGCCACCACCCGGTGCGCCACCTCCCGTTGCAGCATTACTACCATTCGGGTGAACAGGTCGTTTCGGCGCAACAACCGTCGGAGGATCGCGGTCCCCACCGAGTAGGGAAGATTGGAGGCCACCTGCCACGGTGACTCGCGCCAGAGCAGCTCATCCAGATCTTCGGTGAGGGCGTCGGCCTGCCGAACCTCCAGGCTCCGATTCCCGAATGCCTCAACGAGGGGAGGCACCAGATTTTCATCGAGCTCGAGCGCGAGCACCCGCTCGAATCGATCGAGGAGAAACTCCGTCAACGCACCGCGTCCCGGGCCGATCTCGAGAACCCTCGCCGGCTCATCCGCCAGCACGACGGCGATCCTTTCGGCGATCGTGCGATCAACCAGGAAGTTCTGGCCAAGCCGACGGCGCTTTGGTCTACCCACCCAGCACACCCGGAGTTTTGAGTGTTGAGTTTCTAGTTTTGAGTTCCCGCCCCTCCGCCCACATATTTGGGGTGGGTGGGGGTAACTCAACATTCATAATTCAAAACTCAGAACTATTTCTTGCACGCCGCGGCCAGATCGGCGGCGAATTTCTCGATCTCCTCGGTCAGCTCGTCGCACGCTCCGAGTGCGCCGATGCGGCTGACAATTGCCGACCCCACGACCACACCATCCGCCAACGCCGCGACCCGCGCCACCTGTTCCGGGGACGAGATGCCGAAGCCCACCGCGACCGGTAACTTCGAAGCCTTGTGGGCGGTGCGGACGTTAGTGGCAAGCTCGGCGTCGAGGTCCTGACGGGCGCCGGTGACGCCTGTTCGTGACACCAGATAGAGAAAACCGTCCCCGAATCGCGCTGCAGCCTTCATGCGCCGCCGATCCGAAGTCGGGGTCACGAGCATGATGAGATCGAGGCCGTGTGCGCTGAGCTCGTCCTCGAAGGGCGTCATCTCCTCGGCGGGAACATCGGTGAAGAGTACGCCGTCGATTCCGGCCGCCGATGCGTCCTCCGCAAACCTTTCGACTCCGTAGCGCACGACCGGATTGGCGTAGGTGAAAAGGACGATGGGTATTTCCGAATCGCGCCGGATGACCTCCACAGCCGCAAGCACGCCGGTGAGAGATGTGCCGGCGGCGAGGGCGCGTTCCGCCGCCCGTTGATTCGTGGGTCCGTCAGCAATGGGGTCCGAGAACGGGACTCCAAGCTCGATGACATCGGCGCCGGACCGCACCAGGGCCCGCACCAGTTCGACGGTGGCCTCGAGGTTCGGATCACCGGCCGTGATGTATGGAATGAACGCGGCCCGGCCATTCTTTTTCGCCACGCGAAAGGCCTCTTCCAATCGCTTCACGGCGCGTCCCCCTCCGCCCTGCTCACCTCGGCGAGATCCTTATCACCACGACCCGAGAGATTGACCAGAATATTGCTGCTGAGTGGCATCGATGGCGCCACCAGGGCGGCGTAGGCGACCGCGTGCGCCGACTCCAGGGCCGGCACGATGCCCTCGCACTCGGCCAGGAGGTGAAACGCTGCGACGGCCTCGTCGTCACCAACGTGGGTATAGGTAACCCTCGCATTTTCCTGCCACAGTGCGTGCTCGGGGCCAACCGCGGGGTAGTCGAGACCCGCCGATATCGAATGCGTGCTCTGGATTTGACCGTCATCATCCTGGAGGAGAACGGTGCGCGTACCGTGGAGGATGCCGGGAGCGCCGGCCTCCGAGAACCGTGCGGCGTGGTCACCAGGGGTGATGCCGCGGCCCCCGGCCTCGACTCCGACCAGCCCTACCGCCGGATAGGACACGAAAGCAGAGAAAATCCCGGCGGCGTTCGATCCTCCACCGACGCAGGCAACCACCAGATCGGGCATCCCACGAGCCGCCTTTTTGATCTGCACCACCGCCTCTCGACCGATGACGGTCTGGAAATCGCGAACCATCATCGGGTAGGGGTGTGGGCCGAGGACCGACCCCAGAATGTAGTGGGTCGATCGGACGTTGGTGACCCAGTCGCGCAAGGCTTCGTTGATCGCGTCCTTGAGGGTCTGGGACCCGGCATCCACTGGAGTGACCTCGGCGCCCATCAGCCGCATCCGGACGACGTTGAGCTCCTGCCGCCTGATGTCCTCGGAGCCCATGTAAATTCGGCAATCGAGACCGAGGAGGGCCGCCGCCGTCGCAACCGCAACCCCGTGCTGCCCGGCACCGGTTTCGGCGATCACCCGACCCTTGCCCATCTCGCAGGCAAGAAGGGCCTGACCAAGGGCGTTGTTGATCTTGTGCGCACCGGTGTGGCACAGGTCCTCTCGCTTGAGCCAGATCCGCGCACCGCCGAGACGGGCCGACAGACGCCGCGCCGAATAGAGCGGCGTCGGCCGACCGACGTAGTGCTCCAGGAGCTCATCGAGCCGGGACTGGAAGCCACGATCGCGGCCCGCCTTGCGATAGGCCTCCTCGAGCTCTGCCAGCGGCGCCATCAGAGTTTCTGGAACGAATCGGCCGCCAAAGGCGCCGAAGTATCCGCGGTCGTCAGGAAGCTTTTTCGTCATCAGAAGGGCGAGTTTACCCCAATTCGGATGCTGGATGCTGGATCCTAGATGCTGGATCCCACCCGCTCTACCCGTGTGGTGCGGGTCGTTGGGCGGATCCAGTATCCAGCATCAAGCATCTAGCATCTGTTGAGGACTGGTACCGCTCCCCGGTCTATCGAGTGTCTCAGGGACGGAGCTTCTCGATGACCTCCGCACTCACCCACCAGATATCCGAGCTACCCCAGCCCGGCTGGGCCGAAAGGCCAACGAGGTCGGTGATCGATTTCGAGGTCAGGGGGATATCGGTCTCACCATAGGCTCGCGACGACATGAAAAACAGGTACTTGCCGTCCGGCGACAACGAGGCCGACCACTCCCTGCCTTCCGGTTGGTTGATCGCCGGCCCCATGTTGATCGGTTCCGACCAGGTGTCGTCATCCGAACGGAACACCACGTAATAGTCGACGCCACCCGTGGCGTCCTCTCGTCCGACGTTCGGCACGATGGTAAAAGTCTCGTCGGGCGCGACAAAGACGTTGAACCTGTTGGTACCGCAGTTGACCTCGGGGCCGAGCATCTCGGGCTCGGTGTAGGCGCCGTCGACCAGGCGCGAGCGCCAGGTTGCCGAGACCCGGTCCTCACCTTCGCGTGTGAAGTAAATCGTGCCATCGGTCGTGACCGATGGGAAGTACTCCGGAGAGTCAGAATTGACCGGCGGTCCGAGATTGTAGGGCTCACCCCAGGCGTCGCCCTCGCGATCCATGACCCAGATGTCCTGGTAGGCCCAGCCCGGTTTCTCCTCCTGTCCCGCCTGCGGCCGGGTCGAGAGAAAGAAGAACCGCTTTCCGTCCGGCGAGATCGCCGGCTCGAGGTCCAGATAGCGGCCGGAAAATGGAGCCACAGCGGGTTCGGTCCAGGTGCCGTCCTGCTGACGGGTCACCATGATCATCGAGCGACCGCCGAGAGTGACCCCGAAGTAGAGCTCGTTGCCGTCGGGAGTCATGGCGACATCTCGGGTGGCGAGACCGGTCGAGACGATTCCCGGAGCGAAGATCTCGGGTTCCATACCCGGCGGCTCTTGACCAAGGTAAGGTCCACTCAGCTCGGGGAACTTCGATGCAGTCTTGCACTCCGGATCATCGCAACAATTCGGTGAACAGGCGATACCGACGAGACACAGCAAACAGGCAAGCGCGCGTAAGTAGTGCATGAACTCCTCCTTCCAAGCCGTACGAAACCACCACTCGAGGGTTTCTTGAATTGGAGCGGTCCAAATCTCACGCAAAGACGCAAAGTCCGCCCACCCGATCAGGAAACCACAGAGACACAGAGGCACAGAGATTACACAGAGGAGGCCATTCGAGTGGGCTCTCCCTCGTTGAACCATGTCATTCCCTCATTTAGAACATCCTCTGTGTGGGTGGGGGGCGGCTCTGTGTGATCTGTGGGCAGTTCTTACAGTTGGCTTTCGGCGGCTCGGGCGGCGGCGATGAAGGCTCGGATCTTGCCGTGGTCCTTGATGCCGGGGGCAGCCTCGACGCCGGAAGAGACATCGACCAGATATGGCCGCACGGCGCGGACGGCGTCGGCGACATTCTCCGGTGTGAGCCCGCCAGCAAGGCCAAAACGGATTCCCGGCGGAGCTTCTTCCAACTCCTCCCACGCCCAGGGCACCCCATCCCCGGCGCCCGGATCGAAAAGTGGAAGACACCGATCGGCGAGGTCTGTCACCCGATCCCAGTCAATCTCAGAACCGACCGGGACCCGACGGATGACTCGTTCGCCGAGCACCTCGAGATAGGAATCCGGCTCGGAACCGTGGAGCTGGACCCAATCGAGGGCCAGCAGATCGCGCACCCGCACGACCTCGTCCAACGGCGCATCGAGAAAAACACCGACTCTCTCAACTCCCGCGACGTTGCGAATCCAACCAGAGGCTTCGGGTTCGAGGGCACGCGGTGTTCCCGACCTGAAGACGAAACCGAGCAAATCGGCGCCGGCAGCGATGGCCGCGTCGGCGTCTTCCGGCCGAGTGATGCCGCAGATCTTGACCTTCACGAGCGATCGTCTCCGTCTCGGTGCTCCGGAGAGGCGCTCGCGACATCGAGGCCCGCTGCTCCCGGCGCGCTTCCGAAGAGTGCCCCCTCTGACGATATTTTGGCCCAGACTCCCTGCTCAATACGTTTTCTCGACGTCCAAAAATCGTCAGAGACGGCACGTTTTGTTACGCGATTTTCTCTCATCGCGCTACCCATGACTCGCTGCACGGCGCCCCGCCGCCGCGAACTGATGACTGATAACTGATCACTGATCACTCGCTTGCTCCCCGAGGAGATTTCGCACCGCTGCCTCCGGGTCTTCCGACCTCACGAGATATTCGCCGACCAGAAACCCGTCATATCCGGCTGCGCGCAAGCGGTCGAGATCTCCGGGGTCTCGGATCCCACTCTCGGCAACCCGGACGCGGTCGGCCGGCAGCTCGGCCGCTATCGATTCCACCCGGTCGAGCCGTACCTCAAAGGTCGCGAGGTCACGGGCATTGACACCGATGATCGGCGCCCCGGATGCGACCGCGATCGCCGGGTCCTCGTCTGCGAATATTTCGAGCAGGACCTCGAGCTCGAGCTCGGCGGCCGTTTTCAGCAGGCTTTTGAGGGTCTCCTGGTCGAGGATACGCGCGATCAGCAACACAGCGTCGACTCCGAGGACAGCTGTCTCGAAGAGCTGTCGGCGGGTGACGATGAAGTCCTTGCGCAACACCGGCAAACCCACAGTTCTCCGGACGTCGATCAACCACCGCGTGTCGCCCTGGAAGGAGTCGGGCTCGGTGACCACCGAGATCGCCGCCGCCCCACCTGCGGAATAGGCATCGGCCAGAGCCACCGCATCGAAATCCTCGCGGATCAACCCGGCCGACGGCGACGCTTTCTTGCACTCGGCAATCAGCGCCGGACCCGGCTTCGAAAGCGCCTGTCCGAGAGACCGAAGACCTTCTCTGCGGCGTGCTTCGACCGCTTCGTGGGCGGCGTCTTCGAGCCCGGGCGCCTCGCCATAGGTCTCGAGGCGCCGGCGCACATCGGCGACGATCCGGTCCAGGGTCGTGTCACTCACCGCCAGCCAGCTCCTGTGAGCGATTGGCCCACTGCTCGAGCAGGTTCAGAGCGGCCCCCGATCGGCGCACCTCCGAGGCGCGACGGAAGCCCTCCTCGAGATCGGTGGCCACGCCAGCCACATAAAGGGCGCCACCCGCATTGAGCGCCACCGCGTCTGCGGCAGGAGTCTCCTCTTCACCGCCAAGGATGGCTCGCATCCGGCGCAGGTTCTCACCCGCGTCACCGCCCTTGAGTGATGCGGGATCGGTGACCTCTATTCCAAAGGCCGTCGGGTCGATCTGCCAGGTGCCGGCCACCTCGCCCTCCCGAACCTCGATGACCGAGGTTGGGGCGCAGACTGAGATTTCGTCGAGCCCGTCATCGGAGTGCACGACAAGGGCGTGCCGCGCACCGAGGTCTGCCAGCGCCGCCGCCATCAGTGCCTGCACGTCAGCGCCCCAGACACCGATGACCTGCCGTTCGACTCCGGCCGGGTTGGTCAGAGGACCGAGGAGGTTGAAGACCGTGCGTACGCCAAGCGCACGCCGCACCGGCATCACAGCCTTCATCGCCGGGTGGAGGCGCGGAGCGAAGAGAAAGGCGATGCCGACCTCGTCGTGCAGCGTCGCCATCATCTCCGGGGTGAGGTCGAGGAGCACTCCTGCGGCCTCGAGGACGTCGGCCGATCCGCAGCGGGATGACACCGATCGGTTGCCGTGTTTGGCCACGGGCACACCGGCCGCCGCCACCAGAAGCGCGGCGGTTGTCGAGATGTTGATGGTCTCGGCGCCGTCGCCGCCGGTACCGCAGGTATCGACCGATTCTTCAGGGTTTTTGACATCTACGGCCACAGCTCGCGCGCGCATCGCGCGCGCGGCCGCAGCCACCTCGGCGCCGGTCTCGCCCTTGGCCCGCAGCGCCGCCAGGACGCCCGCGACCACCACATCGTCGACGCCACCATCCATGACGGCACCGATGAAAGTCTCCATCACCTGCGGCTCGAGATCCTGGCCGGCGAGGAGCCCGTTGAGTACCTTTTTGTGGTCTACGGAAATCATCGTTGCCACCCATCGCGCACCGGAAGCCCCGCAATCTCGAGGAATCGGGAGAGCAGGTGTCTGCCCTCGAGGCAGAGGTAGGACTCGGGATGGAACTGGACACCGAAGTGAGGTCGGTTCTGGTCGCGCAATCCCATGATGACGCCGTCTTCGGTCCAGGCGGTGATTTCAAGATTTGCCGGAAGGCTGTCACGATCCACGATCAGGGAATGGTACCGGGTGGCCTCGAAACCATCGGGCAACCCCTCGAAAAGCCCGTCACCGTTATGGCGAATCACGGATGTCTTGCCATGGACCGGTTCCGCAGCCCGGACTACGTGCCCTCCACTGACCGCGGCGATCGCCTGATGGCCGAGGCAGATCCCGAGCAGAGGAAGATCGGCTGCCGCGCGCACCATTTCCATGGTGACGCCGGAGTCCTCAGGGATCCCCGGGCCGGGTGAGATCACCACCGCATCAGGCCCCGTGGCCATCAGCTCATCGACGGTCGCGGAGTCGTTTCGGACGACTTGGATCTCGACGTCGCCGACCTCCGACAGCTCCTGCACCAGGTTGTAGGTGAAGGAGTCGTAATTGTCGATCATCAGGATCATCCGACGACTCCTTCATCGTCCGATCCGCCGGCGGCATCCTCAGCCATCGCCACCGCCTCGACAAGGGCGCTCGCCTTCGCGGCGCACTCCGCGAGCTCGCTTTCCGGAACCGAGTCATAAACGATCCCGGCCCCGGCCTGGATCTGAACACTGCCGCCGCGCTCGACCAGGGTGCGGATGGCGATGCACGAGTCGAGGTCGCCGTTGAGGTTGCGATATCCCACCGCGCCGCCGTAGACCCCCCGCTTGACGTCCTCGAACTCGTCGATGATCTCCATTGCGCGCACCTTGGGAGCGCCACTGAGGGTGCCGGCTGGAAAACAGGCGAAGAGCGCGTCCCACGCGTCGAGCCCATCACGCAGCCGACCTTCGACCTCGCTGACGAGGTGCATGACGTGGCTGTATCGCTCGACCTCCATCTCGCGCGTAACCCGCACCGAGCCGGCATCCGCGACCCGGCCGATGTCGTTTCGCCCGAGGTCCACCAACATGACGTGCTCCGCCCGCTCCTTGGGATCGGCCTTCAGCTCCTCCTCGAGTTGCAGATCTTCCTCGCGATCGATGCTCCGCCCGCGGGTGCCCGCGATCGGACAGGTCGCGACCGTTTTCCCGCTCACGCGAACCAGCATCTCGGGACTCGAACCGAGGATCCGTGCCTGGCCGGTATCGAAGAGAAACATGTATGGCGACGGGTTGGTCAGACGCAGCATCCGATAGATTTCTGCCGCGGTGCAGCGCGGCATCTTGCGCCAGCGGCGTGACAGCACGACCTGAAAGATGTCGCCGGCGAGGATGTAGTCACGCGCCTTCGAAACCGCGGTTTTGTACTCGTCCCCAGAGGGAGTTGCGGCCCAGCCTTCCCACCCCTTCCCGGGATCGGGTATGACATGCGGGCGAGGGCTTGCGCCGCCACCGAGGAGGGCCCGATGCATCCCCACGAGGCGCTGTTGGGCTGTCGCCCACGCCTCCTCAGGGTCATCGCCCACGCGAGCGGCCACCACCAGCAGCAGGCGCTGGCGGGCGCGATCAAGCGCTACGACACCGTCGTAGAGCCCGAACCAGGCCTCCGGAAGCCCACCCTCATCGCGACCGCTCGAAGGTATGGTCTCAACCAATCGCACCGCGTCATAGCCGAGGTATCCCATCGCGCCGCCGGCAAAGGGCGGCAGGCCTTCGACGGGTGCCACCGATCCAAAATCCGTGGCCCGCCGCAGTTCCTCGATCGGAGATCCGTCCCGCGGCGCTCCGTTGACGAAAACCGTCCCCCCCCGAACCTCGACAATGCGGAACGGATCGGCGCCGATAAAGGAGTAGCGAGCGGCCCGCTCGCCACCCTCGACGCTCTCGAGCAGGAAGGAATTGCGGCCGTTGGCCGCGAGGCGCGAGTAGACCGTGAACGGGGTCACCGTATCCGAGGTGAGTTCCTGAATCACCGGCACCACGTCATGATCGCGGGCGAGTTTCAAAAACTCCTGTTTGTCCGGCCGAACCTCCATGCGTCCCCCTCGGCGGATTGAGAAGTCGCCATTGTGCCGCACTTGAGCGGTGAGGTCTACTCGTGAGTGTTGCCGGACACCCTGTTCCCGTCTCCGTCTCCGTGCCCGTGCCCGTGCCCGGACGAGGGGGCTGCGGACATAGAGCGGCGTTTTCGGATACGGGCACGGATACGGATACGGGCACGGTATATGAGGCGATGCAATCTTCATCGCGCTCCTTCATGTACAATCCCCCATCCGGGAGGAGAACAATGTCGCGCCCCGTCATTACCATTGCCGAACTCGCCACCCACGTTGACCAGGAAGTGACCATCCGTGGATGGGTTTACAACTGGCGCAAGAAGGGCAAGCTGCGCTTCATCATCCTCCGCGATGGCTTCGGCTATCTGCAGTGTGTGGTCTTCCGTCCCGAAGTAGACGAACGCGTGTGGGAGACCGCTGTCGAACTGACCCAGGAATCGTCGGTGGAGGTCACCGGCGTGGTAGCGGCCGACGACCGCGCGCAGGGAGGCTTCGAGCTCAAGGTCTCCGGTCTCGAGGCCATCCACATTTCGCCCGAGTTCCCGATCGGCAAAAAAGACCACGGTCCCGACTTCCTCCTCAACCACCGCCACCTGTGGCTGCGATCCAAGAGACAGCACGCCATCATGAGGGTCCGCTCCGAGCTCGAGTTCGCGATTCGCGACTTCTTCCAGAGCCGCGACTACACCCTGATCGACTCGCCGATCCTCACCCCGGCGGCCTGCGAAGGCACCTCGACTCTCTTCGAAACCGAGTACTTCGGTGACACGGCATTCCTCTCGCAGTCCGGACAGCTCTACCTCGAACCGGCCGCTGCGGCCCTCGGCAAGGTCTACTGCTTCGGTCCGACCTTCCGCGCCGAAAAGTCGAAGACCCGCCGGCACCTGACCGAGTTCTGGATGGTCGAGCCCGAGGTGGCGTGGCTGCGTTTCGACGGACTGCTCGACCTCTGCGAGGAGTTTCTGTCGAACATCGTTGCGCGGGTGCTCGATCGATGCGCCGACGATCTCGATCGTCTCGAACGCGACATCTCCAAGCTCGAACCCACCACCCAACGCCCCTACCCACGTCTCGATTACGCGGAGGCGATCACCAAGCTGCAGGAACTCGGTTCAGATATCCAGTTCGGCGAGGACCTCGGCGGCGACGACGAAACCACGCTCACCGAGCTCTACGATCGTCCGCTCCTGATCACCCGGTGGCCGGCAGACATCAAGGCCTTTTATATGCAGCCCGACCCCGAGGACCCGAGCCGCGCACTGGCGGTGGACGTGCTCGCTCCGGAGGGTTATGGCGAGATCATCGGCGGCTCCGAACGCTCGGATTCGCTCGAGCATCTCGAACGGCAGATTGCCGCCCACGAGCTGCCACGCGAGTCCTTCGAGTGGTACCTCGATATCCGCCGTTACGGATCATTCCCCCATTCGGGCTATGGAATGGGCATCGAGCGCTGTGTGGCCTGGATCTGCGGGATCTCCCATCTCCGGGAAGCCAGCCCTTACCCGAGGTTGATCAACAGGCTCAACCCGTAGTCTTGAGATAGGCAATGGTGGCGCCCCAGCCGCCGCGATCGGCCGGCGCGTCGTGGAAACCTGAGACAAGAGGGTGACGGGCGAGCAGCTTCTGAACCCGATCACGTTGCACGCCGATGCCGCGGCCGTGGATCAGGCGCACCTCGGAGAATCCCTTTTCGACGGCTACCTCGAGGTAGGCGTCGACGACGTCGGGCACGTCGCGGGGTGGAAAGGGGTGCAGATCGATGCTGTCCTCCACGGGGATCTCGACCGGCATATTCGGGTCGACGAGTACCTCGATATTCTCTGCTTCAGCAGGCCCATCGACGTCATTGTGGCTTGAGACCTTCGATGACGGACCAAACAACACGGCCAGGGTCAAGATCGCCAATAGCGCACCAAAGACCCCAAGACCGATCCAGGCTTTGGGCCCGATCATTCGAGCCAGCGGCCAGGTTGCGATCGCGGCAATTGCGAACACGCCCATCTTGGTGCCGATGTATGCCCAGAAGACCGTGGAATCACGAAACGCCTTTCGAACCATGGCGGAAGTCTACTCCCGTACAGGGGGCATTTGGTTCGAAAGCTGGCGAATCAGCCTTCGACCGATTCGGTCTCCACACCCATGACTGTATAGCCCAGCTTTTCGATCTCGGCTTTGAGCGTGCCGACATCGATCTTGCTCGGCCGATAGGTGGCTTCGGCGATGCCCGTTTCGTGGTCGGCCAACGCCCCTTCGACACCTTCCACTTTCTCCAGGGTGGTGACTATGCTGGTCGAGCACGCGTCGCAATGCATGCCTTCGACGGTGAAGATTGTCCGAACCTGATCAGGGCCTTGATTGCATGCGACGAGACCGAAAAACAGACCGGCCACCACCAGAATCGTGATCGCTGAAGGAAGGTGTCGCATCGATTACTCCTCCGAGGCCGGCTCGAGTTCGGGCAGTCGCACCGCTGGCACCCCGTCTTGACCCTCGGCGAGCCGATAATAAATTGTCATCCCATCGCGGCGCGACTGCACCAGGCGACCGGACCGCAGCCGGCTCAAGTGCTGTGACACTGCCGCCGGGGTCATTTCCAGGACGCTCGCCAGATCGCAGACGCACAGCTCGCCGCTTTTCGTGAGAAGGGTGATGATTTTGAGGCGGGTCTCGCCAGCCAGCAACGAGTAGTGATCGGCCATTCTCCGCAACCCCTTGGCCCTTGCCGCCAGGCTTCGCCGAAGAGCGACGAGCTCGGCCGGCGACCGGTCAGGGGAGACACATTCAGGCTGAGATCGGCTCATGGGCGGGACCTCTGCTGCCGACAAAACGCTGGATCGGGAGATCTTCTATATATCCACATATCGCTATTTTAGTATTTTCTTAAGGAATGTCAAGCGCCGATCTCAGGTTGGTGGACATGGAGGCCGTTTTTGGATAACCCTACCGATGAATCGCGACGACTCGACGTCTGGATGGACGGCGATTGCAGCCTGTGCCAGAGGTCTAGGGCGTGGTGCGAGATCCGCGATCGTGATGGGCGGGTTCGATTCATCGATTTCCGTGCCGCAGATGGGAACGAACTGCCCTTGACCCACGAAGACCACCAGGCTTCGATGTGGATTCGGGATCGTGATGGAGCGCTGCTCAAGGGCTTTGCCGCCTGGCAACGAATCATGGCCGAAATCCCAGGCTGGGGGTGGCTGGCCTGGCTCACGTCATTGCCACCTTTCACCCTGATCGGGCCAACTTTCTACCGGTTGGTCGCCATCAACCGCCGCTATTTCTCTCGTTGAAAACCTCGGGTCAGGGACGCCATTCGTCGACCGGCACCGGCTCACCGAGCTCGAAATCCTCCGTCAGGCTCGCGACGAAAATGTCCTCGTCCATTTCGGGTATCCGGTATTTCGGAATACAGAAGAAGAGCCAGCGCCCGTCATCGGTGGTCGCAGCCTGGCTGAAGGGTACGCGATGCGGCCCGGGCAGGCGCAGCGTTCGCACCTGACCGCCCTTGAGGATGAGCTGGCGGTCGGCGCGATTGAAGAGGAGTTCGCCTTGTGGACCGGTTCGGGGGTTCCACTCGTTTGTGGGTGAAAAAATCGGTGGCTGGAGTGGCGCCGGGCCCTCTTCGGATTTGGGGTCGTAGAGGAAGAGGTCGCCCTGCGTAGCACCGGCACGAAGGGTGGCGAAGACGATTTTGCTGCTGCTCCCGGTAAGATAGACCCCGTCGCGCGCGTCATCGCCAAGACCATCGATCCGCTGCAGGGCGGACCACCGCCCTCTCGCCCCGCTCCGCGTGGCGCGTCCGATCCAAGGTGCCTCACCCGGCATTGTTACCGTCGCCAAACATACGGTCTCGTTGGATTTGACCCAGGTGACCCGAACCTGACCGGCTTCATCAAGGCCCGGGAAGCGCACCAACTCGGGAGCCGTCCAACCCTCCGCTGTGAGCTCCGTACGGTAGCTCCGATCGAATACAGGAGCCCCATCCTCGTTCATGGCGAACCCTTCGCGAACGGCACCATGCCACGAATCATCCTCTGTCGCGGGCGGACGAAGACGAGCCGAAAAGTACAGGACCATTCCGCCGGCGACCGGCACCGGGGCGCGCTCCAAACCGGCCGAGTTGATCATCGCAGGATCCGTGGCCTCAAGGTCGGCTTCTGGATTGAGCTTCGGAAGCCGCCAGCGGCGGTAGGTGGCGAAATCCATCACCGTACTCGCCTCGAGCCGGAGATCATCGGAGCCGTACATTTCCGAGGTGCCCGGCACCGGAAGAACCACGACCTCGGTGCCGGAGTCGATGTCATCGAGCAGGCCCGGCTGGTCATTCACGAGAACCACTGTGTCGGCGCCAACTGCCACCGTCGCCTTGAGGCCCTTCTCAACCACCGGGGTCGGTTTCCCGGAATCTTCGTCGGCCGCTCTGACTGACCGCGGCGCCCCAACCTGGACGCGCACCATCCAGGATTTCGGATCGTCAGGAGACCTCTCCACGTCGAGCAGATTGCCGAAGACCTCGGCATCTGGCTGCGCGGTCGGCCTGGCCGGATCGACGACACCACACCCATCCACAACCAGCGACGCAGCCACAACCATCAGAACTCCCAGAGATCGCATGAGGCCCCCTTGATAGAACACAGATTACAGCAACAGTCCGGCGACCGTGGCCGTGAGCCACGACGCGATGGCGCCGCCGAGCATCGCCTTGAGACCAAGGCTGGCCAGGGCCCCACGCCGCCGCGGGGCGACCGCGGCGATCCCGCCCAACTGGATACCGATCGACGAAAAATTGGCGAAACCGCAGAGTGCGTAGGTCGAAATGGTGGCCGCTCGCACGGAGATCGCGCCTTCCTGAATGTAAGACCCGAGCAAGCCGTAGGCCACCAGCTCGTTGAGGGAGATCTTGATCCCGAGCAAATTGCCGACCAGGGCGGCATCGGCCCACGGGACCCCCATCAGCCACGCGAGAGGTCGGAGCAGAGTACCGAAGAGGGTCTGCAACGAGCCCGGGATCACCCCCGCGTATTCACCGACGACGGGCGACATGCCGCCGGAACCATAGGCGACCCACTCGCCGTTCAGGATGCCTCCATCGATCAGAGAGTCGATCCAGTTGAGACCCACGTCGAGGACTGCGATCAGCGCGATGAACCCGATCAGCATGGCGCCGACGTTGACGGCCAGCTTGAGGCCATCGGTGATGCCATTGGCAGCAGCTTCGATCACGTTGCCACCGGAGTCGATATCCGGCATTTCAACGTCTCCCGCCGTCGCCGAGTGCTCGAGTTCGGGGTAGATGATTTTACCAACCACCAAAGCCGCCGGCGCCGACATGACGCTGGCGGCGATGAGATGACCGGCGGGAATCCCCATCGCAATATAGGCGGCGAGAACGCCCCCGGCGATGGTCGCGAACCCACCGACCATGATGGTCAGCAGCTCGGATCGGGTCATATCGTTGAGAAACGGTCTGATCAGGAGCGGCGCCTCGGTCTGACCGACAAAGATGTTGGCCGTGCAGGAAAGGGTTTCGGCACCGCTGGTGCCGATTGTCCAGCGCATGAAACGGGCGAGCGCTTCGATAACCCGCTGCATGACGCCGAGGTAGTAGAGCACCGCCATGAAACCACCGAAGAAAACGATTGTCGGCAACACCTTGAAGGCAAACTGAAAGCCGAATCCGGGCCAATTCGCCGCGCCTCCAGGGAAGAAGTATTGGCGATCAGCCAGATTGCCAAAGAGGAATCTGGCACCGTAGTCGGAGAGTTCGAGGAATGCCGACACCTTTTTGCTGAAGGTGTCGAAGATCTCCTCCCCGTAGAGTCCGGACGCCACGAGCCAGGCCACCGTGAAAGCC
>Ga0316194_10000145_pt1 | contig 38674 bp, 33 predicted proteins | sample CroRivsedime1_MG_FD_204936 | JGI IMG/M metagenome (GOLD analysis project Ga0316194, IMG submission 204936) | Coastal sediment microbial communities from Maine, United States - Cross River sediment 1 | ecosystem: Environmental > Aquatic > Marine > Coastal > Sediment | place: USA: Maine...
ATGGCCCGATGCCCGATCCCGACCTCCGCCCCGATGCGGCACGGTCGGTCGACATCGACGTGGACCATGGTGAGGTCCTGGATGTTAGTCCCCGCTCCTACGGTGATCGGCGCGATGTCTCCGCGCAGCACGCACTGATACCACACGCTCGCGTGTGCCCCGAGCGTCACGTCCCCGATCACGTCAGCCGACGGCGCGATCCAGGCTCCCTCGGCGATTCGCGGATGGACGGTGGTCCGCAGGTCTTGCTCGTTCACTCGGAAACCCTCCCTGCCGTGTCGCGGAGGAACGCTTCAATACCGTCCGCCACCCCCCGGGCATACAGCTCCTGAAATCCCGGATCCTTCAGAGCGGCCTCCTGGCGCGGCATCATCATGAACGCACCTTCCGTCAGGATGCTCGGCATCCAGGACATCCGGCAGACGGCCAGGTCCCCCCAGAACACTCCGAGATCCCGCAGACGCATCGTCGACAGCATGCCCTGCTGTACTGCCGATGCGAACGCCGCTGCCTGGGGATGGAAGTAATACGTGCTCGTCCCTTCGCGTCCGAACGGCCGCACGCCGTCGGGCAGCGCATTGTTGTGGATCGAGACGAACAGCTCGGCTCCGGCCTCCTCGGCTGCGCTGGTGCGTTCATACAGGCCCAACTGTTCGCGGTCGTTGCGGATGAGAATCGGGTCCGCTCCACGCTCTGACAGGATCCGCTGCAGGATTCTGCCGATCGCCAGGTTCGCGTCACCCTCGTAATAGCCCGTGGGTCCGGTGGCTCCCGCTCCGGGGTGCCCCGGGTCGATGGCGATTCGCCGGCCGGCGAGTGGATTCCCGGGATCGATCGCCGGCGCACTCCGCAACTCGAGCACGAGAGTCGCCCGGCCGGTGTCCGTCTCGTCGTATCGGGCGCGCCAGCCCCAGACCGGACCGGTGAGCCTGACGCGGATCCGCCACGTCTCACCCGGCTGCTGTGTCCACTCCGCCCATTCCACGAGCCGCGGAGACGGGCCTAGTGAAATGCGGTTCGTTACGCCGGTGGCGCCATACAACGTGACCTCCAGTGTCTGGCCATCCGGCTGCGTGACCTCCAGGGGCAACGCGGCGGCCAGCGGAATCGACAGCGCGACCCGGTCGTCGCCCCGCGGCTCGAACCGCAGGTCACCCACGGCGGAGCGTGGCGCGGGGGTTCCTGCCGGGAGCATCTCCACATCCTCCGCCGTGACCCAGGCATTCAGACCGGGCGCCAGCCGGAGGCGGATCCGATCTCCGATTCGCAGGTCCACCGCCGCCCGTGTGCCATCCGGAAACCGCCAGCGATACGGACCGAAGGCCGCGGGACGCGCGACCACCATCCCGTCGTTCCCATTCACTTCGTCCAGCTCGTCTCGCAGCCGGACTACGGGTGGGTGAATCGGATCGAGGACTCTCAGCGGCAGCACCAGCGGTTCCGTCTGTTCGTCGTCGCCCAGTTTCGCGCGGATCTCCATGCGTAGCGAGTCCGGCAGGTCCGACCAGTTGCAGTCCTCGGGCACGCAGGCCGTCCGGTACAGCTCGTCAGCCGACAGCGTGAGCGCGCGCAGCTCCGGACGCGGGCCGGGCTCTATCGTGATCCGCGTATTGCCGGCCACCAGCTCGACTTCCGCCTCCGGGAATGCGCGCAGATCGATGGTGATGGGCGCGTCCGGGTATGCCCACCGTTCCGCTCGCACGCCGAGCCAATCCGGGTCGAGCAGCTGCCCCTCCTCCCAGCCAGACCCCGCGTCGGTCGGGACGCGGATCGGGTGGACCAGCGAGTCCACCTCCGCACCGCGTCGAGCGACAAGATGGTACTCGGCGGTGTCGGCTCGAATCGCCGCCGGAACCGGGAGCCAGGCGAGGAACGCGCCGTTGGGCTCGACATTCACGAATTCCCCATCGATGATCAGCGTCGCATCGCCCGTTCCAATGGTCCCGAACACGAAGTTCGAGTCGCTCACCGCTACGCTCTGCAGCGAATCGGGATACTCGACGTACATGGAGATCGGACCCGAAACCGCCGGGACCGGCGGCAGAGAGGACCGCATAACGCCTGGAGGAACGGTCTCGGGATCCGCCGCAGAGGCACAGGCACTCAGCGCGACGGCGGCTAGCAGCATGGCCATGTGCGCCGGCCGCGGAATTCGGGATTCCCTGTCGGGCTTACTGGTCTCGATCATGGTCTCACTTCTCGTCTACGGTTCCTCGCGAGGCCCGCGAGTCCGATCACCGCAACGACCGCCGAAATCCCGGCCGTCACCGGCTCGAGCAGGAGGGCTCCACCGAGAGCGAACATCGCTCCGAACAGCAGAAGGGCCGCGAACCCCGTCCGAACCAGGTCATCTCGCAGCGGTGCGTCGGGGTCGAGGCCGGTCTGTGCGCGGAATCGGCTCCAGCCCGGCCCTCCCGGCCTCACCCGTCGGTAGAACCCTTCCAGCGTCTCTTCCGACTCGGGCGGCGTGAGCCACATCACCGGCATCCAGACCGCCGCAGCGCCGAACGCGGTCACGGTCAGCCGCAACCCGAATCCCATGCCACCCCACAGCGGAAGATAGGAGAGCAGCGCGATCGCGAAACCGGCCAGCATCGACGCCAGCTCGGCCCACGCATTCACACGCGGCCAGAACCAGCGCAGGATGAGGACCGCTCCCGGTCCCGTGCCGATCGCGATCATGAATCGAAACACGGTACCGATATCGTTGGCCACGAACGCCGCGACTCCGCCTGCGGCCACGATCACGACCGAGGCCAGCCGACCGAGGGTGACGAGCTTCCGCTGACTCGCATCCGGATTCACGAAGCGCGCGTAGAGGTCGTTGACCAGGTAGCTCGCGCCCCAGTTGATCTGCGTGGAGACGGTGGACATGAACGCGGCGACGAACGAAGCGACAACGATGCCCAGGACTCCGGCGGGCAGATAGCGGAGCATGAGCAGCGGATAGCCCATCTCCGGGTCTTCGAGGTCCGGGAACAGCACGAGCGCCGCGAGAGCCGCCAGGATCCAGGGCCAGGCGCGCACCACGTAGTGCAGGATGTTGAACAACCAGGCGGCGCCCTCGGCGTCCCGCTCGGTCCGGCAGGCTGACATGCGCTGCACGAACTCGCCACCCCCATCCGATCGCCGCCAGGCCCACCACTGGATTCCGAGGTAGGCGAGGAAGGTCCCCATCGGCAGATCCGGCGACCCGGGCCGGGGAACGAGCCGCAGAGCGTCTTCGCGTCCGGCCGCGATCACGCCGTCTTTCAGGGCAGCCAGGCCGCCGATGTCACCAATCGCGAACCCGGCGACGAGCAGAGCTCCGAGCATCGCGAGGCCGAACTGAAAGAAGTCGGTGGCCACGACCCCCCACAGTCCCGAGATGCCGGCATACACCATGACGAAGATGGACAGCGCGACGACGATCCAAAGGCGCTCATCTCCGGGCAGCCAGGCCGGAACCGATCCGAAAACGTCGAGGGCCTCGATCACCTTGCGCATCGCCAGCATCACATAGCCGATCGCGATGCAGTTGATCGGCACGGCGAACAGGAACGCCCGGGTTCCCCGCAGCACGGCGGCCGGGTCTCCGCTGTAGCGAATCTCGGTGAGCTCGGCGTCTGTCACGACCTCGGCCCGACGCCACAACCTGGCGAACAGGTAGATGAGCAGCAGGTGAGACAGGGCGAACGCCCACCACTCCCAGTTGCCGGCGATTCCCCGTCGGGCGACGAGTCCGGTCACGTACAGCGGCGTGTCCACGCTGAACGTGGTCGCCGCCATCGACGTCCCGGCGAGCCACCAGGGCAGCGAGCGCCCGCTGACGAAGAAGTCCTCGAGTCCACCGCTGGCCCGTCGGGCGAGCCAGATACCCAGCGCCAGCGTTCCCGCCATGTACAGGCCGACGACCCACCAGTCGAGAGCGATCACGCGTAGATCGCTCCCGTCGAACCACCGTTCGCGCGGCGGACCTCGGCATCGAGCCGCGCGGCCGCCGAGCGCTCCATCCTCTGTTCGGTCCCCCACGCGCACATCCCGGCGCCGTCCGGGCGGATTTCCGTCAGCAGGCGCGGGTGCCCAAACACGATCGGCCACGCGTTCGAACAGCTGGCCATGATCGAGTCGAGCCGGGAACGGCCGGCAGCCGTGAACGACGAGGTTCCCTTCCAGGCCTGCGGCGTCGAGGCCACGAGGAGCAGCGTTGCAGGCGATTCGCCATCCTCCGTCCCGCCATCGTCTTCGAGCACTGTCCAACCTTGCCTACGCAGTTCCGCGGCGAAGATCGAGCCCAGCGGGGGCCGGTCCGGGGCCGGTCGGTCGTCCCACACCGCCTCGAGACGAACCGGAATCGCCGGCCGAATGCGCCACGGCCGCTCACCGACGATCTCGACCGACGAGACGGCGATCCGTTCAGCCTCGTCGAAGTCTCGGCGGGTGTTGCGAACGCTGTCCTCCAAATCATCCGGGGCCCCGGCCCTGATCCGCCGGGCCGTCCTCTCAAGTCGTCGCAGCGACTCCTCCAACCTGTCGCCCGTCCGCGCATCAGCCAGCGCCGCCCGATCGAGCGCCGCGGCTGATGCTGCCAGGTCGGCCGGGTACAGCAGCAGGTCGCAGCCGGCGAGCAACGCCGCGACCGCCCCCGCGGCCGGGCCTGCGTCCGGTCCCGTAGAGGCGACCGCGTCCGTGAATCCGCTCATGTTCAGGGCATCGGTGACCACGAGTCCCTCGAACCCCATCTCTTCGCGCAGAAGATCGATGAGCAGGTGGGGCTCGAGCGTCGCCGGCCGGGAGGAGCCGAGAGACGGATACGCGACGTGGGCCGTCATGACGGCGGAAACCGTGTCGGCCACCGCGCGGAACGGCTCCAGGTCTTCCTCCAGTTCGGCCCGTCCGGCGTCCACCACAGGCAATTCGTCGTGCGAATCGGTCGTGGTTCGTCCGTGCCCGGGAAAGTGCTTGGCGCACGCGCCGGCGCCGGCGGATTCGCAGGCCTCGATCCATTCGCGGCCGAGTCGCGACACGTCATCCGGTCGGCTTCCGAAGCTGCGGGTGCCGACGATCGGATTCCGTGGATCGACATCGAGATCGAGAACCGGGGCGAGAACCAGGTCCACGCCGACGGACCGGGCGCCCCGACCGGTGATCCGGCCGGCCGAGCGTGCCGTGGCCAGCGGGTCCGGACAGGCGGCGAGACCCGCGGGCGGGGGAAGCTCGGGCAGGCCGGCGAACTGCTGCCCCGGACCCCGCTCGAGATCCGAGGCGATCCACAGCCGGTGACGGACCGAGTCTCTCCACTCCGCCACCCGGGCTGCCACCAGCTCCGCTTCCCCGCCGAACACGACGAAACCTCCCACGCCGAGCTCGAGTGCCCGCTCGACGCGGCGCCGAACCGCGTCCTCGGGCTCGAGGTCGAAGCGCAGCGCCTCCAGAAACAGCCGTGCCGCGAGGCTCACGCGGGGGTCCGCTTTCCGAGAACCCGCGCGGCCGGCGCACCCGTTGCCCAGCGGAGATCCGCCGGGAACCCCAGGACATGCTGTCGGGCGAGAAGGGCGAATGCGGCAGCCTCGCGGGCGTCTCCGTCCCAGCCCGCGCTGTCGAGGAGCGCCACGGGCGTGCCTTCCAGCCTTCGTTCTATACGGCGGCACAGTTCCGGATTCCGGGCTCCCCCACCGCAAAGCAGGACTTCATCCGGGCGGAAGCCCAGAAACCTGTAGGAGTCAGCTACGGAGCGGGCCGTAAATTCGGTCAACGTCGCCAGCAGGTCTTCAGGCTGCTCAGCAGCGAATCGTTCGAGCCACGGGTCGAGCGCAGCCTCGCCAAATCGTTCGCGGCCCGTGCTGCGCGGAGGAGACTCGGCGAAGAAGGGGTCCGCCAGCCAGGGCGCCAGAGCTTCCTCGATCACCGTCCCCTGTGCCGCCAGCAAACCGTCCACGTCGAACGAGAGCCGGCCGTTGGTCAGTTTGCGGGTGGCGGCGTCCAGCAGAGCGACACCCGGACCGGTATCGAATGCGATCGGACCCGGGGCGCTGGTTCGCGGGAGACCCGTCACATTGCCCATGCCGCCGAGATTCTGGATGGCGCGACCACGACCCGGGTCTGACAGCACCAGGAGGTCGAACAAGGGAGTGAGAGGCGCTCCATGACCGCCCGCGGCTACGTCCCGGACTCGGAAGTCGGAGATCACGTCGATTCCGGTCTGCTCGGCCAGCACGGCCGACTCGCCGATCTGAAGCGTGGCTCCGTGGCGGCCCGCCGCCGGTGGGCGATGCCAGACCGTCTGCCCATGACTGCCGATCGCGGCCACCTCAGATGCCGCGACACCGGCGTCGGCCAGCAGTTCCAGCGCCGCAGCCGAGAACCTCTCCCCGAGCTCGAAACCCAGATCGCACAGCGCCTGCGATCCGGACTGCCCCGAGACGGCCTCCGACAGCTTGGAAACGAATTGCGCCTCGTATGGCTCCGTCCGGAACGCTACCAGCCGGGCCGAGTCCGGTCGCTCCGTATCTCCACCGAACTCGACCAGGGCTGCGTCGACACCGTCCAGGGATGTGCCTGACATGAGTCCCATGTACAGAACGCTCACGCTTCCTGCTCTCCGGACCCGTGCGGTGGCGACACCGCGAACCTTTCGAGGCACTCCGCGAGAAACCCGTCACACGCCTCGAGCCGCTGCTCCGCCGTCTGCAGGTCCACGTTCATGCCGTGCATGGCCAGCGCCGTCTTCACGCTCCCGTCCGCGGCGGCGAGAAGATCCTCGGCCGGAATCCTGTCGAGCCCGGTCAACGCCTCGATGATCCGGAGGCTCCGGTCTTCGAGCTTCCTGCTCGTGGCCCGGAGATCCACCATCAGGTTTCCGTATACTCTGCCGAGGCGGATCATCGTGGCGGTGGTGATCGTGTTGAGGGCGAGCTTCGTCGCGGTCCCGGCCTTGAGGCGGGTGGAGCCGACGATCGCTTCCGGTCCCGTTCGGATCGTGATCGAGTGGTCCACCCGCCCGGCGAGATCTGCCGGCGGCTCCGAGCAGGTCAGCAGACCGGTCCCGGCGCCGGCCAAGAGGGCCTGCTCCAGGGCTGCGCTGACGTAGGGGGTCGTTCCGGAAGCGGCGATGCCGAGCACGAAATCGGGCTCTCCGACGGCGGCTTTCGTGATCGCGGCCCGCCCGGCGGCCTCGTCGTCCTCCGCGGCCTCAGCGGCGCGTACGAGAGCCGGCGGCCCGCCCGCGATGATTCCCTGCACCAGATCGGGATCGGTGCCGAACGTCGGTGGGCACTCGGCGGCGTCGAGCACACCCAGGCGGCCGCTCGTTCCGGCCCCGACGTAGAACAGGCGTCCGCCCCTGGACAGTCGCGCCGCCACGTCATCGACCAGGGCCGCGAGCGAGTCTGCTGCCGATGCGACCGCGTCCGGTACGGTCCGATCTTCCGCCTGCAGCAGATCCACGATGCCGCGCGTGGACGCCCGATCGATCCCTGCCGTGCGCGGATTGAAGCGCTCCGTAAGCCGATCGTCTCCGAGATCGATCAATTCCGGGTTACGAGGGCGCCGTCGCTCGTTCAACCCGCGACCGCTCGGTCAGAAATAGTACCGCAGATCGAACATCACTCCGCCGTAATTCAGGTCCTCTAGCTCGTCCCTGGTCGGAACCTGTGATCCCGAGAACTCGAGACCGATCGTGAAGTCGTCGCGGGCGATGTACGACAGGCGCAGATACCCCGTATTCACGTTCCCATCGACATCTGAGGTGGCCTCGGGATACGAGTCAGTCTGGAGACCGAGAGCTACATTGAGCGGAATGTTGCGCCAGGCAGCCAGGTCGAAGTCGGCCTGTGCCCCGAGGCGATAGAACGCCTTGTCGTCCTCGGTACGCTCGATCGACTCGCCCACGCCGAGTTCTCCGTTCGCGACGATGCCGAACAGATTCGAAAAGGTGCGCGCGTAGCGCAGTCCCCCGGCGAAGCGCACCGCGTTGTTCTTCCTCACGATGCTGGCGTCGATTCCGTCTACCACATCCTGCACGAAGCGCCCGATGTCCACCGTCGTGTAATTCTTGTTCGACACCCGAACGTCCAGCGACAGCATGTCGCGCCTCGACTCCAGCAGCCGCGCCACCCACCCCACTTCAAAACCCGTAATCGTGTTCACACCCTTGGACAGCAAGGATTCGAGTTGGGTGCCGAGGCGCGCATCAACCCGGTACCCGACTCGGAAGGCGAACCAGTCGACGATTTTCTGCTGGTACTCGAGATCGAGCGTGGCGAACAGGAGATCGCCCTGGAGCCCGGGAATCGTGTCACCGTTGATGATGACTGGCGGGAACCCCGCATCGTACGCGGTGCCCATGCCGAGATTCGAGACGATGTAGCTGTTTACCCATGGAAGAGGCACGGTACCGGTCGGACTGAATCGGTGGCCGTCCAATTGCGGGAACGGCCCTTCCTGCGCGAACGCCGGGCCTCCCGCAAACAGGAGCACGAAGAATGCGCCGAGGGCAGTGAGACGACCGAAAACCCGTTTCTTGCTCATCTCACTCACCTCCCCCGAGCGGGATCCAGATCCCCGCGAGAAACTCGAAGCCGGAGGATCGGAACCGGGTCGGGATCAACTCGTCGGCACCGATGTCCACGGACACGTCCGAAATGTTGTACAAGCTCTGGGTGTAGCGGGCCTCGATCGTCAGTCGTGGCAGGCCGATCGGAAACTGCCCGCCAACTCCGAAGTTGATGGCGATGTCGAAGTCCTTGACGAGGTCGCTCACATCTTCGTCCTCGCCATCTCCCTCGACCGGAGACAGCTTCGCATCGAGCAGGAAGCTCGGCTCGAAGCCGCTGTTGACGAACACCTTTCCACCGGCCGTTTCGAGCTTCATGAGCAGCGGGACCGAGAAATAGGAAAGCCCGAGCGACAGACTGTCCTGCCGTTCGTCCTGCCCTTCCACGTCCACGGCGATCTTCGTTCCCCTTTGCACCCAGGCGGGCTGGACGCTGATCAGCACGTTCCTGGCCACGGGAACCTCGACCAGCGCTCCGATCACCGGGCCGATCCTGTTCCGGTACTCGGCGTTCTGCGGAGCGTCCCCGGTCAGGCCCGAGTTGGAAATCCCCCCGTAGGCTCCGATCCGGACCTGGGCGTCAGCTTGTGGAACCAGGGCGAGCAGCAGTGCCCCGACGAGAAGTGGAACAACTCTACGCATCGTCGTCTCCGGAAGGAAGATCGTGAGCGAGATTCCTTACCTGCGAGCCGACAGGCTCACATTATGGAAAGAAACCGGGACATGTGCGGCGGCGCAATGCACCGGGCAAATTGGCCGAGGGGCGGCCGCCGGCCGTTTCGATCTTCAGCAGCAGCGGAACCGCCACGTACGACAGGCCAAGCGACAGACTGTCCTGCCGCTCGTCCTGGCCTTCAACGTCGAAGGCGATCTTCGTACCCCCGATCGACCCAGCCCGGCTGCACGCCGATCCACACATTCTCTGCCACGGGAAAGTCGACGAGTGCGCCGATTACGGGGCCGATGCGGCTGCGGAACTCCGCCTTGGAAGGCGCATCGCCGCTGAGGCTGGAGCTGGTGATGCCTCCGTAGGCCCCGATGCGGACCTGGGCCTCGGCATCGGGCGCGAGGATCACGAGCAGCAGGCACGCGAGTGCCGGCACGATTCTGCGCATCCTGAACTCCCGGCGTGGAATGGGTCCGGCCCCGGCAGGAACAGCCCGCCACGAGGCGACGGTTACAGCTGATCGACCCGCAACTCCCGCCGCAATACTCGAGGCAATACTCGAGGCCGCATCTCGCTGTTTGTGACGGGTTTCGCAGGCTCCAGGACAGCGGCATGTTGTGGGGATCGGCTGCAGCTGGAATCGATCTCTGTGCGCGCGAACGGAGGACGCCACCGTTGTTAGCGATTCGAGCCACATCTGGCTTGCTGCTGGCAGTGCTCCTGGGGCCCGCGGTCGGGCTCGCTCAGGAAGCCGAGCGCGACACCGTACCGGATGCACCGGCGATCCGGATCGGCCACGGGGACAAGGGCTTCGAGCTCGAGACCGGTGACGGACGGTTTCTGCTGCAGCTGCAGGCTCGGCTGCAGTTCCGGATCTCCTACCCGTTCGACTCCGACCCCGTGAGCTTCGAGGCTTTCGCCGGAAACGACGACCTCTCTCTCGCCGTCCGCAGGGCCCGCCTCAAGGTCGGCGGCCACGCCTTCGAGCCGTGGCTGAAGTACTACTTCGAATACGAGCTGGCCAGCAGCGCGTTGCTCAACTTCGAGGCGAAGGTCGAGAAGCTGAAGGCCCTGAGCCTGCACGTCGGCCAATGGAAGGTAGAATACAACCGGGAGCGGATGATCTCGTCCGGAAGGCAACAGACGGCCGACCGGTCGATCCTCACCTATCCGTTCACGATCGATCGCCAGCAGGGAGTGTCGCTGTACGGAAGGCTGCAGGGAGGAGGCGCGGCGGACTTCAGCTACTGGGCGGGCGTGTTCAGCGGCAACGGCCGGGGCGAGAGCGGGGACGACGAGGTCCCGATGTGGACCGGGCGACTTCAGTGGAACGTGTTCGGGCGCCCGGTGCCGTTTCAGGGTTCGGACCTGGACCGGAGTCCGGATCCCGCACTCATCATCGCGCTGGCAGGAGCCACGAACCGGAGCCCGTATACCAGATTCTCCGCGGCGGGTGGCGGCCAGCTGCCGGGATTCGACGAGGGCGTGGAGGGACAGTACCGGATGAACCAGGCGGTGCTGGAGACGGCGTTGATGTGGAAAGGTATTTCGTGGCAGCAGGAATTGCACTGGAAGGAGATCGACGACCGGGTGAACGGCGGCACGACGGAGCTGCTCGGAAACCTGGTGCAGCTCGGATACTTCTTCGGCGAGCTGTGGTCGTTCGTCCCGCCGCCCCTGGAACTGGCCGGGCGGTACGCGTTTTACGACCCCGACCGGGACGTGGACGAGGACGACCGGCACGAGTTCACGCTCGCGGCCAACTGGTTCTTCAAGGGACACCTCAACAAGCTCACGGCCGAGATCTCGTACCTGGACTACGAGCTGGGCGCCGCGGAACGCGACGGCACGCGATTCCGGCTGCAGTGGGACGTGTCGTTCTAGGAGGCCGAGGTCCCCTCTTCGAGACGCGGGCTCCGGCATGGATGCGCCCGCGGGCGGCCGTCCTTCGACGACCGCCCGCGGATCGCTGCTCGGGTCGCGCACCCGGAGTCTACGGCGTGTACCATATCGGCGAGGTGTACGCCCGCTCCTGCGTGATCATCGGAACTTCGTCCGGCATCGTGATCCCGAAGCGGACCTGTTCGTACGCCGTCCAGCGTGGCGTCGGGATCTCGAGCACGCGGGCATAGTACACGGCCCGCTGCGATGCGTCGAAGTCCGGATCCGTCCAGGTGCCGATCAATTCCGGGGCACCGATCGTGTTCGTCCACGTGGCGGTCGCGACGTCGACTGTGCTCCCGACCGGCGGCAGTCTCCCGTCCGCGCCGGGCTCACGGTCGCCCGACCATACGATGTCGTAGACCTTCTCCCTGCGCTCGCCGTCTTCCAGCCATCCCTTCACGATCTGGATCCTGTCCAGGTTGCCGGACAGCGGGTCCTTCAGAGCGGCGACGAGAAACGTCATCGACTTGCCGGCCGGCGCCGCGCGGAACGTCGCGCCCATCGGGGCACCCTTCATGTATCCGATATTGGCGGGAAGGCGGCTCTGCGCATCCTTCTCCGTGAAATCCCAACCGCCGAAGAAGCGAACCAGCATGCGTGAACCCGTCGTGGCGTAAGTTTCCTTCCTCATCATGGCGTCGAAGATTGCCCGCCGGGTATTCTCCGTCGCCCACACGGCTGCATAGCCCGACGAGGCCATGGACCAGCTGGTGTACTCGAGGTCACCGATCTTGGCCATCGGGTGGAGGTAGCGCTCAGCGCTCGGCTCCGTGCCCGAGTGCTTGCCGAAGAAGTTGTCCTCACCGGCCGTCGCGAGGCCCGTGTGGCTGTCGGTGGAGCCGATCATGCCGAACGCATACGGGTTTACGCCCAGTGCCGCCTCGGCCTGCAGGCCGAGCTGAAGACCGGAGCGCGCGTACTCGTACTGCAGCATGTCGTCTTCCTTGGCCTCGGACAGGTCGAGGTTGCCCTGGTCCCACGTCTCGTAGTCGGCGAATTCGTCGTTGGGTGACAGGTACGGATGCGTCTCGCCATCGCCTTTGATCTGCGTCGCCTCGTACAGCGGCTCCCAGCGCGCGCGTGTCTCGGCGTACTCGAGATCGATCTGCTTCCCGGTGAACGACTCAACCCACGGGAACATGATCCCGTTCGAGAGGTTGCCATTGTGCGCTATGGCCAGCGCCTGGCCGCCCGTCCGCTCCTCGTACATCTCCAGCCATTTCCAGAGGTCGCGAGGATTGTCGCTCCCGAGTGGCGCCAGCGTGGTATACGGCTCGACGAGCCCGGCCTTGAATGCGTCGTCGCGCAGAATCACCACGCGGTGAAGGTTGGCGCCGGCTGTGTTCGAGGTCCACTCGTAGCCGATGAACGCCGTAAAGTTGCCGGGATCGTTGTACTCTTCGGCCGCGTCGATCGCTACGTCCCACGCCGCGCGATACGCTGCGGTGCCGGGTACCGACGCCAGCGCCGGCGGAAACGTGTTGTTGGAGAAAGCCTGAATCACTTCGATGGCAGCCGCAACTCCCTGCTGACCACCCGCCTGAACCATCTCGTACCATCGCCGGCCGGTTGGATCGGCGAGCATGTCTCGATCGCCTTCGAACAGCTTCGGGAAGAAGCCCATGTTGTCGGAGTGATCGGCGACGACCAGGAAGTCGAGCGGGCGGTCCAGCTTCACCTGGAGCCCGGTCGAAGAGGTGAGCTCTTCGCCCCGCGCGAACCGGTAGGCATCCCGGGGCAGCAGTCGCGCCCCGAAAGCGCCGGCGTCCATCGACATTCCGGTATGCAGGTGCGTATCCCCCCAGTACACCTGCGTCGGGAAGTTGCGGCCCGCGTACGGGGAAAAGTTGTCCCGCGGCGGGAACGCGTCGGCCGCGTCGGATCCGGGAGGCGGCAGGCCGGGTGAATCCTGGGCGAGCAAGGGTCCGGTGCTCAGGACGATCATGGCCAGGACGGCCGCGGTCAGGGACAAGAGCCTGTTCATCGGGTCGCTCCTCCACTTCAGTTCTTCGGGCAAGGGATCCTCCGCAACATTCACCAGGGAGCCTCCGGAATCAAACGCGTGCGGGCCCGCGGTGGTCAGAATACGACCTCCACCACGAATCGCAGGTCCCACACCGTGCCTTTCGTCGGCCGTACGACGTTGTAGAACAGCTGCGCCCCGAGGTTCATTCCCAATGAGCCGAGGTGCGTCTTGTACTGCCCGCCGCCGCCGATCGGAAAGTAGACCTGTTCGCCGGACGGCTTGTTCCAGTAGACCGAGATCCCGTACGGCACATACATCAGGTCCCAGCGCTCGGAGAGCGTGTAGTAGACGAAGGGCTTGATCATCAGCATGCTGACGTCCTTGCGGTCCTCGTCCCCCGCAAAAGACCAGATCTGAAGCGCGATCGCTCCGGCGAACAGGTCTCCGCTCTCGTACTCGTAGTCGAGGCTCGGCCCGACCGACCACTTGCCGCTCCCGAGCGTCTCCGAGGTGGCGGTCGGGAACTGGAACGCGATCCCCGGCGCGAAGTGGTGCTTGCCGTGGTGTCCGCCCTGCTTAGAGATCCAGAATCCCGTGAGCAGGTCCGAGATTCCGGTGGCGGATCCGATCTCCGGCAAGGGGTTTCCCTGTGGCTGACCGGGGATGGCGCGTGGATGATCGGCCACCTCCACATAGGCAATGTTCTTGATCTGGGTGCTTCCGAAGGTGAAGTAGCTCTCCAGCTCAAGCCCGAGCGTGTTGGCGTCGTCCGTCTCGTCCTGCAGGAAGCTCCGAAAGATCCAGTTGCGCCACGAGCCGACCCGGAAGACGGACGCCTCGGCTTCCTGAGCGGCCTCGTCGTGCGGCTCCTGCGCCTCGGCGGGCATGATGGCCCCCGACAGGGCGAGCGAGACGAGGGCTGCGAATGGAACTCTGATCCGGTCGCGCGGCATGGATATGGCTCCTCTGATAAGAACTCCCGGCCGTCTGCCTGTCGCTCAGCCGCCAGCGCCATGGTTGACGAAGCCCGCGATGAACAGCACCGCAGCCACCATGGTCCCGACGACGTGCACCGCCGTGCGTCGGGTCGAAGCCAGGACCGCGACCAGCACGGCAGCGGCTGCTGTCAACGCCGTAGCCGTCGTAAAGCCGCCTCCGAGGAGCCGGTCGATTCCAATGACCCATAGTTGCAGCAGCGCGAGCAATCCGAAGAAGCGTCGGCTGACCGACAGGTAGTGATCCCGAGCGGTGACCGATGCGGGCACCTCCGCCCCCGGCAGCAGCACGCTCGACGCGAAGAAGAGGAGGATCGGCCCCAGTATGACGTACAGGAAGCCGGTGAACTGCCACTCCGCCACGTTGAGCAGGTCGACCGTGTGCCAGAACAGCTCCAGGTAGACGAGCAGCAGGAGCACCGTCCACGCCGCCAGCAGTGCGTCGGGGCGGCGTTCCGGGTCACCACCGACCACGCCCGCCATGGCCACGACGACGTGCGCGATGCCCAGGCCCAGCAGGGTCACGAACAGGAGTGCGACGAGAAGCCCTTTACTGATTTCCATGAATACGCTTCCCTTTCTCAGCCGGTATTCGACGCTCTCAGCTCGCCCAGGTCCTTCTGCGGCTCGGGTTGCACGATCCGCACGTCGTGCGTCTGCCCGAGCACGCGCGGAGCGCCGATCGGCCTGCGGAACTCGACCACCGGGAAAGCGCTTTCCACCTCCTCGTGCGGCGCCGGAAGTCCGGCCAGGTCCTGGGCCGGCGCCACGGTGGCGGTCGAAAGCAGTAGAGCGAGCTCGGCGAGGACGGCGGTCAGGGTGGTTATCTCACAGCTCCGTTCCCGTTCGTTGGTGACCGGGCCGACCATGCTACCTAGTCGACATCTTTCCGTCCAGCGGCTGCGCGGGGCGAAAATCCGCTGGTTCAGCGATACGGCCACCATTTCAAGCCCCCATGCTTCCCTGGTCTCCGCTGGCTCCCACTTGCGTCAGAACTCGAACTCCGAGCGAATCCCCCACACCCATCTGCGCGTGCGCGTGCCGTCGGGGTCTTCCCGTCGCCAGTACTGGAGATCTGGGAGTATGCTCACCGCGTTGGTGAGCTGCAGTCGGTAAAACACCTCGAAGCCGGACTCCCAGCCGAGATCGGCGTCGCTTGGAGCACCGGAGAAGAGTCCGAACCCGGCGAGGTCCTCGGATCGACGGACGGGTTCCAGCCACAGCACGCCCAGCGAGAAGAGCTCGCGGTAATCGGCCGACAGCCGATCGAACGACCGGCTCCAGCGGCCCGCCAGCGCCCAGGCACCGTTGAATCGCTTGTCGCCCGAGATCATCAACGACTGCCCCGATCCAAACACAGAGTTCTCGCTGGCTTCGACGTCGAGGTAGCTGATGGTGACGCGCACGGCCGCCTCGTTCGGGCCACCCTCGTCGTGCTCGAAACCGATCTCACCCAGATAGAGCAGGCGTGCATCGAGAAGGCTCGCGAAGTCGAGGAACCGGCGACTGGCCTTGCCGTCCATGACCGCCAGCGAGACGTAGAGCGGAGCCTTCCAGGCCATTCCGTTGACGCCGAGCCCGATGTCGTTGTACCCGACCCACTGCGCCCCCGCGGCGGCGGCCAGGGGCCGGGCCATGAAGAAGCGCCGGTCATCGTCGAGATAGCGGGCCGGACCGAAGTACGAGGGTGCATAGAGCTGGCCCGCGCGGAGGCCCCAGCCACGATCGGGACCGGTCCACCATTCCTGCTCCCAGTGGAACAGACCCAGAGTCGCGAACGTCAGGTCCGGACTGGTGTCGAGGTCATTCGGCGTCTCGACGAGACGCTGGGTGTTCGCGAACTCGCGCGTCGTCGGACGCCCGAAAGTCGCATCATAGGCGAAGCCCGCCACCAGGCGCCCCGAGCTGTTCGAATCGCGTACCGGCTCCCAGCCGAAGAGCAACAGCGTCTCGCTGATGCCGTGAGTCGGGCCGCCCTCCGAGCCCCACTGCACATTGGCAGATACGTACCCGCCGAAGGAGATCCCGTGCTCGATCCACTGGCGGTTCTTCCAGTCGAAGTAGTCTCCGTTCAGGAGCCCACTACCGAGAACGGTATTGTCAAATGGCCTCGGGTCGGCCGGCCCCCGATCTGATAACCACTTCCCTCGCGCCAGGTTGGACGTCTGCTGACCCTGGCAGACCTGAGCATCCAGCAGGCACGCCAGCCCGGCGAGCAACATGGCGGCGAGCACGCAGCATCGATCTAACCGTCTGTTCATACTCGGCACCCTCCTGCGCTCAATAGGGAATCGCCGTGATCAGCTGAACGCGAGCCGCCCACTCGGGCGCGCCTTCCGGTTTGACGGCGTTGACGTACCCCTGAAGCGACGTGGCCCAACGTTGCTCGCCCATGCCGAACGTGATCCCCGGACCCCCGCCGAGAGGCACGAGCCAGCGCTCGGACGAGGGCGCATTCCAGTTGGCCGTGATGATTGGCGCCGACACGAGGTACCAGGGGCCCGGAAGCTTGAACCGGAACGCACCGCGGATGATCAGCGCGTTGAGATCGGGGCGGGACGCGTCGCCGGCGAACGACCACCGCTGCCCCGCGACGGCACCCAGATTCCAGGGTCCGGTGCGGAAGGTCAGCCGGACTGCGGGCCCTGCCGCCCACTTCCCGCTTCCCAGGACCTCATCCGTCGCAGTGGGGATGCCCAGGATCAAGCCGGCGCCCCAGATGAACGTTTCCTGGTCCTCTGGCGTCAAGAAGCTGCCATGGATCAGGTCGCTGAGACCGAAGGCGCGATCCCCCGGAGTGGGATTCGGATCGATCGGTCCCCCCGGTACACCGCCAGGAGCGTCGGCGAGTGTGACCAGTTCCAGGTTCACGAGCCGCCAGGATTCGCTCAAGGGAACGCTCCAGAGAGGCAGGAATCGAAAGATCGTCGCTTCGCCATTGGCGGCGCCGAAGTCGTGTTCGATTTCCATCGGGAGGGCGAAGCTCCGGGGGGGAGCGCGCAGCCCGCCGGGTGCCTGCTCCTGCGCAGTCACCGGCACCGCGACGGCGAGCAGGGTCGAAAGCGCCGGCAGCATCCCCATCGCTGGCCGGGTAAACGGGAGGCGAGCAGCGAGCCACGGGCTCATTGCAGGCTCCTCACCCGCCAGGGCCGAGGAGTCGTCGGGCCTGCGCCTTGAAGAACCGCCGAACAGCTGGATATGAGAACCATGCGAGCTCCCAGAGGATCGGCGTGAAGATGAATGGCAGGGTGAACAGGGCCGTCGCCGGTTCCGCACGGATACGCTTGTCGACCGCGCGGGCCTCGGCATCCGTCACGTCTGCATGCAGGAGCCTGCGGTCTTTCGTCGCATACGACCACATCCAGCCCGACGTGAGGCCCAGGAGCAGGGCCGCGACGCTCTCGAACCCGCGCGTCCAGGCGGAGGCCGGCAGTTCGGTTCCTACCCGGATCGAGAACAGGAACAGGAGCACGAAGAACAGCTGCAGGATGGCCCTTGCCGCGAACTTGCCGTCCGCCCGGTCGGCGAGGCCGAACAGTGTGTTGCTCTGCAGCCAGTAGATGATGAGCACGGCAACGCCGATCGCGATCAACACGATCGTCATCCCTTCGGCGGCGAGGAATTCACGCCAGGAGTGCCAGTTCCACTCCGGCTGATCGGGACGGGGAAACAGCATGAACACACGCCAGATGGCGACCCCGTACACCACATCCGTCAGGGTCTCGAGCCGCCGGAGCTGACTGCGTCCGCGCCGGAGTTCGGCCGGCGAGCCGATCTCCATGGTGTGGAGCATACCCGGATCTGATCCCTGCGCCTCGCTCACGATCGACTATCCTCCCACAGGCATGCTGTACGACACATTGACCCGGTACTTGCTTTCCGCGGCCGCGCCAGGCCAGTCGTCCGTCGCGAGGTCCGTCGCGTACTCGACGTAGAAATTCCAGGAGCTCGACGGTTGCACGAGCACGTATCCGAGTCTTGCGCCCACCGGCACCTTCCACCCCCCGAACTCCCAGCTGTACTGCGCCTGCAGGTCGTTGGTCCCGATGTACCAGCCCTTACCGAGCTGGAAGTTGACGAACGGATTCACGATCAGGGGGTGAGCGCCCGTCTCGGTTTCGTCCGTGACGATCGGGACCGGCTGGCCGAGGTCCACGACGGTCCGCTTCCCCCAGGTCTGCTGCACGAGCAGGCCCGCCATCATCCTGTCGTTGAAGAATCGCTGGATCACGGCGCCCGCGAGACCGTACGCCCACTCGCTCGAACCGACCTTCGAGCTTCCCGGGATCACGATGTCGGGGCCGAATCCGGCCCGGCCCGTGCCCCAATCGAAGGGGACGATCAGCGCGAACAGGTCGGTCGGGCTGAACCCCCAGTCGCCGTCCTTGTTCTCGCTGAGTCGGACGGTCAGGCGGGGAAGCACGCTGAGCCCGCCGAGCTTCAACGGAGCCACCATGCGGAATTGCACGTAGCCCTTGTTCCCCTCCGGCCGCGTCTCGCCGCTCGCGAGGATGTCGTCCCGGTAGTCGGGCATCGCCTGGTAGGCGAGCTGGAAAGACCATGCTGCGGCCGTGTTGTCGAGGGCCGCGGATTCACGGGACTGCTCCTGGGCTATGACGGCCGATGGAAGGCCGAGGCAAAGCAAGGCAAAAGGCCGTATGAACCGGTGCAGGTGGCTCGAGTTCGTCATCTTCGCACTCCGTTCACGATCGGACAGGTTCAGGAGATCATTCCTTGTTTCGCGCTCGGCGCTCAATCTCCCACTCTCACCGTCAGCTTCTGGAGTCCCTCCGACCGGAACGGAACCGCGTATCCGTTCTCGATGATCGGGGAACCCGTGTCCTCGCCCACGTCGAACGTCTCCTCGATCGAGAATGTCGCCGGGATGGTCCGATCGATGTGCGCCTTCCCTACGCTGCGGCCATCGATGAACAGCTCGGCGTCCCCCTCGAAGTCGCCGGTCCGGGTGAACTTCATCGACACCACCGACTCGCCCGCAGGCACCTCTTCCGACGAGGTGATGACGGTCCGGTCGATCCCGAGGTAGTTGTAGATGTACGTAAGCCGGTTGTTCATGATGTACAGGGCATAGCCTGACGTACGGCCTCCCGCCGTCACGAGCATGCCGTCGCGGCGGTCGTGCGGCAGATCCAGGTCGGCCACCAGCTCGTGCGACTTGTTCTTGATCGGAGGCGCAACCGATTCGTGCACCCGGATCGCGCCGGGCGGATAGTATACGAGCTCGGGATCCTGCGGCGCGGCCCTCGCCTGCATGGCGGCGAGTCTCGGCCCGACGTTGCCGTCGAGCGGGTACACGTTGTTCTTCTCCGCCTCCACCTCGAACAGGGCCTGGAGCTCGGCGAGCTTCTCGGGATTCTGAGCGGCCACGTCCGTGCTCTGAGAGAAGTCCTCCTCGAGGTTGTACAGCTCCCAGACGTCGTCCTCGAGGCTCCCCTCTGCGTTCAGCTGCCACGGACGCTTGCCCTTGTGCAGCGTGACCGCGACCCAGCCGTCCGCGTAGATGGCCCGGTTCCCGAACAGCTCGTAGTACTGGACGGTCCGGCGATCTTCCGCGTCCGGATCGTCGAACGTGTAGTTGAGCGGGATGCCGTCGAACGACATCTGCTCCACACCGTCGATCTCCGGTGGCGCCTCCACGCCCGCCGCTTCGAGGATCGTGGGCGCGATGTCGATCACGTGACTGTACTGCTGGCGGATGTCGCCGTTGTGGCTCGGGTCGATGCCGGCGGGCCACGAGATGACCAGCGCGTCGGCGTTACCGCCCCGGTGCGCGGACTGCTTGTAGTACTGGAAGGGCGTGTTGCCGGCCTGCGTCCAGCCCGCTGTCACGTGCCACACGCCGACCCGGCCGCCCCACTCGTTCATGAACTGGCTGTTGATCTCGTAGGGGATGTTCGGCACGCCGTTGAAGAACCCGTTCTCGTTGAACGTGCCGTGCAGGCCGCCCTCCCCGCTGCCGCCGTTGTCCGACGTGAAGATGATGAGCGTGTTGTCGAGCTCGCCGATCTTCTCCAGGTAGTCGACGATGCGGCCGAACTCGAAGTCGGTGTACGCGAGCTGCGCCGCGAAGGCTTCCATCTGCCGGGCGTACAGCGCCCTCTCATTTTCGTTGAGCGTCTCCCAGGCCGGGATCTCCTCGTCCCTCGGCGACAGGTGGGTGCCCCCGGGAACGATGCCCATTTCGATCTGGCGCTCGAGGATCATCTCACGGGCCGCGTCGTAGCCCATGTCGAACTGGCCCTTGAAGCGCTCGCGCCACTCGCGCGGCGCCTGGTGCGGGGCGTGCACCGCCCCGGTGGCCCAGAACATGGCGAATGGCTTGTCGTGGGCGGACGCCCGAAGCATGGAGATCCAGCGGATCGCCGTGTCCGCCATGTCCTCGTTCACGTGGTAGCCGGGCTGGTCGTAGCTCGGCTGCACCGGCGTGTGATCCACCCACATGATCGGGTTGAAGTTGTTCATGTCGCCGGACATGAAGCCGTAGAAGTGCTCCCACCCGTCACCCGAGGGCCAGCGGTCGAACGGTCCCGAGAAGGTCGTCTCCCATTGCGGCGTGTGATCCCACTTGCCGATGAACATCGTCGACCATCCGGCGCGCTTCAGGATCTCCCCGAAGCCCCTGGCCGACTCCGGCGGGTGGGCGTTGTATCCCGGGAAGCCCATCGCCGTCAGCGAGTGCGAGCCCATGCCGATCCGGTGGTGGTTGCGGCCGGCGTTGATCGCGGCCCGCGTCGGCGAGCACAGCGCCGTGGTGTGAAAGCTGTTGTAGCGCAGCCCGTTCTCGGCGAGCCGATCGATCGTGGGCATCGGCGTCAGGCCGCCGAAGGCGCTCGAGTGCCCGTAGCCCATATCGTCGATCAGCCAGACGAGCACGTTCGGTGCTCCGTCCGGCGGACGGACGGGCTCCGGCCAGTACTCCTCCGAATCCTCCAGCGTGCGCCCGATCCTACCCTGGAATTCCTGCTCCTGCGCCTGGAGGTGCGTCCCGGCGAGGAGGAGGACGGCGAGGGCCAGGCCTCCCATCTTCAGACCGCGTGTGCGTATCATCGGTAGCTCCAATCCCCCGCTCAAGGGTTGTACCAGATCGGCGACGTGTACGCGCGATCTGTGACCTGCATCCTGGTGCCGGGGGGCATCTCGACGTTGAAGAACTTTGCATCGTAAGCCGTCCACCGCGGCGTCGGGATTTCGATGACGCGCACGTAGTAGAAGGCCTTCTGCTGCGGATCGAACGCCGGGTCCTCCCAGTGCGCGGCGAGGAGCGCATCTCCGATGCTGTTCGTGTAGGATGCGTCCTCGAGGTCGATCGTGTTCCCCACGGGTGTCGTGCAGCGGCCGTTCGCGTCGATGTTGCGGCCGTCGGAGACCGCGATGTCGAAGACCCGCTCGTGGGTATCGCCGTCGGAGTCGAGCCAGCCCTTGATGATCTGAACCCGATCCAGGTTGGCCCCGTCGGGATCGCGAAGCGCGCGAACCATGAACCGCGGAGCCTTGCCGGCGGGAGCGGCGCCGAGGTCCCCCCCCATTGGCACGCCGCGCCTGTAGCCCTCGCGCGCGAAGTCGGGGCGCTGCACCTCATCAGCCGTGAAGTCCCAGCCCGCGAAGACGCGCACGCGGATCCGTGTGCCGGTCGTGGCGTAAACCTCACGGCGCTTCATGGCGTCCCAGATGGACTCGCGCGTGTTCTCGCGCGCCCACACCGCGGCGAGGCCGGCGGCGCCGACGTCGGTCAGCATCATCGAGAGCTCGGGGTTCGGCGCCTTGATGAGCGCGTGCTCATACCGATCCGCGCTGGGCTCGACGAAGGATGCCTTGCTGAAGTTGTTTTCCTCGCGCGTCGTGGGCAGCGCAGTGTGGTTATCCGAGCTTCCCACCATGCCGAACTTGAACGGGTTCACTCCGAGCTGCTCCTCGTACGCGAGCCCCCGGCGCAGGGCGGAGCGCGCATACTCCCGTGGGAGCATGTCGGGCGTCTTCGCCTCCTTGCCGGTGATGTTCCCCTTGTCCATGGTCTCGAAGTCGGCGAATTCATCGTCGGGCGAGAGCAGAGGATGCGTTTCCCCGTCGCCCTTCTGCTGCGTGACCTCGTACATCGGCTCCCAACGCGAACGCGTCTCGGCGTAGCTCCTGGTGAGCGCACCGCCGGAGACGGTCTCGTCGTCGAACATCATCCCGTTCGAGAGATTGCCGTTATGGGCCAACGCCAGCACGCGACCGCCGGTGCTCCCCTCGTAGCCGGCCAGGTAGGCCCACAGGTCCTCCGGATCCACCGAGTCGTACATGGAGAAGGGGAGGACCTGGCTCGTGCGGTCCTTCCCATCACGAAAGATGACGACGCGGTGCATGTTGTTGCCGTCGGGCATCGAGGTCCATTCGAAGCCGTGAAACGTGGTGAACGTGCCGGGCTGATAGTACTTATCCGCGTTCTCAACCACGCGGGACCACGCGGACTCCATCATCCGCGGTTCCTTGATGAGATCCTCCTTGTCCGACCGGGCCCACTCGATGAAGGCGTCGTAGCCTGTGCCCGCCTTGACCATGTCATGCCAGCGTTTGCCCGTCTCGTTTGCGAGCAGGATGGGATCCGAGCGCCGGATGAAGTCGGCCAGGCCGAGGTTCTCGGCGTGGTCGGCGACGACGACAAAGTCGAGCGGACGCACGAGCTTGACCTTCCAGCCTTTATTGCTCGTGACGGTTTCGCCTCGCGACACCCTATAGGCCTCATCGGGTCCGAGCGTCGTGCCGATCATCCCGGCGTCCGTGGACCAGCCGGTATGAAGATGCGTGTCCCCGAAGAGCGCGCGGTTGGGGAAGTGATCGTCGATATAGGGTGAATACTCCTTCTTCGGTGCCTCGACCTCGTCGCCATATGTCACCTGGGCGCTCGCCTGCTCCGGAACGAAAGCGATTGCGGGCACGCCAACCGCGAGCAGCAGGGCGAGACTTCGAACTCTCTTCATCGCGTAGAGCAGTGCGGACCTTGCAGTCCCCATGTCAGAGTCCTTTCACCAGATGTTGTTTTTTCACCAGATGTTCCGTCTTCATGAACCCGTCAGAACGCGATCTCGACGACTTCTCTCTGCCCGGCACCGGAGACGAAGCCGTGGCCTGCCGGGCAGCGATTGCCGTGGCAGCGCTCGCTGACGTGAATTCCGGTTCCGAGGGGAACGGCCGCTTCACGCCAGCCGTCCCCCCTCGCAGTGCGATCAGTGATTCGGACGAGCGGTGGTCTCCAGCTCCTGCAGGCGCTCCATCACCGCCGCCGCCTTCAACGTTCCGCAGCTGATTCCGGCCGCGTGATCCGTATCTCGTGCGTCCGTCCGAGCACGCGGAGGGCTCCGAGCAGGGTCCGAAAGTCTCCAGAGGCCATCCTCTGCTCGAGCTGAGCCCGTTCCTCCCAATCCTCCTGCCAGAGAAAATCGTGGGGAGACCCGTGCCGCTCGAAGAACCGGCAGCCCCGACAGCCGGCCGTCGCCGGCGGGGCTCGCTCGATCAGGCTCTCCACGGCGATGAGGAACTCCCGGCGCTTCTCCGGCGGAACATCGATTCTGATTTCGAGGCTCTGCATGCGAGACCCCCCGGTTTCGGCCGCCAGTTGGCCGAAGCTATGGCACGATCCGCGCCACCCGGAGTCGAAGCTCCAGGCGACATACATGAAGTTGTAAGTGTATGAATTAAATACGTTTACGAAATCTGGTGGCGGGTAGCGCCCGACCCGGCCCACCGAACCGAACCACGAAATGTCGTCGGTCGCGAAATCTCGCGGGCGCCCGGGATCAGGAGGGGCGGGTGATTCCCAGCTTCTTGAGGCGCGAGCGCAGGGTGCTCGGGCGGAGATCGAGGATCCGGGCGGCGCCGTCTTCGCCCTCGATTCGCCAGTCCGTCGCTTCCAGAACGGCGAGGAGGTGCTCGCGCTCGGCTTCGGCGAGAGTCACGTGGGAGTTGGGTCGCCTGAGACGTGGTCCGGAGTCGACACCTGACGCGAATCTGGCCGGAAGCGCGAGGGTGCGGCTCGGCGACAGGATTACGGCCCGCTCGAGAACGTTCTGCAATTCCCGCACGTTTCCGGGCCACGCATACTCGGCGAGGCGCCTGATCACCGGGCCCGGTACCTCCTCGATCGGCTTGCCGAGCTTTTCCGACAACCGGCGCACGAAGTGGTGGACGAGTAGAGGAATGTCCTCCGGGCGGTCGCGAAGAGCAGGTACTGATACGGGGTAGACGTTCAGCCGGTAGAACAGGTCCTCCCGGAAGACTCCCTCCGCGATCCGCGCTTCGAGATTCCGGTTGGTCGCCGCGATCACCCGCACATCCGTGGTGCGGGGCAAGGAGCTCCCGACCCGCTCGAAGCTCCCCTCCTCCAGCACCCTGAGAAGCTTCACCTGCAGGTCGAGAGGGAGATCTCCGATCTCGTCGAGAAACAGGGTGCCGCCGTCGGCGAGCTCGAACCGGCCCTTGCGAAGACTCGTCGCCCCCGTGAACGCGCCGCGCTCGTGTCCGAACAGCTCGCTCTCCACAAGGTTCGCCGGCAGTGCTCCGCAATTCACCGTGACGAAGGGACGGCTGGCCCGGTCGCTGCGCCTGTGGATCGCCCTGGCGATGAGTTCCTTTCCCACGCCTGTCTCGCCGAGGATCAGTACGGTCGTGTCCGTGACGGCTACCTGCTCGATTCGGTGCAGGACGTACCGCAGCACATCGCTCTCACCGATGATCTCCTCGAAACCATGACTCGCTTCCAGCTCGCTGCGCAGAAGCAGGTTCTCCTCCCGCAACTGGCCCTGGAGCTCCTCCAGCTCGCGGATCGCCCTGTCGCGCGCGGTCTCTGCCGCTCGCTGCTCCGTCACGTCCGCTCCGAGACTGATCACTCCCGACAGCGCGCCCGCCGGATCGAGCAGAGGCACGTTGGCGAACATGGCGATTCGGGGCTGGCCGTCGCGCGTCACGAGGGCCGCTTCCGTGATCGACTCCTCGATCTGTTGCTGCTCGAGCCGACGTACCGACTCCTCGCGTCGGTCCTCGGGAATCAGGAACTGGAAGTGACGGCCGACCACTTCGTCCGGAGACCAGCCGGTCATGCGGCTGAAGTACGGATTCACGTAGACCACGTGGCCCCCGGCATCGATCTCGGTCACGAACAGCTCCACGTGGTCCCGCAGCGAGCGCCAGCGCCGCTCGCTCTCCCGCATCTCGTCGGTGAGGACCGCCGCCCGCGCCACATTGGACGTGAGCTCCGAGCCCACGAACAGCACCATCGAGAGGTAGGCGAAGGAGAACAGGTATGGAGCATCGATCACGCCGAGCTCCGAGAGCGGCCCGAGAACCCAGAAGGCGATCGCAAACAGCGTGAACGCCACGACGAAGCTGACGGATCTCCTCCGCTCCCCCGCACGCCACAGCCGGTGGGCGTCCCGCACGAACAGCAACGTGATGAGCAGCCCGGGAAGCGCGACGATCGGCGCCAGTCCATTCGGGCGACCCTCCGCGAATGCGAGGGTCTCACCCCAGGGAAGCTCGATCCGTCGCAGGCCCGTGACCTCGGAGTAGAGAATCGTGGACGGCGCGAGGAGATTGGCGACGAGGAGGAAGGCGAGGAGTCCCAGAACGAGATAGGCCAGCCGGCTGCGTCCCATTCGGCCGTAGTCCTTCAGGAACCAGGTCAGCCCTGCGAGGAACACGGCCAGCAGGGAGACCTGCCAGCGCAGCGCCGAGATATACGTGCCGACCCCGTCCGCCTGGTACATGAGCGGCTCGACGAACGAGGCTGCGCCCGAAGCCAGAGCCGCGATCCCGAACCAGCCGTAGTGGGCAGGACCCTTCCGGATCGCCCAGGCGGTCAGCGAGAGAATCCCGACCGTCAGGCTGGCCGCCGATGCCATGTACAGGGCGGCGATCAGCGGAGTCACTCCGCCCACCTCGCATCCTCTGTGAACAGGGTGTCCACCACCGGCGCAGGCTCGACCCCGTCCAGGGCCTCCGCGATCCGCTCGCGGACCCGGTCCAGCTCCCCGACCCGCCCGGGCCTGAACTCCGGGCTCACCACGATCTGGTTCAGGACGTACAGGAATCGCCCGATCTTCATCATCCGTACGTGGCTCGACGCCACGGGAACGTCTTCCAGCGCTTCACCCACCCTGCGCCGTACATCCTCCTGGACCGCGCTCGCGGGCGCGAAAGCGAGGATCTCACGCATGTTGTCCCGCACGATCCGGAGGGGCACGAACAGGATCCCGAGCACGAGCAGGATCACCAGCGCCGGATCCATGTAGGGAACGACCACCGCCCACCGCGTGCGACCCAGGATCATTGCCGCTGCAAAGACGAGAAGCACCACCCCGCTGAGAAGCCCGTCGATCAACCAGTTCCTGGAGTCGACCGCCAGCAGTGGCGAGCCAAGCGTCGCGGCCGCTCGCCGCTGTGCCGCGCCTACGGCCAGACAGCCGGTAAGCGCCACCGCTGCATACACGGTGGCCAGCCCCGGATTGATGTCGCGGCCACCGTGGATGAGAGTATCCACCGCCCCGGCGAGGGCGAAGCCGGCAACGCCCAGCATCAACAGGCCCTTGATCGCATTGAGGAAGGGCTCGAACTGGGCGTACCCGAATTGGAAGTGCTCATCGGCCGGCTGCACGACGAGCCTCGCCACGCGGATCGTTACGAGGGCCATCACGAAGCCGATGAGCGAAAAGAAGCCGTCGAGCATGATCGCGTCGGACTCGGTCGCCAGGCCGAAACCGATTCCCAGGGCGGCCATGACCAGACTCATCCAGGCCGAAAGTCTGAGCGCGCGCGTTTCCTGCTCCAATCCTCGTTTCCTCTGCTGAAAGGGACGGGACCGTGACGCTACGACACGAATCTGCCTGCCGCTACCGGCGCAAGCGACGGCCACCGGTTCCACGCCGTGAGCGCTCCCGGTAGATTGCCGGCCATGAATACCGTCAAATCTCTGTTCCGTTCTGGTCTTCTCATGCTCGCGCTGTCCGCAATTGGCGCAGCGTGCTCGTCACCTGCACCGGAGCCACCACCTCCATCGATCGATCCGGTCGCGAACATCGATCCTCTCGAGGCCCTTTACGCTTCGCCGGTCGAGTTCCCGCCCACCTGGCGCTTTCCAGCCGGGGCCGAACCGACTGCCGGCCGACGGGGCATGGTGGTATCCACCGACTCCCTGGCCTCCGCGGCCGGCCTCGAGATCCTGAAGGCGGGAGGGAACGCGGTGGATGCGGCGATCGCCGTGCAGTTCGCGCTCGCGGTCGTGCACCCGGTGGCCGGGAATATCGGGGGCGGAGGATTCATGGTCGCCCGGCTGGCGGACGACACCCGCATCGCGCTCGATTTCCGCGAGGAGGCGCCCGGCGCCTCCTCCAAGGACATGTACCTGGACGATGCTGGCAACGTCACCGACGCGAGCTGGGTCGGACATCTTGCCGCTGGGGTGCCTGGTTCGGTTGCCGGGATGGAGGCTGCTCACGAGCGCTACGGGACCCTCCCGTGGGATCGACTTCTGGCTCCTGCCATTCGCCTGGCGCGTGATGGCTTCGTCGTGGAGTCGAGACACCATGACGATCTGTCCTGGGGCCGTGAGCGACTGTCCCGCTTCCCGTCCACGGCGGCCGCGTTTCTTCCTGGCGGCGAGGCGCCCCGGGAGGGTTCGACCTTTCGCCAGCCGGACCTCGCCCGGACGCTCGAGGCGATCTCGACACAGGGCGCGGACGGTTTCTACCGCGGCTGGGTCGCCGATTCCATCGCCGCGGAAATGGAACGGGGCGGTGGGCTGATCACGAAACGGGACCTGGCCGGGTATCGCGCCATCTGGCGAGATCCGATCGAGATCGAGTATCGGGGCTGGAGCCTGATCTCCATGCCCCCGCCGTCTTCGGGCGGGGTCACGATGGGCCAGATCCTCAACATCGTCGAGTCGTGGAAGCTCGGGTCCCTGGGCTGGCACTCACCGGAAGCGATCCACCTCGCGGTCGAGGCGATGCGGCGGGCGTACGCGGACCGCAATTACTACCTCGGGGACCCCGACTTCGTGGAGATGCCGATCGAGCGTCTCCTGTCGCAGGCCTACGCCGATTCCCTGGCTGCAACGATCGATCCGCAGCGGGCATCGGACTCGCGGGCGTTCAACCGCGTCCCACTGGAATCGACCGAGACGACCCATTTCTCGATCGTGGATGCCGCCGGCAACGCGGTCGCCGTGACCACGACCCTGAACGGCGGCTTCGGCTCGGCCGTCGTGGTCCGGGGCGCCGGCTTCCTGCTGAACAACGAAATGGACGACTTCACCTCCAAGCCGGGGGTCCCGAACGCCTACGGCCTCGTCCAGGGAGAGGCCAACGCGATCGAACCGGGCAAGCGGATGCTATCTGCGATGACCCCGACCGTGGTCATCAATCCGGCTGGCCGTACGGAGCTCGTGACCGGAACGCCGGGCGGCTCCACGATCATCACCACGATCTTCCAGATCGTCTCGAACCACATCGACTTCGGATTGCCCGTCCGGACCTCCGTCGATGCACCGCGCTTCCACCACCAGAATCTCCCCGACGAGATCCGGTACGAGCAGGGCGGCCTGGAAGCCGGCACGATTGAATCGCTGCGGGGCATGGGTCACGAAGTGAGCGAGCGCGGAGGAACCTCGGGTGACGTGGAATCGATCTGGATCGCTCCGGACGGCACCCGGTACGGGGCGGCGGACCGGAGGAGAGACGGGTCCGCACTCGGCTACTGAGCCGAAGTATGACTGGTGGATTGCAGCAGGGAGCCGGGGCCTCGTGGACCCGGCTTCCTGCTCATTCGATCAACCGATCTGCTTCCGCACCGTGACCGGAGCGTCCGTTTCCACCGTCATCTGCGTGCCCTCGCGGATGATCGCGTCCACGTCCTCGGTCGCCATCTGCAAACCGGTTCCCGCGGCAGCACCGACCGCGGCACCCGCGAGCGTAGCCCCCGTGTTCTTCCCGATCAGCTGACCGACGAGCGCACCGGCTGCCGCTCCTACCCCGATCTTCAGAGCCTTGTCTCCCGTGTCGTCCCGGCCCACGGTCTCGACCGTGGCCTCGGTAATCGACAGCGAGATCGGATAGGTCTTCCCCTCGACCGTGAAGTTGTCAAATTTCACCGTAAGCGTCGCCGGCTTGCCGGATCCGCCTGACGCCTGCGCCTGTGTGACCTCTCCTCGAATCTTCGTTCCGGCCGGAATTACGACCTGGTCGCCATCCATGAGAGGGGCGAGGGTCGTAGTCGTAAACAGGTCCCCGACCGCCGAATACTTCGTGCTGAGTTCCTGGTCCAGCGTCACCTGGAACCGGGTTCCCTGCCCGACCGTGTATTCGGCAAACTGTGGCCCCGGATCAGCAGCGGGTTTCGGCGCCGGCTTCGGTGTCGTGGTCGGCGGCGGAGTCGACTTCGGTGTCGTGGTCTGTGCCCCCGGCTGCTTCGACTCCATTCCCTCATCGATCTTCTTCTGCAGATCGGCGAGTGTCGCCGAGTCTGTCTGCGCCAGCGCGAGATCCATCTCGCGGTCAACGTCGGCCTGGGCATCTCCGTCACCACCGCAGGCAACAGGTATCATGACCAGGGCCAGCGCCGTCAGCGCGGCTGTCCAGCGATCCGTCTTCTTCATTCTCGCGTACTCTCCTCTTGGGTGCCCCCCCACCCGACCGGTACTGGCCGTGCGGTGGTCCTGTGGATCGGGGCAACATATATATTCCCCGCTCGCGGGTCACGTTGACCATCGACGCTCGAATCGGGCCACACGCCGGAATGGACGGGAGGAGTCGGGGATTGAAGGCGTTTCGTACTCTCCTGCCCTATTTCCGCCCGTATCGTTGGGGCCTGCTCGCCGGGCTCGCGCTCGTCGTTGTAGGCAATTTTTTCACGATTCTCGGGCCGTGGCTGATCCGCCAGGCGATAGATTCCCTGGCGATCGAGCTCAGCACGAGCGTCGTGCTCCGCTATTCCCTGCTGATCGTTGGAGCGGCGGTGCTGGCCGGCGTGGCCCGCTACGGCATGCGCGAACTGCTCAACGGGATCAGTCGCCGCATCGAGACGGACCTGCGCGACAACCTGTTCGCCCACCTGCTTCGACTGCCGCCTCAGTTCTACGACCGCTGGCGGACGGGCGACTTGATGAGCCGGGCCACCAACGATGTGCTGGCAGTCCGCATGGTCGCCGGTCCGGCGATCATGTACATGGTGAATACAGCGACGATTTCGGTCTTTGCGCTCGTCCTGATGATCTGGATCAGTCCGAGCCTGACGCTGTTCGCGATGATCCCGATGGCCATCCTGCCGATCGCCGTCGTGTGGTTCGGACGACGAATTCATACGCGCTTCGAGCAGATCCAGGAACAGTTTTCGACGATCTCGAATTTCGCGCAGGAGAATCTGGCCGGGATTCGGATCGTGAAAGCGTACGTGCGCGAGCAGGATCAGTCGGAACGTTTCGCTGCGCTGAATCGTGAGTACATGTCGCGCAACATGGCCCTGGCCAGGGTCTGGGGAGGGTTCTTCCCGACTCTCCAGCTGTTCGGGGGACTCGCCGCTGTCGTCGTGTTGTGGCTCGGCGGACGCCAGATCATCGATGGCCAGATCTCGGTCGGAGACTTCATTGCATTCGGTTTTTATCTCACGCTGCTCATGTGGCCGATGATCGCGGTCGGCTGGGTCACGAATCTCGTCCAGCGCGGTTCGGCCAGCATGAGTCGGATCGATGCCCTGTTTGCCGAGCCGGAAGTGATCGCCGATCCAGAGCACCCGGTGGTCCTGGTGAACGTTCGGGGTGACATCGAGTTCGACGACGTGTGGTTTCGCTATCCGGACACCGAGCGCTGGGTGCTCGAAGGGATCTCGTTCCGGATCAACGCGGGGCAGACCGTCGCCGTGGTCGGCGCCACGGCGAGTGGAAAGAGCTCCCTCGTGCGCCTGATTCCGAGGCTGTACGACGCCACCCGCGGCAGCGTGAACCTGGATGGAGTGAACGTGCGGGACCTCGATCTCGACGAGCTCCGGCGGTCAGTGGCGATGGTGCCGCAGGATCCGTTTCTATTCAGCGAGACTCTGCGTCAGAACATCGAGATCGCCGGCGACACGGGAGTGGACCAGGCGGTCGAGATCGCGGCGCTCACCGAAACACTCGTCGATCTGCCGGCAGGCCTGGAGACTCCGCTGGGCGAGCGCGGCGTGAACCTGTCCGGCGGTCAGAAGCAGCGGGCCACGATCGCCCGTGCCCTGGTGCGGGATGCCCCCGTCCTGATCCTCGATGACGCGTTGTCGGCGGTGGACACGGTCACGGAGGAGCGCATCCTCCGGGGGCTCAAGGGCTACATGCAGGGGCGGACTTCAATCGTGGTGTCGCACCGGGTGTCCGCCGTGGCCGACGCGGACCTCATCCTGGTCCTCGAGGACAGTCGGCTCGTCGAGTCGGGGACGCACCAGGAGCTTCTTTCCCGGGGCGGAATCTACGCTCGGCTGCTCGAACGCCAGCTGCTGGTGGAAGAGATCGAGGCCGGCTGACCGGAATTCGCCTCAGATCCGTTCGAGGATGAAGTTCGGGGTGAAGCGGGTCATCCACGCGGCGAGCGCCGTGAACCGACCGCTCATCAGCAACAGGCCCACTCCGATCAACAGCAGTCCGCTGATCCGCTCGACCCACGGAATCCACCGTTTGAAGCGGTCGAACGTGGTCAGGAACCAGGACAGTGCCAGCGAGCTGACGAGGAACGGAACCGCGAGCCCCGCCGAGTAGAATCCCAGCAGAACCAGGCCTTCGGTCATCGTCTGCCGTGTCGCCGCGAAGGTGAGGATTCCTCCGAGAATCGGGCCGATGCAGGGAGACCAGCCGGCGCCGAAGGTAATTCCCACCAGGGTGGACCCGAGGTAACCGAGCGGCTTGTCGCGCAGGTGCACGCGCCGCTCGCGCTGCAGGAACATCCCTGGCCGGAGACCGAGCAGGTACAGACCGAACAGCACGATTACCGCTCCGCCGATCCGCGCGATCCACACCTGGTATTCGCGCAGCAAGCGACCGACGAGCGTTGCTGACGCGCCAAGTGCAAGAAAGACGAGGCTGAATCCGAGCACGAAGAACAGCGAGTGGATGAACGCCGTCCGGCGGACGTCACCGCCACCATGCTCGAGTTCTTCCAGTCCCACCCCGCTCACGAACGACAGGTAGGACGGGACCAGCGGAAGCACGCAGGGCGACAGAAAAGACAGCACTCCGGCGGCGAAGGCCACCGCAATTCCGATTTCGAGCTCGTTCATCGATCTCCAGACACAGGTCGGTCTAGCGCGGGTCGGGGCCGGCAGAGCTTTGCCGCCGGCCCGGAATTCGGGGCGGGAAGCTAACCTTCGGAGGACTCCCGGGCCAACACTTGAAGCCAGCTGTCGGGGCAGCCGTCGACCCGGATATGGAGCGGCTCGCGATCATCCCCCAGTCGCCTGCGGAACCCGTCCACGACTCGCTGCACCCGCTTCGACGGTACCCGCCCGTACTCGGTGATGCGTGCCACGGGAGTATCTGGGCCGTGCCCGTTGCCGTTGCCGTTTCCATTGTCGGTCGTCTGACCGTTTCCGGCGACGCCGTTTCCGTTTCCGTTTCGACCGTTCACCTGGTGGCCGTTCCCGTTGGTCGGCACCGCTTCTGCGAATTCCACTCGGCAGACGCGACGCATTTCATCCGGGAGAACACGAGTGAACAGAACGAAGTCTCCCGAATCCTCGAGGTCCGGCAGGGGAGGAAACACCCACAGGTCGGAGATCTCGGTCGGTGAGACGCTGTGCCCCAGCGCTCGAAGCCGGACTGCGAGATCTGAATCCACGCCCGCAGCGATCGCGGGGTGTCCGCTTGTCCCGTTCCCGTCGTACAAGAACCCTCCAGGTTCAAATGACACGGAGACGACGCCGCCGGAATCGGCGGTGGACAGGCAGGACGAAGGGGAATCTAAGCGAGTCGCCTCGTCGCGTACAGGGGTGGAGACGATGATCAGAGCACCTTCCGAATCGCGGTCAGGACGGCTTCCTGCGTCGAGGCGAGATCCTGGTTCACCAGCGCCCCGGCGGCCTTGGTGTGCCCGCCGCCTCCGAGCTCGCGCGCGACGGCCGCCACGTCAGCCTCGCCGGCCGAGCGAAGCGACACCTTGGTGCGTCCGTCCGGGAGCCCCCGGAACAGGACGGCGATCTCGATACCCTGAATGCGGCGCGGGTATTCGACAATCGCATCCAGATCATCCTTGGTGCTCCCCGTGATCTCCATGTCCCCGGGGCTCAGACTGATCCACGCGACGGGCAACTCGTCGTGCACCACCAGGGCTTCGAGGGCGCGTCGGGTGAGGGCGAGCCCCTCCAGCGTGTACGTGGCATACAGCCGGCGATACATGGCCTCAGGATCGACGCCGATCCGCACCAGGTCGGCGGCGATGGCATGTGTCCGCTCGGTCGTATTCGCGAATCTGAAGGACCCCGTGTCGGTCACGATCGCCACGTATAGCGCCTCCGCCTCCGCGAGCGTGGGTTCGGTGCCCTCCAGTCGGAACAGATCGTAGATCAGCTCTCCGGTGGCACAGGCCGAGGGATCTCGGACCGAAATTTCGCCGAGCGGCGGACCGAACGGTGGGTGGTGATCGAGCGTGAGGACTTCCCGTCCCGACAGGTGTCCGTGAACGTTTCCGAGCCGCGAGGGCTCCGCCGTATCGAGGACGAGGAAGAAGTCCGCCTCGCGCAGGGCAGTCTCGCCCTGCTCGTCGGACGGAGTCCAGGCGGGGATTCCGTCGAGCAGAAACGCGAACGATTCCGGGTACGGGGTCGGATTCACGATCACCGGTTTCAGCCCGCGACGGCGAAGCCAGCCGGCCAACGCGGCCTCGCTGCCGGCACCGTCGCCATCGGCGTTGACGTGGGTCGTGAGCACCACCTTCAGGCCCGGCGTGAGACGACTGATGATCCGCTCGAGATCGGCCTGTCTGTCGGACATTACCGCACCCCCCTGATCCGCTTCCAGATCTTTGCCCAGGTCGACCCGAGGTGAACCAGGTGACTCGAGGAATTTCCCCCGATCCTGCCGGCCTCCAGCGCCCCGAGCAGTTCGCCGGGCCCGGCGAAAGGCCTGACGAATGCTCGAGCCCGCCCGATCTCGCTCACCATGTGCGCGTCACTGCCGGCTCCGAGCGGGAGATTCCGTTTGGCCGCCCATGCCCGGGCATGCTCGTTTCTCGCTGGATCATGAATGCGCGCATTGATCCCCTCCACCGCGTCCACGCAATCCTCGACGGTGGCCAGGAATTCCTCGTCGGTCCCCCGGTGAGTGTCGAACGGATGCGGAAGGTAGACCACGCCACCCTGTGAACGGATCGCCTCCGCAGTCTCTCGGAAACTACTCCCCGGACGAATGTGCTCCCGCAGGAACAGCCCGATAAGGTCCAGGCCCTCCGAGGTGCGGACTTCCTCTCCCACGATCACGAGGTCCGGCGCGAGAGCACGGGCGGCGAACGCACCCTCGATCTCATCGTGATCGGTGATCGCGATCCGGTCCAGACCGGCCGCTCGCGCCGCTTCGACTACTGCGGAGGGATCCGACAAACTGTCTTTCGACGCCGAAGTGTGCATGTGCAGGTCGATCTGCCACACCCCGGAGCCGTCGGAAGAGGGAATCTCGGCATCCGCGTGGGATCCAGAACGCTGGCCCGTGACGGTATCCCATACACGACGAGCATCCAGATCGAGAGCCTGTCTGTCGCCCGGGTTCCAGATCACCCGATCAGCCGAAACCCGCTTTCGGCCTGCCGGCCACTGAGCGGCCTCCATCGCGAGAAACTCATCCGGCGTAATGCCACGCGACGAGACTACGCGCGCGCGCCGGATCGATTGCGGAGCGTCCACCGTGACTACGGAATCGAATTCGGCTCGCAGATCCTTCTCGAACAGGAGCGGAATCTCCAGCACGGCGACCTCGTATCCAGCGTCCTCCGCCTGTCGCATCCGCTCCTCCCGCAGCCGATCGACGGCGGGATGCACAATCGCCTCGAGACGAGCCCGTGCGTCAGGGTCGGCGAAGACGACTTCCCGCAGCGCCCGTCGGTCGAGGGATTCGTCGGCAGCGATCACACCTGTGCCGAACTCACGGCGGATCCCGGCGAGGCCTGCGGTACCGGGCTCCACCGCTTCACGGGCCAGCAGATCCGCATCGATTCGCGCGGCGCCCCACTGCTCGAAAAGCTGGCCGACGGTGCTTTTCCCCGCGCCGAGGCTTCCGGTGAGGCCGATGCGGATCACGTCTCGTTCGCCCCGTCCGGAGCCGGTTCCGGCTCCCCTGCCGTGTCCGTCTGTATCAGCGGAACGCGTGGCTGATCCGACACTCCGAGCTGGTTGCAGAACTCCTCGAACAGCGACTCCAGCAGTTCTTCGTACTGATCGGTGGAGAGCCGGCCGATGTCGATTCGCGCCCCGGCCATCTCACCGTGACCTCCGGCCGAGCCGCGTTGCCCGACCACCGCCTGGACCAGGTCACCTGCATGAGCACCAGGGTCGAATGTCCGGAGACTGATGTACAGCCCATCCTGGTATCGTCCGGCTGCGGTTACCCACTCCACTCCATCCACGCGCATGAACAGGTCCGCCAGCTGGGCGACGATATCCGGGTAGTCGAGCCGACCGGCCGGCACACACACCACTCCGCCCCGGCTCCAGGCGTTCTCGAGACCCGTATGCACGGACCGATACACGGCACGCGGCACCCGGGCGTGCCGGATCCGCGAGATAGCGGCGGGATCGGATCGGGGGTACAGGAACAGGCTCGCGTGGATCTCGGCCTTTGACGCCTCCCTGCCGAGATCCATCGTCTCCGTCTGGATCGCGTAGAACAGGGCTGTCGCCAGCTGTCGATCCGGCTCCAGCTTCAAGGCCCGCAGGAACTCGACGATCATCGAAGCACACGCTCCGTACTCCGGGCGCACGTCGGAATAGGCGGCGGCCGAGCTTTCGGCCCGCTCCGGATGGTGATCGATGACGATCGTGGCGATCTGTCCGGGCGGCAGCGAGTTGTTGCCGGCCCTGGGCTGGGTGTCCACCAGCGCTACTGCCGCCGTCGACGGGAATTCGAGATCCTCTGCCCGCTCGAACGGAACGTCGAGCTCGCCCAGCAACGCCCGGTTCTCAGCCCGGCCCACGATGCCTCCGAACGCCAGGGTGACCGGAAGTCCAAGGGCCCTGCGCACCAGGTATCCGAGTCCGGCAGCCGATGCGATCGCATCTGGATCGGGATTGTCGTGCGTAAGTATGATCACCCGCTCGGCATCACCGAGGGCTCGCTTCATTGCTGACAGCCGGGCCGTCGTGTCGGGCCCCGGCTTGCCCGGGTTCATCGGACCCGACGCGGCTGCCGGGTCCGTCTCCTGTTCCGTGCCACCGGTGCCGGCGTTCCCCTCGGAATCTGGACCGTTCATGGATTCAAGGTATCCACTCACCGATCCTGGAAACCAACCAGGAAGGGATTCGACGCGGCTTCCCGCTCGACGGTTGTGGAGGGCCCATGTCCTGAATGGAGGACGGTGTGACCGGGCAGGGTGAGGATCTGCTCGCGAATCGAGGTGAGAAGCGTTTCCGTATCGCCGCCGGGCAGATCGGTTCTCCCGATTGAACCGGCGAATACGCAGTCTCCCACGAACGCGGCTTCATGTCCCTCGAACACCACTCCGCCGGGTGAATGGCCGGGCGCATGACGGACTTCGAGCCGGATCGCACCGAACTCCAGGCGCTGGCCGTCCGACAGGACCATGTCTGGCAATGGCTGCGGCCCGACCTGCAGACCGAACATCAGGGCCTGCTGTGGAGCAGCCCTGTACAGCTCGAGGTCGGCCGGGTGCAGATAGACCGGGCACGAATAGCGTTCCACCAGGCCACCGACCGCGGTTACGTGGTCCAGGTGCGCGTGCGTCAGGAGAATCGCGTCGGGAACCGCGCCCCAAGCATCCAGGGCAGCGACGATCCGCTCGGGTTCGGCACCCGGGTCGATGACGACTACGGCCCCGTCCGGCCCGCGGGATCGGACGAGGTGGCAGTTCGCCTGGAAAGCGCCGACGGGGAGAGTGAGAACCTCGAGCCCGCCGACCTCGTCGGGGGCGATCAGACCGAGAAGGAAGTGCCGCAGCCGCAGGAGCCGGTCGCGTTCGGATTTTCGAACGTGAAGCCGGAGCCCTTGAAACTGCTGTGGTAACCGATCACGATTCCAGCCAGGTACTGAGCGCTGAACGGATCCATCAACAACCGCACACCTTGCGATTCGATGACGAGATCATCCTCGGCGGCCGGCTCCTCGTCTACTTCGAGCCCGTACTCGAAACCCGAACAGCCACCCGGGAGCACGCTCACGCGAAGCGCGCCGGAGTTCTCGTCGAGCCCCTCCGCCGCGAAGAACTTCCTCACCTCGTCAGCGGCCTGTTCCGTCAGACTCACGACTGCGCCGGTGGATCCGGCCGTATTGGTCTCGCTCATCAGCCTGGTTCCGATCTCCCTCTGACTCGTGCGCTTCGTACCCGACCACCGTGTCGCGACGGCAATCAGGTCTGCGTATCCACGTCGCGTATAACCGGGCGACGGGCCGCGGGTTCCGTCTGGCTGGCGCGTCCGCAGTGGAGCAGTCGTACCCCTAGCGGTGCGACAACCAGCGTTCGGCCTCGAGCGCCGCCATGCAGCCCGTCCCTGCGGCTGTGATCGCCTGCCGATAGTAATCATCCATCGCGTCGCCCGCGGCGAACACGCCCGCAGCGGAAGTCGCTGTCCGCCAGGAAGTCGTGGACCGGATGTAACCGCTTTCTTCGAGCTCGATCTGGCCGGCCAGGAACGCCGTGTTTGGCTCGTGGCCGATCGCCACGAACAGTCCGCCGACCTCGAGCTCGCTCGCCTCTCCCGTGGCCCGATTGGCCAGCAAGAGCCGCTCGACTACTTCGTCTCCCACGACTTCCGTGACGACGGTATTCCACAGGAAGCGGATCTTTGGATTCTCGAACGCCCGTTCCTGCATGATCTTTGACGCCCGGAGCTCGTCCCGTCGGTGGATCACGACCACGTCGCTCGCGAACTTCGTCATGTACAGCGCGTCTTCGAGCGCGCTGTCACCGCCTCCGACGATCGCGATCAGCTGATCCCGAAAGTGGGGCAACGCTCCATCGCAAACGGCGCAGGCGGACACCCCGCCCCCACTCTGCGCGAGTCGTTCCTCACCGGGAACATCCATCCACCTGGCATTCGCTCCGGTCGCGACGATCACGGCGTCAGCTTCATACTCGTCGTCTCCGCTGGTCCACAGTACGTGCGGGTGGCCGGAAAAGTCGACTCTTGTGACGTCTTCCATTTCAGACCGCGTACCGAATCGCTCTGCCTGCTTCTTGAACCCCTCCATCATCGCCTGCCCGGTGATTCCGTCCGGAAAGCCGGGATAGTTTTCCACTTCGGTGGTGAACATCAGCTGTCCACCGGGCACCATGGTCCGATGAAACGATCCCTCGATTACGAACGGATCGAGCTGAGCCCGGGCAGCATAGATCGCGGCC
>Ga0316194_10000146_pt1 | contig 38514 bp, 33 predicted proteins | sample CroRivsedime1_MG_FD_204936 | JGI IMG/M metagenome (GOLD analysis project Ga0316194, IMG submission 204936) | Coastal sediment microbial communities from Maine, United States - Cross River sediment 1 | ecosystem: Environmental > Aquatic > Marine > Coastal > Sediment | place: USA: Maine...
CCTCAACACCGGGCGACTATCACCTTCCGAAACTGGGTGCAGACCTGGATATTCGTACCGACATTCCCAGCTACCGCGTGTTTGAACACGGCCAACTGGCGAATGAAGTACATGACATCAGCGAAATCTGGCGCGATGACCTGGTAGCTTTTGTCCTTGGCTGCTCGTTTTCCTTTGAAGAAGCTTTGATCAACGACGGGCTCGAGATTCGTAATGTCAGTGAAGGTGTTAATGTACCGATGTATCGCACCGATATAGATTGTAATACGGCGGGCCGGTTTGCCAGTAAAATGGTTGTCAGCATGCGTCCAATGATCCCGTCCGACGCCATCCGTGCGATCCAGATCTGCACCCGCTTTCCCGCTGTCCACGGTGCGCCGGTTCATTTCGGTGATCCTGCCAGAATCGGTATCCGTGATATCAGCCAGCCCGATTTCGGCGATCCGGTCAGCATCCGCGAAGATGAAGTTCCGCTGTTCTGGGCCTGCGGGGTTACCCCCCAGGTAGCGGTCGAACAGGCGCAACCACCCTTTTGCATCACGCATTCCCCGGGTTGCATGCTGGTAACGGATTTACCCAACAGCCACCTTGCCGTGATGTAGGCGGAGTTAACCATGTTAATGCTAAATTGTGATTTAGGTGAAAGTTACGGTTCCTGGAAAATGGGACGCGACGACGAAGTCATGCCACATATCGATCAGGCCAACATAGCCTGTGGCTTTCATGGCGGTGATCCCCTGGTGATGGAAAAAACCCTGGCCATGGCCAAACAGAACAATGTCATGGTTGGCGCGCACCCGGCCTACCCCGACCTGGTTGGCTTTGGCCGACGACCGATGCATTGCTCCGCCGAGGAGATCAGCGCATTCATGCACTACCAGATTGCCGCGCTTGAAGGTATGGCGAAGATCCAGGGTCTCGAGCTGGCATACGTCAAACCCCATGGCGCCCTGTATAACGACATGATGTCACGCGAAGCGGTACGCGCACCGATTTTAAAAGCAATCGCCGACTTCCACAAACCCGTGCGACTGATGTTGCAGGCAACACCCGAAGCTGATCAACACCGTGCCGAGGCCGCCTCCCATGGTATCGAGCTCTGGTTCGAAGCATTCGCCGATCGCTGTTACGACGATGACGGCAAATTGCTGTCGCGCGCCAGGGCTGGCGCCGTGCATACGCGTGAAAAAATGCTCGCCCAGGTGGAACAGATCTGTAATGAAGGCACGGTCACCTCGGTCAGCGGCCATACGCTGGAGTTGAAACCTGACACCCTCTGTGTGCACGGCGATAACGACGAAGGTGTCGCCGCGATCAAAGAAATTCGCAAGATCATCCATTCCTGATAACGTCATGAGAATCGAAATCGCCGGGCAAAACGCGTTTATCGTTTATTTTGCCGAGCAAACCAGTGCCGCAGTATCGGCGCAAATCCAGGCCGCGGTCTCCAGCATTCTAGCCACCATGCAGGACAGCATTGTCGACCTGGTGCCATCTTATGCGTCGTTGCTGGTCATTTTCGATCTCGATCGCAGCGATCACTTCGCGGTCAGGCAGAAACTACGTGCGGCTTTAACCGATCTCGACAGCGTTGATGCGGCTGCGGGCGAGCTGGTTACCCTGCCGGTCTACTACAGTATCGAGTCAGGACCCGATCTCGAGATCATCGCTGAACGCGGTAACATTAGTGTCGACGAAGTCATCGCAATACATCAGCAGCAAGAGTATCGGGTATACGCAATCGGCTTCGCGCCTGGATTCGCTTACCTGGGTGAAGTCGATGAACGCATCGCGGCACCACGCCTGGCAACACCCAGACAAAAAGTACCCAGAGGCGCAGTCGCCATCGCCGATCGCCAGACAGCGGTGTACCCGGCGGTCTCACCGGGTGGCTGGAACCTGATCGGGCTTTGCCCGACACGGATGTTTGATCCTGCTGCAGATCCGAGCATGCCGGTCAGGGTAGGTGACCGTATTCGATTTAGTGCCATCAATCGCGATGAGTTTCTTGCCCAGGGTGGCGAGCTATGAGCGGTTTCACCGTCAACCAGCCGGGTCTGTTAAGCCTGCTGCATGACCGCGGACGCTACGGTGTGCACAACCTGGGGCTCACTACGGGCGGTCCGCTCGATAGTCTCGCATTTGACTGGGCCAATCGTTTACTGGGCAATGATATCAATGCCACCTGCCTTGAAATCAGCTTTGGTGGCTTAAGCCTCGAAGCCGAAACCGAGACCAGCTTTGTCATCACCGGCGCGCAGGCACCCTGTAAACTCAATGGTCAATCGATACCACTCTGGCAGACCCAGGATATCCAGCGCGGCGACAAACTCGAAATTGGCTTCACCTCTGCCGGCACGCGCTGCTACCTGGCAGTTCGCGGCGGCTTCGATATTGCGCCCAGTTTTGGCAGCAGTTCGACCGTACTGCGGGAAAAAATCGGCGGTATCAATGGTGACAAGCTGCAAGCCGGTGATCACCTGCCCTGCAGTGGTAACAAACTGCTCGCTCATTGCCGACTGGCGGAAAAGGACCAACCTGTTTATGGAGACAGTGCCAGGCTGCGAGTCGTACTCGGTTACCAGCAGGCGGCATTTGGTCCGTTGCAGCGATGGCGTTTTTTCAGTTCCGAGTATCGCCTGAGCGAACGCTGCGATCGCATGGGTTTTCGCCTGGAAGGCGAAACCGTGCATTCGGATATGGTCAGCATGCTGTCTGAAGGCATATGTCATGGCGCGATCCAGATCCCGGCCGATGGCCAGCCAATCGTTTTGATGAACGATCGCCAGACCATCGGCGGTTACCCGAAAATCGGTGCGGTGATACGCATGGATACCGCACGCCTGGCGCAACTGTCACCCGGATCGCGGGTTAACTTCGAAGAGATCAGCATCGAACAGGCGCATAATCTTCACTGCCTTGAACAGGCACGTTTCAGACGCACCCCGGTGCAACCCTGCTGAGCAATGAAAATGAACCCAAGCGAAGAGCTGGCCTTGAGCCGCAAAATCGAGGATATCCTGGTGGCGCGCAACCCACGCGGTATGAAGTCGGTTCAATCTCATCTAAAGCCCGGATATTGCCTGCGAGCCGGTCAGATTTTGCGGAATTGCACGGGCAACATTCTTATTGGTACCGGTTTTCCGGTGGTAAAAACCTTTGAAACAGATGGTCCGGTCGGTGCGATCGCGATGTATGAATCCTTTGAAAAGCTGGGCGCCACACCGACCATCGTCTGTGGACGCCCGCTTTCACGGGCGCTGGCCGAAAAGTACCGGGTACATGAAATCCGTGTCGGTGACCACGACCAGCGTGAACACGAGGCAGAAGAGGCACTCGAACGTTTCCACCCCGAGGCGATCATTTCTATCGAGCGTCCCGGACAGGCTGCCGACGGTGGTTATTACAACATGCGCGGCGAAAATATCAGCGAAAATACCGCCTGTTTCGATACCTTCATGAACTTGAGTGAATGTCCGACCATTGCCATCGGCGACGGTGGCAACGAAATCGGCATGGGTAATGTCACCGTGGCATTGCAGGAATTGAACATCGTGCCCGCGGCGACAACCTGCGACGAACTGATTATCGCCGATGTTTCCAACTGGGGCGCCTACGGCATTATTTCGTTTCTATCAGTGTGGCATAACCGTGATTTACTTGCCGAAATCGTACCACTCGATATCCTGCGCTACATTTCTGAACTCGGCAGCGTCGATGGCGTCACCCGTGTCAACCAGCTAACCGAAGATGGGCTCGAATCCAGCGAAGGCGAATCCGTCCTGTTGGAACTGCGCCGGGTTTGCGGATTCATCTAGCCCAAATATTCCTCACATAACTACTGGCGCAATGATTTTCACAATGTGGCTCTATTCGGCAAAGACGTGTATCTGCTTAACTTGCCAGCCATTTTTGGCGCTACTGAAATATTGAGGCACACATGACCATTGCGTATTTAAACGGCGATTATATGCCGCTCGAAGAGGCTCGAATTTCACCTATGGACCGGGGCTTTCTGTTCGGTGACGGCATCTACGAAGTAATTCCCTCCTATGGTGGCAAGATGGTCGGTTTCAAACCACATATCAAACGTATGCAGGAAGGGCTCGGCGCGATTGAGATAAATCTCCACTGGGATGACGAACAATGGCGCGCACTGTGCACTTCACTGCTGGAAAAAAATGGCAATGGCAATCTCGGCGTCTACCTGCACGTAACCCGTGGGGCTGACAAAAAGCGCCATCATGCCTATCCCGAAGGCGTCGAGCCCACCGTGTTCGGTTATGCCTTCGAAATTCCCCCACCACCGGTGCCTGACCGTGACGAGATCACCCCTTATACCTGTGCAACCGGTCACGATATGCGCTGGGATCGCTGTAACATCAAGTCGATTTCACTGCTTGGCAACGTCATGCACTATCAGCAGGGCCACAGCAAGGGTGATGGTGAAATTTTGCTCTACAACGAAAACAATGAATTAACCGAATGTGGCGCCTGTAATGCCTATATCGTCAAGGATGGTGTGGTTGCCACACCGATACTCGATAACCAGATCCTGCCCGGGATTACCCGCCAGTTGTTACTGTCTGTGTTAAAGGCCGACGGCACTATCCCGGTCGAAGAACGTGTGATAACGATGGACGAAGTCTGGAACGCGGATGAAGTCTGGATTTCGAGTTCGAGCAAGGAAGTGGTACCGGTGATCAAGCTCGACGGTAAGCCGGTCGGCGACGGTAAACCGGGCCCGGTCTGGGAAAAAGCCGCTAAATTGTACTCGGCTGGCAAGTACGACTTCTAGACTGCGGACCCCGGCGAAACCGGTGAAGCCCCACGCGCCTGCCCGGGTGGCCTGCGGCTTCCCCTTACAGTTAGTGGCTACCTCGGGAGTAAGTCCGCAAAAGTGTAGCGCGGCAGGGACGCCGCGCTCCAAGCGATTCCATGGATGGACCAAACGGCGTTTTCTGCCGTTTGGGAGCGACTTTTGCGGACTTACTCCCGTGGTAGCCTTAGCACGTCATCAGTGAATCCGTGATCAGTAGTTTATTCCGGATAGTGGTGCGCTTGCGCGAGAAGGACCTGGATTATGAATATACCGCCTGATCGGTAACGATCATGTCGAGTCGCACGTCCCACTCCTGCGGTACGATTCGGTCGACTTTCTGCAACTCATGCGCCACGCCGATTAGTAATGGTTTCAAATTTTCAGGGCGCTTGCGAAACGCGAAGCTACGGTCATAGAAGCCGCCACCCATACCGATGCGATTACGCTCGTCGTCAAATACCACCAATGGCGCGAGCACCAGGTCCAGTTCTTCCGGCATGAGCATTTCACTGTCATCGACATCCGGTTCAGGCAAACGAAATTTGTTGATACGCATTTTCTGCGAGTGAAAATAAGGTGAAAATCGTAGCGCCTGCTGATCCAGGTTTGGCAGGTAGACATTTTTACCCTGGCTCAGCGCATGATCGATCAAGGGATTTAATCCAATTTCGCCGTTAACCGCGAAGTAAGCGGCGACTCGCTGCGCCCGACGGTACTCGTCCAGCGACAGGATGCGTTCAGCCAGCGCGTCCGCCGCAGCTTCGAGCTGGCTGGCTTCCAGTTGTGCACGTAGCTTGCGATTGCGTTGTCTCAATTCGTCATGACTTAGCATGATTTGCTCCGCATAATTTGAGGTCGCGCATAATACTGTTATTCAACCAGGCTGAGTAGCCATTCCTTGAACGCGAGCACCGCGGGGTTTTTCAAGTGTGATTGCGGGCAAACTACGTAGTAACTGAATTCATTTACCAGCACGGTATCGAACGGCTTGATCAGCTTGCCTGAATCAAGGTGGTCTTCGACAAACGTGGTCGAGCCAAGGGCGATGCCCTGCCCGTCAATTGCGGCCTGGATTAGCACGTTGGTATCATCGATGATGGTTCCCTTGTCGGCGTCGATACCGGCCACGCCCACCAGCTTGATCCAGTCTCGCCAGCATTCGTAATTGGCATCATGCAACAGGCTGTAGTAACGCAGGTTATCGATATTGGTTAGCGGTTTGTCGTTATGCATGAACGCCGGCGAACAAACCGGGAAAAAGTCCAGGCTAAGCAATTTATCCGCGACCACATCGGGCCAGCCGCCTTTGCCATAGGTAACCGCGATATCGATTTCTTCGCGTTCAAAATCGACAGCGGCATTTGCATGAAACAGGCACAGGTCAATTTCCGGATACTGCAACCAGAAGTACTTGAGCCGTGGTGACAGCCATTTTGCCGCGAAAGATGGCGCCAGGCGGACACTCAGCAGATTAGAATGAGCTTCCTTGCCGAGCGCGCCAATCGCCAGTGAAACCCGGTCAAAGGCCTCGATAACTTCGGGCAGCAAAGCCTTACCCTGCTCGGTCAACGCCAATCGTCTTGGGTGACGTGCGAACAGGGGGAAACCAAGATATTCTTCGATAACCTTGATCTGATGGCTTATAGCCGCCTGGGTGACATTGAGTTCGCTGGCCGCGTCGGTAAAGCTCAACAGGCGCCCTGCCGCCTCGAAGCATTTGAGGCTATTCAGTGGTGGTAATCGTCGCCCCATGATGACCGCAATAATAGATTATTAAAACTAATCCATACTATAAAAAATAATACCTTGAATCCACTAGAAACTGACTCGAGAATGCTACGTTGGTACGCCAACTCCTGAAAACAACGGCCATCGAGGAAATGCAACATGGCAAGAAGATCCAATTCTCGTGAAGCAAAAATAGCATTACGCAAGGCGGCTCTCGCCGAAGATCTCAAGCCGGTGCGTCCAGGCGAATCGGGAGGTCAGTACAAACCCCTTGCGGATTCCGAGATCGCGCAGATCGATGCGACCGTATTTCGCATTCTCGAAGAAATCGGATTTGCCGATGCCAACGAGCATTGCATCGAAACCTGTACCGCGGTGGGCGCAATCTATGGTGAGGACAAACGCCTGCGGTTTCCGCGCGCAGTGGTTGAAGATGCGCTTGATAAATGCGCACGTGACCTGGTTCTGCATGGACAGGACCCGAAGCATGACATACATTTAAGTGGCTCCAGGGTACACTTTTCCACCGCCGGCGCGGCAGTCATGATTGCCGACCCGGTAAAAAACGAGTATCGCGAATCGACTGCGCAGGATTTGTACGATATGGCGCGTATTGCTGATAAGTGTGAGCATATCCACATGTTTCAGCGCACCTGTGTACTGCGCGACATCACCGATAACCACGACATGGATATCAATACTGCCTACAACGCGGTGATGGGAACCACCAAGCATATCGGCTCCAGCTGGACCGAGGCTCACCATCTCGAAGACACGCTGAAAATGCTGCATATCATCGCTGGCGGGGAGGATAAATGGCGCGAACGTCCCTTCATGAGTATCTCCTGTTGCCACGTCGTGCCGCCGATGAAGTTTACCAATGAAGCACTTAGCTGTATCAAGGTAGCGGTCGAGGGAGGCATGCCGGTACTGCTGCTTTCCGCCGGGCAGTCCGGCGCGACTGCTCCCGCCTGCCTGGCCGGCGCAGTGGCGCAGGCCTGGGCTGAATGCCTCGGCGGCCTGGTGTTTGTCAATGCCATCAAACCGGGGGCTCCGGCGATCCTCGGAACCTGGCCTTTCGTCTCGGATTTACGCACCGGCGCAATGAGTGGTGGTTCACCGGAGCAGGCGATACTTTCCTCCGCCTGTGCGCAAATGGGCAACTATTACGACCTGCCGACCGGCACTGCCTGCGGCATGAGCGACTCCAAGTTCCCGGATTTTCAGGGTGGCGCCGAACGCGCCTATACCATCTCCTGTGCCGCAACTTCGGGCGCCAATATTATCTACGAATCGGCCGGCATGTACGCCAGCCTGCTCGGCGCCTGCCCGGAATCCCTGCTCATCGATAATGACATACTCGGCGCAGCCCTGCGCATCACCCGGGGCATCGAGGTCAACGAGCGGACCCTGAGTTTTGACGTACTCAAGGACGTCTGCCTGGGTAACAAGGGACATTATCTCGGTGCCGGACAAACCCTGGATGTCATGCAAACCGAATATATCTATCCAGAGCTCGGTGACCGCCTCAGCCCTAACGAATGGGCAGAACAGGGTAAACCCGTGTTGCTGGACAAGGCACTCGCCAGGAAGAAGGAAATTCTCGAGAATTACTTCCCCGATCACGTCAGTGCCGAACAGGATCGGCAGATTCGGGAACAGTTTAATATTTATCTGCCAGCCGAGGCATTTGGCCGCGACGCCTGAGCTCCTATCAACACATATACTAAAAGGTTAACGCAATGAAAAGTCATGCCAGGGTCGTTATTATCGGCGGAGGTTCACTCGGAGTGAATCTGCTTTACCATTTGACCAAAGAAGGCTGGACCGATGTCGTGCTGGTGGAAAAAGGTGAACTGACCAGCGGATCGACCTGGCATGCAGCCGGACTATGTTCTAACTTCATCGGCAATCACACAGTCGCACAAATCCATGACTACACGATCAAGCTGTACAACGAAATACTGCCTGAGGAAACCGGCGAGAAATCGGTTTTCCATCAATGTGGCAGTATTCGCCAGGGATTCACCCGGGTCGAGGAGGAATGGTTCAGAAATCTCGAGAGTCGTTCCAAAAATATCGGCTTTGAATTCAACATTGTCAGCAAGACGGAAGCCCAGCAACTTAATCCTTTCATGAATTTCGACAAGGCTCGTGTCATCGCTAGCACACCGAATGATGGTCACGTGGACCCCACTTCGGTGGTCATGCCCCTGTCGAAACTGGCCCGCGCGAACGGTGCCGAGATCAATCGTTTTACCCGTGTCACCGAAATCAACGAGCTACGTACCGGGGAATGGGAAGTGGTCACGGACAAGGGAACCATTGTCGCCGAGCACGTGGTTAATGCTGCCGGTTGTTTCGCGCGTGAAGTCGGCGCCATGGCTGGCATCAATGTCCCCCTGGTCAATCTCGAACATCAATACCTGGTCACCGAAACTCACCCCGATATTGAAGCGCTTGGCTGGGAGTTGCCGGTGTGCCGTGATTCCTACAGTTCAGCCTACATCAGACAGGAAGGTCTGGGCTTTCTGGTTGGACCTTATGAAATGTGGGGTTCACGTCCCTGGGCGCTCGATGGCATGGACTGGGCCTTTGACCGGGAGCTGTTCGAACCGAATCTGGATGTGTTGATGCCGTTTCTTGAACGCTGCTTCGAGCTGACGCCGAAGTTTGAAGAAGTTGGCGTCAAATCAGTTGTCAATGGGCCGATCACACATACGCCTGACGACAATATCCTCGCTGGTCCGGTCACCGGCCTGCGTAATTTCTGGAATCTCTGCGGCGCCAGCATCGGTATCGCCCAGGGCGGCATCGGCAAGTACATCGCACAGTGGATGAAATACGGTCAAACCGAAATTAACATGGCGTCGCTTGATACGCGTCGCTTTGGCGACTGGGCTGACAGCAAATACTGCACCATCCGCGCGATCGAATCTTACGAAGCGATGTATGCGGTTGGCGCACCTAATGATAATCGTCCACATGGCCGCCCGATGCGTTGCAGTCCGTTATTTACCCGCCTGGCACAACAGGGCGCGGTGTATGGAGCGGTGCAAGGCTACGAGAAACCCTTATGGTTTCAAACCGATACAGTGCGTACTGAATCTCTGAGCTGGTCGCATAGCGAAGCGCATGCCGTGGTCGCCGAGGAATGCAGCAAAGTACAGCAATCAGCCGGCATCATCGATATTTCAGGTTCCGCCAAGTATGAAATCAGCGGGAACGATGCAAGCGCTTTTCTCGACCGGCTTTCCTGCAACAAGTTACCCCGGGTAGGACGCATCGGCCTGAGCCTGTTTCATTCCCCCAATGGTGGCATCATGTGTGAAATGTCGATCACGCGGCTGGATGAAAATCACTTTTACCTGGTCTCCGCGATTGGTTCGGAACACAAGGATCTGCACTGGATGCAGGCAAATGTTGCCGATTTCGATGTCAGTATCGTCAATGTCAGCGAAGATTTTTCATCGCTACTGATCACCGGGCCGAATTCGCGTGACATCCTGCAGCAGATGACCGAGGAAGACCTCTCAAATGCGGCGTTTCCGTGGCTCTGCGCAAGGGTGGTGCAAATCGATAGCGCAATGGTAAGGGTCCTGCGTGTGTCGTACGCCGGGGAACTCGGCTATGAGCTGCATATGCCTTCTTACCAGTTATTGTCGATCTATGATTCAATGTGGCGCAAGGCGGAACCCTTCGGCATCTGCAATTTCGGTGGCTATGCTTTCAACTCGATGCGCATGGAGAAGATGTATCGCGCCTATGGCAATGAATTCACCGAGGAAATCAGCGGCCTCGAAGCCGGCATGGATCGTTTTATCGATACCAGCCGCGATTTCATCGGCTGTGAAAATCTCAAGCAGCGACAACAGGATGGCTACGCTATCGAACTGGCCTACCTGGTGTTCGACGATGACCTTGCCTGCGAGTGCTACGGTAACGAAGCGGTTTACCATAACGGTGACTTGATAGGCCTGACCACCGGTGGCGCCTATGGCCATCGAATCGGTAAAAGCATCGCCTTCGCCTACCTGCAACCCGCGCAGATCAACGCCGGGCTCGAGGTCACGATCGATACTTCAAGCGGTAGCCGCAGTGCCCATATTGAAACGGATGCAGCTTACGATCCCGCTAACGAATTGCTGCGCAGCTAGTGCTTGCGCTAACATGCGCAAACGTCGATGAATAATCCAGGATTATCCGGGAGACCATTATGCAAACTGTAAATTTCACCCGCATGGAAGACGGTACACGCGAGGAGTATGAATTTCTCGATCGCATGGAAGATGAGTACAAGGCCGGACTTCCCGCTCGCCTGATGGAAAGCCTGCGCAAGCTCGAGAACAGTTTGTCGGGTTACCGTATCAACCGGCTCCAGCACAGTTTACAGGGCGCCACGCGGGCACATCGTGCGGGTGAGTCGGATGAAATGATCGTCGCTGTGTTACTGCATGATATCGGCGACGATCTTGCACCCTACTCGCATAGCGAAATGGCCGCTGCGATCCTGCGTCCGTTCGTTTCCGACAAACTTTACTGGATCATCAAACATCATGGCGTGTTTCAAATGTACTACTACGCGCATCACTGCGGCGGTGATCGTAACGCCCGCGAAATGTATAAAGACAATGCCTGGTACCAGGATGCGATAGATTTCTGTCATAACTACGATCAGAACTGCTTTGATCCGGATTACGCTACCGAACCGCTCGAATTTTTTGAGCCGATTCTGCGGCGGGTGCTGGCAAAGCCGAGCATCAGCGATCCGGAACAGGTCGCCCGTTACGGCGAGGCCAGCTAAGCAAACCAGCATTGACACAGGTCACGCATCATTGCGCAGCAACGTCAATTACAATATAGCTCAGGCGTCATTGCAGGGTATTTTCAGTATTTGACGGGCTTCGGTATCTTGATTCCAAAACCCTGCGCGTAATCAATACCAATATCCTCGAGAGCATCGAGGGTAGCATCGTTTTCAACAAATTCGGCGATGGTGCGTTTGCCCATGACATGTCCGATTTCATTGATCGACTTGACCAGTTCGAAATTTATGCGGTCCTCACACATATCCCGCACGAAAAAGCCGTCGATTTTCAGATAATCAACCGGCAAGGTTTTCAGATAGGCAAATGAAGAAAGCCCACTGCCAAAATCATCTAGTGCAAAAAAGCATCCGCGTTCGCGCAATTGCGCAATAAAGCGATTAGCCTTGCTCAAATTTTGAATCGCTGCAGTTTCGGTTATTTCAAAACATATGCGGGTCGCGTCGACCTTTCTTGCATCAATCGCTAGCAGCACAAACCGCAGGAAATCTTCATTGGCAACCGACATGCCGGATAGATTTATCGTGCAGCGTACATGCGTGGTTGCTGCCAACCAGTCCAGGGTTGCGTTTACGACCCAGGTATCGAGTTGTGTTGCCAGGTTATAACGTTCCGCGGTGGGCAGAAAATTACCCGGCAGAACCGGAAAACCTGATTCGTCAACCATTCGCACCAGGACCTCGCAGAAATAACCGTCTTCTCCCTGGCCAGCACCGAGTGACTTAATCGGTTGCTGATAAAGAACAAAACGATCCTCGTCAAAGGCCTGGTTAATATCGACAATTTGCTGCATTTCCCGATGGCGCTGAGCCACTTCAAAGCTGTCTGCGTTATAAACGTGAATCCGGTTACGTCCGGCATCCTTTGCTGTATAGCAGGCCGCGTCAGCGGAGCGCATTACATTGGTGATATTGCCACTACTGAAATTTATCGGGATTACCCCGATACTGGCGCCCAGGCGAAAGTTGCGCCCAGCCCACATAAACCTGAATTGCTCGATTGCCGCACGCACGGTTTCAGCAACCCGATTCGCCTGCTTCATTGAACAGCGCTCCAGCAGAAGCCCGAATTCGTCACCCCCGAGCCTCGCGATGGTGTCACGTTTTCTTACCTGGTCTTCCAGTAACGCAGCTATCTGGCGCAATAACTCATCCCCTGCATCATGTCCACAGGTGTCATTGACAACCTTGAACTGGTCCAGGTCGATGTAACATAACGCATGGTCACTGCTATCCTCGCGGCAGCCCTTGATTACACGCGCAAGCCGCGACTCGAACTCGCGTCGATTTACCAGCCCCGTAAGCGGGTCATGCGAAGCCTGGTAGTTGAGTTGCTGAGATAAAAGATAGGACTCGGTGATATCGATGCCGGTACCACGATAACCAATGAATTCACCCTGCTCGTCGAATTTTGGTTTGCCACTGATACGGACGATTATCTCCGAACCATCCGCGCGAGGATATGCGTACTCGAAATTGTAAAAAGGTTCTCGCGCCTTAAGTCTGGCATCCAGTTGTTGCCAGTTGTCGGATTTAAAATTAGCACCCGGTAACATGTCCTGGCGAGTCTTACCGATAATCTTATCAGTCGACATTTGTTCGAACCCGGGGTAATTACCCGACAGGTAGCTAAAGCGCAATTCGACATCCTGCTCCCAGAACCAGTCTGCGCCGGTTTCGGCAAAATCCCGCAAACGTTCCTCGCTATACCTGAGCGCCCGTTCAGCCTGGTATTGATTGGTGATATCACGTGCATGCACGATAAGCTCAGCGTCGCTTTCACTGTCCTGGTCCGAGAAACACTGGCGTGTCATCTGTAAAACCCTGACCGAGCCATCCTTATGATGGTAACGGTAATCTCCTGCCACCACCCGGCCCGGGTTTTCCAGCGCTACCTGCATCGCCCGCTGGATACCTGCACGGTCTTCTGCATGCGCATGGGTAGCGGCTTTGCCGGACTCGAGTTCTTCGACAGCATAACCCAGAATTTTTTCCACCGATTTGTTCAGGAACTTGATTTCTCCGGCCGCATTGACGATACATACGATATCGGTAACCTGTTCGATGATATTACGAAACCGGTTTTTACTCTCGATGAGTTGTTGCCTGGTGGTGGTCGCCTCGGTGATGTCGCTGCCGATCCCGCGGTAACCGAGAAATTTTCCGTCAGCGCCGATAACCGGCTTACCCTGGGTGCGCAATACACGAATTGCTCCGTCAGGGTGCTGTAACGCCCAGACCATGCAGTACTGTTCGCGTTTGTGCAACGCGCCACCGATCTGCATCCACTTGCTCGAATCATCGATAAGTCCGGCAAAGGCTTCTTCACGGGTCTTACCGATGACATCCGCAACCGGGATTCCGGTAATTTCTTCAAATCGACTGGATTGATAAGTGAAGCGCAGCTCTGCATCCATTTCCCAGAACCAGTCTGCAGCCATCATTGCAACATCGCCGAATCGCCCCAGTACCCTATCAGTGTCTAGAGGAGGCTCGAAAGGCGAGCCTGACCCCTTTTTATCAGGGGCTGCAATCTGCTCCGATTCCTGATGGGTTGCCGATTGGCTCTTCATATTATTATTAGGGAATACTCGATTACGCGATATGACACTTTCAAGTCTAGGGCTTCCGTATGATATGTCCAGTATATCAGGCTAACTTTTAATGCAATCCAGATCAGCGGCATTTCCGGCTTTATTCCTGATAGCATTGCGGTAGACTTGGCACTTTGGATTTAAGTGCGGACAGCATGTCAGAATTTCACGCAACTCTGAGTCATTATGCCAATACGGCAATCGACTCCAGCGCAGATTACCCATCCGAATTACTTGAAATTGCGAGCCTGGAAAAATCTCGGCTTGCCGTTGCGGAGATTTCCCGTTGGCCGGGGTACCAGCCAACTCCGCTGCATCAACTCGCGTCGCTGGCGCAGGATACAGGCGTTGATAAAATCTTCTACAAAGATGAATCTCAACGGTTTAATCTGAAGAGTTTCAAGGCCCTGGGCGGCGCTTACGCAGTCGCTCGTCAACTACAGGCAAGGATATACCAGCGCTGTGGGCAAAACGCTTCAATCGATGAATTACTGGGCGATCGTTACCAGCCGATTATCGATGAAGTCGTGATTAGCTGCGCTACCGATGGTAATCACGGGCGCTCAGTCGCCTGGGGCTGTCAGATGTTCGGCTGTCGCTGCATTATCTACATACACCGGGATGTATCTGCCGGGCGCGAACAGGCCATGCAGGACCTTGGAGCCGAGGTTATCCGTATCGACGGTAACTATGACGCTTCGGTCAGGCTGGCCGATAACGAGGCCAGTTTACACCAGCGCATTATAGTTTCGGATACCAGCTACCCCGGTTACATGGATATCCCGAAGGATGTTGCCCTCGGCTACACAGTGATGCTCGCCGAAGCCGTCGAGCAGATGCAGGGTTCTATACCAACGCATGTTTTTATTCAGGCCGGCGTTGGCGGCCTGGCTGCCGCGGTGTGCGCCTATTTCTGGGAACTATGGGGAGAGCAACGTCCTCGATTTATTGTCGTCGAACCCGAACAGGCCAATTGCCTGCAGCAATCGGCTCGCGCAGGCAAGCCAGTTGCGGTAGAGGGAGATCTCGACACCCTGATGGCAGGACTTTCATGTGGTGAGGTATCAGCGCTTGCCTGGGAGATTCTAAATCCTGGCGCTAATGACTTTATGACCGTAAGCGAGGATGCAGTGGCGCCCTGTATGCGCATGCTCGCTAACGGAAAGCCTGCAATCGAGGCGGGCGAATCAGCGGTAGCAGGGCTCGCCGCGTTCATCGCGGCGCGTGACGATAAGGCCATGTCAAGCACACTCGGACTCGATGAATCGAGCCGGATATTTGTCATCGGCACCGAGGGCGCGACCGATCCCGAACTTTACCACGAATTGGTGGGGGCCTGATCATGTCCAATCCTCCTTTACGAGGGTTTACTCAAACCGAGTTTGAAGCTCGTACCGAACGCGCACAACGCATGATGCGCGCGCTGGAAGTTGATGCAATATTACTGACCACAGAACCGCATGTGCGTTATTTCAGCGGATTCTTAACCCAGTTCTGGCAAAGCCCGACCCGGCCCTGGTTTCTGTTATTACCGCTTAGCGGAAAACCGATCGCTGTCATCCCTACGATCGGGGTCGCCGGCATGCAACAGACCTGGATCGACGACATCCGTAGCTGGTCTTCTCCGCAACCACAGGATGACGGTGTTTCGTTGCTCTTGTCGACCATTCGCGAGCTCCCCGGGCGCTTCGGCCGACTCGGAATGACTCTCGGCATGGAAAGCTATTTACGCATGCCCGCCAACGACTACAGACTACTTGCCACCGAGTTGGCTGATATGGAACTGGTCGATTGTGCCGAGCCGATGTTGAATCTTTGTAGCATCAAATCCAGCGCCGAAGTGGAAAAGATCAGGTACATTTGTGAACTCACCTCGGATAGCTTCATTGCCTTGCCCGGTTTCGCGAAAACTGGTCAAAGCGAGCGCGAAATCCTGCGTTCGATGCGCATCGATTTATTGCAACGTGGTGCTGATCATACGCCGTACATCGTTTCAGCCTCGGGTAAAGACGGGTATGGAGACATCATTATGGGGCCGGGGGACCGCCCTCTCGAAGACGGTGATATCATGATCATCGATACCGGCACCGTTTACGACGGATATTACTGTGATTTCGATCGTAATTACGCCTTTGGCTATGCTTCGGACAAGGCTAAGCAGGCTTACACGACCGTCTTCCATAGTACCGAGGCGGGACTGGTTGCGGCCAGACCCGGCGCCACCACCACCGATGTCTGGCAGGCTATGTGGTCGGTACTCGAGGCCGGCGGCGCCCGCGGCAATGACGTGGGACGAATGGGGCATGGACTAGGCGCTCAGCTGACAGAATGGCCGTCACTCACCGCAAGCGACCATACCACCCTGGAACCAGGCATGGTTATTACCCTGGAACCGGGCATGGAGTTCGCAGCAGGGAAACTTATGGTACACGAAGAGAACATTCTTATTACCGAAAACGGTGCAGATTTGCTGAGTAAACGCGCTGCTGCCGAATTATCAGTCATAACCTAGCAAATTTCTTTATTTATGAAACAATTTCTAATCGACCTCAGCGGGCAACGTCGCTACTGGGTAGCGTTGGTATTGATCGGGATCGCACTGGAAGCTGCTGCACTGTATTACCAGTATGCACTCGACGAGTGGCCATGCGTGCTCTGCATCCATGTTCGTATCTGGGTAATCGCATTCATCCTGTTAGGAATAGTTGCATTTTTCTCTACCCAGTCGAGGCTGGCTACACGCAGTGCCCACGCCCTGAATACGCTCATCATGGCCGGCCTGGTCGAACGCAGCTGGAGAGTTCTCGCAGTAGAACGTGGCTGGATTTTTGGTGATTGCGAAATGGATCTGGGCATGCCGGCATGGTTTGCGCTGGACAAATGGATTCCGTCTCTGTTCGAGGTGCAAACCTCCTGTGGGTACACGCCATTGCTATTGTTCAGTATCACCATGGCCGAAGTCCTGCTTGTCTTTTCAGCGTTACTGTTGATAATGAGCGCGGCGCTTTTCTTCGCCAGCTGGCATGACTGACCATTAAAGAATGCCACGATAAAACAAAAATGGTCACTATAACCCCGTCAACATATTGCAAATGTAAACATCTATGATTACAAGCTTGGGCAAGGCCTTTGGCGATAATTTTCTCGGTCATTCGGCAAACTGGTATAAACAGTTAATCATCGCCTTCCTGGTGATCAACCCGATCGTATTTGCGATCAGCCCATTTGTTGCTGGATGGTTGCTGATCATCGAATTTATCCTGACGCTGGCAATGGCACTTAAATGCTACCCGTTGCAGCCAGGCGGCCTGCTGGCAATCGAAGCCGTTATAATCGGCATGACCAGCCCTGAGGCTGTCTACCATGAAACCATTGCCAACTTCGAAGTCATTTTGTTGCTGATGTTTATGGTAGCCGGCATTTACTTCATGCGTGATCTACTGCTCTATACTTTCACCAAAATCCTGCTGACGATTAAATCGAAAGCCATCCTGTCATTTTTATTCAGTATTACCGCGGCATTCCTGAGCGCGTTTCTCGACGCTTTGACCGTAACCGCGGTGTTGATTTCAGTGGCGACCGGGTTTTACTCGGTTTACCACCGGGTCGCTTCAGGAAAACAATCCCATCAGACTGAACATGATCACAGCGACGACCATGAGGTTACACACGACCGGCGCGACGAGCTCGAACAATTTCGCTCGTTTTTACGTAGCCTGATTATGCATGGCGCTGTGGGTACGGCGTTGGGTGGTGTCTGTACCCTGGTCGGCGAGCCACAAAACCTGCTCATCGCCGAACGCGCAGGCTGGCACTTCATGGAATTTTTCTGGCGTATGGCACCGATTACAATGCCTGTTCTGGCAGCCGGATTGATTACCTGCGTACTACTGGAAAAGGCCAAGTGGTTTTCATATGGCGCCTGCCTGCCCGAATCGGTAGCTCAAACCTTAGGGGATTTTAACGACGAACAGGAAGCCAAACGCGATCATAGAATGACCATGACCCTGATCGTACAGGCCGTTATCGGCATCATCCTGGTGTTGTCACTGGCCTTTCACGTGGCCTCGGTGGGATTGGTTGGTTTGATGGTAATTGTCCTGTTAACCGCTTTAAACGGTGTCATCGAAGAACATCGCATTGGCCATGCGTTCGAAGAAGCATTGCCATTTACCGCGTTACTGGTGGTGTTTTTCGCCATCGTTGCGGTGATCCACGAGCAGCATCTGTTTACCCCCGTGATCAACCAGGTGCTAGCCATGGACCGCGGTCTGCAGCCACTCATGTTCTTTATCGCCAACGGTGCATTGTCGATGATTTCCGATAATGTGTTCGTGGCCACGGTTTATATTAACGAAGTAGCCGCCGCGCTGAAGGCCGGAGTGATCGATCGTGAACAGTTCAATATTCTCGCTATCGCAATCAACACCGGCACGAACCTGCCCAGTGTCGCCACACCGAATGGTCAGGCCGCGTTTTTGTTTCTGCTGACCTCGGCATTAGCCCCGCTAATCCGTCTATCTTACGTCAAGATGCTATGGATGGCCCTGCCCTACACTATTGTACTTAGCGTGGTCGGCATGGTTATGATTTCAACCGCTTTTTAGTTCACCGCGGCATCTGTGCCTGAGCGTCTTGGGCGTGCTGCGTTGAGTTCCAGCCATTGCAACGCGATAATGGTCGCTGAAGATCTAATTTTTCCCTCACGCACCCAGGCAAAGGCCTCCGTAGAATCAATCACCAGGACACGGATATCTTCATGCTCGTGGGGAAGTCCATGAATGCCGCCAACTCCTTCGCTGTCCACGATACCGCAAAACAGGCTGCAGTGTTCGGTAGTACCGCCTGGACTGACATAGTAACGGCTGATAGCTTCCAGTTCGCTAATCACGCAGCCAGCCTCCTCGTGACTCTCGCGCAAAGCGACCTGTTCCTCGGATTCCCCGGCCTCTATGACGCCTGCCACGCATTCAATTAACCACGGTCCATCTCTATCGTCGATTGCTCCTGCCCTGAACTGTTCGATCAATACCACCTTGTCCCGTCGAGGGTCGTAAGGCAGCACCGCAACGACAATCCCGCGCTCGAAGATTTCGCGGGTAAACACCGGGCTGAATCCACCGCCGAACAATTCATGCGTGATACTGTACTCATCCAGTTTGAAATATTTCTCGAACAGGGTGAGGTGTTTATCCAGTTTCCATTGATACTTCATCGCGACATCGCCGCGATCAGCTTTTCGGCGCGCACGAGGTCTTGCTCGGTATCGACTCCCGGACCTGGTAAGGCACGTGCAATTTCGCTGTGTATAGAGTAGCCGTTGTAAAGCGCGCGCAGTTGTTCGAGAGACTCAGTAATTTCCAGTTCACAAGGGGCAAGTTGACTAAAGGTTTCAAGAAAACCTGCCCGGTAGGCATAAATACCGATATGGCCAAAATATTGCTCAAGCTCACCACTGCGATCATAGGGAATCAGCGAGCGGCTGAAATAAAGTGCATGGCCTGATTGATCGTGAACCAGTTTTACCTGGTTTGGATCTTGCGCCTCGGTTAAGTCGATTACCTTGTGCAGCGTAGCCATCGAACAACCGCTTGCCGCAAGATTTTCAGCAACCTGGGTTATATTGACAGCCGGCATCAGCGGCTCATCACCCTGTAAATTAACCACGATGCTGTCCTTGCTCCACTGCCGGATTCCTGCAACTTCGAGAATTCGATCGGTGCCACTACGATGCGAGCTGGCAGTCATACAGGCATCTCCGCCAAAACCTGCAACCTGATCATAAATGCGTTGATCGTCGGTTGCGACCACGATTTCGGATGCATTAGCCTGTTGCGCCGCCAGATAAACCCACTCGATCATCGATTTACCGTGAATGCTGCGTAGAGGTTTCCCGGGCAAACGCTGCGAGGCGTAACGTGCCGGGATTACTATTCGAAAATCGACTGGCATGAGCTTAGCGCAACGCCTCGACCTCGTCGCTACTGAGCTCGCGGGCCTCTTCCGGCAGCATCACCGGAATACCGTCCCGTATCGGATAGGCAAGCCGGGACGCCCGCGAAATCAGTTCCTGCCGGTTTTTATCATATATCAGCGGTCCCTTGGTAACCGGGTCGACCAGTATATCCAGTAAATGCTTATCCACGATGGCGGCTCTCCAATAGTTGCAAAATCTGGTTGCTTAATTCTTCACCCAGTTCGATGTTGAGCGGCACTACCCAGACGTTATCACGGGCAATACCTTTCAGCTTTACCGCATCCTTGTGGGTAACCAGAATGGGTAACTCGGGTTTCAGGTTCAACTCCTGGGCACTGAATTCGTGATGATCGGGAAACTCATGCTCGATGCAATCGATACCCATTTGTGCCAGGCTGGCAAAAAATATTTCCGGGAAACCGATGCCTGCCAGCGCATGAACCTGTCGCCCCTGGAAGTCGCTGATATGGCGTCTTTGCTCGTGATTTACAAGTTTCCAGACTTCGCCTAGTGACTCGATTACCTGATCGCTGTCACGATTGATGGTGATATCGACTCGCTGTAACCTGCTGCGAGGTTCACGCAAGGGACCAGCGGGTAGCATCAATCCGTTGCCTAGCGCGAGATAGCGACAGACAGCGATCTCGATGTCACGCCGGAGCGCGTAATGCTGCAGTCCATCGTCGGAAAGAATGACATCGGTTTCAGGAAATTGCTCCAGTATCTGTGTCGCCGCGCCCACCCTGTCAGCACCGACACCGATTGGACAACAACAGATTTCCGACATCATATTGGCCTCATCGCCAACCGAGTTTTGCGTGAGCCCGTCGTGTAATATCTGTAGCTTCTGTTCATGACCGCTTTTATAACCGCGAGTTATGATTGCGGGGCTAAAACCTTTTTCCTTTAACAACTGATAAAGCGCCACCACGATCGGTGTCTTACCGTTACCACCCAGTGTGATATTACCGACCACGATAGTCGTAACCGGTATTTTGCGGGATCTCAGCAGACCTGTGCGATAGCCGAAGCGACGCATACTGGCAGCCACGTAATACACCAGCGAAAGCGGCATAAGCAGTACCGAAAGCGGGTTCATTGACCATAACCACCAGCCCTGCCGCCGTTGCGTCGACATATTCACCCAATTATGCATCAGTGCCTTGTTGAGCACTGATGAGCGGATAATTTTAGGTCGCCCGGCTGACTGTAAGTCACCGTCCTTGCCGTCCTGAAACTGCATCGAGTGCAGCTTGGCGTATACGCCGTCGTTATCGAGCAATTCCCCATGACTACCCTGCTCGACGATTTTGCCCTGGTCCATTACCAGGATGTGGTCGGCATGCTCTATAGTAGACAGTCGATGTGCGATGACCAGGGTGGTGCGATTTTCCATCAAATGCTCCATCGCGTGCTGGATATAACGCTCGGATTCGGTATCAAGCGCAGAGGTTGCCTCGTCGAGAATCAAAATTGGGGCATCTTTCAGAAATGCCCGGGCAATCGCGATTCGCTGGCGTTGACCACCAGAAAGCAGCACCCCACGTTCACCCACTTCAGTCCCCAGTTGATCAGTCATCTCCGAGATAAATTCCCAGGCATGCGCCTGTTTTGCGGCTTCAACTATCTGATCTTCATCAACCTCGTGAGCGATACCATAAGCGATGTTATTGCGAATGGAGTCATTGAACAAACGCACATCCTGGCCCACGTAGGAGATCTGTCGGCGCAAATCAGCGAGGCGATAATGATCGAGTCGTTGACCATCGAGAGATACTTCACCACTATCGTATTCATAAAGGCGCGGGATCAGGTTTACCAGGCTCGACTTGCCGCTTCCCGATCGCCCGACGATAGCGACCGTTTGATTGGGTTCGACCTTGAAACTAACTTCATCAAGCACTCGTTGTTCACTGCGTCGATAATGTAGCGCGACCCTGTCGAATTCAAGTCGTCCCTCGGCGCGTTGCAGTTGCAACTGACCTTCATTGTGTTCACTTTCACGGGAAATAAACTCGAATACGCTTTCACCGGCGGCAATGCCTTTCTGGATTTGTGCATTAATCGATGAAAGCACGCGCATTGGCGCCAGCAGCAACGAAAGCGCAAAAATAAAAGACACGAAGTCACCAGTTGTAATTACATCGCGCATGGACTCCGAAGTCGCAAACACGATAATTGCGGCAAAAGCAATTGCGACAACGAGCTGGATCAGCGGCGTGCTGATCGCCTGCGCAATCGTCATCTTTAAATGCAGCCGCAGATTTTTACTATTGACCTTATGAAACTTGTTACGCTCGAACTCATCCCCGCCAAAAATTTTGACGATACGATTGGCATCGACCACTTCCTGTGCTACCTGGGTGACGCCACCCATGGATTGCTGAATATTCCTGCTGATGCCCCGAAAACGACCTGAAATCCGAACCACGATCAGAAACACGATTGGACCGGCGATGAGAAATATCGAGGTCAGTTGCCAGCTCAACCAGAACATGTAACAAAGTAAAACTATGATGCGCAAGCTATCCTGGATAAAAGTCGTTAACGATGATGAAACCGCCTTGGCTACCTGCTCGACGTCATAGGAAAAGCGGGTAATGACGTTGGCAGTGGAAGATTGGTCATATTCGTCGCTGGTCAGGGTCAGCAACTTTTCAAACATCATTGTGCGCAAGCTGTTAATCACGTTACGCCCGATATAGCTCATACAATAACTGCGCATGAATATCGCAGCCATCCGCACCAGGAAGATCAATATCATTACGACTGGTATCAACTTGATAATAGTTGGATCGCGATCAATGAAGCCCTCATCCATCAACGGTTTCATCAGGTAGGCGAAGGCGGCATCCGACAGGGCAAATATAACCATCCCTATTACTGCGATCAGAAAATATCCCTTATGCTCGAAAGCCATCGATAACAGAGCACGGTAGGCATTATAACCTGTTAGATTTCCGGTAATCGGTTTCACTGACTGAATCTCAACAGCTGCGCATTTTGAACTACTCGATGGGGCGAGTAGTTGCGATGGAAACCTGTGACAGGCCCAACTGCCCTACAACATCCATCGCGGTTACCAACGACTGGACCGGGGAATCGGCGTCGGACTGAATCACAATCGGCAACTTGCTACCTGCCATTGCGCGCTCTAACGCGGCTTTCAAGGTCGCACTCTTATTATTTGTCAGCTCTCGCGAATTGATAAAGAAGTTACCTTTTGCATCGATTAGCAGGTTTAGTTTTTGTGGTGGGATGGAACTCTTTTCCTGGCTCGCCTCGGGCAAATTGATCTTCAGCTGCGAGGTAGTGTCAAAAGTTGTCGATACCATGAAAAATATAAGTAACAGGAACACGACATCAATCAATGGAGTCAGATTGATATTAGCGTCTTCCTCGATGTTACTGCTATGGAAATTCATGAGATTAGCCCAGCTCGCGGCGTTCGCCATGTAAAAACTCGACCAGTTTCATCGCTTCCTGCTCCATCGCGACCACCAGTTCATCGATTTTACGCTTCAAATGGCGATAAAATATAAGGCTTGGAATGGCGACGGTTAAGCCCGCAGCGGTGGTAATCAGCGCCTCTGATATACCACCTGCTAATTGACCCGGATCACCAACCCCGATGACGGTTATCGCTGTGAAAACACGAATCATACCTATCACTGTACCTAGCAGGCCCAGTAACGGCGTAATCGTGGATATTGTGCCCAGTGTATTCATAAACCGTTCCATCTCGTGCACGACATGTCGGCCATTCTCCTCGATGCTTTCACGAATCAGATCTCGTGACAGGTGTCGGTTGATTAAACCAGCCGCCAGCACCCTGCCAAGGGGCGACCCGTTTTCAATTTCGGTAATATGTTGCTCGGTCAGGGCATCGCTGCTCAACAGGTTCCAGATCCCGGTTAGCAGCTTTTCAGGAATTACTTTCTTTTGCCGCAGAGTCCATAATCTTTCGATAATGATGGCCGCGGCTATCACCGAGCACAACAATATCGGAAGCATCAGCCAGCCTCCTGCTTGAACCAGTTCGAACACGCTTTTTTCCTCGGAAATAAATGTCGCACATCATACTGTGACAGGCGGCTTTTTACCATCGCCGCCAGATACGTTGCGGCGGTGTGCGGGTAGTCTTTACCACCAGCCCATCAATACTACTCGTTATGCTCACGGCGCCGTCTCGATCACTACGATACTGCTTCGCCTGTAAAGTATCATAACGAGAGGTTACCTCCCGTTTGGGGAAGCCCCAGCGATTGTTTCTTGCCAGGGTAAATACAACATGAGCTGGTTGTACCCGTTGCAGGAAGCGCCAGCTTGAAGAAGTATGGCTGCCATGATGCGGTGCAAGCAGAATATCAGCCGCCAATGCAGTCCCATGTTCCTGTACCAGCTTTAATTCTTGCGATGATTCGATATCGCCCGGAATCAGGGTTTTGTGTTTACCTTGAATGAAGAGAACGCAGGAACGATTGTTGGTGGCTGAATTGGCTGACCGGGTAGCCGTGGTGACGAAGCTGAAATAAACACCATCCCAGCGCCATGCGGGGTATTCGTGACAGGAACGAACTTCATGTCCAAGCGCGAACCTTGCTTTTAGTTTCTGCGGCGTCCCCGATAACAGTCGCTGTTGCTGGTAGCGATCAAGAAACGACTGCAAACCACCGCTATGATCCTGATCAACATGGCTCACAATCAGCAAATCGGGTACGTCGATCGCATGACTTCGCATCAGTGGCAGCAATGCCTGGTCGGCGGCACTAAAAACACCTGGCTTACCGGGACCAAAATCGTAAACCAGGCTGTGGTGACGAGTACGCAATAGCACCGATGTACCCATACCGACATCGAGCACGGTAAACTCGTAATCGCCGTGTTTAAGCCTCGCAGGATGCCAGCTTACAAGCACCAGCAGCAATACCAGCCCGGCTTTACGAGACCCGGGAAGATGAGGCATCAAAAGCAATGCAACTGCGCTGACAGCCAACAACAGCAATGGCGCTGGATAAGTTACGGCAACCGAGTGCAACCCGGAAGTAACCAGCAATTCGAGATAATCGAGTAAAATCGCGAGTAGTTCATCAACGAGGATGAACAGAATTTTCGCTCCATCAAATCCCGTTGTGGATAACAGGCAGGCCGCCAAAATTATTGGCAGCACAGCACAACTAACCATGGGGATTGCAATAATGTTGGCGAGAAAACCCGCTGGATTCAACTGATCAAATATCAGCGCTCCGAACGGTGCGAACAGCAGCGAGAAAAAACCTTGCAACACCAGCAACTGCTGCCACCAGCGCATCCTGTCAGGCAAGCGAAACTGTACAAACGCGATCACCGTTAATGCACCGATGCTCAACCAGAATGACGCAGAGCCGACGGCCCGGGGATCTACAATCAGTATCGCCACAACCGCCAGGCTTATGGATTGCAGCAAATTGATCCGGCGCTTGCACAACAGCGCGAGTAATAGCACGCTGAACATCGTCAATGCACGCACTGTGGGCAAACTGAAACCAGCCAGGGCCGCATAGCCCAGCGCTGCGCTAATCGCCAGAAGCGATGCCGTCTGGGCGCGATTCAGACCGGTACGATAAAGTCCTAGACGCCAGCAGTATCGTCCAATCCCATAAAACAGTAGTGCCACCATGCCGATATGCAGCCCGGAAATCGCAAGTAAATGTGCCGTACCGCTGGACTGCAGTAATCGTTTTTCAGAGTCGTTGATATCGCCACGAAATCCCAATACCAAAGCCTTGATCAAACCACGGTGTTCACAGCTACTGCAATCCCGATCTATCGCCGAAGCCAGCGCCGCACGCCAATAGTTCATATTCGTGACGGATGCGGCGCGAATTTTCGTGTTAAGGGTCGATTCACGAATATACCCGGTCGCGTCGATGCCGCTGACGAATTGCCAGGCAGCAAAATCAAAACCGGCTGGATTTGCCATGCCCCGGGGTTGCTTTAACTTCACTTCAAACTGCCATAACTCCCCGGCACGCGGAATAACTTCATCCTGGTACCAGTTAAAACGTGCCAGGCGCGGCATTGCTGCGGGATAATCAGCGATTTCAATCGCCTGTAGAGACAAGCTGACCCGACCATGATCGATCTGTGGAATATCGGCCACAATGCCGCGCATCAGCACAACCCGGCCATCATATGTGGTGATCAGCCGATGATCGAGATGATAATGAAACACGGTGCTGCTCCAGAGAAAAGCAGCGCTTAGTACCAGGGCAAAGCGATAACCGGGGCAATATCGGCAAAGTAGGAGCAGTATCGGCGTGAAAGCCGACCAGGCTCGATCCGGTAATTCATTACCATAAAAGGCCAGTAATGAACCAAGCACGATAGCAAGTGCGAGTTGAGGCATGCAGTCCCTGCCTTAATTTCCATGTTTTGTGATCCAACTCTTTGCAGAATATTGAATTAGTGTCGATAATACAAACATCATGGCAAAGAAGCTTTTCAGGAAATTTTTGCCACACCCTGACGTCATTGTAAAAAATCGCTGGATAAAGTTACTCGGCCCGCGATTGCAGGAACCGTCGCTGTGGCATATTAATCGTCGCGCCTGCTCGGGAGCAGTTGCGCTGGGGGTATTCTGCGCCTTTATTCCGGTTCCGTTTCAAATGCTCGTCGCTGCCATATTAGCGATCTGGATCAGGGTCAACATCCTGATCGCCGTGCCAATGGTCTGGATCAGCAATCCATTCACGATGGGACCGATGTATTATTTCTGTTATCTGCTCGGTGTCGAGATGCTAAGTCTCGAACCAGAAGGCTTCCATTTCGAACTCAGCTTCGCATGGCTGGTAGATAGCCTGGCAGCATTCTGGGAACCGTTTCTGCTGGGTTGCTTCACGGTAGGCTCGGTCAGCGCGCTGGCATCGTTCCTGCTGGTCAGAATTCTATGGCACTTACATATTCTGAATCACATTAAAGCAAGAGCGAAACGGTTGCATAATCGTCATCGACACGCACACCAGAATCGTTGAACCCATTCCACGTATGTGGAAATATTGAAAATACGCTGTCAGGTTTCGGGGGTGAGGACGCCGTCATGCATATGCCAGCGAAACTGCATGCGTTGTGCGATAGACAGGTCATGGGTGACGACTACCAACGCCGTATTCATCTCCCGGTTCAAACCCAGCATCAACTCCAGCATTTGCTCCGCGGTATGCTGATCGAGGTTACCGGTAGGTTCATCCGCGAGCAGGCAATCAGGTCGCGTCACCAGCGCGCGCGCCAGTGCAACCCGTTGACGCTCCCCGCCGGATAATTCACCGGGCTTGTGATCTGCACGCTGCTCGAGCCCTATTTTCGTCAACCAGTCACGGGCTTCGTCATAGGCTGCTGTGAACCCTTGCCGGCGAATCAGCAGTGGCATCGCGATATTCTCGAGCGCGCTGAATTCAGGCAGCAGGTGATGGAACTGATATATAAATCCGAGGTGTCGATTACGCAAATTCCCCAGGCTGGTTTCCGAAAGTCTGGACAAATTGTTATCGACTATCCTGATCTCGCCACTGCTGACATGATCCAGTCCGCCGAGCAGGTGCATCAGGGTAGACTTACCGGCGCCGGACGCCCCCAGGATCGCATGGCTTTCTCCCACAGAGACGCTGAAATCGACTCCCTTCAGCACTTCGACATCGAGCTTGCCCTGGTGAAACACCCTGGATACCGATTTTGCCTGGATAACGATTTCCGACACTACTACTCCCCTTTACTCATAGCTTAGCGCTTCGGCTGGCCGGGTCTTGGAGGCCCTTAGCGCTGGATACAGGGTCGCTATCACGGAGATACCGAAAGATAACAATGAAATCTTGATAATATCGGCCTGCTTCATTTCGGAGGGTAAATCGGTAATTGGATAAACTCCTCGCGGTAAAAACTGGGTCTGAAAAAACTGTTCCAGGGCCGGTATGATCACATCGATATGTGAAGCCACGGCGACGCCAGTAACCAGGCCAAACAGGGTACCTATCAAACCAATCAGTGTTCCCTGCACCATGAACACCCACATGACTGACAATGGCGACATGCCGAGAGTACGTAAAATAGCAATATCGGCCTGTTTGTCGGTCACCACCATCATCAGCGTCGATACGATGTTGAATGCGGCGACTGCGACGATCAACGAAAGGATAATGAACATTACCGTCTTTTCGGTGCGCACCGCTTTGAAATAGTTACTATGGCGCAAGGTCCAGTCTGAAACCCAGTACTGGAGCCCGATACTCTGCTTGAGCTCCTCGCGAACCAGCGGTGCCTGGTCCAGGTCATCGAGTTTCAAACGCAAACCAGTTACCCCACCGTCGAGCCGAAACAGAAGGCTGGCATCCTGGTAATGAATAAGCGCGCTGCTACGGTCGTACTCGTAAACACCAATTTCAAATATCCCGACGACCTTGAAACGACGCAGACGCGGCAAAAATCCCAATGGGGACGATGTCGCCTGCGGGGTCACCATGGTGACACGATCTCCAGGCACGACGTCTAGCGAATTGGCAAGCCCACTACCCAGAACTATTCCATATTCACCGGCGACCAGATCGGTCAACGCGCCGAATTCCATGTTTTCATGAATCTCGGAAACCCCATCTTCATACTCCGGGTCGATGCCGCGTATCAGCGCACCACTCACCGAGGATAGATTCGAAATCATCGCTTCGGCCTCGATGTACGGCGCGGCACCGATAACCCCGGCATGCCCCAGGGTTTGATCACGTAAGGATTGCCAGTCCTTCAGTGGGCCACCGAAACCGGATACCGTGACATGCGAAACCATGCCAAGTATGCGCCCACGCAATTCTTTTTCGAAACCGTTCATAACCGACAAAACAACGATTAAGGCCATCACCCCCAGGGCGATTCCCAGCATCGATATCGTCGAAATAAACGAGATAAAATGGTTGCGCCGTTTGGCCCTGGTGTAACGCAGGCCCACAAAGATTTCGAGGGGTAATTTCATGCCGCGGATTAAACCATGAATACGGGTCTCTCACCACCGCTGCGAAGCAACATGCTTCGCCCTTGTCTAGTCACTGAGGCATGCTATAGTTATAGGCATTACATTTGGGAGACTAACAACATGCGCACAGGACTTTATTTACTACTCCTGGGTAGTAGCATGATCCTGCAACCCGCGGTTGCCGGAGACGAGTTGACCATTCCCGGCAACATCGCGGCGATGGAAAAACAAACGATGCCCAGGCGAGGCATCAGCATGGACGAAGTACTCAGCGAATTCGGTGAACCCGATGAACGTTTCGGTCCGGTCGGTGAACCACCCATTACCGAGTGGGTATACGGATCATTCAGAGTCTATTTCGAACATCAAATCGTGTTGCATACTATCGATTTAAACACAATAATAATGCCCCAATAGCACCACCGTTGGGTTTTCCGGTCCTGGACGGCCAGAAAAGCCGCCCATATTATATCGACCAGAGTAATCACAATAATATACGACTGGTTAAACCGGAGTTGTCGACAATGAATACCTACAGATTTCTACCTGTTATTTTAACTTCACTGGGACTTTGTGTGAGTAGCACGAACCTGCAAGCGGCCGAAGTTAACATAACGCCCGATATTGAAAGTGTTACCGTCAAACATGGCGAAAATGATGTCAACATCATGCGTAACCAGAACCAGAAAAACACGGTAAATCCCGCTTTTGCCAAGACTTCGCGCAAATGTCCTCCGTTTTGTATTCAACCAGCCGAGCTCGCACCTGGCGTCGAAACTATCGCCGAGCTGGAAATGTTGAGCTACCTCAAACGCATGAGCGAGGGAGACGACAGTATCGTCGTAATCGATTCTCGCACTGAAGCCTGGGTCGCCAAGGGCACTATTCCCGGTGCGATCAATATCCCCTGGACCAGCCTTAATCCCGCCAAGGGCGCAGACCCGATTTCGATCGGTGAAATCCTGGAAGAACGGTTTAATGCAAAGAATCTTGAAGGCTTATGGAATTTTAGAGATGCGCGGACCCTGGTAATGTTTTGCAACGGTATGTGGTGTGGCCAGTCACCCAACAATATCAAGAACCTGCTAGGCTTTGGTTACCCCGCGCATAAGATCAAATGGTATCGTGGCGGCATGCAAAACTGGGAAATTCTCGGCCTGACCACCGCAAAACCAGTCCAGGAATAGCCTTCTTAAAAGGCAGTAATGCCCACACAATTTCTGCAAACCCCAGCGCCTTCAACCGCGCCAACGCTTCGCGTTGGCCAACTCTATGGCAGTAGCCGCAGTTTACTGCTAAGCGAACAGGTCGCTCGGCACCAGGGTCTGTCGGTAATCGTTTGCTGCGATATGACCGATGCCGAGCAACTGGAGCAGGAAATTCGCTTCTTCAGTTCCGAGCATCCCAGAATCTACCGCTTCCCCGATCTGGAAACCCTGCCCTATGATCAGTTTTCGCCCCACCAGGATATCGTCTCGGAGAGGATCAAGTGCCTCGCGTCGATAGCGGATGCCAGATCCGGCATCCTGATCCTGCCGGTTAGCACACTACTGCAAAAAATCGCACCAGCCGATTTTATTCACCAACGCTCTCTCATTCTGCAGCTCGGCGACCGACTCGACCCGGTTGCACTGCGCGAAAAACTGAGTCTTTACGGATATCGCACCGTAGCGCAGGTTGAAGAACACGGGGAGTTCAGCGCGCGCGGCTCGATCCTGGATTTGTTCCCCATGGGCAGTTCCAGACCATTTCGCATCGACTTCTTCGACGACGAGGTTGAATCGATCCGCAGTTTCGATTCCGAAACCCAACGCTCCATTGAAAAGATCAATGAAATCAATTTATTACCAGCGCAGGAATACCCGCTGGATGAGGCTGGAATTAAAAATTTCAGACTCAGGTTTCGCGAGTCCTTCGACATCGATCCCAATACCTGCCCAGTGTATGTCGATATTTCAGAAGGCATTTCATCGCCTGGTGTCGAATATTACCTGCCCCTGTTTTTTGATCAGCTGGCAAGCCTGTTTGATTATTTGCCAGCAGACAGTCGTTTGTTAGTCGATGACTCCGCCCTGGCACAGGCGGCAACGTTTACCGATCAGGTTGCCGAACGCTATGAGTCGCGTCGTTACAATCTTGAGTGGCCATTATTACCTCCTGCCGAGCTGTTTCTGGATATCGACTCGCTGGAGACGCAATTACAGAAATTTTCCTGCCTGTTTTTTTCGGCGTTTAAACTGGATCAAGCCGACAGCTCGAACATCAACAGCGACTCCCAGTCGATACCGCAGCTAACCCTGCAGGCAAACATCGAGCAGCCTGACCGGGCGATGCGAAACTTTATCGAAAAACCGGTATTTAAAAAAATCCTGTTCAGCGCGGAATCCGCGGGACGTCGTGAATTCCTGAACGAAATGCTGCGCCACTATTCAGTTCAGGCTAGCCCGGTAGAAAGCTGGGGTGAATTTCTCGAACGTGACGATAATCGTTACTACCTGATCGCGTCGGCGCTGGAAAGTGGCATGACGCTGCCCAGCCAGGGTATTGCGATCGTTACCGAGAACCAGCTTTTCGGCGAACGTGCCGTGCAACGACGACGGCGTAAATACCGCAAGACCCGCGATGCAGAATCGACTATTCAAAGCCTCGCAGATTTACAGTTAGGCGCAGCAGTAGTCCACGAAGACCATGGCGTCGGCCGCTACCAGGGCTTGAAAACGCTGACCGTCTCGGGTATCGCAACTGAATTTCTCTGTATCGAGTATGCCAACCAGGACAAGCTTTACGTACCCGTATCCTCACTGCACCTGATCAGCCGTTATGCCGGCGCCAGTGGAGACAATGCGCCATTGCATCGCCTTGGGAGTGAACAATGGCAACGTTCACGCAAGAAAGCCCAGCAGAAAATTCACGATATCGCCGTTGAATTACTCGATATTCAGGCGCGACGTGAAGCCATGCAGGGTTTTGCCCACCGGGTCACACTTGATGAGTACCAGCAATTTGCGAGCGAGTTTCCATTCGAAGAAACGCCCGACCAGGAAACATCTATCGAAGCCGTGATCGAAGATATGCAGTCGCCACGACCGATGGATCGGATAGTCTGCGGTGACGTCGGCTTCGGTAAGACTGAGGTCTGTATGCGTGCCGCTTTTATTGCCGCCAGCTCCGGTTCCCAGGTGGTAGTACTGGTGCCCACGACCTTGCTCGCGCAGCAGCATTACCAGAATTTCCTCGATCGCTTCGCCAACTGGCCGATACGTATTGCCTGCTTGACCCGGTTTACTGCCAAGAAGAGCCTCGATGAGAACCTGACGCAAATAGCGGCCGGCAAAATCGATATCGTGATTGGTACCCACAAGCTTTTATCCGACGCGATCAAATACCAGAATCTGGGACTGGTTATCATCGATGAAGAACATCGATTTGGCGTTCGCCACAAAGAAAAACTGAAGGCTCTACGGGCCAGCGTTGATTTACTTACCATGACCGCTACGCCGATACCACGCACACTCAACATGTCACTATCGGGCATGCGCGACCTTTCGATCATAGCCACCCCACCGATGCAGCGACATGCGATCAAGACCTTTGTATCGCGCTGGAATAAGGACACTATCGTCGAGGGCTGTCAACGTGAGCTTAAACGCGGTGGCCAGATCTACTTCCTGCACAATGAAATCAAGACCATCGAGAAAACTGCCGAGGAATTGCAGCAGTTGCTGCCCGAAGCCCGCATCGGTATCGTGCATGGCCGCATGAAAGAAAAAGAACTCGAAAAAGTCATGCTGGATTTCTATCACCATCGCTGCAATCTGCTGGTTTGCACCACCATAATCGAAAGCGGAATCGATGTACCCACTGCAAATACGATCTTCATCAACCGTGCCGATAAACTCGGACTTGCTCAAATTCACCAGATTCGTGGACGGGTCGGTCGCTCGCATCATCGCGCCTACGCCTATTTGATTGTGCCGCCGGAACGCGCTATGACCAGTGACGCCCAGAAGAGATTGCTGGCAATAGAATCACTTGAAGAGCTCGGCGTAGGGTTTACCCTCGCCACCCACGACCTTGAGATACGTGGGGCCGGAGAGCTGCTGGGTGACGAACAAAGTGGACAAATAACCGAGATCGGTTTTACGCTCTACTCGGAGTTACTTGAACGCGCAGTACAGTCACTTAAATCCAACTTACCGATCGATTTCGAGCAACCGATCATGCGTGCTTCTGAAGTCGACTTTCATATTCCTGCATTGATTCCTGAAACCTATATTGCAGATATCCACCGGCGCCTGATCGAGTACAAGCGCATCGCTTCCGCGGCGGACGACGCCAGTTTGAGAGACATTCAGATGGAGCTGATAGATCGATTCGGACTACTTCCCGACCCGCTCAAACACCTGTTCAGAATCACCCATATCAAATTACAGACCATAGCAATGGGGGTCGAAAAAATTGATATTGGTGAACAGAGCGGCAAAATTGTCTTTAACCGCAACCCCAACATCAATCCGCTCAAGATTATCGAACTAATTCAGGCCGACCCCCAACAGTACCGTTTCGACGGCAAACAAACCTTGCGTATTGCCTGTCAAAATGTTGAACTTGAGCCCAGATTCCTGCAGGTGGAAAACCTGCTCAAGAAGCTGACTGCAGAGTAAAATGGACCGTAAATTATTAACCGTTCTGGCGCTTGCCATGCTGCTTCCCGGCATCGGGCTAGCACAAACGACGACCGCGACCGAAGTCGAGGTAGTTCCTCGCTATGATGTCGAGATCATCGTATTCAGGAACATCCAGGCTCCCACCAGCAAGGAATTTATTCTGCCCGTCAGTTCACCCAGCAAAGGCGATAAATTCCTGGACCTGTCCTCGGCCAAGAGCGTGGCAGCAGCAGGTGCAGATGGCTATGAGCTCATTCCCCCTGACGAGTTTCGCCTCCTCGATATTGTCGCGAGGCTGGTTGAATCATCACGCTATGAATTACTATTGCATGCAGGCTGGCGCCAACCCGGACTCGAGCGTGACAAGGTATTGCCTGTCTGGATCAGGGGGGGGCGCATTTACGGCAATGAATACACTTCGATAGATAGCCAGATCGAGTTGATCGAGAGTATTCCGCAATTGAACAGTAAGCAGCAAAATGAAGGCCAGGATTTCGCTTTTGATGAACAAACGCTGGAGTCGATCGAGCTGCAGCTGCTGGAGCAACAATCCAGAAAACAGCACCAGGGTCTTTATGAGCTAGAGGGCAAGATCACTATCGCACTGTCGCGCTATTTACACACTTACACTGACCTGGTACTAAGGCGCCCTCGCCTGACGGTCGATCCAAAGTTGCGCAATGCGGCACAGGATAGTTACCTCGCCGCCTATTCCGCCGACACGCGAATACTGAACAATCACGCTCTCAAGGAACATCGCCGCATGCGCAGTAAAAACCTGCACTATCTTGACAATCCGGAGTTTGCGCTGCTAATCCTGATTACACCTTACGAAGTGCCTGAAAATTTCGAAGAGGCTCCAATAGAGTCCGAGCCCTCAGCAAGCGAATAACCTCCAGTCACAGGCTCGAAACGATACCCGGTAAGCGCCAGGTTGTTCTTCAGTTCATTGCAGTTACCTGATCCTGGCCTGAAACCCCGGCTCGCAGCAATAAAATGCGAATGCAGTTGCAACTCGCCGCAAGGCTGTCAATAATGTCGCTTGAAGCACATGATTTTTCCGATAAAATTTGTCAGATCACAGGTTATGGAGACCAGGGTGAAGAAGTCGATTATTGCATCAGCAATGCCCAATCAAAGTGAGTACGATATTTCCGGCATAGCCGTTTCCTGGCAGGCTTGCCCGCCGGCAAATACCTTCGTATTCAAGTTGAAAAAAATCATCACGGGTAGCGTGCTAGCAGCGTTGCTTTATGTATGCGTGTCTAATCCGTCTTATGCGCTTGAATCCAGATATGTCACCGACGAATTCGAAGTCACCATGCGTAGTGGTACCAGTACATCGAACAGTATCGTACGCATGCTGCGCAGTGGTGAGGCGCTAACCTTGCTGGAGGAAGACCCGGATTCCCAGTACTCACTGGTAGAATCCGAAAATGGCAAGCAAGGTTATGTATTAACCCGTTTCCTGATGGAAAAACCCGCCGCCAAACAAACCTTGATCGAACTCGAGGAACGCTTCGCACAGCAACAACAGCGGCTTCAAGAACAGGCCACCGAGGTGGGTGAACTCAAGCAAAAACTTGATCGTGAAAAAAGCGACAATGCCGCTTTGAAATCTACCCTGGGAGCCTCGGAACAGGAACTGGCACAGGTACGTACAGCCGCGCAGGATACGCTGAATATACTCGCCCAGAACGAACAACTGCAGACAACGGTCGAGCAACTGCGTGAGGAAAAAATACAACTCACCGAGACTAATTCTGAACTCAGCGATAGTACCCGGCTCGACTGGTTTGTCCGTGGCGGGGCAGTTAGCCTGATCGCATTCGTGATCGGGATTGTAGTAACCCGGATTCGCTGGAAAAAGCAGGATTCCTGGGGATCCTACTAAACGCGCAAGCGCTGGCAGGCGGAGACTTCGGTAAAAGCAGACCGATCAAAGCCCGAGGGGATTGTTAGCGTCCACCGTGTCCATGAAAGGCTTGCGACGATCGACATTGGTTACCTGGTAGATCAGGCCTAACCAGGTACCGATCACTGCACTTGCCGTATCCTGCCAGGTATTGTGCAGATTTTTCAGCAACAGGTGCTCCGGAAATTCGGGCAGTATTGATTGCTGTGCCAGGCTTTTAATAACCCGCCCCTGATATTCGCGCAAAACTGCCGCATTGAATTCACTGAGATAATTTTTCGGCAGCGGTGTGTAATCAGTCATATCGCCGCTGATGTACAGATTCACGTCACGCTTGTACTCCTTTAATAAAGAGACAGTATCGTATTCAGGATGCCCCTGGAAGAATATGGTACGAAAACCATCCGGACTGGTTGCAAGATGAACACAACCATCGTCCCCGGTTACCAGGATCTTCAAGCCCGCGGCCATAAACTGTTCGGGACTGACATCATTCCAGCGCGAATGGGGTACGTCGAACACGGAATTGATATCATCGACCAAAGGATGCGATACATCCACTACCTGGTGGCGAAAGACGCCCCATTTTTTAGCACGTTGTTTGACGCGTTTCTGTCCATAACGAAAATCCATTACCGCGTGCGTGGCAAGACAGGAGCACAGCGTCGAAGTGACATTATCGTGCGCCCAATCGGCTACTTCTATCAGGGAATCCCAGAATACTTCGCGGGACAAATCCGGACCAATCACGTTGGCCCCGGTGATTATCAAAGCATCGAGTCCCTGTTGTTTTATCTGTGCAAAATTGTCGTAATACTTATCTATATGCGCCTGCGATGACTCATCCCGTGGTAAAGCATCCAGCGTAAACGGATGCACAAAAAACTGGGCGATGGGATTACTCTCGCCGATCAGGCGTAGGAACTGTCTTTCGGTTGCCGCCAGTGCAGCGTCAGGCATCATATTCAGCAAACCAATATGCAGTTCACGAATATCCTGCTGATCGGCGATGCCGGGGCTTAATACCTGCAACCCATCCTGCCGCAGCTTGGCAAAGGTCGGTAAATCATTATGCGCAACCAGTGGCATCAGGCATCGTCTCCCTGCTGCCTTTCGATAGCCATTTCCAGCATATTCAGAAAGTCTGCATCATTTTGTACGCTGTTGATTTCCTCGGAAGTAACCGTGTAGCCAAGGCGGGCAATCGCATCATAGCGTGGCAGGCGCGAGTGAAACAGATGCGGAAAAACCCAGCGCGCAAACTCGTCTGGATCGATTTGCGCCGCGTATTCCAGCCCGGTTTCCTCGAAGTACAACTGCAGGTGCTGTTGCAGAAAATCTGCTCGATAGTACAGTGGTTTCGGATCAGAAACCGCTCGTTCAATCAATACCTGCTCCTGTGCAGGGTTGGTTACCTGGATATAGAGGATGAGTGTATTCTCGACCAGGATATCCATTACCCCGGGCTCATCCAGCTCGCAAAGACTGCCGCCGACATCGTTGACGAAGTGCGGGTAACCGTAAATTTTCTGCGCTTTTTCGATAAAATGCGGGATATCGTGCATCGCGTCGATTTCAGCCTGGCGATAAATTGCCTGGCGTTCGATAAATTCTCCGATCTCGACCCCACCGAGTTCAGGATTGCCAAGTTTGCCAACAAAACTCAACACCGGACCCAGATCATTGACGCGAATATTGTTCTTTATATAAATCCAGTCATTGCGCAGCAAGTCCTTCAGGAACGGAATCTTGATCGCCTGCTCCTTGATCATATCGATTATATGCTCATTGAGGTAACGCGTACCGATACGATAGTCGCCCGAATAATGAAACCAGTTATTGCCACGCAATTTGGCTGAAAGATACGACTTACCCACTCCGGACATGCCGACCAGGGTTACTCTCTTGTTTTCCCATGCACGGAATTCTTCAACACTAAATTTCAAAACTGACTCCACTTGGCTTAGCGCCCAAATTATGCATCAACCGATGCATCGACGAAACCCGAAGTTATACTTTACCCGCAACTTGTAGCGATTATAATCCACCATCATTTTCTTCGGATGAGCACGTGGAATTCGACTACGTCATCATTGGTGCAGGTTCCGCTGGCTGCGTGCTGGCCAATCGCCTTAGCGCCAATGGCAAATATCGTGTGCTGGTACTCGAAGCGGGTGGCAGCGACAGGCGGTTCTGGATTCAGACGCCGATCGGCTATGGCAAAACCTTTTACGACGCATCGGTAAACTGGAAATACACGACAGAAGTCGAACCTAATCTCGACAATCGCCGTAGCTACTGGCCACGTGGCAAGGTCGTGGGCGGGTCCAGCTCGATTAACGCAATGGTTTACATCCGTGGCAATCACGATGATTACGAAGACTGGCAGGCACTGGGCAATCCCGGCTGGGGCTGGCGGGACGTGCTACCATATTTTAAAAAATCCGAAACCTTCGCCAATGGTGGATCCGAATATCGTGGCGATAGCGGGCCACTTTACGTCAATGATGTTAGTGCGCAGTACCACCCGCTTTGCCACAGGTTTTTTGCGGCGGCAGAACAACTGGGCTTCCCTTTCAACCCTGATTTTAATGGCGAATCCCAGGAAGGTGTCGGCTATTACCAGATTAACACCAGGGACGGGCGACGCATGTCGGCAGCGCGTGCCTACCTGCACCCCGCGTTGAAACGCGACAATTGCGAACTGATTACAAAGGCGCAGGTCACGCGGCTTCTGTTCGACGGCAAAACCGCGAACGGCGTCGAGTATGTTCGTAATGGAAAAACCTGTCGGGTCAAGGCTAACTGCGAAGTGATTCTCAGCGCTGGCGCAATCAATTCACCACAGCTGCTGCAGTTATCTGGTATCGGAGCCCCCGGGCTGCTGCAGAATTTCGGGATATCACCACTGGTAGATCTTCCCGGGGTCGGGGGTAACCTGCAGGATCATCTCGACTACAGCTTATACTACCGCTCCCGCGTTCCAACGCT
>Ga0316194_10000149_pt1 | contig 38275 bp, 38 predicted proteins | sample CroRivsedime1_MG_FD_204936 | JGI IMG/M metagenome (GOLD analysis project Ga0316194, IMG submission 204936) | Coastal sediment microbial communities from Maine, United States - Cross River sediment 1 | ecosystem: Environmental > Aquatic > Marine > Coastal > Sediment | place: USA: Maine...
TTTGCCTTTTTGCGGAAGAAAACGACGATTTTTGTCAGTCCAGGGCATCTGTCCCTCTTGGGCAGTACCTCATAACCAATATAGAAAACAGATGAAACACGTTGAAATATAGACTTAAAAGTAAAAAAAATACAGGAATACTCTGAGCTGGCACAAATATTGAATTAATGTCATCAGCGATACAGCAAAACTGAAAGGGATACATGGATGTGTTTTTGAACAGGGCAGTTCAAGAATGTTTTGTGCGTTTTTGAAACAGGGGATCACTGATATGACTCGATTTGTGCGATTTGTTGCGTTTGCGATTTGCCTCGCTTTCTTTTCCGGATCACTGCTGGCTCAGTCCGATCAGGGCTTGAGTTCCCGAGTGTTCGGCCTCAGTCAGCCGGCTTCAGTTGATGACCTGCCTCCCGGGCAGCTCAAAACCAAGCTCAAGCAACTCCCACCACAGGCGCGCAGCAGGGCATTGAAGTGGCTGCAGGATTTTTCATTTGCCGAGGCTGATGTCCAGTCACTGGACGTTGATAACGAAGGTGGTGTGTTTTATGCCGACCACCTGGTCGTCGAGGGAACGGCGGAGGCAGACCCCGTCACCGGCACGGACGCCGGTTCGGTGCCTCAGGGCACCCTGGATGACGCGTTCCTGCTGCACAGCCGGCCGGGCGCACCAAACCGGGTTTTTATAGATTTCGACGGCCATGACTTCAGTGGCACGGCCTGGAACGGCGGGGACAGTTTCCAGGCCAAGGCCTATGATCTGGACGGTTCCCCTGGAACATTCAACGCTACTGAGCGGGATAAGATCGTGGATATCTGGCATCGCGTGTCCGAGGACCTGGCGCCTTTTAACATTGACGTCACCACCGAGGCGCCGGCGACATTCGACCGTTACACAGGCCATATCCTGGTAACGCACAGCGTCGACAAAACCGGCAAGGCTATGCCAAGTAACGGCGGCGGCGGCGTTGCTTACGTGGGCGTGTTCGGCGCCAGCAACTACCATACCCATTACTCACCCGCGCTGGTTTATTTCGACCACCTGGGTGGTGGCAATGAAACCTATGTAGCAGAAGCGTCTTCTCACGAGTTTGGCCACAACCTGGGGCTTTCTCACGACGGAACTTCGACCGGTACGGAATACTACCAGGGGCACGGCAGCGGCCTGGTCTCGTGGGCGCCCATCATGGGCAACAGCTATTACAACAACATTACTCAGTGGAGCAAGGGCGAGTACGCGAACGCCAACCGCACCCAGGATGACCTGGCCATCATAGATGGCAAGCTGGGTTACGTGGGTGACGATCATGGCGATACGCATGGAGACGCCACGCTGCTGGAGCTCTCTCCCTCCGGCAGCGTGGTTTCATCCAACCCGGAACAGGATCCACGCAACATTCTTGAAGAGAACAAGGGTGTGATTAATTCTTCCACCGATTCCGATGTGTTCACTTTTGTTGCCGGTAACGGCGTGGTGGATCTGGCCGTTACGCCTGCCTGGGACGCTTTCTATCGCGATACCAGCCGGCGCGGCGCCAACCTTGACGTGGATATCGAACTGCGGGATGTAAATAATTCCCTGGTTGCCGCCAGCGACCCTCTCAGCAATACGTCGGCGGCAATCAATGTGCAGGTAACGCAGGGAGCGTATTACCTGTGGGTTACCGGTGTGGGAAACACGGACGTTCCCTACTCGGACTATGACAGCATGGGCCAGTATTTTATCAATGGCTCTGTGCCTTTGGGCGAAGCGGACGAGACCGGTCCTTCGCCCGACCCGATGAGCTTCGCCAGCCTTCCGGCCGCGGACTCCGAGAATGAGATCAGCATGACCGCCACTGTTGCCACGGACGACATCAGCGCCGTGCAGTACAACTTCCGCTGCACGGCAGGTGGTCAGGGCTGTGTGAACAGCGGCTGGCAAAGTAGCACGGCCTACACGGCCAGCGCTCTCGCAGCGGACACCCAGTACACCTTTACGGTAAGTGCCAGGGACCAGGCGGGTAATGAAACCACGCCATCCACCCCGGCCAGTGCGACGACAGACGCGCCACCGCCTTATGTTGATTACACGTCGCAGGGCGAGACCGTGGTTGCCGGTTCAGTCAGCGGCACCCATGGCAGGACTCACGACGACGATGGTTCATTCCAGACCATCACCGAACGCGAATCCGGCGGCAAACCACAAAACCGTCATACCTATCTCGAACATCGTTGGAACTTCAACGTCAGCAGCGGTGTGACTGCCACGGTGTATATCCATGCATGGAAGTCTGGAGACAACGCCAGTGAATCGTTCGACCTGGAATATTCTACAAATAGCGGCGGCAGTTTTTCACCGCTGATGACCATTGCATCGACCAGTAACAGCAATCAGCAAATGGCGGCAATTCCGGGTGCGCCCGGCGGGTCCATCATCCTGCGGGTCAAGGACAATCACCAGGCGTCCGGCGCGCGTGTAAAGAGTTCATTCCACGTCGATCACCTGTTTATCCGGGTGGATAACGGAACCGGCCCGCCGCCAGTGTTGGATCCGCCCAATGGCGATCCTTCCCCTATGAGTGCTTCGCCTGTTTCGTCAAGCGAAATCAACCTGGGCTGGGCCGACGGATCCACCAATGAGAATGGCTTCACAGTAGACCGTTCACAGGATGAATCCAGCTGGACCGAGGTTGCTGACCTGCCAGCCGGATCAACCGGTTTCCAGGACAGTAAACTGGATGCCTTAACCCGATATTTTTACCGCGTACGTGCGTATAACCTCGATGGGTTCTCCGACTACGCCTATGCTGACGGCACCACGCAGGAGGGAACGCCTCCGCCACCGCCGCCGGCAATAACCTTGACCACCAGCGCTTTCAAAGACAAAGGAAAGCACCGTGTGAGGCTGCAATGGACTGGAGCTGTCACTGTCGATATTTACAGGGATGGTAGCTTAGTGGCGTCTGATAAGTCCGGAGGCAGTTATGATGACAGCACCGGTCTGAAAGGGGGGGGCACGTATGAACATTGGGTCTGTGTTGCAGGTGGCACTGCAGACTGTTCAGACGTGGCAACGACCACTTACTGACCAGGGATTGGTTTTGCGGAGGCCACCGGTTTCGGTGGCCTCTTTTTATGGGGCGCCACGTTCCGCTCAATCACTTGACCTTGATCATCGAAATTTACCGATCGTTCAATAACAATTTAAGGGTCAAAAAAGACAATTGGAACGTTGCCGATGAAGTGGACGCTTCTCGACGCTTACGGCCTGAATGACGTTCTGGTAGCACTGTCGAAAGGCCGTGAGGTCTACGCCCAGGAAGGGCACGCAAAAGGCAGATCAAGGCTGTCGAAATCTACCAACTGGCAGACGGGCTTTCATACCCTCGGAACTTGCCGCCCCACTGAACCCCTGAAATCACTGTTCTTCCCCGCTCGCGAATTCGTGGGCCGCTGGAACGATTCCGCTGCACGTGAACCGATGCCCGAACGCATTGTGTTCGGCGTTAAAAACTGTGATTTGTCCTCGCTGGCCATCCACGACTTTGTTTTCCTAGAGGGCGTCGCGAAAGATCCCTATTACGCGGAAGCCCGGGCAAAGACATTATTGGTTTCGACGGACTGCAGTGATCAGCTGGACGTGTGCTTCTGCACAGCGGTGGGGGAACAGCCCTGGGCGGAGAAAGGGTTCGATATCAATATCGCCGGGACCGTCGAGGGTTGTGTCATTGAAGATGGCTCAGCACGCGGCGCGAAAGCCCTGCAGGAAGTTGAGCATATGCTGGAACCAGCTGACGACGAACTGCTGGCGGAGCTGGCCCAGCAGCGGATTGAGCGGATGGAGGAACTGGTCGACCAGTGCAACCGGCATGGCTTGCGGCCGGGCACGGACCTGAAAGCCGCATTTGAAGGCGCCTTCCAGTCAGAACTGTGGGCCGAGTTTTCAGAAAACTGCGTCGAGTGCGGCGCCTGCAATTTCATCTGCTGCACCTGCCACTGTTTCCTGCTGGCCGACGGTGTGGACCGAGATGGCGCCCCGGCGCGCAGCAAGTTGTGGGATGCCTGCCTGTACAGCGGTTTTGCTCGTACAGCGGGTGGGGGAACTCCGCGGCCATTCCGCGCAGAACGATTCCGGAACCGATTTGATAAGAAGTTTTCCTATTTTCCTGAAATACTTGGAAAATATGGCTGTGATGGATGCGGGCGCTGTACTGAAGCCTGTATCGCTAAGATCGATATTCGAGACGTGTTGAGGAGAGCCATTAATGACTCAACCGCTCTACATGCCGATACCGGCAACGATTGAACAGATCACGGACGAAACGCCGGACATCAAGACGTTCACGATTCGTCCCGAAGTACCCGTGACGTTCAAGGCGGGCCAGTTCGTGGAGCTGGCGCTGCCCGGCGTGGGTGAAGCCCCGTTCACACCTTCCTCCTCGCCAAAGATCTCCGAGAACATGGAGATCACCATCATGCGCACCGGCCGGGTGACCGACCGCCTGCATAGGATGGGTGAGGGCGATGAAGTCGGTATCCGCGGGCCGATGGGCCGGGCTTATCCGATCGAACAGTTCCACGGCCGTGAAATCCTGATTGTTGGCGGGGGCTGTGGCGTGGGGCCTTTGCGCTCTTTGTTGCTGGACCTGGTGGACGAACTCGACCGCTATGCCCGCGTCATCGTGCGCTATGGCGCCAAGACCCCCGACAGCATCGTGTTCAAAGACGCCCAGACCCACGGCTGGGACCAGGGCGGGGCGCTGGACGTGATGCTGACGGTGGACCAGGACGATGATAGCTGGGACGGCCACGTCGGCATGATTACCTCGATCCTCACCGAGGACTACCTCGACTGCCATGCCGATGACGGCGTGGCGGTGATGTGCGGCCCGCCGGTGATGATGAAGTACGGCACCGGCATGCTGTTGCAGCGCGGTTACCGGCCGGAAAACATCTGGCTGTCGATGGAGCGCAACATGAGTTGCGGCATCGGCCAGTGCGGCCACTGCCGGCTGGGGCGTTATTACATCTGCCGCGACGGCCCGGTGTTCTCCTACGATGAAATCGCCAACAACCCGAGGCTCTGGGATGACTGATCACGCGCACAAGATGCTTCTGATCGACCTGGATGCCTGCGACCGCTGCTACGACAGCGAAGGTGGGTGCGCCGTGGATTGCGGTGGTCTGACCACGGTGCGCGAGGCGGCTACTTTTGAAGTGATCTGCCGGCGCTGTGAACACGCCAGCTGCATTGTTGCCTGTCCGTTCAACGCACTGGAACGCCTGGACCAGGGGGGCGTGATCAAACGCCATAACCTGCGCTGCGTCAGCTGCACACTGTGCGCCCAGGCCTGCCCGTTCGGGACGATATACGCCGAGATGCTGCCGTTCTACTCCGAACAGTGCGATGGCTGCGCCGGCGCTGAAGAGAAAAAGTGCGTGATGACCTGCCGCCAGGGCGCGATGGAGTACCGCCATGTCACCCCGGACGAGGCGGGCGTTCATATTGTTGATGAGTATCTCGCTGTTCGGGCCGATAAGTGGGTCAAGCAGGAACCTGGCGTGGGGGTGGCGGCATGAGCGGCGCTGAGATTTTCCTCGAATTCATTCTTTTTCCCGGGCTGTTGTTTACCGCGCTGGCCGGGCTGCTGACCTCCTGGGTAGACCGCAAGGTGACCGCGATGGTGCAGATGCGGGTCGGACCTCCACTCCTCCAACCGCTGTATGACCTGCGCAAACTGCTGATCAAGGACACCTGCGTACCCGAGGGCGGCGCGACCGGGTTATTCCTGGTCGCGCCGTTGATCGGCTTTGCCGGCGTCACGCTGGCCTCGATGATCCTTTGGCGCAGCCTGCTGAACACGGAAGCGACCTTCGTCGGCGACCTGATCGTGGTGATCTACCTGCTGGTGATGCCGGCGCTGGGCGTGATCCTCGGCTCGTTTGCCTCGCGTAACCCGCTGGCTTCGATCGGCGGCAGTCGCGAGATCAAGTTGATGGTGGCCTACGAATTGCCACTGGTGCTGGCCGTGCTGGTGCCGGTGATACAGGCCGGCAGCATCCGCCTGGGTGACCTGGTTGCGGCCCCATCCCCGGCCGGCAGCCTGTCCGGCATCCTGGCCTTGCTGGTGTGCATCGCCTGCATGCAGGCCAAGCTGACCATCGTGCCGTTCGATATGCCCGAGGCCGAGACCGAGCTCAGTGGCGGCGCATTGATCGAATACTCGGGCCCGCCACTGGCCATTTTCAAACTGACCCGGGCGATGATGCTGTTCACGCTGCCAGTTCTGCTGGCCGCATTGTTCTTTGGCGGCGCGATGACGGCGCCGGGCTGGTTACCGAAAGTCATCGGCCTGCTGGTCTGGTTCCTGCTGGTGGCGCTGACCATCGTGATCCGCAACACCACGCCGCGTGTGCGCACCGACCAGGCCGTGCGGTTTTTCTGGGGTCCGGTCAGCGGTGTGGCCGCTATCGCGGTCTCGCTGGCCTGGGCAGGGTGGTAACCATGAACTATGCGATCAACACACTGACCCGTTCGCTGAACGTTTTTCACCTGGCCGGCAGCGCCTGTAACAACTGTGACATCGAGATCCTTGATGCGCTGACCCCCAAATACGACCTGGAACGGTTTGGCGTGACGCTGGTGGGCAGCATCCGCCACGCCGATGTGCTGCTGCTGTCCGGCGTGTTCAACCGCAAATCAGCGGTCCGGATGAAGGAAGTGCTGGCGCAGGCGCCGAAGCCCTACCTGGTGATCGCCATTGGTGGCTGTCCTGCCACCGGCCTGATGTTCAAGGATTCTTACAACTGCGATGGCCCGCCCAGCGAGTACATCGCCATCGACGCATTTATTCCCGGCTGCCCGCCGAAGCCCGAAGCCATGATCTCCGGGCTGGTCAAGATCATCGAGGCGCTGCGCAGCGGGGCACTGGTGCCGGGTTGCATGGCCCGGCCGGAACAGGAAGCAAGCTATGTCTGCCAATGACACTCTCAATCGCGTGCTTGGGGCGCTGGGTGACCATGTCCTGAAGATGGAACACCCGTCGGAGCGCCGCGTGTACCTCGAAATCGCGCCGGAAACCGTCTACGAGGCCAGTTCGGTGATGTTCAGGGAAATCTGCGCCCGCCTGATGATCGCCACCGGTATCGACACGCCGGGCGGCATCGAAGTGCTGTACCACTGGGCGCTGGACGGTGACGATTGCGTGGTCACCGTGCGCACACTGGTCAGCCGCGAGAAGCCGGTGCTGGAATCGATTGCGAAGCTGTGCCCCGCGGCCGAGTGGATCGAACGCGAGATCTGGGAACTGCTGGGCGTCGAGTTCGAGGGTCATCCCGACCTGCGCCACCTGCTGCTGGACGATAACTGGCCGACCGGTGATTATCCGCTGAGGCGCAGTCATGGCTAAACGCACCATCGTGCCGATCGGGCCGTACCACGCCCTGCAGGAAGAACCGGAGTTCTTCAAGCTGCACGTGGAGGGCGAAACCGTAGTGCACCTGGACATCGAACTGGGCTACAACCACCGCGGCATCGAGAAACTGTCCGAGTCGAAGGATTTCGAGGAAACGGTGTTCCTGGTCGAACGGATCTGCGGCATCTGCTCCACCTCGCACCCGATTGCCTGCGTGCAGGCCGCCGAGGATGCCGGTGAGATCGAAGTGCCGGAGCGTGCGCTGTTCATTCGCACCGTGGTAGGGGAGTTGGAAAGAATTCACTCACACCTGCTGTGGCTGGGCCTGGCCGGGCATTTCCTTGGCTTCAACACCATCTGGATGTGGGCCTGGCGGTTCCGCGAGGACGTGCTTAACATCCTGGAGCTGATCACCGGTAACCGCAACCACTACGGCATGATGAAGCCGGGCGGCGTGCGGCGCGACATCAACGACACCGACATCCCGGCCATCCGCAAACTGCTGGAAGGCCTGCAGGACCCGGTCAAAATGTTCCGCGACGCGGTGCTGGAAGACCCGCTGATCCACGCCCGCACGAAGGGCGTCGGCGTGCTCAGCCTTGAACAGGCCACCGCCTACGGGGCACTCGGCCCGACAGCCCGTGCCTCGGGATACGACATCGACGTGCGCCGTGACCACCCGCATGCCGCCTACGACAAGGTCGAGTGGGACGTGGTCACCACGCAAAACGGTGACGTGTTCGACAAGGCCGTGGTACGCATCCTGGAGATGTTCGAATCGGTCCGCATCATTGAGCAGTGCCTGCATGAATTGCCGGCCATACACGGCCCGGTGGATTCCGACCCGCCTTTTATTTCCCCCGGCGAGGGCATAGGGCATTACGAAGCGCCGCGCGGCGAAGTGTTCCACTACATCCGCTCCGACGGCAGCAACCGGCCCGTGCGCCACAAGGTGCGCGCACCCAGTTACATGAACGTTCCCACCAACCGCGAGACGGTGGTGGGCGAGACCGTGGCCGACGCCACCATCATCCTGGCGGCGGTCGACCCCTGTTACTGCTGTACCGAGCGTATGGCCGTGGCATTGAACAGCCCCGGAGGCGAACGCCTTTGGGGTGCGCAGGACCTGATCCGGATGTCCTGCGAGAAAACCTGGAAACTGATGGACGAGACCGGCCTGCAAGGGCCGCGCCCGCCCGCATTTGACGATTAGAGGCCAGCGAAACGATGTTCACCGAGCTGATCAGCCACCCGTTGCTGCTGCCGGTACTGATCCCATTGGGGGCAGGGCTGCTCTGCCTCCTTATTCCCGCGCCTGCTTCACGTGCTGCGGACAGCATTCGAGCCCTCCTGGCGGTGCTGTCCTCAGCCGTGATTTTGGGGCTGGCCTGGCAGTTGTTCAGGCAGCTTGCGGCCGGACCTGCAGCCGGATTATTGGCAGATGAACTGCACATCTTCCTCTGGCCGCTGCTGTCATTGCGGCTGGATGCGCTGAGCGGCTTTATCCTGCTGGCCGTCACGCTGTTCGGCCTGCTGATCGCGATCTTCTCGACCGGATACATGAAAGGTCATCCTCGCCATCGTGCTTACTTCACCTTGTACCTGTGGACGCTGGGCATCTCCTGCCTGGCGGTGCTGGCCAACGAACTGCTGCTGTTGCTGGTGTGCTGGGGCTTCCTGGGCCTTCTGCTGTACCTGATGATCGGGATTGCCGGGCCGGATGCGGCCGGTGCGGCGCGCAAGTCGCTGATGGTCATCGGCGGGGCGGATGCGCTGTTGCTGTTCGGGATTGTCCTGTACTGGCAAATCAGCGGTTCGACCGCAATGGACGGCGAGGCACTGGCGCTGGACAGCCCGACAGCCTACGTGACGTTCCTGGCATTCCTCTGCGGCGCTTTTGCCAAGGCCGGTGTGGTGCCGTTCCACAGCTGGGTGCCGGATTTTGGTGAGAAGGCCCAGGCGCCGGTGTCGGCCTACCTGCCGGCCTCGCTGGACAAGTTGCTGGGCATCTACCTGCTGGCCCGAATCATGCTGGACCTGTTCGTGCCGACGCCTTCCATGTTCTTCATGCTGATGTTGCTGGGTTCGGTGACCGTCATCGGCGCCGTGCTGATGGCGCTGGTGCAGCACGACCTGAAGCGCTTATTGTCCTACCACGCGGTCAGCCAGGTGGGGTACATGGTGTTGGGCATCGGCACCGGCACGGTGATCGGCCTCGCCGGTGGCCTGTTCCACATGCTCAATAACGCAATCTACAAGAGCACACTGTTCCTGTGCGCAGGCGTGGTGGAGAAAGAAACCGGCACGACCGACCTCGACCGCCTGGGCGGACTCGCCCGCCTGATGCCGGTGACGTTTATTGCCTGCACCGTGGCGGCCCTGTCGATTTCCGGCATTCCGCCACTGAACGGTTTTGCCTCCAAGTGGATGATCTATCAGGGCGTGATCGAATCCGGAGGCGATGGCGGCGGCAGCTGGATCATCTGGCTGGCGGTGGCGATGCTGGGTTCAGCGCTGACCCTGGCCAGTTTCGTCAAGGTGCTGCACGCGACTTTCCTGTGCAAGCCATCGCCTGAAGTCCTCAGGACACAGAGCGACAAAGGGATCACCGACGGCACGCTCTCCATGCGGCTGCCGCTGATGGTGCTGGCTATGACCTGCGTGGCCTTCGGTATCTTTGCCTTCCAGCTGCCGCTGGCGCAGGGGATTCTGCCCGCGGTGCCCGGTGGAGATGCGCTGCTTGTCGACGGCGTGTGGTGGTCCGGACTCGCGACGGTGCTGATCCTGGGTTCCATATTCATCGGCCTGATCGTGTACTGGTTGACCATGCGCAGCGGCAAGTTGCGGCGGGTCCGTACCTACATCGGCGGTGAACAGATGTCCGATGTGTACGTCAGCGGCGACCCCGCCGGGGAAGGGCGTAATGTCGAAGTCACCGGTGTTGATTTCTACGACACGATCGAGGCGTTGCCGGCCGCAAGACGTTTCTACCGGCTGACACATGAAAAAGCATTCGATATTTATCACCTGCTGCGCAAGGGCGTGATGTACCTGGTGCAGCCGCTGCGCGCAGCGCACACCGGTGTGTTGCCGGCTTACATGAGATGGTTCGTAGCAGGACTATTGGTTGTCGTCTGGGTGGTCACCCAGACCCAGTCCTGAATGTGGGATTTGATGACATGACTGAAGCGCTCGCATTACTGATCCTGCTGATGGTGATCGCCGCCATCATCACGGTGGTTACGCCCAACTTGCTGTACTCGGTGATCAGCCTGGGTGCAGTGGGTTTTCTGCTGGCCATTGCCTTCATGTTCCTGGCGGCGCCGGATATCGCCATCGTTCAGATTGGGGTGGAGGTGGTCAGCGTGGTGATCCTGATCCGCGCCACGCTGGGTAGGGAAACGCAGAAGGTGAAAGTCAGCCGCACGGTCGTAGGCGTGGCGTTTGCCGTGGCTACCGTGGCCGTGATCGGTCTGTTCGGTATCCAGGTGTTCATCGAATTTCCCGAATTCGGCGTGCCGGTCATGGAGCGCTTCGGCGACACGCCCTCGGCCATGTTCCTGGCCCAGGGCCTGGAAGAGACCGGTGCGCCGAATATCGTCACAGCGGTGTTGCTGGACTTCCGCGCCTGGGACACGCTGGGCGAGGCGACCGTGCTGTTCTGTGCCGCGCTGGGCACGGTAGCGATCCTGCGCAGGAGGGCGAAACATGACGACTGAACGGCAAGCCGGAATGAGCATGATTGTGCGTACGGTCACTCGCTGGCTTAAAGGGCCGATTCTGCTGTTTGGCATTTACATCGTGCTGTACGGCCATATCACGCCGGGCGGCGGTTTTGGCGGCGGTGTGATCATCGCCTGCGCCTTCATGCTGGTGATGCTGGCGCTGGGTGCGCAGAACGGTCTGGAAGTGTTCAGCAAGGGTGTGGCATCGCGGCTGGACAGCGCCGGCCTGCTGCTGTTCCTGGTGATCGGCTGGCTGGGGACGGGCTGGGCCAGCGGTTACTTCTTCGCCAATTTTATCACCACGCCCCCCGAAGCCTGGTTCACGCTGTTCAGCGGCGGCACGATGCCGGCGATGAATTTTGCGCTGGGCCTGAAGGTGGCCAGTGCGCTGTTCCTGGTATTTACCGTATTGACGGCATTGAAAATCGCTTCCTCGCCGGGCAGTGAGGAGGACGAAGCATGATTTATTCACTGTGCCTGTTGCTGATCCTGGTCGGCTTGTACGGCGTGGTGGCCAGTCGCCAGACCGTCAAGATCGTGATCAGCCTGCTGATCATGCAGCACGGTGTGCACCTGCTGTTGCTGCTGATCGGTTACCGCGATGGCGGCAGTCCGCCGATCATGGATTCAGGACAGGCTGCGACGACTTTCGCGGGCCTGTCGGTGGACCCGTTGCCGCAGGCGCTGGTGCTGACATCCATCGTGATCGGGCTGGGTGTTCTGGCCCTGATGGTGGCGCTGTGCGTGCGACTGTATGAACGTTATGGAACCTTTGACGTGACCGAAATCCGGCGCCTCAGAGGATGAGTAAATCGAGGTTGATGTGGGCGTAATGGAACCATTTGGCGTTGAGACCCGGACCCTGGTCCCGCTGTTCGTGGCCGTGCCGCTGGCAGCCTCGTTGCTGATCCAGTTGTTCACCCGTGACCGGCACTTTTGGTCCGGCTGGCTGACCAATATCACGATGCTGGCGCTGGTGCTGATGAGCATCCAGGTGATCGGGGGAAGTGCGCTGTATCACCTGGGCGGCTGGCCTTCACCGATCGGCATCGACCTGCGGCTGGACAGCCTGGCCACGCTGATGCTGCTGGTCATCAACATCGTGGGCCTGGCGGTCGGGCTGTACTCGGTGGACTACATGAAACGCTACACCGCCAGCGGACATTTCTACGGTCTGTTCCTGCTGATGGTCACCGGCATGAACGGCGTGGTGCTGGCCGCCGATCTGTTCAACCTGTATGTATTCCTCGAGGTGGCTGCGGTGGCTTCGTATTCACTGGTGGCTTTCGGCTGCGCCCACGAGGAACTGGAAGCCTCGTTCAAGTACATCGTGCTGGGCTCGCTGTCCTCGGCGCTGATCCTGGTGGGTATTGCGCTGGTTTACGGCATCACCGGCACGCTGAACATGGCCCAGATGGCGGGACGGGTCGCTGAAACAGGGCTGGACGCTCCGTTGCTGCTGGCCTTCGGGCTGTTTATTTGTGGTTTTTCGTTCAAGGCGGCGCTGGTGCCATTCCACGCCTGGTTGCCGGACGCGCACCCAGCGGCACCAGCGCCGGTTTCCGCGATGCTGTCGGGCGTGCTGATCAAGGCGATCGGCATCTATGTTCTGGCGCGGCTGGCGTTCAACGTGTTCGGCGCCGGTGACAGCGAATTGTCACTGTTGCGCTGGCTGGGTGTGCTGTCGATGGTCGTCGGCGGGCTGCTGGCTGTCGGGCAGACAGACATCAAGCGGCTGTTTGCCTACAGCAGCATTTCACAGATCGGGTTTATCGCGCTGGGGCTGGGCCTTGGCACGCAACTGGGGCTGGTTGGAGCCTTGTACCACCTGGTCAATCACGCGGTGTTCAAGTCCCTGCTGTTCCTGAACGCGGGTGCGGTGGAATATGCCACCGGCACACGTGACCTTGGCAGGCTGGGTGGATTGAACCGGGCCCTGCCGGTAACCGGCGTGACTTCGATGATCGGCTCGATGTCGATCGCGGGGCTGCCCCCGTTCAACGGCTTCTGGAGCAAGCTGATCATCGTGCTGGCCTGCGTGGAAGCCGGCCACTACGGTTTTGCCGCCACCGCGGTGCTGATCAGCATCGTGACGCTGGGGTATCAGCTCAAGGTCCAGCGGATGGCGTTTTTCGCTGAACTGCCCGAATCGATATCCGGGGCAGTGCGCAGCATGGGCCGTGAACCGAGGCTTATGTCGCTGGCGATGATCCTGCTGGCTGCCGCCTGCATCGCGCTTTCGTTGCTGGTGCTGGGCGGTTTCCGCGACCCGTGGCTGATCGGGGCCGCCCAGCAGACCCTGTCGGCCGGACCGTTCTGAGGTGTGATCATGAAACAGGCTCTGAATAATCACTTTGTCCACAAACCGATGCCGGAACGGCTGGTGCTGTTCGGTGTGGCCTTGGTGTTCTGGCTGCTGCTGGTCTGGCCCGTGTCGCCGGTCGACGGCCGCCTGCTGGTTGGGGATATCGTGGTGGGGGTTTTCGTCGCCGCCTTTGTCGCGATGGTGATGAAGGAGATTATCCGGGTCAACTTTATCCGCTTCCTCAAGCCGCGCAGTTGGTTCTGGGGATTTATTTACATCTTCGTGTTCAGCTGGAACGTGCTGCGGGGCGGAATGGACGTGGCCTACCGTGTGCTTCACCCGGCCATGCCGATCCGGCCCGGTATCGTGAGGGTGAAGAGCACGATCAAAACTTCTACCGGCCGCACCGCGCTGGCCAATTCGATCACGCTGACGCCCGGCACACTGACGCTGGACGTGACCGACGACGGCGTTTTTTACGTGCACTGGCTGTTCGTGACCACGCTGGATGACGAGGAAGCGGCTGAACTGATCCTGCGGCGTTTCGAGTGGTACATAGAGAGGATTTTCGAATGATCACCGACGTGTTGTTTCCGGCCCTGATCATCGGCCTGCTGCTGTGCTGCGGTTTCTGCCTGTTCCGCATCGCCAACGGCCCGACCGCTGCTGACCGGATGGTGGCGATCGACATCCTGGGCACCGTGGTGGTGGGCTTTGTGGCCATCATGATGGTGCTGACCGGCAAGGCCTACCTGCTCGACGTGGCGCTGGTCTGGGCGCTGGTGAGTTTCGTTGCGACGCTGGCGCTGGCCAAGTACCTGGTGGGGAAACGACTCGATGAATGATTCACTGACGAGCTTACAAATAGCAGCCCTGGCGTTGATCGTCATTGGCGTGCTGTTCGACCTGTCCGGCTGCGTCGGGCTGGTGAGATTGCCGGACGTATACAACCGCATCCAGGCTTCCACCAAGTGCGTGGTGCTGGGCACCACGCTGATCCTGTTAGGCGCGGTACTCTGGCTGGGAACCGTTCACGTCATCGTCAAGGGGCTGGTCTGCATCCTGTTCATCCTGATTACCTCGTCCACGGCGGCCCACGCCCTGTCGCGCGCCGCGCACCGCTCCGGTGTGCCGCTGGCCGACTGCAGCGTCGTCGACCGCTATGCCGCGGACCAGCAGCGTGCCGGGCTCACAGAGCGCGAAACAGGGGAGGGCGCCTTATGAGAAAGCCGGCATTCATGCAGCCACGGATTCTGAAGCAGGCGATCCTTGCCGCGTTCGGCCCGGCCTACACCACGAAGTTCCCGGCCGAGCCTTTCGAGCCGCAGGAAGCTTTTCGCGGCAGGCCCCGTTTCAATGCAGATGAATGCATCGGCTGCGGCGCCTGCGCGCAGGTCTGCCCGCCCAAGTGTATCGAAGTCATTGATGACATCACGGCCTCACCCCCGGTGCGCCGGCTGGTGCAACACCTGGATTCCTGCATCGTCTGCGGCCAGTGCGAGCGTTACTGCCCAACGCAGAAAGGCATCCGCATGAGCCGGGAGTGGGATTTCGCTGGATTCAAACCGGAAGACTTCGAGGAACATATCGAGAAAGAACTGGTGATGTGCGAAGTCTGCGGCGAAGTACTGGCTCCGGTGGACCAGTTGGATTGGCTGACCAAAAGGCTGGGCCCCGCGAGTTTTGCCAACCCCACACTGGCAATCTTCAACGGCATAAAGCTGGGTTACGTGGAGCAGGGCGTGCGCAGCACATCCGATCTAACCCTGAGGCAGGACCGCATGGCCCTCCAGTGCTCTAAATGCCGGCGCAAGACCGCCCGCGCTGCATGAACGCCACGGCAGCCGCGCTGAGTGAATTCCTGCAAGGCAGTGTCTGCGTGTTCGGCTTCGGCAACCGTATGTGGAGCGACGACGGCGCCGGTTCATACCTGGCCGAATCACTGCAGGGTGTGGATGGTGTCCATGCCGTAGACGGAGGCTTTGTCCCGGAGAATCACCTGGAAGCCGTCGTCCGCACCCAACCCGATACCGTCCTCCTGGCAGATGCCACCGACTTCGGCGGCGTCCCCGGCGAATGCCGCCTGCTGCAGGGCGACGATCTGGCGATGTGCGGTGTGAGCAGCCACGCGGGTTCTCCGAAGATGCTGTCCCTCTACCTGGCCGCCCGCACGGGCGCCCGCATCGTGTTGTTGGGGATTCAGCCAGAAAACAGTGGGGAGGGCGAAAGACTCTCCCATTCGGTTCAGGCAGCCGTCAATTACCTGACAAAAATTCTGACAAGCGTGCAGTGACCGGACCTGGGGAAGCTGGAGAGGGTGGCGCCCACTCCGGACTGCTGGCTCAATGGTCCCTTTGGGACTCCCCTCGCAAAACGAATCCCCTGACGGGCCGGCCTTACAGCACATCCTGTGCTGGGTGGCCTCAATCGGGCTTCCTGCCCGATTGTCCCTGGGTCTCCGCTTTACTCGGCATTTCGAAGCATTCCGGAGTGGGCGCCACCCTCTCCAGCACACACCGCCCCCACACTGGCGCCAGCGGGGAGCATTGGGGAAGGCGTTTTGTTTTTCCGGGCCTTTGGCAGCCGATTGAGGGGTTCCGCCCAGGGCGATTTTCAGGGATGAAAATCGAGGCCCGACAGGGCAGGAAGCCCTATCGGGTCGGTCCTGATAAGGCGGGTTCCCGATTGAGGGTAGCCCGAAGGGCCAGCCAAGAAAGCCCGGAAAAACAAAACGTCTTCCCCAATGTGGTTCGTTGGCACAAAGCAATAATGTAATATTGGGCCTAAATTGACGGCACCCAGGGGAAACAAGATGACATTGGAGACCATGGCCAACATCGCCGAAATAGCCGGCGGCATCATGATCGTGGGAGGCGCCATCTTTGGCCTTGTGCAGTTGCGGGAACTGAAGCAGCAGCGACTCAACTCGATAGCATCTGACCTGATGCAAACCTTCTACAGCACCGATCTCTCGCACGCCGTCTCGCTGGTCCACTCACTGCCAGATGGCGTCAGCGCCGAAGAGCTTCGCGGCCGTGGCGAAGAGTACGAACGCGCAGCAGTACTGGTCAGTACCAGCTTCGAAACCATGGGCCTGCTGGTCTACCAGCGCATCGCGCCCTACGAACTCGTAGAGCAACTCGCAGGCGGAATGATTGTATCCATGTGGCGAAAGCTGGAGAACTGGCAGGGCGCTCTGCGCCAGGAGCAAAACCAGCCCAGCTGGGCCGAATGGTTCCAGTGGCTTGCTCAGCACCTGGCCACTTCAAAAAACGAATCCGCTCCCGCCTACGAAAAATACCGCGACTGGCGCCCCTGAACCCCTTGTTAGGGCGTTGGGAGGGCCGTGCAAAACGCCGGCCAAGAAAGCCCCTTAAATAAACCCCCAGGGGTCCACAGTCCGTCATCAGGTGCACAAAAAAAAGCCACCCCAAAAAAGGAGTGGCTTTTCCAAAAAATTCTGGCGCGCCCGGAGAGATTCGAACTCCCGACCGCTCGGTTCGTAGCCGAGTACTCTATCCAGCTGAGCTACGGGCGCTTGAGAAGCAGCGCATTATCCATTTGGCCCGGATGAATGTCAACCGTAAAAGGTGCATTAGAAGCATTGACGTTGCCGCTCTAAATCCGTAACATTGCCCGGCTGTAAACCGTGTCGGGGTGTAGCGCAGCCTGGTAGCGCAACTGCTTTGGGAGCAGTGGGTCGGGAGTTCGAATCTCTCCACCCCGACCAATCCGCCGAGCGCCCGTAGCTCAACCGGATAGAGCATCGGCCTTCTAAGCCGAGGGTTGCAGGTTCGAGTCCTGCCGGGCGCGCCATATAGGGCAGGACGAAACGGTTTAAAAAAGGTAAAATAGCCGCGCTTAAACAATGGTGGGCGTAGCTCAGTTGGTAGAGCTCCGGATTGTGATTCCGGCGGTCGTGGGTTCGAGCCCCATCGTCCACCCCATTTTTAGAATTTGAGTTGTGCAGTTTAATTTTCAGGGGCCATTAGCTCAATTGGCAGAGCAGTAGACTCTTAATCTATTGGTTCTAGGTTCGAGTCCTAGATGGCCCACCATTTTTTCCGACACGTGCGAAAGTGGCGGAATTGGTAGACGCGCTGGGTTTAGGACCCAGTGGGGCAACCCGTGGGAGTTCGAGTCTCCCCTTTCGCACCACTGGTCGCTGCTTACGTTCGCTCGCTGCCATAACACTACATCACAGGTCTGATCATCACTATGCAAGTCTTCGTAGAAAACACCAGCGGCGCAGAGCGTCGCGTGACGGTGCAGGTCCCCGGTAATGAAATCGAGGAAAAAGTCACCACCAAGCTGCGCGAAATCGGCAAGACGGTCCGTATCAAGGGTTTCCGTCCCGGCCGGGTTCCGCCGAAGGTTGTCAAGCAACGTTACGGCAAGCAGGCCCGCCAGGAAGTCGTGAACGAAATCGTTCAGCAGAACCTGCAGCAGGCCATCCAGGACGAGAACATCCGTCCGGCTTCGACGCCCCGCCTGGAAGAAGAGCCCAAAACCAACGACGTGGGTAACCTGGAATTTTCCGCACTGGTCGAGGTTTATCCCGATATCGATACGCTGGACGTCAGCGCCCTGGAAATCGAGCGACCGGAAACGGATGTCACTGAAGAAGACGTAGAGGAAATGCTCACGACGCTGCGCAAGCAGCGCATCACCTGGGAGAAGGTAGAGCGCAAAGCGAAAGCCGGTGACCAGGTGCTGATCGACTACGCCGGTGAAACGAAGGAAGGCCGGGTGCCTGCAGAGGGCAAGCAAAAGCTGGCCATCATCATGGGCGAGTCCGGCTTTGACGATCTGGAAAAAGTGGTTGCTGATATCACGCCTGGCGAAGAGCAAAACCTTAAGCTGACTTTCCCCGAAAATTTCCGCGAGCCGGAACTGGCCGGGAAGAAAGCCAAGGTGGACCTGCAGGTCGTTTCCGTGTCCGAAGGCGCCGAGCCGGAAGTGGACGAAGAATTTATCAAGAGTTTTGGTGTCGAAGACGGTACGCAGGAAGCTTTCGAAACTGAAATTCGCGGCAACCTGGAGCGTGAACTGAAGCAAGCCACCAACACGGTGCTCAAGACCCAGTTGATTGATCAGTTGGTCAAGGCAACCCCTGACCTGGTAGTGCCCGAAGGCGTGATTCGCCAGGAAGCAGCCAGCATGGCGGCCCAGATGATCCAGTCACAGGGTCAGCAGGTCGATCCAGAACTGGTGCAGAAGCTGGTCGAGCCGTTCATGGAACAGGCTGAGGTTCGTGTACGAGCGGGGCTGCTGATGGGCGAGTTGGCGCATCAGAACAGCATCCGCATCGACTCGAACAAAGTGCGCGAGGCCATTGAAATGGCAGCCAGCACCTACGAGGAACCGGCCGAGGTGGTTCAGCTTTATTACAGCAATCAGCAGTTGATGCAGCAGGTTGAAAGCTCAGTGCTGGAAGAACAAGTGGTTGACTGGGTGTTGGAAAACGCTAAAGTGACTCCCAGGGAAATGAAATTCCAGGAAGTCATAACGGCCGCGACGAACCGCAAATAATTACAAGGCCGGCAAGCACGAGAGGAAACATGGACAGAAACGACAGGGATTTTGAACCTCAGGCACTGAACCTCGTACCCATGGTGGTAGAGCAAAGCTCCCGCGGCGAGCGTGCCTATGACATTTACTCCCGTCTGCTGAAAGATCGGGTGATTTTTATCGTCGGCCCCATCGAAGACCACATGGCCAACCTGGTGGTAGCGCAGCTGCTGTTCCTGGAATCGGAGAATCCGGACAAGGACATCAACCTGTACATCAACAGCCCGGGCGGCGTGGTCAGTTCCGGACTGGCGATTTACGACACCATGCAGTTTATCCGCTGCGATGTAAGTACCATGTGCGTTGGCCAGGCGGCCAGCATGGGTGCGGTGTTGCTGGCGGCCGGCGCCAAGGAAAAGCGTTTCGCCTTGCCGCATTCGCGTGTGATGATCCACCAGCCACTGGGCGGTTTCCAGGGCCAGGCCACCGATATCGACATCCACGCGCGCGAAATTCTGAAACTGCGTGCCGAATTAAATGAGATCCTGGCGGAACATTCCGGTCAATCTGTGGACAAAATAGCGACGGACACGGAGCGGGATAACTTCATGGATCCGCAGCAGGCCAAGAAATATGGCCTGATCGACAAAGTCTTTGAAAACAGAACAGTCGACGTAGCGGAAAAGAAAAGGTAATATTTTCACTACGATAGTGTATAAACTGGCAAAAACAAATTAAGTTGATGCGATGAGTGATCGAGACCTGAAAGGCGCCGACGGCAAAATTCTTTACTGCTCTTTTTGCGGTAAGAGCCAGCATGAGGTGCGCAAGCTGATTGCCGGCCCCAGCGTTTATATCTGCGACGAATGCGTCGAGCTGTGCAATGACATCATCCGGGAAGAGTTGGAAGAGCACGGTGGCCGTGATCGTGAAAACCTGCCGAAGCCCCAGGAAATACACTCATTTCTGAATGAATTCGTGATCGGTCAGGAGCATGCCAAGAAGGTGCTCTCAGTGGCTGTTTACAATCACTACAAGCGCCTGGAAAACAGCGGCCGGGAAGACGAGGTCGAACTGGCCAAGAGCAACATCCTGCTGATCGGACCTACGGGTTCCGGCAAGACGCTGCTGGCTGAAACACTGGCGCGGATGCTCAATGTGCCGTTTACCATCGCCGATGCGACAACGCTGACCGAAGCTGGGTACGTGGGTGAAGACGTCGAGAACATCATCCAGAAACTGTTGCAGAAATGCGATTACGACGTGGACAAGGCCCAGACCGGCATCGTCTATATCGACGAGATCGACAAGGTTTCACGCAAGGCCGAAAACCCGTCAATCACCCGCGATGTCTCGGGCGAGGGCGTGCAGCAGGCGCTTTTGAAACTGATCGAGGGCACCGTTGCTTCGGTACCGCCACAGGGTGGTCGTAAGCATCCACAGCAGGAATTCCTGCAGGTGGACACGAGCCAGATCCTCTTTATCTGTGGCGGCGCGTTTTCCGGCCTGGAAAAAGTCATCCAGGACCGTTCCACTTCTGCCGGAATCGGTTTTTCCGCCGATGTCCAGAGCAAGGAAACCAGCCGGAACATCGGCGAACTTCTGATTGATGTAGAACCTGAGGACCTGGTCAAGTACGGCCTTATTCCGGAATTTGTCGGCCGCCTGCCGGTGGTCGCTACGCTGGAAGAGCTGGATGAAGAGGCCCTGGTCAAGATCCTTGTCGAGCCCAAGAATGCGCTGGCCAAACAGTACAAGGCATTGTTCGAGATGGAAGGTGCTGAACTGGAAATTCGCGACGATGCACTCGCGGCCATCGCCCGCAAGGCCATGGCCCGCAAGACCGGCGCACGCGGTTTACGCACCATCCTTGAGGGTGTGTTGCTGAACAGCATGTACGAACTGCCGTCGCTGGACAACGTGTCCAAGGTGGTGGTTGACGAGACCGTCATCGAGGGCGAGGCCGAGCCATATATTCTCTACGAGAACCAGCAGCAGGTCGTCGGCGCCTCCGAGTAGAAGAGTATTGGGCTGACCTCTGGCTTGCGTCAACCGTTCAGTACTTTAAGCGAACTGCCTAGCTTTTTTCCCGTGCACGTAGCTTTATATGGCCTTCAGTTTCTTGCGCCGCTCTCTCTCGCAGCGGGCCTGTTCAAGGCTGACCATATAATTGTGGATATACTCACTGGCCCTGCGGCGTTCGATCTCATTTTTAAGTTGCATCTGCTGGAGCTCATGCGGCTCGGGCAGATTATCCTTCTCGCCAAGCAAAACGCTTTCTGAAAGGTTCTTAAGCAGAAAAATCAGGATGCCTGCCAGGATGGAGGCAATAAAAACGACAAAATAGGTAATCCCCATTTGTGAAATCCCCTTAATGCGATGACCCGGGAGTCAATCCTGTCTCCGGCGCCACCTGGCTATTAAGACTCACAAATCCATTTGATTTAGTCGGTATATTCCGGTTTGCAACCCCTTGCACCGGAATGTCCTTATATTATTCATAAGGTTGTCGCAAATTTCAAATATTTTTTTTGAGTTGTTGACGAGCGGGTATTGCTCGCTGACAGGCGGTTCAGAACAGATGCTGCCCGATTGACTCTTGAATTTTCAGGCGTTGCGCCAATATCTCGGTTAACTGACCTGACGGGGCAAAACAGCTCCTTCAGACTGCTATGATAGATACAGGTAGACCCGTGGACCGCATTCGGTCCGAATCAAGGCCTCCGGAGAGGAAGATTCATGTCTGAAAGCACAATAAAAACGATTCCATCCATGACCCTGCAACCCACGCCCGTGCTTTCACTGCGCGACGTGGTGGTGTACCCGCACATGGTGATCCCCCTGTTTGTAGGTCGTGAGCGTTCTATCCTGGCGCTGGACAAGGCCATGGACCGAGACAAGCGGATCGTGCTGGTCACGCAGCGCAGTGCTGATATCGATGAGCCCGGTGAAGCGGACCTGTTTGAAGTGGGAACGCTGGCCACTGTTTTACAGTTGCTGAAGCTTCCGGATGGTACGACCAAAGTGCTGGTGGAAGGGGGCGAACGGGTCCGCATCGGCCAGTTTACCGAGGAGAGTGGTTTCTTCGAGGCGAACTGGGAACTCGTGCCGGTGGCCGAGGAAGGCACTGAGAAAGAGCTGGAAGTTACTATGCGCTCGCTGGTTTCGCTGTTCGAGCAATACGTCAAGCTCAACCGCAAGATTCCGCCGGAACTGCTGACCACCCTGGCCGGAATCGAAGATTCCAGCCGCCTGGCGGACACAGTGGCTGCACACCTGGCCATCCGGCTGGAAGAAAAGCAGGTTCTGCTGGAAATGGGCAGCCCGCGTAGACGGATGGAGCACCTGATGGCGCTGGTCGAAGGTGAGATCGATGTGCTGCAGCTGGAGAAAAGGATTCGCGGCCGGGTCAAGACCCAGATGGAGAAGAGCCAGCGGGAGTACTACCTGAACGAACAGATGAAGGCCATCCAGAAAGAGCTGGGCGACATGGACGATGCGCCCAACGACATGGAAGACCTGGCAAACCGTATCGAAGAGAGCGGTATGCCCAAAGAGGCCAGTGAAAAGGCCACTTCAGAACTGAACAAGCTGCGCATGATGTCGCCGATGTCGGCGGAAGCCACTGTGGTGCGAAATTACATCGACTGGATGCTCAACGTGCCCTGGAAAAAGCGCAGTCGTATCCGCAAGCAACTGGACAAGGCCGAGGAGATTCTCGAAGCCGATCACTACGGGCTGGAGAAGGTCAAGGAACGCATCCTTGAGTACCTGGCAGTCCAGCAGCGTGTGCGCCAGATGAAGGGTCCGATTCTGTGCCTGGTCGGACCGCCGGGTGTTGGTAAAACCAGCCTGGGCCGCTCCATCGCGCGTGCCACCGGACGAAAATTCGTGCGCATGTCACTGGGTGGTGTGCGGGATGAGGCCGAGATTCGCGGCCACCGAAGGACGTACATCGGTTCCATGCCGGGACGCGTTGTGCAAAACATGGCAAAGGTGGCCACCCGCAACCCGCTGTTCATGCTGGATGAGCTGGACAAGATGTCGATGGATTTTCGCGGCGATCCGTCTTCAGCGTTGCTGGAGGTACTGGATCCGGAGCAGAACCACACGTTCAACGACCACTACCTGGAAGTGGACTTCGATCTGTCCGAAGTCATGTTCGTGGCGACGGCCAATTCGCTGAACATTCCTCCCGCCTTGCTGGATCGACTGGAAGTGATCCGGATCCCCGGATACACCGAGGACGAAAAATTACATATCGCCGTGCGTTACCTGTTGCCCAAGCAATTGGAGCAGCACGGGCTGAAAGAAGACGAAATTGCCGTCAGTCCCGCGGTATTGACCGATATCATCCGGTACTACACCCGTGAATCGGGCGTCAGGAATCTCGAGCGCGAGATAGCCAAGATCTGCCGCAAGGCGGTCAAGCAACTGGCGCTGGACAAAGAAAAGGAAAAGGTCACCGTTTCCACCCGCAACCTGGAATCGTTGCTGGGCGTGCGCCGCTTCCGTTACGGCGTAGTCGAGGAAAACAACGAAATCGGCCAGGTCACCGGCCTGGCGTGGACGGAAGTCGGGGGTGAGTTGCTGAAAATCGAGGCCACACTGGTGCCAGGCAAAGGCAATCTGACCCTGACCGGACACCTGGGCGATGTCATGAAGGAATCCATCCAGGCGGCCATGACCGTAGTGCGCAGCCGGGCGGAACACCTCGGAATTGAGGCTGGTTTCTACCAGAAGTTCGATACACACGTGCATGTGCCTGAGGGCGCCACGCCCAAGGACGGTCCGTCGGCCGGTATTGCCATGTGCACGGCGCTGGTTTCATCGCTCAGCCGGATCCCGGTGAAGGCCAATGTGGCGATGACGGGCGAGATCACTCTGCGCGGCAAGGTGCTGCCGATTGGCGGATTGAAAGAAAAACTGCTGGCAGCGCACCGTGGTGGCATCGAGACTGTGATCATTCCGGAAGAGAATGAGAAAGATCTCGTGGATATTCCCAAGGTGATCCTCAAGAAACTGGAAATTCACCCGGTATCAACGATTGACCAGGTTCTGGAGTTGGCCCTCACGGAGCTACCCAAGCCTTTGCCTGCGGCGATTGAGTCGAAGAAAGACAGGCCAGCCAAAGGGGAAGACGTTGTTACGACCCATTAGGGAAGACTTCTAAAAATTGGGTTTTCCCACACTATGAATCACTTGGCGCGACCAGTTCATGAAACATGTGGGAAATCGCGTGAAAACGTGTTGCACCAAGGGCTTTGAGGTATTAGTATTCACGAACAGTTCGCAGGCCTTGACATACAAGGCTTCCCGAAAGTTCAGGCAACTTTTGAAGCTCATATAACAAGCCGACAGGGTCTGGATGTCGGGGGTCTGCTAATACTGAATGAACACATCGCTTATTCATCTAAATTTGGAGTGCTTAAATGAACAAATCTGATCTTGTTGACGCTATTGCTGAATCCGCAGGCCTGTCAAAAGCCGACGCCGGTCGTGCTCTTGACGCTGTTGTTGACACCGTAACCTCTGCCCTGAAAGGCGGCGATTCCGTATCTCTGGTTGGTTTTGGAACCTTCTCAGTTCGCGACCGTGCTGCCCGCACAGGCCGCAACCCCCGTACGGGCGAAACCATCAAGATTGCAGCATCAAAAAATCCTGCATTCAAAGCTGGTAAAGCCCTGAAAGACGCTGTAAACTAGCGCGCCTTCTGAAGGGTGCTTAGCTCAGTTGGGAGAGCATCGCCCTTACAAGGCGAGGGTCGGCGGTTCGAGCCCGTCAGCACCCACCAGAAATTGCGGAGTGGTAGTTCAGCTGGTTAGAATACCGGCCTGTCACGCCGGGGGTCGCGGGTTCGAGTCCCGTCCACTCCGCCACTATTTCGGGAAAGGGCGCCTCTTGGCGCCCTTTTCTTTATGGATACAAAAAAATGGTTCTTCAGTCAATTCGCGAACGCTTAACCGGCATCATCGCAATCTTTATTTTCGCAATCCTTATCATTCCCTTTGCTTTCGTGGGTGTGAGTTCCTATTTCACCTCTGATGCGGTTAACGCCGTGGCTAAGGTCAATGACCAGGAAATCACCATCAGCGAATTCAACACAGGATTCCAGAACTATCGTCGCCGTATGCAGGCACAGCTGGGGGCTTCGTTTGACGCCGTCGCTTTCGACCAGGCGATCGTCAGGCGCCAATACCTGGAGCAGATGATTGACGAAGAATTGCTGGCCCAGGTAGCGCTGGATGCCGGCCTTGCGGTCGATAATCAGCGCCTGGCCCAAAGCATTCGCGAACTGGAAGGTTTCCACGTGGACGGTGAGTTCAACTCGGACGTCTACCAGGCCCGGCTGGCGGCCCAGGGAATGACCCCGAAACAGTTTGAAGCCGAAATGCGGGCATCCATCATACTGGGCCAGTTTCCCAGTGCCATTCAGACCAGTGCCATCACGACCGACTGGGAGGCCAGGGACTATGCCCGGCTGATTGATCAGAAACGTTCATTCAAGGCCATCGTGGTTCCTGCTTTTCCGGATGACAGTGCTGAGGAGTCTCCTGAACAGTTAGCCGAAGATGAAGCTGTGGTTGAAGATACCGCGGTTGAAGAAGCCGTCGTGGAGTGGTACCAAAACCACCTGACAGATTACCTGTCCGATGAGCAGGTGGTCATCGAATACATCGAGTTGGATGCGGCCACTATTGGTGGTGCGGTCGAGGCTGAAGAAGAAGTACTCAGGGCGCGTTTTGAAGAACAGGAAAGCCGTTTCATTACACCTGAGTCCCGGCTGGCGTCACATATTCTGCTGGAAGTTGATGCGTCATCGCCGGAAGTGGATATTGAAACGGCCCGTCAGCAGGCTGAAGAGCTGGCTCGCAGAGCCCGCGAGGGCGAAGACTTTGCGGACCTGGCCAGGGAAAACTCGCAGGACGTCGGGTCCTCTGCAGAGGGTGGTGACCTGGGCTGGGTGGAGCCCGGATTCATGGTGCAGGCATTCGAAGACGGCCTTTATGAACTGACGCTCGAAAACCCCGTTTCCGATCCCGTGCAAACCGGTTTCGGCTGGCATGTCATTTACCTGCGTGAGATCAAGCCGTCAGAAGGCATGACTTACACCGAGGCCCGCGAATTACTGCTGGAGGAATACGTTGCCGAGGCGAACGAACGCCGTTATCTAGAGCAGGCTGACCGGCTGGTGGATATCATTTATGAGGATCCCACCACGCTGGATGCTGCCGCCAACGAGCTGGGGCTGGAGGTGGTGGAAGCCGGTCCGTTCGGTCGCCAGGGTGACGGCGGCGCAGTCAGTGGCAATCCGGAGGTCGTTCAGGCGGCCTTCTCCGACCTGGTGCTGGGCCAGGGGGTAGTCAGTGATCCGATCGATCTCGGTGTTAATCACATGGTGCTGGTCCGTCTCAAGGAGCACTTTCCCCAGGCGCAACTTCCGCTGGAAGAGGTGCGTGAGCAAGTCGTAGCCAGCGTCAGGCAGGTCAAAGCAATGGAAAGGGCTTCAGCTACCGCGCAACAGCTGCTGGCCAGCCTGAACAGTGGTTCAGAAATCACGGAACTGGCGACGGGCGAAGGCTTCGAGCTGGTGGAAGCTGAAGACACACCCAGGCGCAGCCCGGGCGTCGATACCCGCTTGAGGGATGAGGTCTTTTTGCTGAGCAGGCCCGATGAGTCCGGTCCGGTTACCGCCGTGGTTGAACTGAATGATGGCTATGCCGTGGTTCAGCTTAGTAACGTAACAGACGGTGAGCTGACCAATGAAGACATGATGCGTAAGCAGAACTATGCCCGGCGCATATCCATCACCAGCGGCAACACCGAGACCCTTGGTTTTGTAAAAATGCTGCGTGAGCAGTCGGTGATCGAGGTCTACGAAGACCGTCTGTAAACCGGCCTAGTTGAGCCCGGTCATCCCCAGGATGTTGTAACCGGAATCGACAAAAGTGATTTCGCCGGTGACGCCTGATGCGAGGTCAGAACACAGAAAAGCAGCCACGTCCCCCACTTCGCGGGGCGTGACCGTGCGCCGCATCGGTGCACATTCCTCGACATGGTGAAGCATTTTCCGGAAGTCGGCGATACCCGCGGCAGCCAGGGTTTTGATCGGGCCGGCCGAAATCGCGTTCACACGGATGCCCCGGGGACCGAGGTTAGCGGCCATGTAACGCATATTGGCCTCCAGGCTGGCCTTGGCCAGCCCCATCACGTTGTATCCCTTCAGAACGCGTTCTGAGCCCACGTAGGTCAATGTCAGCATGGCGCCATCGCGACCCTCCATCATGGGCAGGGCCTCTTTGGCCAGCGCTGCAAAGCTGTAGGAGCTGATGTCGTGCGCAATCTGGAAACCTTCGCGGGTGACGGCATCGATGTAATCGCCATCGAGTTGTTCCCGGGGTGCGAATCCTACTGAATGAACCAGGATATCGAATCCGTCCCAGTGTTCCGCCAGTTCGCTGTATACATTCCTGATGTCGTCATCGGAGGCCACATCACAGGGAATGACGATACTGGAACCTGTTGCAGCAGCAATTTTCTCAACACGGCTTTTAAGCTTTTCAGTCTGGTAGGTGAATGCGAGCTCAGCGCCTTGCTCGTGCATGGCTTCGGCAATGCCCCACGCAATGGAGCGGTTGCTGGCTACGCCGACGATCAAGGCACGTTTTCCGGTGAGAAATCCCATGTTCAGTTCCTGTCTGTAAATTTGGTCACAGAAGATTACTGCAAATTGTTGGAAAGTGCATGCCCCGCGTCCGGCTTGGTGCGGTGGACGGGGATGTGGCCTATCTGCTTTATGGGCACGCTCGAGACATCCCTGTGCGCTCTTCGGCTGTTCCCGACAGCCGAAGGCCCATAAAGCAGATAGGCCACATCCCCTGACCGGGGCAGGGTGTGGGGTATGCGCTTTCTTGCTGGGGGGTGGTGGGTCGTTGAGCAAGTAACCAGAATGATGGGGTTTTGTGAATTTGGGCGGTTTTTCCCCAACCAAAGGCCCGAACTGTAGTTGTGAACTTACGTACAAGGGGTGTGACTGACCGGGTAGCAGGCCCGAGGGGGCCTTGAGGTACTCGCTGCTGGCTTTTTCCTCGCTGGTATGTGGTGCATGGTCAGTAGCGATAATGTCCAGCCTGCCGTCTTTCAGAGCCTGCCTGATGTAGCCTTCGTTCACTTGGCTCAGGGCACCGGGTCGTGTCCGCCGTCGCAGAAGGGGTGGCAACGACCAATTCGCTTGATGGCGAGCCAGGAACCCCGCAGGGCGCCGTGCTTGCTGATAGCTTCTGATGCGTATTGTGAACAACTGGGAGTGAACCGGCAATGGTTTCCCAGGAAGGGGCTGAGCAGCAATTGATAGGCCCGAATTACGAGTTGTAACAGCTTGGACATCGGATCTTTTTTTCCAGAAAACTTGCCGTCAGCCTCAAGTTCAGCTATAACACCCCAATTTCATTTTCGGGCGAAATATGTGTTTTCTAAAAATATGATAAAAATCATATAGTTAGAAAATCGACCGAATTTATAATACCAGCAAGGAGTAGCTTAGCACGATGGAATCAGATCGCGTTGTATTGAAGAAAGGCTACAAGCCAAAGAAAAGCGAAAAATACATGAATGCCCCACAGCAGGAATATTTCCGTCAGAAGTTGCTGGGGTGGCGGGAGGAGCTGGTTGAGGAATCCAGGGAGACCATCAACCACCTGCAATCGGAGGTGCGTGATGTCGGAGACGAAGCCGAACGCGCCACCCGCGAAACCGAGAACAGCCTGGAACTGCGCACCCGCGACCGCTATCGCAAGTTGATTCGCAAGATCGACAAAGCACTCAACCGCATCGACGAAGGTGAGTACGGGTACTGCGAGGAAACCGGAGAGGAGATCGGCCTGGACCGTCTCGAAGCGCGTCCCATTGCGACTCTGTGCCTCGATGCCCAGGAGCGTTGGGAGCTGCGCCAGAGACAGCAGGGAGAGGCCCGCTAGGCGAGGCTGAGCACCGCGGCGTTTATTTGTTAATAGTTTGTTAACAAATGACCGATAATCTCGTATCATGGTAATGACATAGATGTAGGACGTGCAGAAAATCGCTGCGTCGAGTTAGTTATACTCGATCGCCGAGCGATTACCCTCCTGGGGAAAAAGGCCCCGCCTCACGCGGGGCTTTTTTTGCCTGGGCTCCTGTCCGGTCCTGAAATGGTCAATTAATTCGGGAGGGTAGCCCCGGTGAAGCCGGGGCCAGCGAAGACGGGCCGGAAATTAGGTTACCCCGTCCCGCGGCTCTACGGGAAAGACTTCAAAGAAGACTCTGCGCAAACCCTTTGATCGCATTAAGCATCGCATGAAGCCCATTGGCGCGCGTCGCAGACAGATGATCACTCAGCCCAATATCGTGAATGAAATAGGGTTCAGTGTCGGCAATCTGCCTGGCGCTGCAGCCGGAATAAACACTGATCAACAGGGCGATCAATCCCGAAACGATGGCTGCGTCGCTGTTGGCGCGGATGATTACCTGGTCAGCATTGCCTTCCAGGTACAGCCAGACCTGCGACTGGCATCCGGCCAGCAACCTGTCGTCGGTTTTCTCCGAGTCTTCCAGCGGCGGTAACTTGCGCCCCAGGTCGATCAGGTACTGGTATCGGTCCAGCCACTCGGGAAACAGGCTGAATGAGCTGATGATGTCGTCCTGGATGGCGACCGGGTCATGAGGTGTGATGTGGGTCACTTATTTTCTCAACTGTCCTTGCGGCGCCAGCGGGTCACACCACCGGCGTCTTCCAACACGACGCCCATCGACGTGAGTTCGTCACGCAGGGCATCTGCCGTTGCGAAATCCCGGTTGGCGCGTGCCTCGTTGCGTTGCTTGATCAGGGCTTCGATGGCTACCGAATCGTCATCCCCTGAAGCGGAGCCGAACCATTCATCGGGGTCGGTTTGCAGCAACCCGATGAGGTTTGCGTCTGCCAGCAGTTCGCCGGCTGCGCGATGTGCATCTTCACGGTTGTCTGCGCGTGCCAGTTCTCGGGCGACCCGGTTGAATTCCGCCAGCGCTACCGGCGTATTGAGGTCATCGCCCAGAGCTTCCAGAAAGGCCTCGCCGGGGCGTTCATCGGCAGTGAACGGGCCGTAGCTGTGCTCTGCCGTTCTCAGCACACCATAGAGCCGGTCGAGGGTGCGCCTGGCGCGCTCGAGTTCCTGCTCGGACCAGTCAAGCGGCTGCCGGTAATGGGCGCTGAGTAACAGGTAACGCAATACTTCCCCGGGGTGGGTTTTCAATAACTCGTGCACCACCAGCGTATTGCCCAGCGATTTCGACATCTTGCGCTTCTCGACGGTGACGAAGCCATTGTGCATCCAGAACCGGGCGAACGTTTTACCGCCGTGGGAGCACATGCTCTGTGCAATTTCGTTCTCATGGTGGGGGAAAATCAGGTCCTGTCCGCCGCCGTGAATGTCGATGGTTTCGCCCAGGTGGGTCTCCGCCATCACTGAACACTCGAGATGCCAGCCCGGCCGGCCAAAACCCCAGGGGCTTTCCCAGCCGGGCAGGGGGTCTTCCGACGGTTTCCACAGCACGAAATCACCCGGGTGCTTCTTGAAGTCCGAGACTTCGACGCGCGACCCCGCCTGCATATCATCCGCATCACGCCCGGATAACATGCCGTAGTTGTCGAATGATTCGATATCGAAAAGTACATGGCCTTCTGCAACATAAGCGTGCCCGGCATCGACCAGCCGCTGGATCATGTCGATCATCTGGGCAATGTGGTCGGTCGCGCGGGGCTCGATGTCCGGCAGTTCAACGCCAATCGCCGCCATGTCCTGGTGATAGGCGTCTGCATACTTCGAGGAGATCTCTGAAATCGGAACGCCCAGTTGGGCGGCCGCCTCATTGATCTTGTCGTCGACATCGGTGATGTTGCGCGCATAAACCACGGATTCGTAATGCTGCTGCAACAGGCGCTGCAACAGGTCAAATATGACCGCCGGGCGTGCATTGCCGATATGAGCGTAATCATAGACCGTCGGGCCACAGGCATACATCGTGACACGGCCCGGGTTCTGTGGCTCGAACACCTGTTTGTCCCTGCTGAGGGTATTATATAATCGGATTGTCACTGGGCAGACCTTTTGCGAATATGGGTTATGCGCTTTACAGTTCACGAATGCCACGCATTTTAACAATTTTAAGGACAGAAAATGGAACAGAATTATCAATCGCACTATCCGACCCATGTAGCCGATCAGCAGAAGCGCTGGGAGCGGGCGCTGGAGGCTGAGGATTTCATGGCGGCACTGATCCATTCAGGCAGTTCCATTCAGAGCTTTATGGATGATTTTGAGTACGATTTCCGTCCAAACCCCCATTTCCTCTCCTGGCTGCCGCTGACCAGCCATGCAGACAGTGCCTTGTTGATTGTGCCGGGTCAGAAGCCGGTTCTGTTCTATTACCAGCCCGATGATTACTGGTATCTGCCGCCGTCGGATCCCGAATCCTGGTGGGCTGATCATTTCGAGATCGAAGTGATCCGGGACCCGTCGCAATGGCAGCTTCGGCTTAAAAAGGATTTACCGGATGCGGATATCAAGCTGGGTGACGTGGCGGCTATTGGTGACTCACCGCAGTTAAATGAGGTGTTTGACAGCAAGTGGATCAATCCCCGAGGCCTGGTCACCCGCATTCATCTCACGCGCACGCGCAAGACGCCTTACGAAGTGGCCTGCCTGGAAGCCTCAACCCTTTTGGCAGCCCGGGCCCACGTGGAAGCGGAGCGCGCTTTCCGGGAAGGGTGCTCTGAATTCGAAATCCAGATGCGCTACCTTGCATCCTGTCAGCACACGGATGCGGAACTGCCTTATCACAACATCGTGGCGCTGAACTCGCACAGTGCCGTGCTTCACTACCAGGCTCGAGATCGATCGGCCCCCGGGGATTTGCATTCTTTCCTGATCGATGCCGGATGCACGTTTCATGCGTACGCTTCGGATATAACGCGTACCTATGCACGTCAGCCGGGAGAGTTTGCCGAGCTGATCTCGGCCATGGACGCGATGCAGCGGGAGTTGACCGGGCAGGTGTGCTCCGGGCTGGACTTCAAGGATCTCCATCTTTTGACGCACCGCCGGATTGCCGAGTTGCTCGAGACATTCAAACTGATCAACGTTCCGGCTGAAGAGGCCGTGGTGACGGGTCTGAGCAGCGTATTCTATCCCCATGGGCTGGGACACTTCCTGGGCCTTCAGACTCACGATGTTGCCGGGCTGATCGATAACGAAGGTCATGACATCGAACGCCCTGAAGGTCATCCATTCCTGCGCCTGACTCGCGAACTGGAAGCAGGCAACGTGCTGACCATCGAGCCCGGATTGTATTTTATCGAGCCCCTGTTACGAAAATGGCGGACGGATCATGATGCCAACGCTATCAACTGGAACAAGGTTGACGAACTCGCTCCCTATGGCGGTATACGCATAGAAGACAATGTGGTGGTGACAGAGGGCGGTTGTGACAACCTGACCCGGAGAGCATTCGCAGAGCTTTGAGCACGCAGGCCAGGCCCCTTTAGTCGTTCAGCAGGCCCAGGTTTTGCAGGTCGGCGATATCCAGCTCGCCGGCCGGGCCATGGCCCCAGATGGTGCTGTTGGCCGCGAAGTTGAGTTTCTTTTCTTCACTGGCCATTGATTTCACGGCATCGATCAGCCCGGTTTCCTGCATGGCGCGAATGACGATCCGGTCCAGCTCGGAGCCGTAAGGTTCACCGATAATCTTTCTCATGGCCCGGTTGGCTGCACTCAGGTTGTTGGGAAATAGATATTTACCGGTTTGCAGCTGGTAGTGATCGGAAACCGCCTGCAACGAGGTCAGTGAACAGTAAGCATCATCCAGCAAGCCAATCACCCCAAGTTCGTCCGGAATCACGTCGTCGCCTTCCAGCCAGTAGGACTCTGCCATCTGCAGAATCTTCTTCATCTGCAATTCCAGGCCTACATTGGCAGCTGCCGTGGAGGCGACTTGCATCATGTAAGGCACATACTCTATATAGCCGCGGACGAAACGCGCGCCCCGGGTCAACTCGCTGGGTGTCGCTTTTATACCTTCGCGCTCGGCCACGATGGCGAGCAGGTCGAGTAACTCAGGCTCAGCAAGATCGTCAGCGCAGAGATCTGCAATCATCGAATCAATGATGGTTGTGTCCATTGTGCGCCCGATCGTAATGAGGCGTATATAGTAGCAATTGCTCAGGGAACATTGAAAGCGCGGGACGTATGCTAGTATGCGCGCCTCGCTGTGCCGTGTCGTCCGGAGACTGTTACTTGCTTTTACTGTCACTGATCACTTTGTTTGCAGGTCCACTGCTTTTTCAGTGGATCAGCAGCTCACACCCGCTGGCGAGGACCCTGGATCGACTGATCGTCGGCATACTGGTGGCCCTGGTGATCGTGCTGCTGGTGCCCGAAATCATTGCACCGCTGGGCTGGTCGGCTTTTGTCTACCTTGCAGTCGGCTACCTTCTGCCAGGTTTGCTTGAAAGGGCAATCCACCGGGCTGCCGAGAAGTTGCACTTATTCAGCCTTTACGTGGCGCTTGCAGGCCTGTTGCTGCATGCGTTGCTCGATGGTGCGGGACTGGCCGGAAGCGAATTAAGCGAAGGTTCCAGCCTGGCGCTTGCGATCGTATTACACCGTTTCGGGATGGGCCTGATGCTCTGGCTGATTATGCAGCCGGTGTTTGGTAACCGGGTGGCGTGGGGTACGCTTTTTGCGTTGGCGGCGGCCACTATTATCGGTTTTGAATTTTCCGGACGCCTGTTGCCGCTGGCGGGCGCCACGGCGACATCGGTCATCCAGGCCCTGATCGTAGGCACGATCATTCACAGCCTGGTCCACCGCAGCCACGTACACGGTAACCACGAACATCAAGACAGGGCTTGAAAGAAACCGGCGCGAATCCGTTTCTTTTGTTTGTCATCAGATTTTATTATTCTGTCCGATCCTTCGCGGACATTTCAGGAGAGAGATGTGTTCCCAATCTCAAGAACTATGAACTCTGTGCTGTTTCGTCGCAGTAAGGTGAATAAATGAGCACGCTAGACGCAGTAAAAGATCTGCAACACCGCATGTCCGCCTCCATCATCGGGCAGGAGGGCGTCATCACGAACCTCGTCATCGGGCTTTTGGCGAATGGCAATATCCTGATGGAAGGCCTGCCCGGCCTGGCAAAGACCCGGGCCGTTAAGGGCCTGGCAAAGAACATGGATGCGGACTTCTCCCGCATCCAGTTCACGCCCGACCTGCTACCGTCCGATATTACGGGCAGCGAGGTGTTGTACACCGAGGGTGGTGACCCGAGTTTCCGCTTTGAAGCAGGGCCGATTTTCGCCAACATCGTGCTTGCCGATGAAATCAACCGTGCGCCGGCTAAGGTCCAGGCGGCGCTGCTGGAAGCCATGGAAGAACGTCAGGTCACGGTATCCGGCACGACACACCCCATGCCCGACCTGTTCATGGTGATGGCCACCCAGAACCCGATCGAGCAGGAAGGCACTTATCCCTTGCCGGAAGCGCAGATGGACCGATTCCTGATGCATGTTTATATCGATTATCCGGATGAGGAGTCCGAAGCGAAAATCATCCGCCTGGTGCGGGGTGAGGAAAACGACTCTTCCGGTTCGGGCGAATCCGAGCCGGTGGCGCAGCAAGTCATATTTGCAGCAAGAGATGAGATTCATGCAGTGACGGTCAGTCCTGCCATCGAAAAATACATGGTGGACCTGGTGTTCGCCACGCGTTACCCGGACCGCTATTCAGAGCAACTGGCCAGCTGGATACATGTGGGCGTCAGTCCACGAGGCGGTATTGCGCTGGATAAATGCGCCCGCGCTCATGCCTGGCTGGACGGCCGTGACACCGTGTTGCCAGACGACGTCCGCGCGATTTGTCACAGCGTCATCCGCCATCGTCTCAAGCTGAGTTATGACGCCAGTGCCGATGGTGTTTCCGCCAACGATGTGATCAATGAGATTCTGAAACTCGTAGCTGTCGCCTGAAACCCCGGTTATGTCGCAATACACGCCCATGAAAAGGAAGCAGCGCGGGCCTGGCGATTCCCCGCTGGTCTACGCCAGCCTGGATGAACTGATGAGGTTGCGGTTCAAGGCTTCCGGATTCAGTTTCCTGCCCCGGCAACCGGTCCACAGCATCCTCAGCGGCCGCCATGCCTCGAAGCTCAGGGGCAGGGGACTGAATTTCGAAGAGTTGCGCAATTACCTGCCGGGTGATGACACCCGTAACATCGATTGGAAAGTCACGGCCCGCACCCGCGAGCCTTATGTCCGGATCTACACCGAGGAAAAAGACCGCACGGTCTGGCTGCTGGTTGATCAGCGCATGTCCATGTTCTTTGGCTCACGCTGGAAGATGAAATCGGTGGTGGCGGCAGAAGCTGCCGCTGTTTCCGCGTGGCGGGTCTTGTCCCAGGGAGACCGGGTGGGCGCGGTGGTGTTTGATGACACAGACCTGCAGGTCATCCCGCCTCACCGCAGCGAGGACAGGGTTGCCCAGATCCTCAAGTCGGTTGTCCGGAAAAACCGGGCACTCCATGCCGGCTCCGATGTGAAGCCGCAACCGGAGATGTTTAACCGGGCACTGCAACGGGTCTCGTCTCTGGCGCGCCACGATTGCCTGGTCTGTCTGATCGGTGACGGTTCAGGCATCGACGATGACACGCGCAAGTATGTAACCCGTTTGACGGAACACAACGACGTGATTTCGGTGTTCATATATGACCCACTGGAGCAGGCGATGCCGCAGGCGGGCCGGCTGGTGTTTTCAGACGGCTTTTCGCAGCTGGAATTCAATACCAGCGAACAGGCGCTGCGGGCGGCCTATGGGGAAGACTTTCAGAACCGGCTGGAGCGCATGCAGGCAACTTCTCGCAGGCATGCGATTCCGTTGTTGCCAGTGCATACCGCTGCGCCTGTCCTGGAACAGGTCCGGGCTGAACTGGGCCAGCATTGAGCATGAACGACACCTCCAGCCTGCAAAACCTGAACGATATCGTAGCGCCGGCGGCAGTGCCCTGGTGGCCACTGGCTCCTGGCTGGTATGTTTTGATGGCAATCACCTTCATGGTGATTCTCTGGTTCGCGATGGCGGCCTGGCGCCGCTGGCAGCAAAACCGCTATCGGCGACAGGCGCTGGAAGAATTTTCTGCCATCTGCAAGGGTCCGGAAGGTGCGCTTCATTCTCTCCCTGAATTGCTCAAGCGCACGGCGCTTTCGGCGTGGCCGCGTGATGAGGTGGCTGCCCTGAGCGGAGAGAGATGGCACCGTTTCCTGGATGAATCGGCGGGTGTTGAGCAGTTCTGCGGTGGTGCGGGTGAGTTGCTGGATCAACTCGCTTACGGGGATGGGCGGCAGCCCGGTTTTTCGGAAGAGGAGCAGCGTTGCCTGGTCGAGGCGACAGAGAATTGGCTCAGAAGCCATCGTCATCCCGCGGGGACCGGGCCATGATCAACTTTAACGAGCCCTGGATGTTCCTGTTGTTGCCATTGCCGCTGCTCATTTACTGGCTGGCTCCCGCCTACCATGAGCCGCGCGTTGCGGTGAGGGTGCCTTTCCTGCAATTGCTGTCACGGATCAACGGCAGGAGCGAGGGCGCCGGAGCAGCCCTGACCCTGCGAACCGGCCTGCAGAAATTCCAGGTGTTCGCTGCGTGGCTGGCACTGGTGATCGCATTGGCGCGCCCGGTGTGGATGGATGAACCGTTGGTGCAGGAACTGCCGATGAGGGATCTGTTGGTGGCGCTTGACCTGTCCGGGTCGATGGACACGAAGGACTTTACCGACCAGGCCGGGCAGGTGAGCGACCGCCTGACGGCTGCTCTGGAGGTGCTCAACGAATTTCTGGCGCGGCGCGATGGGGACCGGGTGGGCTTGATTTTCTTTGGCTCAGCCGCCTTTGTGCAGGCGCCGTTTACCGAGGACCTGGCTGTCGTTCGCGAATTGCTGGACGAAGCGCAGGTCCGAATGCTGGGGCCGCGAACCATGATGGGAGACGCCATTGGTGTGGCTATTCAGCTTTTTGAGCGCAGCGAAGTGGAAGAGCGGGTCCTGATTATCCTGACCGACGGCAACGATACGGGCAGCATGGTGCCGCCTTTGCGCGCGGCTGAAGTGGCCAGCGACAATGGCGTCACCATTTACCCGGTTGCCATGGGCGACCCGGAGGCTGCGGGTGAGCAGGCGCTGGATGAAGAAACGCTGCAAGCCATCGCTAAAGCGACCCGGGGCGAATATTTTCACGCAGATGACCGGAAATCGCTCGAGGCCATTTATGAAACCCTGGACGGGTTGAACCCGAAACAGGTAGAAAGTCTCAGCTACCGGCCTGAACATGAGCTGTATTACTGGCCGCTGGGTCTCGCCGTAATTCTGACCCTGCTGTTCTTTTCAGGAACGGAACTCAGGTCCTTCCTGGTGTCCCGGCGCGCTTCGTCTCAGGAAGCACTGACGTGATCAACTGGGAATTTTTTCATTTCCTGCGCCCGCAATGGTTGTTGTTGCTGTTGCCGGCGGCGTTGGTGATTGCTTCCATTCTGCGCCGCCAGGATCAATTGCGGGCATGGAAGAGAGTGATCAACCCGGAGTTGCTGGGGCACCTGGCCGTCCAGCACGAAAAACACCGGAGCAGGTTGCCACCGGTCCTGCTGCTGGCCGTCGGTTGGTTGCTGGGCATTGTTGCCCTGGCCGGGCCTGCCTGGGAGCGTGAAGCCACGCCTTTCACTGAAGACCAGGCCGCGCTGTTCATTGTCATGAAAGTAACGCCTGACATGCTGGCGGAAGATATCCAGCCAAGCCGCCTGCAAAGATCTGCACAAAAAGTCAGTGATTTACTGTCACTCCGGCCCGGCAGCAAGACCGGGCTGATCGCTTATGCCGGAAGCGCTCACCTGGTGATGCCGCTGACATCCGATCCGGGTGTGATCCGGTACTTTGCCTCCGAATTGAAACCGGAAATCATGCCGACAGAAGGTAATGACCCACAGCAGGCTATGCAACTGGCGCAACGCCGCCTGGCGGAATCGGGTCTGCCGGGGTCCATCGTTTTGATTGCCGATTCGGTGCCGCTTCCTTTTTCCGCGGGAGGGAGTGCGGATGTGCATATCCTGGCCATGGCTGCAGGGCCGGAAGTGGTTCCACCGCCGGGCAGTCCGCCGGCGCCAGCACTGGACGAAGACGCCATCCGCGAAGCAGCCCGCGGCGGAGGCGGTCAGTGGGTACAGGTCACGCCCGATGATTCGGATGTGAGGCAACTGGGCGCACAGATCGAGCGCAGCATCGCCTCGGCG